>Ga0187765_10000332_pt1 | contig 17186 bp, 11 predicted proteins | sample 0216_QUI02_MP05__3_FD_133018 | JGI IMG/M metagenome (GOLD analysis project Ga0187765, IMG submission 133018) | Tropical peat soil microbial communities from peatlands in Department of Meta, Colombia - 0216_QUI02_MP05_10_MG | ecosystem: Environmental > Terrestrial > Soil > Wetlands > Peat ...
GAGCGCGCCGGCCGCCGCCGGGATCTCGTCCCACAGCGGGTTCTGCTCGGCGAAGCTGCCGTAGAGCTTGCGGTAGGTCGCCGCGTCGAAGGCCGAGCTCATCAGCGCGCCGATCTCGTCGAGGCTCGGCCAGATGTCGCGCAGATGGACCGGGCGGCCGTCCTTGCCCTGGCCGAGCGGCTCCGAGGAGAGGTCGATGTCGACGCGCCCGGCGAGGGCGAAGGCCACCACCAGCGGCGGGCTCATCAGAAAATTTGCTTTGACGCTCTGGTGGACGCGCGCCTCGAAGTTGCGGTTTCCCGAGAGCACGCTCGCGGTGACCAGGTCGTGCTGGCTCACGACCTCCTCGATCTTCGGGTCGAGCGGTCCGGAGTTGCCGATGCAGGTCGTGCAGCCGTATCCGACCAGGTTGAAACCGAGACGGTCGAGATAGGGCTGCAGGCCGGTCCGACGGAGATACTCCGTCACGACCCGTGAGCCGGGAGCGAGCGAGGTCTTGACGGTCGGGCGGACGGTGAGGCCGCGCTCGACGGCTTTCTTGGCGAGCAGCCCGGCGCCGAGCATGACGCTCGGGTTCGAGGTGTTGGTGCAGGAGGTGATCGCCGCGATGACCACGTCGCCGTGCCCGAGGTCGGAACTCACCGCCGAGGTTCGCCCCGCCTCCTCTCCCGCCGCGACGCGGTCGGGAGTCGGGCGATTGTTCATCATCTCGACTTCCGTGTCGGCGCTCGTGTTGCGCGGGCTGGTGTGGTTGCGGCCGAGCGGAGCGCTCTCGGGCGCCTGGTCACCGCCGCCCGCGCGCGCGGCGCCGTTCCCGCCGCCGACGGTCACCGGGAAGCGCTTGCCGAGCTCGTCGGCGGGCCGGCCGTAGCCACTCTCCGCGGCCGGCTGGCGCAGGAGCCGCGCGAAGGTCTCCTTGAGCCGCGGCAGGTCGATGCGATCCTGTGGGCGCTTGGGGCCGGCGACGCTCGGCGTCACCTCGCCGAGGTCGAGCTCGAGGACGGTCGAGTAGTCGATCGCGCCCTTCTTGGGCATGCCGAACATGCCCTGCGCCTGGTAGTAGCCGCGCACCAGATCGACCTGCTCCTCGGAGCGGCCGGTCGCCTTCAGATAGGCGCAGGTCTGCTCGTCGGTCGGGAAGAAGCCCATCGTCGCGCCGTACTCGGGCGACATGTTGGCGATCGTCGCGCGATCGGTGACCGAGAGCGTCGCCGCGCCCTCGCCGTGGTACTCGACGAACTTGCCGACCACCTTCGCCTTGCGCAGCATCTCGGTGACCCGCAGGACGAGATCGGTCGCGGTCACGCCGTCGCGCAGCTTGCCGCTCATGTGCACCCCGACGACGTCGGGGGTCAGGAAATAGACCGGCTGGCCGAGCATCCCGGCCTCCGCCTCGATTCCGCCCACGCCCCAGCCGACGATCCCGAGACCGTTGATCATCGTGGTGTGCGAGTCGGTGCCGACGAGCGTATCGGGATAGAAGACGCCGGCGCGCTCGAGCACTCCCTTGCCGAGGTACTCGAGGTTCACCTGGTGGCAGATGCCGATCCCGGGCGGGATCACCTTGAAGGTGTCGAAGGCCTGCATCCCCCACTTCAGGAACTGGTAGCGCGGCCGGTTGCGCTTGACCTCCATCTCCATGTTGAGCTCGAGGGCGCGGCTCGAGGCGGCGAAATCGACCTGCACCGAGTGATCGGTCACCAGGTCGACGGGGACGAGCGGCTCGATGATCTTCGGGCTCTTGCCCAGGCGCGCCGCCGCTGCGCGCATCGCGGCGAGATCGACCAGCAGGGGGACGCCGGTGAAGTCCTGGAGCAGGATGCGCGCGACGACGAACGGGATCTCCTCGGTCCGCTCGGCGTTGTGACGCCAGCCGGCGAGGTTGCGCACGTCGGCCTCGCCGATCTTCTTGCCGTCGTAGCCGCGCAGCACCGATTCGAGGACGATGCGGATCGATACCGGGAGGCGCGAGATCGGCCCGATCCCTTCCTGCTCGAGCCGGGGCAGGGAGTAGAGGGTTCCGCTCCGGTTCTTGCCGAAGGTGAACCGCTGCAGCGAGTGGAAGAGCCCTTCTTTCGCGACGTCTGGCATACGTCGACGAATAGCACCGCGCGACAGACCAACAAACGGGCCGGACGGGCACCCGGATGGCGCCGCGCCGGCCCGTTCTCCCTCGATCAACGCGCCTGCGCGATCCCTCGCGGCACCACGACCAGCTTCGGCGGCGTCACGAGTCGGTCGTGACGCTTGACGCGGGCGAGGCCTTGGGAACGCAGGGCCGCAAAGGCGATCCCGGCGACCGAGACGCCGAGCATGCCGAGCGCGACGAGGCAGAGCGCCCCCTCCTGTGCGAAGGGCAGCACGCCGGCCAGCAGCGCGGATGATCCTGTGAGCGACCCGAAGAGTTCCATCTGAGCCTCCTCCTGCAATCCTCCTTGACGGTTTTCGGTTGCAAGCTTTGGGTACACGAGGCTCGTTCGCGAGGCCAGACTCTCCGTCACCACGATCGTGAGTGAACCATGCACTTGACGGTGGAGGCCCGTCAAGCGCAAGCGATGAAAGAGGGGAGGGGCCGGCGAGCGCTCCGTCCGCTCGCGAGTCCCCCGAGGGGGTGCGCTACTTCCGCTTGTACTGCTGGACCTGCAGGTTCTGCCCTTCCTGCGTGAAGTCGAGTGGCGGCGCCACGTGCGCGCCGGGCAAGAGCTCCATGCTCTGCTCGCTGCCCTCGAGCCGCTGGAAGTCGGGAAGGGGGTTGCTTGACGGGATCTGCTTGAGCCCGCCGAGGGTGAGCGGCGTGGGCGGGCGCACGTAGTCGCCGGCCGCCGTGAACACCTTCTCCGCGCGGTAGATGCCGGCGGGCGATGTCGGGCGCACCGGTCGGTCGTGCGCCTGGAGGTCGCGCATCTCCTTTTCCTTCTCGACGATTCCGCCGCGGATCGTGCCGGTCTGCGGGTCGTAGCGGCTCGGTTTCACGACCGTGTTGTACGGCTCGACGTCCGGATCCATCGTCGGGAGGTTGGTCGCCTGGAGGTAGGGCATGTTGATCGACTTGTCGAAGGGGGCCTTCGACAATCGCCCGAAGGACATCAGCCGATCGGGATCGACGTCGACCTCCTGGGGCGGCTTGAGCTTGTCGGTCGCGACCGCGAACCGGGGCAGGGCGAGGAGCGCGAGAGCGGCGAGCACGACGCTCGCGCGAGCATGGCGGGTGGTTTGCACGATCCGGGCGACGGACGCACGTCGCGTGCCCGGCCTCGCCGATTGCCCGCGGGCTTCTCCCGCAGGTGGTGGATTGCGCTCTTGCGTACGTCTCGCCGGCGCAGCTTTTCCGTGGCAATTCGCCCCAGCGGTCACATCGAGGTGAATGTTTCCGCGGCGCCTGTGCGGGCTCGCACGTGAGTCTAGCCTGCCACCGACCACCGCTGGGGTGCTGTTCTGACGAGACGCACAGCCCCCATCGCCGGCGTCCCCTTGACAAATTGGTTGGACCATTGGATGAGTGATGCCATGGCCGAGTCGCCCCGCGTCGTGCTCGCGTTTCGTCCCCCGGTTCGCCGCCGGCTGCACCAGGCGGTGGCGGAGCAGCTCCGTGACGCGATCCTCGACGGTCGTTACCCCGCCGGGGCGAAGCTGCCCCCCGAGCGCGAGCTCGCCGAGGAGTTCAAGGTCAATCGCACCTCGATTCGCGAGGCGATCAAGGTGCTCGAGGGCCTCGGCCTGGTCCGCGTGCGTCAAGGCGCCGGCGCGACCGTGCAGCCGCTGATCGACGGCTCGTTCGAGGTCCTCGGGCCCATGATCTGCCACGGCGAACGCGTCGACACCGCGCTCGTGCGCGAGATGGTCGAGGTGATGCGCCCGCTGCTCTTCGAGATGGCGCGGCTCGCCATCGAGCGCAGCCGGCCGCAGCAGCTCGCAGCGCTGCGCGAGCTGCGCGACCGGATCGCCGACCCCGAGCTCTCGATCGAGGCTCGCTTCGCCGCGGTCCGCGATCTGCAGGTGCTCCTTTCCGACATGACGCAGAACCGCGTCTGGCAGATGCTCGCGCGGCGCATGCGCGCATTCCTCGCGTCCGATCCCCTGCGCGAGACCCGCAGGCGCCTCAGGCGCGACCCGGCGCGGATCGTGATGATCATCGACGCCTGCCTCGAGGCTCTCGAGGCAGGCCGGACGGACGACGCGATCGAGGCGCTCCGGCGTCTGATCCATCTCGTCGGCGAGAGCGAGCTCGCCGCGAACGGCGCGCCACCGGCGGCGCGAGCGCGGCGCCGCGCCGCGACCAAGGAGTGACGGCAATGAGCGACTTCCAGCTGACGACCCCGACGCAGGACCCGGCTCTCGATACGGCGATGAAGGTGGTCTACCAGTGGAACTACGATCCCGAGGTCGAGGAGCTGCGACGCCTCTACGTCAAGGCGGCGGAGGCGCAATGGGTGTCGGAGCGCGACATCGACTGGGAGCGGCCGATCGAGCGCGAGAAGTTCGGCGCGACCCCGCTCGGCGGGCCGCAGCTCCTCGAGCAGACCTCGTACTGGAAGTCGCTCGACGAGGGGATGCGCTGGGAGCTGGTCCGGCGCACGGCAGCCTTTCGCCTGAGCAACTTCCTGCACGGCGAGCAGGGTGCGCTGATGGTCGCCGCGCAGCTGGTGAACGCCGTGCCGCATACCGACGCGAAGTTCTATGCGGCGACGCAGACCATGGACGAGGCGCGTCACGTCGAGGTCTTCGCCCGCTACATCAAGAAGCTCGACGAGGTGCACCCGATCGCTCCGCCGCTCAAGTCGGTGCTCGACTCGACGCTCGAGACCGAAGACTGGATGAAGAAGCTCGTCGGCATGCAGATCGTCGTCGAGGGGCTCGCGCTGTACAGCTTCCGGGAGATGCGCAACCTGACTGAGGAGCCGCTCCTGCGCGACCTTCTCACCTACGTCGCGCGTGACGAGTCGCGGCATCATGCCTACGGCGTGCAGTACATCGAGCGTTGCGTTCCGTGTCTGAGCGACGCCGAGCGGGTCGAGCTCGAGGACTTCGCCCTCGAGGCCGCGCGGACGCTGATCGACGCCCGCCAGCAGCAGCAGGGCTTTCTCGGCGCCGTGCTGAAGATCTGGTCGGAAGTGGGTCTCGACGCCGGCGCGCTCTTCGCGAGCCTGCAAAAGGAGCGCGAGGAGATCACGCGCGACTTTCGCCCGGGCCGCCGGCTCGGCCCGGTCCAGGGCTTCGTCATTCCCACCCTGCGCCGCTGCGGTCTCCTGAGCGAGCGGGTGGCGCGACACTACCACGACTTCCTGCGCGCGAACCTGAGCGGCAACCTGGTCGGTCAGGACGTCGAGGAGTTCCTGCAGAACCTGCCCGAGCTGCCCGCGGACACAGCCGCCTGGGTGCTCGGCGAGCGCGGCTGAGCGAAGGTTCTCCGCCCGCGCTCGCTCAGGCGACGGCCACGACGCGCACCGGCTCGCTGCGCCCGCGGAGCTGCACGGACATGCGGGTGGCGACCTCGGGAGCGAAGCCGCTCGCGCAGGCGAGCTCGTAGGCGGCCTCGGTCGCGAACAGGTCGCGGCCGAGCTCGCGGCAGAGCTCCTGCAGCCGCTCGGCGACGTTCACCGCGTCGCCGATCACCGTGTACTCGTGCCTGTCCTCGGCGCCGAGCGTGCCGGCGAGCACCTCGCCCGCGTGGAGACCCATCGCGATCTCGAGCGGGGCGCGGCCGCCGGCGGCGCGCTCGACGTTCAGCGTGCGGAGCTTGCCGCGCATGCCGATCGCGCAGCGCAGCCCGTCGCCCGCGCTCCTGCGCCGCGTGCTCTCGCCGTCGCGATCGAACAGCCCGAAGACCACCAGCATCGCGTCACCGATGAACTTGTCGACGAAGCCCCCGCACTCCCGGACCCAGACCGTCATCACGGTGAAGAACTCGTTCAGCGTCGCGACCATCTCCGCGGGCGGCGTCCGCTCGGCGATCGCGGTGTAACCGCGCAGGTCGCAGAACAGGACGGACACGTCGCGCAGCTCGCCGCCGGGACGGAGATCGCCGGAGAGCAGGTGGTCGCGGACCGACGGCTCGACCACGTGGCCGAAGGTGCGCAGGATGTGCTCGCGGTCGCGCAGCGTCGCGACCAGCGAGTTGACGCCCGTCTCGAGAACGCCGAGCTCGTCGTCGGACGCGACCCGGACGTCGACCGCGAGGTCTCCCGCCTCGACCCGCCGCAGGCCCGCGGCCATCTCGGCGAGCGGCCGGGTGATGATGCGCGCGACGACCAGCGTCAAGCAGACGCCGAGCGTGCCGTAGAGGAAGAAGGTCACCAGGCTCCCGCTGGTCAGGTGCGGCACGACCTCCGCGGCCGGGATGCCCGCCGCGAAGCGGACCGACGCGGCGCGGACCAGGCCGAGCATGGTGAACAGGGGCGCGAACGCGACCGCGAGGAGGAAGATCAGGAGCCGCAGGCGTACGCCCGGGGCGATCGAGCCGTCGACCTGCATCAGGTCGCCGTCGGGAAAGACCCGCGGCTTGACCATGCGCTGGAAGACCAGATCGACGAGCAGGTAGGAGGTGGTCGCGGCGAGGAAACCGTTCACCAGCGGCGAGAGGACCTGCTGCGACATGAGCTCGCCCGACCAGCGCCCGAAGTGGACGAGGGTCACGGCGGGAAAGAAGAACGCGCTCGCGAGCCACGGCGCAAAGCCGATCAGGCCGATCGCGGCCGGGGCGTTGATCGCCCGTCGCCGGACGACGGGCGAAGCGCCGCGGAGGTCGCCGGCGAAGTAGCGGACGAGCGGCAGCAGGTAGGCGATCACGACCGTGCCCTCGACGAGCGTCGCCGCGACCAGGTAGCCGTCGAGCAGCATCAGGTCGCGCTTTCGCACGGCGCTCGCGAAGTCGCTCATGCCGCGCATCAGCTCGATCGTGCCGGTGGTCGCGAGGGTGGCGAGCGCATTGGCGAGGAGCACGATCAGCGCGACGACCACCAGCCACGCCGGTATGCGCAGGGACGTCAAGCGCGAGCGGCGGCCGCCGACCTCAGTCGAAGCGCACCTGGGAGTGGTCGGCGTAGAACGCCGGGCCGAGGATGTCCCGTCCCGAGAAGTGGAGCGGGTCCTTGGCCGTCGCGAGCATGGCGCAGACCCGGCCCGGGTTCTCGACCGGCAGGGCCTTCGTCGCGTCGAACCCGTAGTCGCCGAGCTCGATCGCCATGCGCTCCGTGCCGACGAAGCCGGGCATCAGGCCGATCACCGCGATGTTGTGCTCGCGCAGCTCCTTCGCCAGGCCCGGCACCATGCGGTTGAACGCGGCCTTGGTGACCGAGTAGCCGAGGCCCCAGCCTCCCTCACCGATCTTGAGCGGCGTCTCGCGATCGCCCGCGCCCGAGGTCACGTTGATGACGATGCCGCCGCCCTGGCGCTTCATCGCCGGGAGGCAGAGCTTGATCAGGTGGAGCGGCGCGAACACGTTGCACAGGAACATCTGCTCGATCAGCTCGAGCGGGGTCTCCTCGAAGACGTCCATGTGACCCGGGCCGATGTAGCGGCCGTTGTTCACCAGCACGTCGATGCGGCCGAAGCGCTCGAGCGCCGCATCGACGGCGCGCGGCCAGTCCTCGCGCACCGAGAGGTCGAGCTTCGCGACCAGCGCCTGTGCCCCAAGCGCCGTGACCTCGCGCGCCGTCTCCTCGAGGCTCCCCGGCAGCGGCGTCGTCGCACGCTTCTTGATCGACGAGGAGTACTCGTAGTTCTCCTTGCCGGTGACCGTTCGGGCGGTGAGCACGAGATCGAAGCCGCGCCTGGCGAGCTCGAGCGCGCAGCCGCGTCCGATGCCACGGCTCGCTCCGGTGATGAAGGCGACCTTCCTTGCAGCCATCGTTTGTTCCCCCGCTGGATGACTGGGATGTCGCAATTCGGCCGCTCTCGCAACCGCCGCCGGGCCGCTCAGGACGTGACCGCGTCCTCCCGGCGCCAGACGTACTCGACGCCCCGCCGGGTGATTCGCCAGCCGCCTTGCGTGCGATCGAGCGCGTCCAGGTAGCGGACACCCATCACCAGATCGAAGGGCTTCGCGGCGCTGCCCCCGCGGTGATAGGCGACCGCGTAGGTCTCGCTCGTCGCCCGATCGCCGTCGAGCTCGACGAGGTGGTTGCCCATCAGGTGCATCGTGGTCGCGAAGGCGGCGAGACCTGTCGCCATCGCCCGGATCAGTCCGCCGACCTCGCCGCGGAAGAAGTCGCCGTAGTCGACGGTCGCGTCCGGCGCGAAGCACGCGGCGACCAGCTCGAAGTCGCGCCGATCGACGCCGCGCGCGTAACGCAGGATGACGTCGTGGATCGCGGCCCGCGCGGCGAGCTCCTCGAGCGCGACACGGGCGTCGAAGCTCACGGCAGCACGACCCGATCGCGCCGCTGCCAGTCGCACACGGCGTGGCGGCGGCAGATGCGCCAGCGGCCCCGCTCGCGAACCAGATCGTCGCGGTAGCGGACGCCGAGGACCAGGTCTTGCGCGCCGCCTTCGCGCGGCGTGCGGTGGTAGGCGATCGCGTAGGTCTCGCTGTGCGCCGCGTCGCCGTCGAGCTCGATGCTCTGGTTGCCGAGGAAGTGCATCGTGGTGGTGTAGCGCTCGAGGCTTTCGCGCAGGGTCGCGAGCGCGTGCGCGATGTCGGTGGTCGACAGCGCGCCCTCGTAGGCGGCGTCCTCGGTGAAGCAGGAACGGACCAGCTCGAGGTCGCGCCGGTCGACGCCACGCGCGTAGCGCGCCAGCAGGTCGCGAATCTGCGCGCGGTCGAGGAGCTCGCGCACGGTGTCGTCGATCATCGTGGGCCTCCGGGTGGCAGCCACACGCTAGCACGGATCAGCGCGGGAAATCGCGTCGCATCCGCGTATCCGCGGCGTCGTCCGTCGCCCTGGCCCGGAAGACGGGTGAACCGCCGCCGGCCCTTGACTCGCTCGCCGCGCCGACCCAGGTTGCCGCGATGCACGCCGAGCCGACCGCGGCCGCGCAGCTTCCCGCGGACCCCGGGCGAGCGGCGGGTCGCGCGCCGCGCCGTGCGGCGATCGAGATCGCGTCGGTGACCATCGCCTACTCGGCGCTCGCGCTCTGGTGGCTCTGGCCCCTGCCGAGCCTGTGGCGCGACCACAGCGCGAACATGAGCCCGCGGTTTCCGCCCTCGGTCGCCGACCTCTACCTGATCGTCTGGGCGCTCGCCTGGGACACGCACGCGCTCCTGGGCGCTCCCTGGCGGCTGTTTCACGCCAACACCTTCTATCCGTCGACCCTGTCGCTCGCCTACTCCGAGCACTTCCTCGGCCAGGCGCCGCTGTTCGCGCTCCCCTACCTCGCGAGCGGCAACCCGATCCTGGCGGTGAACGTCCTGATCTTCGCCACCTATCCCGCCTGCGGGCTGGCGATGTACCTGCTCGCTCGCCGCTGGGTCGGAGGACCGGCGGCTTTCGTCGCGGGCTTCTTCTACGCCTTTTGCATCTGGCGCTACGTCAGCGTGCCCCACCTCCACATGCTCGGCGTCCAGTACCTGCCGCTCGCCTGGCTCTTGACCGAGCGCTGGCTCGAGGAGGCGCGGAGCCGGGACGCGGTGCTGCTCGCGCTCGTGCTGCTGCTCCAAGCCCTGTCGTCGGTCTACCTCGCCTGCGCCCTCTTCCTCGGCTACGCGCCCTGCCTGGCGATCAGCCTCTGGCGACGGCGCAAGCAGCTCGACCGGCGGAGGATCACCGGCCTCGTCTGCGCCGCCGGGGCTGCGAGCGCGGGCTTCGTCGTGACCAGCATTCCCTACGCGATGCTGCGCTGGGTCGGCCTGATCCCGTCGTACGAGGAGGCCGGCTCGCTCGGCCTGGTCCCGTTCATCGGCGCCCAGGCCGTGGTCCACTACTTGACGAGCGAAGGCGTCGGGCCGGTCGGCTATTTGCTGTCGCTGCTCGCGCTCGTCCTGCCGCGCCGCGGACGGCGCGAGCCCGTGCTGATCGCCATCCTGATCGTCGCCGTCGGGGTAGTCGCCTCGTTCGGTCCGGCGATTCCCATCCGCGGCTATCCCCTCTGGTCTCCCTATCGTCTGCTCCTCGACTGGGTGCCGGGGTTCTCGAGCGTGCGACTGCCGAGCCGCTTCGTCGTGGTCGCCCAGCTCGGCTTCGCTCTGCTCGCCGGGCTCGGCTTCGCGCGCCTCGTCGATCGGATTCGGCCCCTCCCGGGCTGGCTCGCCGCCGCGGCGACGATCGCTCTCGCTCTCGCGAGCTTCGGCCGCTTTCCCGAGGTCCCGCTGCGCCCGGAGAAGACGGAGTCGAGCGTGCCCGAAGCGTACCGCTGGCTTGCCGCGCACGGCGGCGGGCGCGCCCTTCTCGAGCTCCCGGGTGGCAGCCTGGCGGCGGCCGAGCGCATGTATTTCAGCACCTACCACTGGCTTCCGATCGTCGACGGGTACAGCGGCTACGCGCCCGCGACGGCGCGCTATCTTCGCCGGATCGGCGATCGCTTGCCCGACCCGAGCGCGCTCCAGGAGCTCGTCGATCAGATTGATCTCGGCTGGATCCTCGTCCATCGTGCCGAGCTCGATGAGGGCAAGCGCAAACAATGGGATGGCGCGCCGATCCGTGGCCTCGAACCGGTCGGCTCCTGGGGCTCGGACCTGCTCCTCCGGGTCGATCTGCCCGTGCGCGACGATCGTCGCGCGCGCTTCCTGAGCCGGCGTGAGACGCTCGGCGGCGTCCCGCTCGCTCCCCTCGGGCCGCGCTGTCCGGGAGAGATCCGGCTCACGACCGCTCCGCCGCTCCCGTGGCCGCCGCGATCGACGGCGCACATCGAGGCGGAGGTGATCAACTCGGGAAGCGAGCCGTGGCCCGGGCTCGGCTTCTATCCGCGGCACCTGGTGCGCCTCCGGACCACGCTCGAGGACCCGCGCGGCTGGACGCGCAAGCAGGACTTCGAGCTCCCCGACGACGTGTTCCCCGGGCGCCGCGTCGCGGTCGGCGTCGATCTCCAGGCGCCGAACCAGGCGCACGAGTACACGCTCGAGCTCGAGCTGATCCAGGTGCATGACCTCGCGCTGAGCGCCTGCGGCGTCGCGCCGCTGCGCATCCCGTTGACCGTCGCGCAGCCGCCCGCCTGAGCTCGATCATGGTGCGCGATCGATCGCTTCGCCCCGGTCTCGAGGGCCTGCTGCTCCTCACCGCGTACTCGGCCTTGACCGTGTGGTGGTTGTGGCCGCTGCCCGCGGTCTGGTCGATCGAGGCGCCGTATTTCGGCGCCGACTTCGGAGCCTCGGTCGCGGACTTCTACCTGATCGTCTGGGCGCTCTCCTGGGACACGCACGCCCTCTTCACCGCTCCGCTGCGGCTCTTCGACGCGAACATCTTCTATCCGTCGCCGCTCTCGCTCGCCTACTCCGAGCATTTCCTCGGCGACGTACCGATTTTTGCGTTGCCTTACGCCCTGTCGGGAAACCCGATTCTTGCGGTGAACGTGCTCATCTTCGCCACCTATCCGCTCTGCGCGCTCGCGATGTACTTCCTCGCCCGGCGCTTCATGTCGCGCCCGGCCGCGGCGACGGCCGGCTTCTTCTACGCGTTCTGCCTGTGGCGCTACCGGAGCGTTCCTCATCTGCACATGCTCGGGGTGCAGTACCTGCCGCTCGTGCTGCTGTTCACCGAGCGCTGGCTCGAGGCGCGACGCCCCCGCGACGCGGTCGCCCTCGCGCTCGCCATGATCCTGCAGGCGCTCTCCTCCTACTACCTCGCCTACGCCCTCGGTCTGATGTACGCGCCCTACCTGCTCGCCGCGCTGTGGCGCTGGCGACGGCGCCTCGACCCGCGTCGCCTGGCCGGGCTCGCGGCCGTGGGCGCAGCACTGGGCGCGGTCGTGGTCTGCACGAGCCTGCCCTACCTCAAGCTGCGCGCGCTCGGGCTGATCCCCGAGTACGGCGAGAGCGGCACGCAGTCGCTCGGGCTGATGCCGGCCTTCGGCGGACGCAAGGTCTGGGAGTACTTCTCGACCGACGCCGTGGGACCGGTGGGCTATCTGCTCGCGTTGGTCGCGCTCCTCCCGCCCTGGCGAGGCGGGCGCTGGCCGCGGGCGATTGCCGTGCTCCTGGTCGTCGTCGGGACGCTTCTCGCGCTCGGCCCGGGCTTGCGCGTCGGTGCGCAGCTCTACCGGCTCCCCTATGACTTCCTTCTCGACGTCGTCCCCGGGCTGTCGAGCGTGCGCCTGCCGCTGCGCTTTCGCGTCGTGGTGCAGCTCGGGCTTGCGCTGCTCGCCGGACTCGGCCTCGCACGTCTGACCGCACGGACGAGCGGCTGGCTCGCCTGGAGCAGCGCGTTCGCCGCCGCTGGCGCCGCTCTCTGGAGCTTCTCGCTTCCGGTGCTGCCGCTCCACCCCGAGCTCACCGGCGAGGCGGTTCCGGCGCCCTACCGCTGGCTCGCCGAGCACCGCGATGGTCGCGCGCTCCTCGAGGTGCCGGGCGGCGACTTTCCGGTGATGGCCAGGCGCATGTACTTCAGCACGTATCACTGGCTGCCGACGATCGGCGGCTACAGCGGCTATCCACCCGCTTCCGCGGAATACCTGCACCGGGTCGCACGCGGCCTGCCGGCGCGCGAGGCCCTGCAGGAGATCGTCGATCTGGTCGACGTCGGATGGATCCTGGTGCATCTCGATGAGCTCTCGCCGAGCGCGGTCCGTCGCTGGCACGATCCCGAGCCCGGCGACGGCCTGGAGCTGATCGGTGTGTGGCACCGCGATGCGTTGCTGCGCGTCACGCTGCCGGTGGCCGAGGACCGCCGCGGTCGCCTCGCGAGTGCACGCGAGACGCTCGGCGGTGTGCCGCTTGCGCCTCTCGGAGCGCAATGCCCGGGGGGTCTCCAGGTCGTCATGCTGCCGCCCGAGCCCTGGCTGGTACGCACACCGGGGCGCGTGGTGCTGGAGCTCGCCAATCGCGGCGATGCGCCGTGGCCGGGGATGGCCTTCTCGCCTCGTCATCTGGTCCGCGTCTCGGCGCGCTTCGTGAGCGCCAAGGGACGGGAGCTGCCCGCGCAGCAGACGGCGCTGCCAGGCGACGTGCCAGCCGGCGGGACGCTGCAGGCGCCGCTCATCTTCATCGCGCCGGCCTGGCCGGGGAGCTACCGCCTCGAGCTCTCCCTGGTGCAGACCGAGGACGGACCCCTGGCGCGCTGCGGTGTCGCGCCGATCGAGGTCCCGGTGCGCATCGTCCGTCACGCCGACGCCGCAGACCACTCCCGCGTGAGAGGGATGCGCCGCGTCGCGATCGCGGTTGACTAGGCGTTCGCGCGTAAAGGATGTTGCCGCGATGCGCCGGGTGAGCCGCCCCTTGCTCGTCCTCGTGGCGGCGAGCCTCGCGTTCGCGGCCTGCCGCCCGCGGGAGGGAAGCTTGCGCGTCGTCAAGCATTTCGTCGCCGAGCAATGGCAGGCGGGCGACGACCCCTCGATGGACGCGGTCCCGAGCGCGGTCTCCGGCGAGGAGCGGCGGCCGATCCTGAGCCGCACCGCGCACGCGCCGTACGACGACGTCTACGAGACCATGCCGTTCGAGGTCCCCGCCGGCGCGCGCCTGCGTTTCGCGGTCGGGGTGGCCGATGGCCGCTGGCCGCCGGGCGTCGTCTCCGGCTTCGAGCTCACGGCGATCGAAGACAAGCTCGAGCATCGACTCTTTCGCCGCCATCTCGCTCCCGCAGAGCGCCCGCGCGACCGGCGCTGGCTCGATCGCGAGGTCGACCTCTCGGCCTTCGCCGGAAAGACCCTTCGCCTGCGCTTCGAGGCCGGGCAGAAGCCGGCGCAGGCCGCGACTGCGGCGCCGCTCCCCTTCTGGGCCGATCCGCGGATCGTCGTACCGGGTGAGGGACCGCCGCGGCGCAACCTGATCATCATCTCCCTCGATACGCTGCGCGCCGATCACCTCGGCGCCTACGGATACCCCCGTCCCACCTCGCCCACGATCGACAGCCAGCTCGCGGCGCAGGGGACGCTCTTCGAGCGCGCCTATAGTCAGTTCCCGGGCACGCACGGCAGTCACATGAGCCTGTTCACCTCGCTCTACCCATGTGAGCACGGCCTCGGCGCGAAGCTGGGCCCGTTCGTCCGGGCGCACAGCCGCGCGACCACGCTTGCCGAGCTGCTGCGCAACGCCGGCTACGCGACCGGGGCATACACCGAAGACGCCTACGTGAGCTGGCTCACCGGTTTCGCGCGCGGCTTCGACAGCTTCGTCGAGGAGAGAGGGGTCGGGGGCGGTCCGACCGGGCAGGCGGAGAAGACCTTCGGCCGGGCGCTCGGCTGGCTGCGTCGTCACGCGAGGACCCCGGGCCAACCCTCGCTGCCGTGGTTCCTCTTCGTGCACACCTACCAGGTCCACTACCCGTACACGCCGCCCGCGGGCTACGTCGAGGAGGTCGCTCCCGACCATGGCGAGGATCGCGCCTCGCGTGACGCCGCGCTCTATGACGGCGAAATCCGCTACACCGATGACCTACTGGCGCGGTTCTTTGCCGAGCTCGACAAGCTCGGCATGAGCGACAACACGCTGGTCGTGCTGGTCTCGGACCACGGCGATCAGTTCGGCGAGCACAACAAGTGGGGTCACGGCAACTCGCTCTTCGACGGCCTCCTGCACGTCGCCCTGATCATGCGCGGCCCGGGGCTGATCCCGGTCGGCAAGCGAATCCCGGCGACCGTCGGTCTGATCGACGTGCTGCCGACGATGCTCGATCTGCTCGGGCTTCCCCCCGGGCCGTGGATGCAGGGCCAGAGTCTGGTTCCGCTGCTCCACGATCGCCAGCTCACGCCGCGAACGCTATACGCCGAGGTCGACCGATACAGCCTGGTGTCGGCGCGGCGCGGCCTGCTCAAGTGGATCATCCTCGACGGCGACGATCCCGTCGTGAAGATGTACAACCTCGCCGACGACCCGGGCGAGATGAACGATTTGCGTCCGGAGGTCGCAACCGCCATCTCTAAGCAGTTGCTCGATGAATTCCATGCGATCTGTGCCGCGACACCCCCTGATCCGGCGGCGGCCGGCACGCCGCGGGTCGACGGCGCAGTCCAGCAGAAGCTGAAAGCCCTGGGATACGTCGATTGAGCCTCTCCTTCCTGTGCCCCGCGCGCCGTGGCCTCGACCGGCGCGCCCACGCTTCCCCTGGCCAGCGTCGCTCGCATCCGGCGCGCAGCGCCAGGCTGTCGCGGCTCCTGCTCGGGGCGGCCGTGCTTGCGTCCAGCGCCTGCCGCGGGCGATCGGAGCTTCCCGGGGCGCCCCAGCTGCGAGCCGTCCTGCATCTGGTCGCGGCGCGCTACCAGACCGGTGACCAGCCTTCGACCGCAGCCGTCCCGACGGTGATCATCGGCAAGGAGCGCCGGCCGGTGCTCGCGGCCTCGCATCCGGTGACCATGCTCTTCGACCTGCTCCCCGAGGACCGCGGTCGCGAGGTGAGCTTCGACATCGGCATCCCCGACGAGATGCGCGTGCATCCGCTTCGCCTCTCCTCGACGATCGCCTCCTGGCACACGCAGATCGTCGAACAGGAGCCGCGGAACCTCGTGAGCCCGCCCGAGGAGGTGAAGCTCCGCTTGACCCTGAGCGACGAGCCGCAGAAGAACTCTCCCGAGCACGTCCTGATCACGGCGCGCAGTGCCCCTGCCGAAGGGCGCTACGAGAGCCCGCCGATCGCCGTCCCGGCGGGCGCGCGCCTGCGCTTCGGCGTCGGGCTCGACGAGTCCGAGTGGCCAAGTGGGATGCCCGGTGCGAGCTTCACCTGCACGGCCGTCGAGGACGGCCGCGAGAGCGAGCTCTTCCACACCGAGATCGATCCGGCTCGGAATCCCTCCGAGCGGCGCTGGCTCGACGGCGACGTCGATCTCGGCCCGCTCGCCGGCCACATCGTCCGGCTCCGCTTCGACAGTGCGCCGCTCGGCGGCGACCCGGGCGCTCCGTTCATCTTCCCGGTGTGGAGCGATCCGACGATCTATGCACCCGAGCCGGCCGCGGCCGAACGGCGCCAGATCCGGAATCTCCTCCTGATCTCGCTCGACACCCTGCGCCCCGACCACCTCGGCTGCTATGGCTACCAGCGGCCGACCTCTCCGGCGATCGACTCGCGGCTTGCGGCCGAGGGCACGCTCTTCGAGCACGCCTACTCGGCCTTCCCGGGGACCCACGGCAGCCACATGACGCTCTTCACCTCGCTCGAACCGTGCGTTCACGGGGTGCCCGGCGAACCCGGCTCGATCGGCAAGGCACGGCCCGATGCGACGACCCTGGCGGAGGCTCTGCGCGCGCAGGGCTACCAGACCGCGGCCTTCCACGAGGACGCCTTCATCATGGCGGACACCGGATTTGCGCGCGGCTTCGGCGTGTTCGTCGAGAACAAGACCCCCAACGTGCGCGAGTCGACCGGCCAGGCCGACGTCACGTTCCCGAGCACCCTCGACTGGATCCGCGGGCACGGCGACGCTCCGTGGTTCGTCTTCATGCACACCTATCAGGTGCACCACCCCTACACGCCGCCGCCGGGCTACGTGGAGCGTGTCGCGCCCGGGCACGGCCGCGATCGCGACCGCGCGACGCGCGACGCCGCCCTCTACGACGGCGAGATCCGCTACACCGACGATCTCCTCGGTACGTTCTTGACGGGACTCGACGAGGCCGGGGCGAGCGAGCACACCCTGGTCATCCTGGTCTCGGATCACGGCGAGCAGTTTGGTGAGCACGGCATCTTCGGGCACGGCAACTCGGTGCTCGACGATCTGCTGCACGTCGCGCTGATCATGCGCGCGCCGGGACTCGTGCGCCCGGGGGTGCGCATCGACAAGCGGGTCGGGTTGATCGACGTCGTGCCGACGGCGCTCGATCTGCTGGGCATGCCGCCGATCCGCTGGACGCAGGGGCGGAGCCTCGCCCCGCTGCTCCGCGGAGAGACGCTGCCGCCGGTCACGCTGTGGGCCGAGCTGCCGATCCGCCAGATGATCGCCGCGCACCAGGGCGATCGCAAGTGGATCATCAGCCGCAAGACGGGCCGTGGCGAGCTCTTCGATCTGGTGAACGACCCCCACGAGAGGGTGAACCTGCGCTCGGGAGAAGCACCGGACGCGGTGGCAAAACTGCTCGACGAATGGACGGCAACGTGCGCCGCGCCGCCGCGCCCGGACGTGGGCGAGAAGCGCGAAGAGGTCGATCCTGCCGTTCAGGAGAAGCTGAAGGC
>Ga0187765_10000333_pt1 | contig 17176 bp, 15 predicted proteins | sample 0216_QUI02_MP05__3_FD_133018 | JGI IMG/M metagenome (GOLD analysis project Ga0187765, IMG submission 133018) | Tropical peat soil microbial communities from peatlands in Department of Meta, Colombia - 0216_QUI02_MP05_10_MG | ecosystem: Environmental > Terrestrial > Soil > Wetlands > Peat ...
CCAACGTCGATTTGCGATTAGGTTCGCCTAAGGCCGAAGGAGGAATGCGTGAGCCGAATCTTGCGAGTTGGCGGTGCGCAGATGGGTCCGGTCCAAAAAACCGAGAGCCGGCAGGGGGTGGTCCGCCGGATGGTTGATTTGCTTGAACAGGCAAAAGCCAACGGCTGCAATCTCGTGGTATATCCGGAGCTCGCACTTACGACGTTCTTCCCTCGCTGGTACATGACCGATCCAGACGAGATCGACTCCTGGTTCGAGCGCGAAATTCCGAATCCTGCGACGCGACCGCTATTCGAGACCGCGGCCAAGAACCGCATTGGGATTTCGTTCGGGTACGCCGAGCTCACGGCTGACGGGCATCGTTTCAATACCGCGATATTGGTCGATCCAGACGGGCGGATCGTCGGTAAATACCGCAAGGTTCACCTTCCCGGCCACGCGGAATATGATCCAGCCCGCATGTTTCAGCACTTGGAAAAGCGATATTTCGAGCCTGGCGACCTTGGCTTTCCGGTATGGCGGACCATGGGCGGCATTGTGGGGATGTGCATCTGTAACGATCGGCGCTGGCCCGAGACCTATCGCGTCATGGGATTGCAGGGAGTGGAGCTGGTCGTACTTGGCTACAACACGCCCTCAACCAATTCGCAAAAACCCGAGGAAGGGCCGCAAAAGCGCCAGTTCCATAACCGCCTGACTGTTCAGGCCGGCGCCTATCAAAACTCGACCTGGTTGGTTGCGGTGGCAAAGGGCGGCACCGAAGACGGACACCATATGATTGCTGGCAGCATGATCGTCAATCCGGACGGCGAAATCGTATCCGAGGCGAAGACCGAGGATGATGAGTTGATCTTTGCCGATTGCGATCTCGACGCGACCATCTTCGGCAAGCAAACTATCTTCGATTTCGCGCGTCATCGCCGCATCGAGCATTATGGCCGTATCACCTCTCAGACTGGCATCATCCCGCCCGCGGAATGACTTCGAGATTCTGTATAACTAGCACTTTCGCGAACTGTGTCGCGCTGGACCGAAAATTAAAATGCCCACGATCTACGTTATCAATCCAAACTCTACGGAGGCGGTCACGGCGGCCATTGACGAAGCGCTCGACCCGCTGCGGTCGAATGATGGGCCCGAAATCGAATGTCTCACTCTCGCCGAGGGTCCGCCGGGAATTGAGTCGCAGCGCGACGTCGATAGCGTGATTGCGCCGCTGCTCAAGCGAACGGCCGCCTTAGAGAATCATGCTGCCGCTTTCGTTATTGCTTGTTTCTCTGACCCCGGATTGCATTCGCTGCGTGAGCAAAGCGCAAGAGCGGTATTCGGAATCGCCGAGTGTGGAATTCTGACCGCGCTTTCCATTGCGCAGCGTTTCGGCGTAATCGCAATTCTCCCCGCATCTATTCCGCGCCATCTACGCTATTTCGGAGCGATGGGAATTACCGCCAGGCTTGCTGGAGAACTCGCGATCGACATTGGTGTCGTTGATCTTGCCAATGAGGACCTCACGCTGTCACGCATGACCGATTGCGGACGAACGCTTCGGGACGCTCACGGCGCTGACGCCATTGTGATGGGTTGCGCCGGAATGACGAAGTATCGCCCAATTCTTGAGGCCGCACTCAAAATCCCAGTTGTCGAGCCCACTCAAGCTGCAGTGACCATGGCCATTGGTCGGGTAAGGCTCGGCGGCGCTGCGAAAACCTTCGGCGGAGTGCCCTAGGCTTATCCATCAGACGGTTTCCAATCAGGCGGCGACAACGGGCCGGCCACGCCATGTAGACAGCCGCCGCTCCAACCGGCGTATTAGCCGCTCAAGCTCTTCCAGATCGTCCTTGTCGAGACGCGGGCCCGGCACCCGAACGGCTGCACTCCTGATAGCGCCACGTCGACGAAGAATTTCTTTCCGAATGGCAAGGCCGACTCCAATCTGTTGCTCGTGCCGCACTAGCGGCAGATAGATGTCAAAGACATCCTCTGCGTCTTCGCTCCGTCCATCGAAGAACGTGTCGCAGACCTCAACCAGCATTTCCGGATAGGCAAAGCCAGTCATCGCGCCATCTGCGCCACGATGAAGTTCCTGTGGTAGGTAAAGCCCGCCATTGCCGCAGAGAATGCTGATTCGGCGTCGCGAATCTCCATCACAAGCGCGCCGAATTTGTTGCAGCTTCTTGAGACCAGGCCAGTGCTCGTGTTTGAACATAACGAGGCTCTGGTGCTCGTCGACGAGCTGTAAGAATGCCGGCACTGAAATATTGACACCGGTGCCCAACGGATAGTCCTGGAAGCACACCGGCACCGATGGACCAAGCCGCTTAAAGACCATCGCAAAGTAGTCCCGGATTTGCACCTCGGTCTTTAGTCCTGCGGCTGGCGCAATCATGATGCCGCTGGCGCCGAAATCCATGACGCGTTTGCCGAGTTCAACGAGATTATCGACTGCAGGGTTGCTCACGCCGACCAGCACGGGCACACGGCCTGCGACCCGTTCGATAAAGTACTTTGCAACTGCCGCGGACTCTGTTTCGGTAAGTTTTTGAGCTTCGCCCATCATGCCCAATATGGTCACGCCGCTCACGCGCTTGGCGATATAAAACTCGAGGAGCGAATCAACGCTCTTCCAGTCGATGTCATTGTCGTCGGTGAACGGAGTCACCGAGATGATATAGACGCCTTTTGTGTGAGGACCGATCTGCTCCATATTTCGCTGACTTTTAATTTCTCGCCGTTGTTAAACTGCTTTCGCGTGGGGAAGGTTACGCCACAGAGGCGCGCTGCGCCGGTGCGAGTTTGGCCATCGAGTGGGTAAATTCGGCGGAGGGCCGACCAGTTGGCTTAGCTGCGTCCCCCGCGGGACGTGGTACGAAACGGCCGGAACCTGGCATCACCTGCAATGTTCCTTCGCGCACCGCGACGCGGCCGCGGCTGAGCACAGTTTCCGGCCAGCCTTTGACCACGCGACCCTCGTAGGGGGTGTATCCCGCACGATCATGCAGCATTGAGGAGGAGAGCAGCACTGCCTTCGTCGTGTTCCAAATTGCGATGTCCGCGTCGGAACCGACGACAAGCGCACCTTTCTTTGGATAAAGCCCGTAAAGTTTTGCTGGAGCAGTGCTCGTGAGTTCGACGAAGCGTTCGAGACCCAGGCGACCTTGCATCACTGCCGCATCGAATAGAAGCGGCAATCTCACTTCAAGGCCCGGGAGCCCATTGGCAATCTGTTTGAATGTTGGATTGACACCGGCGCTCAGTTTTCCACTCGAATCGAATCGGTAGGGTGCATGGTCAGATGAAAGCACTTGTAGGTCGTCGCGTGCCAATGCCTGCCAGAGTGCATCTTGGTCGGATGCAGTCCGCAGCGATGGACTGCACATCCATTTCCCGCCCTCGAGCCCCGGCTTGTTAACGTCGTCGGAGGTCAATAGGAGATAATGCGGACACGTCTCACCGAAGAGTTTAACACCGTTCGCTCGCGCCTTACGCACCACCTCGGCGCCCTCGGCGGTAGAGACGTGAAAGACCATAATGGGCTGGTCGACGAGCTGAGACATCGCGACTAAACGCTGGATGGCGTCAACTTCGGCGAGGCGCGGATGACTCATCCAGAACGCTGACGGAGCAGTCAGCCCGTTCGCCAGTAGCCGCTTGGACATGAACGAAATCATTCCGTGATTTTCTGCATGGACGCAAACAAACGCACCGTTGTCACGCGCAGCTGCCAACACATCGAGCATCTGCTCATCGTCGAGCTTGATACGATCATAAGTCATGAAAACTTTGATGGAGGAGTGACCCTCTTTGACGAGTTTAGGCAAATGCGTCTTCAGGGTTTGTTCGCTCGGATCAGCCAGAATCATGTGGAAGGTATAATCGATCACGGCGCCCCGATCGGCGAGATTGTGATAGTCGGCAACCACCCGATCGAGGGCACAACCGACGTGTTGCGCGGCGAACGGGATGACGGTCGTAGTCCCCCCAAATGCTGCTGACGTGGTCGCGCTTTCGAAGGTGTCGGCGTTGAGGAGTCCTCCCCCCGATATTTGCTCGATGTGCGCGTGCGGGTCGACGCCGCCGGGAGTGACAATCCGGTCAGCTGCATTAATTTCATTGATGCCCGCACCAAGATGCTCGCCAATCGCAGCAATGATCTCGTCTCGGATGCCGATATCGACTCGGGCAATACCTTGCGGGAGAACCGCAGTCCCACCGCGGATGACTACTGAGAAAGCTTTATCGGTCATTGAGTCACCTTCAGTCGAGTTTGTCGGTGTTAGCGGTCGGAGTTTTCTAACGAACTCCGCCGGAGACCTCGGCCAATCTATCAAATATCAGCCCTGGGGGTGAGCACTTGAAACTTTCGTTGCCAGAGGCGGGTCGTTTCGGCGGCAGATTGCCCAGCCGAGTGATCGGACGCGATGTGACTGTTCGACACGACGATTCACAAAGAATGGAATTTGCTTCACCAGCGACCGCACAAATATTCCTCTACGCAGGCGGGCGAAGCCTTGGCATAGGTGCCGCGACGACTGACCACCGCACCCGTCAGCTTGTGCAGCGCCAGCGTCATCTCGGCAGCTTTCACGGCAACCGCAATGCCGTTCAGCACCAGCGCGCCGTCGATAACGAAGGGCCGCTCGCGCGAGAAAAGAAGCATCGGCAAGCCGCCGGCCGGCAAGATCACCTCTGCGCCCGAGGCAACTAACGGCTCGACCCGCGCAATGAAATCGGCGCGAACTTTGGCATAGGCCGATTCATCTGTGAAAGCGCGCATGAAACCGGGCAGGTCAACGCTAATGGCACGCACGCCGATAACGCGCTCACTGAGGCAGTGGGCTGCTATCTGGCGCTGATGCCAATCGATGAAAACCGGATCGATGGTGATAAGGCCGATCTTTCCGCCCATGCTCATCGCGGTGAGCATGCTGGCTTCGCCGAGGCCGATCACCGGAATGTCCACTGCGCCACGCACTTGCAAAAGGCCAGGTTCCTGAAAGTGGCCGATGATGAAGGCGTCATATCCTGCACGCTCCGCTTCGAGCGCATTGCGGATGGTTTGGGCCGCGCAGCGGAATTCTGTCAGTGGGTGGAAATATCGATCGGGTGGGTCGAGGCCGTGAACTTGGAACTTAACGTCGGGGCCGGCTGCCTTGTCGAGATAGGTTTGCAGCCGCTCGATGTAGGGGGCCTGCTCGATCGGATGAACGAAACTTTGGTACCAGATTCGGGCGGGACGCGATGTTGCGGCCATGAGTGCTCCCCAACGCAGTGAAGTCAACAAACTCTTGTTGCATCAAGCACACGAAGCACGCAAGCGTCCGCGCCACCATCATTTTGAGTTCACGGTCGCACGTGGCGTGTCGTCATCGCAAAATGCGTGTTCGGTCCGCTGAACGCTGGAAAGGTCTTGAAGTCGGCGCGCATTTTATGCCGCACCGGTGAATTCAGCGCTGCTTTCAATGCGGCGGGACTATCGAATGCCACCTTGTTCCGCTGCATGAAATTGAGTTGCCGCCACGGCTGCGCGCTAATCCAATCGAGGCGCGTGTACACTTCAAGCTCACGGATGCCGGGAAACATCGCCATGTGCCGCGTGTGGTTTTCCAGGTAATGGGAATGCCAAGCGTTCAAATCATCTGCCTCGCCTTCGTAGGAGACAAGATACGTGGAATACGGCTCGCCAAGCGGCGTTCGTAAAGCGGGGTCCGGCACCCTGAACGGACGTACCAACATTGCCTGTTGGGAGGCTTCGGCCTGTGCTAGCCCCGGGAAGTCATTGGGTGAGGTCAGCGCCTGCAGATAGCCGGAGCGCGAGGCCGATACCTCAAGGTCGGTAAGCTCGGCGAAATAAAGCTGCAGTACCAGGGAAGGTGAGGCGCGGTCTTTCACGTACGGGTCGCTGGTACTGGCCGGCGTGTGCAGCAACGCCTTGGTGAGCTTGGGTGTGGCGCGAAGAAATCCTGTCAACTGCGCCAGTTCGCCCGCAGCGATGTCGCTGCCCGACTTGAATGTTAAAAACAGGCATGTGTTCATGCCATGCACTAAAGCATTGGGAGGTTGAATTGACCACAACGAAGGCGTTTCGCATCTGGGCGCAGGGTGCCACAGATCAGCTAGTGCACCACAACTACCTGGCGGCTTTGCTCCCGCACATGAAGGCCTGCTGCGATCCCGACTTCGAGCTGGAATTCAAAACTATGACGCCCTCGGTAACGACCGTACATGCGCTGTCCGAGCACCGCTTCTCGCGCGAGGTGATCCGCGGCGCCATTCAGGCCGAGCGCGAGAATTACGACGTCTTCTTCATGAATCATTTTCAGGACGTCGGCCTCTACGACGCGCGTGCATCGGTGAATATCCCTGTCCTTGGCCTCGGCGAGGCGACCCTGCTGCATGCCTGCACGATGGGTCGAAAGCTCGGCCTGCTTGCGATCAATCCTGCCTTCATCCCGACTCACACCGAGCAAATTCATCGCTATGGGCTGCAACAACGCATCGCCGGAATTCGCGCCATAAACGCCAATATCGCGGACTATATCGAGGCTTTCGCCGCGCCGGCCAAAAAGGCGGAGCTGTGGACCCTCTTCGAGGGCGAGGCGCGACGCCTGATCGACGCCGGCGCCGACATCATCGTGCCGACTGGCGGCATTCCGATGATACTGTTCGGCGACGATCCGTCCGCCAACGTCGACGGCGCCCCGATCCTCAACGGGGTCACGGTGGTGATCAAAGCCGCCGAGATGGCAGTGAAGCTGAAGCGCCTCGGATTTCCAACGGCAAGCCGCCACCAGCAGTCAGGCTTTGCCTTGCCGTCGCCCCAAGTGCTTCAAGAATTCCTGAGCCATGGCTGAAATCGGCTCCTCCGGCCACGAGCTGAACTCTAATTTGTTTGCAGCATCGGCCACACGGCGCCGGGCTCGTCCGGCGGCACCGACGAAATCAGCATGCGCGTATGCGGATGCTGCGGGTTAGCGAACACGGACTCGACGGGGCCCTGTTCGACAAGTTCGCCGCGATACATCACGAGAACGCGACTGCAAAGATGGCGTACGACTGAGAGATCGTGGGAAATAAAGAGCATCGCGAAGTCCAGTTCAACGCGCAGTCGGGTCAACAAATTGAGAAGCTGCGCCTGAATCGATAGGTCGAGACCTGAGACGATTTCATCAGCGATCAGGACCTTAGGAAGCCGGCACAGCGCGCGCGCGATATTGATGCGCTGGCGCTGGCCACCCGATAACTGTCCGGGCAATCGTGCGGCTAGGTCCGCCGGCATGCCGACTTCGGCGAGCAACTCTTTGGTGCGCTTCAGCCGTTCGTCCCAAGTGGCATGCCGAGTGCCGGCTTCCATCGCCTGAGTAACGATGCTGGCAACGCGGCGACGGGGATTAAGCGCCGAATAAGAATCCTGAAACACCATTTGCAAGCCTTCGGCGCGGAGCTTGTGCGTGCTCCTAGAAGCGGGGATCACGTCAGTGCCATTGAGCACGATGCGCCCGGCGTCGGGCCGCTCCAACCCGACCAGGAGTTTCGCGATCGTGCTCTTGCCACTGCCGCTCTCGCCGACGAGAGCCACGAATTCGTTTTCGGCTATGCTGAAAAAAGTATCCTTGACCGCCAAAACGCTACGCGTGCGGCCCAAGAATGGGCTGACAGCATAGGTCTTTTGCAATCCCTCAACGATCAAAACACGACGCGAAGACTGTCGGATTGTCGCCATCAACTGCTCTGCACTCACGATTGCGGCGGTTGCCGTCGCGCGGAAGCAGGCTGTGCGCCGGCCTGGCGATAGGGCAGCTTCAGGTGGCTCGGCGCGGCGGCATTCACTAGTGACCAACGGACAGCGCGGCGCGAAGTGGCAGCCCAACATGGTGGCGAGCCGTTGCAGGCTCGGCATCTGCTCCGGCATCACGTAGAGAGCGCGGCGATCGGCGCGGATCGACGGATTGGCGAGCTGCAGGCAGCGGGTATACGGATGCGCGGGATTTGCCAGTACCCCGCGCGCAGGACCGCTTTCGACAGCGCGGCCGGCATACATCACGACGATGTCATCGCAAATTTGCGCTGCTAACCGCAGGTCATGAGTAATGAATATTACGGCCGTGTTGTGCCGGCGCTGCATGTCGGCGATCAAGCGGATGATCGGCGCGTGCATGGTGACGTCGAGAGCAGTCGTTGGCTCGTCCGCGATGACAAGACGCGGATTGCTGGAGAATGCCATGGCGATAAGCACGCGCTGGCACATGCCGCCCGATAGTTGATGCGGATAACGGCGCAGCAGCGCGTCCGCCTGCGGCAGTTGTGCTGCCTCGAGAAGGGTGATTGCGTGCTGCCGGCGTTCGGCGGCGTTGCCGCGGCTGACTCGCGCAAGATGCTCATCAAGTTGAGCGCCGATCGAGCGAACCGGATTGAGCGCAGTAAGCGGCGCTTGTGGGATGAATGCAATCGCGCGCCCAAGCAGCGCGCGCCGCTTTACTGCGGGCATTCGCGCGAGGTCTTGCCCCTCGAACGCCAACGATCCCGACGTTGTCATAAAGCCCGGCGGCAGCAGCTGCGCGATGGCGCGGCCGACCATCGATTTTCCTGCGCCGGATTCGCCGACCAGACCGAGAACCTTTCCGCCCTCAAGCTCGAAGGAGAGGGCGCGGATGACAGGAACGAGCAGCGCGCCCATGCGCGCTTCGACAGTCAGTCCTTTGGCCTGCAAGGCGAGGGGCATGCTAGCGTGCCATTTCCACAATCCTGACGTCGAGCGTGCGGCGCAGACCGTCGCCGAGCAGATTGAACGCAGTTACGGTTAGAAATATCGAAAAGATCGGCAGCAGCAGGTTCCACGGCGATTGATAGACGTATTGCCGTGCATCCGCGATCATCTGACCCCAGGCCGGCTGATTGGCGCCGACACCGAGCCCGACAAAGGACAGGATCGCTTCAACCACAACGGCAATCGCCATTTCCAGACTGACAAGCGTAATCAAGAGGGGCAGGGTCGCCGGCAAGACCTCGCGGACGATGGTCTGCCAATGAGTGAACCCGAGAAGCCGGGCCGCCGCGACGTAGTCATTGCGCGTTACCACCAGGACTTCGCTGCGCAACACTCGGCAGAACCGAGTCCAATCGACCAGGACGATGGCGACTATCACGTTACGCAAGCCGATGCCGAGCCCAACCATCAAGATCAGCGAAAGTATGACCGGCGGAAACGACATCCACACGTCGACCGCCCGCCCGATCACCCAGTCCACCGCGCCGCCGAAATAACCTGAAAGATGGCCGAGGATCGTGCCGAGGACCATGGCGCCGAGCGATGCAAAGAACGCCACCAGCAGGGCCGTACGCGCGCCGTAGATCAGGCGCGACAGCACATCGCGGCCAAGGCTATCGGTCCCGAGCGGGTAATTCGGATCGGCACCAATCTGCCAGATCGGCGGGGTAAGTATCGACAACAGGTTCTGTTCGCCGGGATCGTGTGGCGCGAGGTAATCGGCGAAGATCGCGCAGCCGGCAATGACGAGAACCATCGTTAACGCAACCAGTACTCTCGGTGAACCTAAGCAACGGGCGAAAATACTTACCATCAACGTATCCGCAATTTTGGATTGAGCACGACGTAAAGGCTATCGACCGTGGTGTTGATCAACAGGACCACAATGCAATAAGTGAGCCCGATGGCCTGGATCAGCGGAAGGTCGGCATTGCGGACTGCGTCGACCATCAGGTTGCCCATTCCAGGATAGGAACAAATCACTTCCACCAACAGCGTGCCGCTGAAGAGGATGCCGAATTGCACGCCTGCCAGTGTCAGCGTCGGCAGCACCGCGTTCTTGAACGCGTGGCCGATCAGGATTTGCCGTTCGGTGAGACCGCGCAGCCGCGCCTGCGCAATATAGTCCTCGTGATAAACGTCAAACAGGCTCGAGCGCAGCACCCGCATGATGGTTGGCGAGAATGCGAGCCCAAGCGCAACGGCGGGCAAGATCAGGTGCAGACACGCGCTTGCGAATATGTCGATACGCCCGACCAATAGCGAATCGATGAGCAGAAATCCCGTGACACGGGGCAACGGCAGACCCGGCGCGACTTCTCCGGTGAACGGCAGCACGCGCAAGACGACGCCGAACACAAACAACAGGATCAGGGCCCAGAGAAATTCTGGTATCGACAGCAGCACGATCGAGATAACATCGACGACCGGCTCGAACAGCGTGTCACGCAGGCTAAACAGGAGAAGTCCGCCGCCGAAGCCAAGCACAGCGGCGATCACCATGGCGGCCAAAGCGAGCTGAATCGTCACTGGCAAGGTCGATGCCACCAGCGATCCAGCGTCACGGCGGAACTGGATCGATTGTCCGAAGTCGCCATGGAGTGCGCCGCGCAGCCAAATCGCATATTGCTCCGGCAGCGGCCGATCGAGCCCCATTTCGCTGCGCTTGGCCTCGATTTCAGCGATGGTTGCATTGGGCGGCAGCGACATTGCGGCCGGATCGACCGGCAACGCCCGCAGCACGCAGAACAACAGCGCCGAAACGATCAGCAGGATCGGAATGGCCGCCAACAGACGGCGCGCGATCAGTGTTGCAACCGTCACAATCATTGGGCGGCGCTTACGCCGCGCCCAAGCGGCACTTCACGTCCATTGCAAGGTCTGCGGCAACAGCCAGCCATTGCCATATTTCTGGTAACCCAGATTTCGCTTGCGAACGACTGTCACTACGCTCTGCAACAGCGGCATGGTCGCGCCGTTCTCCACCGCGTAACGTTCGAGGTCTTGGTATCCAGCGATGCGCTTGTTGTAGTCGGCGACGGTAAACAATGCCAACACCCGGTTGCCAATATCCTCGTCCTTCCACGGTGAAAACGGCATTTTCGGATTGAGCTGATAGCCTGAGAAAATCTCCGGATCGCCGGTGGCATTGTCCCAGCTGTAGAGCGTTGCCTCCGGCAACTTGCCGCCGCGATTGAGTTCGAAGTATTTGGCATATTCGATGACCTGCAATTCGGCATCGATACCAAGGGGCTTCCACATTCCCACGATCGCGCGGGCGATATCGTAATCGCTTGGAAACTGCCCGTTTGTTGCGGCAAGCCCAATTTTGACAGGTTTATCCGGTCCGAACCCGGACTGCGCCAGAAGTTGCTTCGCCAGCGCCGGATCGTACTTGAAAGTGAAATCGGGGATATAGCCCGGCGTCCCCGGCGTCGCCAGCACCGAAAGCGGCACTGCGGCTCCGCCATAGAACGCCTTCGACAAAGCCATTTTATCGATGGCGTGATGTGCGGCGAGGCGAACATTCTTGTCGGCAAAAGCAAGGTCTGCGCGCACGTTGAGCAGGATCACGCGGGTGATCGGAGTGATCTCTGCGGCAAACGCGTTGTCTTGCGCAAACCGCTGCACTTCCCGGACCGGCACGTTGATAGTGCAATCGACCTGGCCGGACTGGATCGCCGCAACGCGCGCCGATGGGTCCTTGATGATCTGGATGGTGACACGACCGATTTTCGGCTTCGGTCCCCAATAGTTGTCATAGCGCTCGAGCACGATTCGCGAGTTCAGCTCGTATTCGGCCAGTTTGTACGGTCCGGTGCCGATCGGCTTCTGCAGGAAATTATCGAAACCGTTGCGTTCAATGTAATTCTTGGGAACGACGTAACTGCCAAGGAAAGTCATCCATTGCGGCATTGTCGGCGCCGGCGAATCGAATTTCATGATCGCTTTGGTTGGAGATTCGACAACAATGTCCTGCACCTTGCGCATCGAATTGGCGATATCGAGCTTGGCTCCGGATTTGACGCGCTCGAAAAAGGTATAGCGGAAATCCGCCGTCGTCATTTTGTCGCCGTTGTGAAAGGTGACGTCGTCACGTAACTCGACCGCCATGCTTAAGGCATCCGGAGCGAGGCCCCACGATCTGATCAGATGCGGAACGAGCTTTAACTGCGGATCCTGATCGAGCGGCTGATCAAACACTGCCTTGAAGATCGGCTGGGCATCCGGCGTGAAGCGTTGGTTGGGGTCCCACGACGCCACGTCGTTCGGCCAGCCGATGGTGGCGGCGTCGTTGTTTGCGGCGAGAGTGTGCGCAACCGGCGTGGAGACGCCCGCCGCAGCTCCCGCGATTAGTTGCAACAATGTCCTGCGCGGCAGTGCCATGACTTACCCTCCACAAGCGGCCGAAGCCCAGCGATTATATCTTTAATTCATAGACCGTCATGCTCGATCAGCCCTGCCTGCACGGGGCGCTGCAACCGCATCACGATCCCACGTGCCGGGCGCGATGCCCCGGTCACGCAGCCTAAACTTCTGTACCTTGCCGTTCTCAGTCATAGGCAGCACATCGACGAAATCGATGAATCGGGGAAGTGCAAAGCGAGCGAGACGGGGTTGGCAAAATTCGTAGAGCGCGGTTTCGGTGAGCGCGCTGCCCGGCCGGCGCACGATGGCGGCCATCACCTCTTCCTCGGCCAGTTCGGACGGCACGGCAAAAACCGCCGCGGCAGCAACGTCTGGGTTGCTGAGCAGTACCTGCTCGACCTCGTAGGAAGAAATATTTTCGCCGCGGCGGCGGATCGCATCCTTCAGGCGATCCAGGAAGCGGAACGAACCGTCGGCCTCGCGCACCACGCGGTCGCCAGTGTGAAACCAACGGTTCCGGAAAGCGGCAGCAGTCTCCTGCGGCATCGCGAAATAGCCGGCGGCAAATGAAAGAGGATCGTCGGAACGCAAAATAAGTTCGCCAGGATCACCGGGCTGGACATCGTCACCGGCCCGGTCGATCACACGGGCATGATAACCGAGGCAAATCTTGCCCATACTGCCGGGGCGCTGCTCTGCGGTGGTGCTGCCGATGACGAAGTTAGTTTCAGTCGAGCCATAGCCATCGATCAGCCGTATGCCGGAGCGTCGCTCGAAGGCGATATGAAGGTTAGCCGGCACCCCGGGACCCAGTCCGCAACGCACACGATGGCTGCGTTCTTCGGCCTTCGGTTCCTGCGACAGCAGGATCGGAACCATCGCGCCGAGCAGATAGGTTGCTGTGGCGCGATGTTTAACGAGACCATCCCAGAATCGTGACGCGGAAAAGCGCGGCTCGACAACGATCGTCGAGCCCGAAAGCAGGGCCTTGTAAAACGTGCCCAGCGCGTTGGAATGAAACAGGGGCAATGACGTGCAGAGTATGTCACCTTCCTGGATCTCCAGATTACGAATGCCGTTCAAAGCCCACCAAAAATATTGTGCCTGCGGACAGCACACCCCCTTCGAAGGTCCTGTCGTTCCGGACGTGTAAAGGATTGCGAGCAATTGCGCGGGATCGGTTCCGCCCGGCTCAACCGCCTGTGCGCGGGCTGGCATGGTGCTGACGGCGAGGCCGTTAAACGAGGTGCGCGCTTGATGGCCGATACACCAAATGCGTTCCAGGGCAAGGGCGCCGAGATCGACATAATTAAGCGCGTCGAGCAGTTCCGCTTCGATGATCAAGAGCCGGGCGCCGGAGTTTGTTAGAATGTGCTGAAGCTGTGGGCCGCGCGATGCAATGTTAATTGGCACCGCGATCGCGCCGAGCCAGGCACAACCGCAATAACATTCTATGAATTCGGCGCGATTGGAGCACATCAATGCAACGCGATCGCCGCGGCGAATACCGGCTGCGGCGAGCGTGCCGGCGAAGCGCGCAGCGAGACAAAGCGCCTCCTCGAAGCTAACGCTGCCATTGTGCGTCACGACCAGCGCATGATTGCCGTAGCGCTTTGCCTGGTGCTGCAACATGGCAGGCAAGGTGCGTTCGCTCGGCGGAAACGCAGTCAAGATTTTTTCGAGGCTCATCGCTTTTGCCGCACCGCGTTCCTCGTCTTGCCGCCTGTTGTGCCGGCGCTGCTCCTTCTATCGCGCTTCTTGGTCTCGGCGGTGCGCCGCGCGGCATTCGAAGAAGCTACCAAGGCGAGAACCCGCAGCGGGCTGCCGCTTCCTCCCTTGATCTTCAGCGGCGCCGCGATGACGACCGCGCCGGTTGGCGGCAACAGATCGAGATTGGTCAGGCATTGCAGCCCGAAGCGGCCGCTGCCGTGCATGTAGTAATGACAGGGATATGGCGGCTTGAGGTGAAAGGCTTGGCCGGCATCGGTGCCGATCGCTTCCGAGCCAAAGCCGAGCACCTGGCGCTCATCAACCAGAAACTTCACCGCTTCGGTATCGGGCCCGGGCGTATGCTGACCTGTCTCATCGAGGTTTTGATAGGCGACAGGATCGGTGCGCTTCGACCAGTCGGTCCGCATCAGGATCCACGAGCCAGCGCCGATGCGGCCGTGCCGGCGTTCCCACTGGCGCAGAAAATCGACGGTTAACAGAAAATCGGCATCAATCGCGGCTTCGCGCGAACAGTCGATCACGCATGCCGGCGCGACGAAGTTTTTTGTTGCGATCGTATCGGTGCTGTTGTTGGGCAGATCGCGGCCCGAAATCCAATGGATTGGCGCATCGAAATGCGTGCCGGTGTGTTCACTGCAGGAAAAATTGTTCCAGTACCACCCCGGGCCGCGCGCGTCGTAACGCGATGCCTCTTCGACACGAAACGGCCAGGCCTGTCCCATTTCCGGCGGTAGCACGATCTGTGGAAAATCTGGAGACAAAGTCTGGGTCAGATCAATCACCTGAATGTGACCGACAGCGAGATCGGTGAGGAGTTGCAACAATACTGCATTACTCATCGCTGATCCTCATCGCATGGTCGCAAGTTCGCGCTCCAACGCTTTCGGATTGTCGCGCCAGCGCGCTAGCCAGTCCTGTGCCACATCGCCGGGGAAGATATCTTCTGCGCCACCGCGCAGCGCCTCGATAACCTCTGCCGCGAGCCGAGACGGAGCGATTTTCGGCGGCGGCAGCGCCTGGTTCCATTCGTCGTCGATCGGGCCCGGAAACACGTTAATGACGCGAACGCCAGACGGCACGAATTCGGCGCGCAGGCATTGCGCCAGCGACAAGGCCGCGGCCTTCGAGGCCGAATAGGTGCCATGCGCGGGGAAATTCGACAGCGCGAAGATGGACAGCAGATTGACCCAGGCCACGGCGCTCGACTGACCATCGGCGCCACGCGCGCGCATCGCCGGCGCGAATTCCTGGGCGAGCCGGAGCAGACCGAAATAATTGATGTCCATTTCCGCACGCGCCACTTCAACGCCTTCGCGCGCGGAAATGCCGTAGTTGCGATGATGATCGGCGGTGTTGATGAGGATATCGACGCGCCCGCCGATTTCGCCGGCTAAGTTTTTCACCGCGCGCGAATCGGTGAGATCAAGTGGCACTAGGGAGACCTGCGGCAGTGACGACAACCTCTCGAAGCCGGGCGGCTTCTTCCACGGCTCGGCGTAACCGGCCCAGACCAGATCGGCCCCAGCTTTGACGATTGCTTCCACCAGCGCCTGGCCCAGTGAGCTCTTGGCGTCCGTGATCAAGACTTTGCGGAATTTGGGGTCGCAGGTCATTTCCCGAAGCTGGCGATCGTCGCTCATGTTTGGCGTGTCATTTTCCGGAATTGCGACCAAAGCGGCTTGGCCGGCGCGGTCTATATTGGCAAAGACGCGAACGCGCGAGGGTGCCCGCGCACAATCCCCGTGCAGATGTGCAACGACCACCGGGCCGCAATCAAGCCTGACCATGCCGAGCCGCCACGGCATGCGTTCACGATAGAAAAGCTCATTGCTATGATGCAGCGTCGCTTCCGAAAGCAACTCCCCCAGGCCATTCTGCGGTTTCCAGTCAAGCCGCTGCGAAAGGCAGACCCGGCAAGCTTCACGCGGTGGATATTGTACGGCGCCGCAATCGCGACAGGTTTGCAGCTCCAAACGGCCGCGCGCCGCCGCTGCGGTAAGCCCGAGTGCCACGCGGCTGCGCGAGCCCGGAGGCAAGTTCGGAACGCGCGTCCGCAGGATCGGATTCTTGCGCGGCGGTCTGGTCAAGGGTCGGGTCATTATTATTTTCCTGCTGCCAAGATAGCAGCACCGCTGCACAGTCCGCGATCGTAGTTGATCATGCCGAATCCACTCGCAAGTCCAAGCCGCGCCTTCGGGACCGCAGCGCCAATCGTCTGCCCGGTGATTTGGCGGATAACCTCAACCAAACCCAAAAATCCGCCCGCGGCACCGGCCTGACCGACTGACAGTTGGCCGCCTGATGTATTCAATGGAAATGAACCGTCGGTGGTGAAAGTGTGACGGCGTACGAAATCGGGGCCTTCTCCCTTTTTGCAAAAACCAAGGTCCTCAAGCTGCATGACATTGATCACCGGATAATCGTCGTAAGCGGCCGCGACATTTATGTCCTTCGGACCAATGCCAGCCTGCGCATAGAGCTCTTCGCAATCGAGTGCCCAGCCACCGCGATACTGGATCGGGTCCTCGGGAAAGGCATTGTGTCGCTCGATGGTCGCGAGAACACGGGCATAGGGCTGTCCGATCTTTTCAGCTTCGCCGCGGCGCACTACCAGGAAAGCTTCCGCGCCCGCGCATGGCATGACGCAATCATACAGACGCAACGGCTCAGCGATCAGCCGCGCATTGAGATATTCGTCCAGAGTGAGAGGCTTTTTCATCAGCGCGTAAGGAAATTTCAGTGCATTGGCGCGCTGTGCGACGCAAAGCTTACCGAAATCCTCACGCTTGGCACCGTATTTGCGCATGTAATAATCAGTGATGAAGGCAAAGCTCGCATTTGGTCCGCCGGAGCCATATGGATAAACGGCGTCGCGCGCGAATTGGCTGAACGTACCGAGGTTTTGCCTGAAAGAGTCAATGTGATTGGTATCCCCGGCGATGCAGGCGACGACCGTCGCATCGCCGCTTTGTACCGCACGGGCGGCGCGGCGCAGCGCCACCACTCCGCAGGCGCCGCCCATGGGAATATGGTCGAGCCAACGTAGTGTCATGCCGAGATGCTGGGTAAGGCCAACGGCACTGTCGGGCGTCAAGGTAAAACTCGACACGCACAGGCCATCGATCTTTTCCTTGCCAAGACCGGATTGTTTTAGAAGCCTGGCGAGCGCGCCGGCAAGGAACCAGTGCGCGCCGCGCATGGAATAACGCACATAGGGCACGGTGACAGGAGTGGTCACCACGACATCATCGTAGCCCGCGCGTCCGCTGGTCATGATTGCTTCAGCATGATGATTGTCACCGCTATTTCAGC
>Ga0187765_10000334_pt1 | contig 17157 bp, 12 predicted proteins | sample 0216_QUI02_MP05__3_FD_133018 | JGI IMG/M metagenome (GOLD analysis project Ga0187765, IMG submission 133018) | Tropical peat soil microbial communities from peatlands in Department of Meta, Colombia - 0216_QUI02_MP05_10_MG | ecosystem: Environmental > Terrestrial > Soil > Wetlands > Peat ...
CCGGGATCGACCTTCCTCGACCGCATGATCCGGCTGGTCGAAGGCGCCGAGCGGCAGAAAACGCCGAACGAGATCGCCCTGAACATCCTGCTGGTCGGCCTGACCATCATCTTCGTGTTCGCGACGGCTACAATCCCGAGTTATGTGACCTATGCGGGCGGTATCGTCTCCGTGGTCATCCTGGTGGCGCTGTTCGTCACCCTGATTCCGACCACGATCGGCGCACTTCTCTCGGCTATCGGCATTGCCGGCATGGACCGCCTGGTGCGTTTCAACGTGCTGGCGATGTCGGGCCGCGCCGTCGAAGCCGCTGGTGACGTCGATGTTCTGCTGCTCGACAAGACCGGTACCGTGACCTTCGGCAACCGGCAGGCGACCGAAATTCTCGTCGTGCCGGGCGTAACCGAGCGTGAAGCGGCCGAAGCTGCGCTGCTCGCCAGCGACGCTGACGAGACTGCCGAGGGGCGTTCCATCATCACGATGGTGCAGGACAAGTACAATGTCCGCCGCCAGGCGGCGCCGTCGGAAGCAAAGTTCATCGAATTTTCGGCAACGACACGTCTGTCCGGCGTAGATATCGGCAAGCGCAGGCTGCGCAAGGGCGCCGTCGATTCCGTGCTTAAATTCGCCCGCGATCAGGCCGGACAGAACGTCGCCGAGCCGCCCGCATTCCGAGCCGCCGTAGACAAGATTGCGCGTTCCGGCGGCACCCCGCTCGGGCTGGTCGAGAACGACCGAATTCTCGGTGTCATACACCTCAAGGATGTCGTGAAGCCCGACGTGAAGGATCGCTTCGCCGCGCTCCGGCGCATGGGCATCAAGACGGTGATGATCACTGGCGACAATCCGGTAACGGCGGCCGCGATCGCTTCGGAAGCCGGCGTGGACGACTTCATTGCCCAGGCTACCCCCGAGGACAAGCTACGCTACATCCGGGGCGAACAGTCGCAGGGCCGTCTGATCGCCATGTGCGGCGACGGCACCAACGACGCGCCGGCACTGGCCCAGGCGGATGTCGGCGTCTGCATGCAGACCGGTACCCAGGCCGCGCGTGAAGCCGGCAACATGGTCGACCTCGATTCCGATCCGACCAAGCTGATCGAAGTCGTGGAAATCGGCAAACAGCTGCTGATGACGCGTGGCGCACTGACCACATTCTCCATTGCCAACGACGTCGCGAAATATTTCGCGATCATTCCGGCGATGTTCGTGGCGTTCTATCCGCAGTTGCAGGTGCTCAACATCATGCAGCTCGCCACCCCGCAGAGCGCGATCCTGTCGGCGATCATCTTCAATGCGCTGATCATCATCGCGCTCATCCCGCTCGCGCTCAAAGGTGTCAGATATCGCCCCATCGGAGCGGCGGCGCTGCTGCGGCGTAACCTTTGGATCTACGGCGTGGGCGGCGTCATCATTCCGTTTGTCGGGATCAAGGCCATCGACCTCGCGGTCGGCGCCCTGCATCTCGTCTGAGGAGACAAGCCATGTTGAAAGAAATTCGCCCTGCCATCGTGCTTGTGGTCGCATTGACCATCATCACAGGTCTCATCTACCCGCTGGCGATGACGGGGATCGCCGAAACCATCTTTCCGTATCAGGCGCAGGGCAGCCTGATCGAGAAGGATGGCAAAGTGGTCGGCTCTGCGCTGATCGGACAGGTTTTCACGGGCGACAAATATTTCCACGGCCGTCCGTCGGCGACCAATGCGCCGGATCCAAAGGATTCGACCAAGACAGTTGACGCACCTTACAACGCCACCAATTCGATGGGCTCGAACTACGGCCCGACCAGCAAGGCGCTGATCGATCGCGTCAAGGGCTCCATTGACGACCTCAAGAAAGAAAATCCGTCGGCGCCGGTGCCGGCCGATATGGTGACCACGTCGGGCAGCGGCCTCGATCCGCACATCTCGCCGGAGGCCGCGTATTTCCAGGTCCCGCGCGTCGCGAAGGCTCGTAGTCTGCCGGAAGCACGGGTCCGTGCCTTGGTCGAGAGTCAGATCGAAGGCCGCACGTTGGGTCTGCTCGGCGAGCCGCGCGTGAACGTCCTCAATCTCAACCTCGCTCTGGACTCGCTTAAGTCGTAGTGGGGTCCGATACCCGCCTGTCTGCCTCGAACGCAAGTTCGGGGCAGGCTTTTTCTTTTGTGATGAGCTAAAAGAGGTTTATGCCCAGCGACCAGGCGCAAAGAGCCTCGCCAGATGCGCTTCTGTCTCTCGCCAAAAAGGAAGGCCGGGGGCACCTGAAGATATTTCTTGGGGCCGCGCCGGGCGTAGGCAAGACCTACGCCATGCTGACGTCGGCCCGCATTGAAAAAACGGGCGGGCGCGATGTTGTGGCCGGCCTGATCGAGACCCACGGCCGACGCGAGACTGAACAGTTGATTGAGGGCTTCGAGGCCCTGCCGCGCAAGCCGATCGTCTATCGCAACCAGGTCATGCATGAGTTCGACCTGGATGCCGCTCTGGAGCGGCGGCCGCAGCTGCTGCTGGTCGACGAGTATGCCCACACCAATGTGCCCGGCAGCCGGCATCCGAAGCGCTGGCAGGACATCGACGAACTGCTGGCAGCCGGCATCGATGTCTGGACGACGCTCAACATCCAGCATCTCGAAAGCCTCAATGATGTCGTCCAGAAGATCAGCAAGGTGAGGGTGCGTGAAACCGTGCCCGACACGGTTTTCGACAAGGCCGACGAAGTCGTGCTCGTTGACTTCCCGCCGGACGAGCTACTCAGGCGACTGGCCGAAGGGAAGGTCTACGTCCAGGATACCGCGGCGCGCGCGGTCGAACATTTTTTCAAGCCGCAAAATCTGACGGCCTTGCGCGAGCTGGCCCTGCGCCGTGCCGCCGAGCGGGTCGATGCCACATTGATCGAGCGCATGCAGGCGCACGCGATTGAAGGGCCATGGGCGGCCGGAGAACGTATTCTCGCTTGTGTCGGCCCCGACCCGGTTTCTCCGACAGTCGTGCGTACGGCCAAGCGGCTTGCCGATCTCATGGATGCGCCCTGGATCGCAGTCACGGTCGAAAGGCCCGGGACCGCTCTCGATCCAGCCGCACGCCAGAGGCTGGACGATGTCATGAAGCTTGCCGAAAGCCTTGGCGCCGAAACGCAGACGCTGACCGGCGCCGATTTGCCCGCGGAATTGCTCCGCTTCTCGAAATTCGAGAACGTCACGCAGATCGTGGTCGGCCGCTCGCGCGGCACTTTTCTTGCCGAATTGCTGCGTCGATCACTGCCGCACGAGCTGGTGCGCCGGACGGAAGACATTGCGATCCATTTGGTTACACGGGAGACCGAGGTGCCGGCGAGGAAGTCTTGGCTGCGCTGGCCGGAAACTCTCGCGCTTGTCCCGCTGCATTTCCTCTACGCAACGCTCTCGGTCGCTGCGGCGCTCGGCATCGGCGAGGTGCTCACCCAGATCACGCCCATACCAAACCTTTCGATTGTATTTCTGCTTGCCGTACTCGTGACGGCGATGAGTTTTGGCATCTGGCCAGCAATCTATGCGTCCGTGCTCTCGTTTCTTGTCTACAACTTCTTTTTCATCCCCCCACTTTACACCTTCACGATTGCCGAGCCCTACGAACTGCTGGCGCTGGTCATTTTTCTGGTGGTGGCGGTGATCAGTTCCGCATTGGCCGGGCGCGTGCGCGAGCAGGCAAGGATTTCGGCGGTCCGGATGCGAGCGATGCGCCGCCTGTACGAGTTCACACGCAGGCTGTCCGGACTTGCATCGCTTGACTCGGTGGCCGAGGGCGCTGCCAGCGAAATCCATGCAAGCCTTGGCCGCTCCGTCGTCGTGCTGCTGTCGCAGGATGGCGATCTGACTCTCACCGCGTCGTGGCCGCCCGAGGATGTTCTCGATGCCGCCTCGATGACGGCTGCGCGGTGGGCTTACAGTCACGTGGAGCCTGCCGGCGCCGATACCGGCACGCTGCCGATTATCCCGTGGTATTTCGTGCCGCTGCGCATTGGCGACAAAACACTCGGCGTGATTGGTGTTTCGCAGCCGAAAGACGCTTTGCCACTCGATTCCGAAGCGCGGGCCTTGCTTGACACTCTGGTTGAACAGACGGCGTCGGCGCTCGATCGCGCCTCGCTTTCGCGCGAAATGGTCAATGCCAAAACGGCGACCGAGACCGAGCGCGTGCGCAACACATTGCTGGCTTCGGTTTCGCATGACTTCCGTACGCCGCTGTCATCCATCCTTGGTTCGGCCACCAGCCTTATCGACTATGCCGACAAGCTCGATCCCGCGGCGAAGAAGGATCTGCTTGGGCAGATCAAGAAAGAGGCCGAGGATCTCGACGAAATGGTCCGCAATCTTCTGGCTATTACCCGCATTGACGCGGGCGCATTGGAATTGCGCCGCGACTGGCTCGACCTGCGGGAAGTGGCCGAGCGCGTCGTTAGCTCGGCACGGCGGCACGGCGCAAAGCAGCCTATAGAAATCAGGCTGCCATCCGACCTTCCGCTGGTCCAGGCAGATGCCACCTTGGCTGAGCAGGTGATCGGCAATGTCGTAGCCAATGCCGTTATTCATACTCCGCCTGAGTCGCACATTGTCCTTGATGCTGCCGTTACGCCGGACGGGGTCGCGGTGGGTGTAGCGGATGACGGGCCGGGTATCCCGGGCGATCAACTGCCGAATATTTTCGACAAATTCGTAAAAGGCCATGACCTTGGCCATTCCGGCGCGGATGGCGGTCACGGCACGGGACTGGGGCTCGCCATTGCAAAGGGCATCATGGAAGCCCATGGCGGAACGATCAAGGGAGAAAGTCCGATTGCAAACGGCCGCGGAGCACGCTTCATCATGACTTTCCCGCGCGAGCGGAGGCCTGCATGAGCGCAAAAATACGCGTGCTGGTCATCGACGATGAAGCGGCGATCCTGCGCTTTCTCAAGCCGGCACTCGAGGCGAATAATTATGAGATGGCGAGCGCCGGGACGGTTGCCGAAGGCATCAAGCGGATCGCGGCCGAAACGCCCGACATTGTATTGCTTGACCTCGGTCTGCCGGACGGTGACGGCAAGGATGTGATCAAACGTGCGCGCGAATGGTCGGACCTTCCGATTATTGTCTTGTCAGCGCGCGAACGCGAAGCCGAAAAGATCGAGGCGCTTGATTTCGGCGCCGACGATTACATCAACAAGCCCTTCAATATTGGCGAGCTTCTTGCGCGCATGCGCACAGCGTTGCGGCACCGCATGCAACGCAAGGCGGAAATTCCGGTGTTGCGCGTTGCCGATCTCGAGGTTGACGCGGTGCGTCACCGCGCAAGCCGCGCCGGCAATGAGCTCAAGCTCACGCCGAAGGAATTCGAATTGCTGTCGTTCCTCGCAAAACATGCAGGGCGTGTTGTCACCCACAAACAGATTCTCGCGGCGGTCTGGGGGCCGGCGCATACCGAGGACACCCAATATCTGCGCGTCTATATCGGGCAGTTGCGACAAAAGGTCGAAGAACATCCGGACGACCCGCGGGTCATCCTGACAGAACCGGGCATAGGCTATCGGATCGCCGAGAACTGAATGGAACGCCACGCGTGGCGGTTCTAGCTTCTTCCGGCAGGCGGCTTCAGTTCTTCCTTTTCCGCAAGCTCGCGAAGCATGCCCAGGGCCTGCAGCACGGATTCACGACGCACATTGGCACGGCCGATATCGCCATATTTGCGATCATGCGCGATAATGCGGCCGCTGCGTGATGCCGCACAAAAAAACACGAGACCAATGGGCTTTCCCGGCACAGCGCCAGTCGGTCCGGCGATGCCGGTGATCGAGACCGCAAGATCAACCGACGCATGTGCAAGGGCGCCTTTGGCCATCTCCCCGGCACATTCGCGGCTCACCGCGCCATAGATATCGATGGTTGCCGGGGTCACGCCCAGCATTTGTTGTTTGGCCTCATTCGAATATGTAACAAAACCGCGGTCGAGCACTGCCGATGACCCAGGTATTTCACTGATAACCGCAGCGACCAGCCCGCCGGTGCATGATTCCGCCGTCGCGAGCGTGAGTTTTTTCTTCGTACAGACATCGAGCAGGAGCTTCGCGGAATCGAGTGTGGCCTGGTCCGGCATCGCTCATTCCCACGGAAGACGAACGGTCGCAGTCGCGTAGGCCACAATACCTTCGCCACGGCCCGTGAAACCAAGTTTTTCACTGGTGGTTGCCTTGACCGCTACGCGGCCAACATCGATGCCGGCAAGCTTCGCGATGTTTGCACGCATGCGGTCTCGGTGTTGGCCGATGCGGGGCGATTCACACACGATGGTAAGATCGAGATGTGCAATGCGGCCGCGGCGAGCGCGCACCCGGTCGACAGCGAAAACAAGAAATCTGTCCGACGATGCGCCGCGCCACTGCGGGTCGCTCGGCGGAAAATGCACACCGATATCCCCGTCCGCGAGGGCGCCAAGAATTGCATCGGTGAGCGCGTGCAGCGCAACGTCGGCGTCGGAGTGACCGGTGAGAGCATGATTGTGCGGAATACGAATTCCGCCCAGCGTGACATGATCGCCCGGAACGAATGCGTGCACGTCCAGACCAGATCCAATTCGGATATCGCCCAGCGTCGCCGCCTGTACCGCTTCCGCTCGCACAAAGTCCTCCGCGGTTGTGAATTTGGTATTGCCGGACTCCCCGGGAAACACGCTGACTTTCATGCCGGCCCATTCGGCCAGGGCGGCGTCGTCCGTGAAGTCGTCGCGGCCCTGTTCGGCTGCCCGCCGGTGCGCAGCAATCAAAGCAGGGAAGGCGAAGGCTTGCGGTGTTTGCACCAGGCGAAGCGAACTGCGATCGAGCGTTGTTTCCACTATTCCGGAACCATCGACGCGCTTGATCGTGTCGGTCACCGGCAGCCCGGGGATCGCGGCCCCGGTTTTTTCCGCCGCCCTGATGGCGCGCGCAATCAGATCCGCGCTGGCGAAGGGGCGTGCGGCGTCGTGCACGAGCACGATGTCCGGCTTGCGCGCCAGCAGCGCCTCAAGGCCGGCGCGAACGGATGACTGACGGGTCACGCCGCCGAAGACGGGCGGCAGGACGCCCAAGCCGGCTGTCTCGGTGTGCACAAGCTCGGCATCCTCGGACCGGATCACTGGCTGGACGAGGCTCACTGCCGGGGCCTCCACGAAACTTGACAAGGCGCGCCGGAGCAGCGTTTCGCCGGCGATGCGCCGGAACTGCTTGGGCAAGTCGCCGCCCGCGCGCACACCCTGACCGGCGGCTACCACGATAGCTGCGACCTGCACCATGCTTCACCTCGTATCCAAGCCTGCCTTTACCGCGTTCCTGGCGCCGCGGAAACGCGGGAAACGCCTGATCAGCTGTGCCAGCGCGGTTTTCTAGCCGGATCGCGCAGGCTAGGTTCAATCGCGCGATGATGGGTGGCTGGCCCCTGTCGCAGGAATAACAATTATTTTGCAGTGCAGCACTTGCGCTGCTTTGCAAACTGGCTAAACTATGAGCATCAAAAAGGGGCAGCCTAAATGCTAGGCAAGCGGTCGTTGAGCGATAAAAACCGCGAATTCGGGGCCGAACCGCTCTTTATTGGTCAGGTAAAAGTTCCCAATCGCGTGATTCTGGCGCCAATGTCGGGAATTACCGATGCGCCGTTTCGGCGGCTTGCCGAGCGGCTCGGCGCTGGCCTGGTGGTTTCTGAAATGACGGCTTGTGCCGGGCTCGTCCGGGGCGACCGCGAAGCTTCCGTCCGTAGCGAGGGGAACGGCGTTGGTATCCATGTGGTGCAGCTCGCCGGTTGCGAGGCGCGCTGGATGGCCGAAGGCGCGCGGATCGCTGAGGCACAGGGCGCGGCCATCATCGACATCAACATGGGTTGCCCGTCGAAGCAGGTTACAAACGGGGCCGCCGGATCCGCGCTCATGCGCGACGTCGATCACGCGTTGACGCTGATTGATGCGACAGTCTCCGCCGTCCGCGTACCGGTCACCTTGAAGATGAGGCTCGGCTGGGATGCCTCCAGCATTAACGCTCCGGAACTTGCCCGCCGCGCGGAAAGCGCCGGCGTCAAGCTGATCACGGTCCACGGTCGTACGCGATGTCAGTTTTACGACGGCAATGCCGATTGGCGCGCCGTTCGTCCGGTCAAACAGGCAGTCTCGATCCCGGTTGTGGTCAACGGCGACATCCGTTCTTCCGATGATGCGCGGAGCGCGCTTGCCGCCTCGGGCGCCGACGCGGTGATGGTCGGCCGGGCCGTACAGGGCCGTCCCTGGCTTCCGGGACAGATCGCGCGTTCCTTGGCGACGGGAACCTCCGAGGATGCTCCGTCGCTTGGCGAACAATTTGCGATGATCGACGCGCTCTACCGCGAAATGCTGGGCCATCATGGCAACCACATCGGCCGCCGTCACGCCAGGAAACATCTCGGGTGGGCGCTCGATTCCGCTGCGGCGACCGCGCGAGCGCCGATCGAGCAGCTCAAGAGCCACCGCAATCGGGTTCTGACCGCCGATGAGCCATCGCAGGCCCGCCAATTTCTTGCAGATGCCTACGATGATTTCGCGTGGAGAGCGGCCGCATGACACGCGCTCAGACAATCTCCGCAATCGTCAATACGCCCGCTGATGCAATGCTGCATGCATTGCCGCATCCGGTCATCATGGTGTCGCCGGATGGCAAAATTGCCGATGCCAATGTTGCGGCCGAACAGTTTTTTGAAGCATCTATTCCAATGTTGCGCAGGCACATGGTGCGCGAACTTGTGCCATTCGGCTCTCCGCTGCTGACGTTGATAGAGCAGGTGCGTCATCGTGGCGCGGCCGTTAACGAATACAAAGTCGATCTTGCAACGCCGCGCAATCCCGGCGAACGGCTTGTCGATCTGCATGTGGCGCCGCTTCCGGAATATCCGGAACACGTTGTGGTGATGCTCCAGGAGCGCACGATCGCCGATAAGATGGATCGACAGCTCACCCATCGTGGGGCCGCACGCTCCGTAATCGCGCTGGCCGCCATGCTGGCGCATGAAATCAAGAATCCGCTGTCGGGCATCCGTGGTGCTGCGCAACTGCTTGAGCAATCCGCTGCTGATGATGACCGCCCGCTCACCAAACTGATCTGCGACGAGACCGACCGCATCGTGAAGCTGGTCGATCGTATGGAAGTATTTGCCGACGAGAGGCCAATCGACCGCGAGCCGGTCAACATTCACGTTGTGCTCGACCATGTAAAACGCCTGGCGCAGTCCGGCTTCGGCCGCCACATCAAATTTATCGAAGAGTACGATCCGTCACTGCCGCCGGTGCTGGCAAACCGCGATCAGCTCATTCAAGTTTTTATCAACCTCCTGAAGAACGCCTCGGAAGCGATCGGTGAAACCGCAATCGACGGAGAAATACAGCTGACGACGGCGTTCCGTCCCGGCGTACGGCTTTCCGTGCCAGGCAGCAAAGCCCGTGTTTCATTGCCGCTCGAATTCTGCGTGAAGGACAACGGCCCTGGCGTTCCAGAAGACCTGATGCCGCATTTGTTCGATCCGTTTGTCACCACGAAACAGAGTGGCAGTGGTCTTGGTCTTGCGCTTGTCGCAAAAATTGTCGGCGATCATGGCGGCATTATCGAATGTGAATCCCAGCCGCGCCGGACTGTCTTTCGCGTGTTAATGCCTGTGTACGCCGGCGATGGTGAAGTCGCCGACCATGCGCCGTCAGTCCAGAGCCCGTGAGAGAACACATGCCGACGGGAAGCATATTAGTTGCCGATGATGATGCAGCGATCCGCACGGTGCTCAACCAGGCGCTTTCGCGCGCCGGCTATGAGGTGCGGTCAACCGGCAACGCCGCAACACTGTGGCGCTGGATCACGCAGGGCGATGGTGATCTGGTGATCACCGACGTGGTCATGCCGGACGAGAATGCCTTCGACCTCATTCCGCGTATCCGGAAGGCGCGTCCTGATCTGCCGATCGTGGTGATGAGCGCGCAGAACACGTTCATGACCGCAATTCGTGCGTCGGAACGCGGCGCCTACGAATATTTGCCGAAGCCCTTCGATCTCAAGGAACTCATTGCGATCGTGGGACGCGCGCTGTCGGAGCCAAAAGAGCCGCGCCCGGCAAACGCCAAGACCGAAGACTTTGAAGGAATTCCCCTGGTCGGACGCTCGCCAGCCATGCAGGAAATTTATCGGGTTTTGGCCCGTCTGATGCAGACGGATCTGACCGTGATGATTTCCGGCGAATCCGGCACCGGAAAGGAGCTGGTTGCGCGCGCGCTTCACGACTACGGCAAAAGGCGTGCGGGTGCCTTTGTTGCAATCAACATGGCGGCAATTCCGCGCGACCTGATCGAGTCCGAATTATTCGGTCACGAAAAAGGTGCCTTCACAGGAGCAAACACGCGTAGCGCAGGCCGCTTTGAACAGGCCGAAGGTGGTACGCTTTTCCTCGATGAAATCGGCGACATGCCGATGGAAGCGCAGACGCGGCTACTGCGCGTCCTCCAACAGGGCGAATACACGACCGTTGGCGGACGCACGCCGATCAAGAGCGACGTTCGCATCATCGCAGCGACAAACAAGGATCTTCGCCTGCTGATTCAGCAAGGCCTGTTCCGCGAAGATCTGTTCTTCAGGCTCAACGTCGTGCCCCTGCGTTTGCCGCCTTTGCGAGAGCGGACGGAGGATATTCCGGATCTCATCCGCCATTTTTTTGCGCAAGCTCAACGGGAGGGCTTGCCTCCGAAACAGATCGATCAGGCGGCGATTGAACGTCTCAAGCGTCATCGATGGCCCGGCAATGTGCGTGAACTCGAGAACCTGGCGCGTCGTTTGGCCGCGCTGTATCCGCAGGAAACAATTTCCGCAGCCGTCATTGACGCGGAATTGTCCCAGCCCGCGCTGCCCGCCGGCGGTGAAGAGCCGCGAACTGATGAAAATCTCAGTGCCGCTGTCGAGCGGCATTTAGCGGCTTACTTTTCCGAGTTCGAGGACGGGCTTCCGCCCGCCGGCCTGTATCATCGCATTCTGCGCGAGGTCGAGCATCCGCTGCTGACTGCGGCCCTCGCGGCCACGCGCGGCAATCAAATCCGTGCCGCGGACCTGTTGGGGGTCAACCGCAATACCCTGCGCAAGAAAATACGCGACCTCGACATCCAGGTTTTCCGTGGCGGATAATGCCCGGTAACCAAATCCGCCCTTTTGCGCCGCGGATTTGTCACAGTTCGGCAACATTGTTGTATAAAAGCATCAGTGCCTGGGAGGGCTCCTGAGAGCCTTCGTTGGCGCGTCTATTCGCAACGCGGGGCGGAGCTTGCCCCCATTTCCGCAGCTCGGGGTTTATGAGCGTCGAACAGGCCGCTACCGCCGAAACAGCGCTCGCCGGTTCGCCCAACCGACGGGGTGAGACGCGCATCATGGGACCATTCGCGGTCGGCCTGGCGCTCCTGTCGGCGTTCGTCACTTTTGTCGTTCTCGCTGACCTCACGCCTGTCTCGCCCACGCACTACGTCGTGGTGACCTTGCTGCTCGCGAATGCGGCAACCGTTCTGCTGCTTCTGGGCATCATCGTTCGCGAGGTGTGGCAGGTCGTGCAGGCGCGCCGTAGCGGGCGCGCAGCAGCTCGCTTGCATGTACGCATTGTAGGATTGTTCTCGATCATCGCTGCCGCGCCAGCAATCATGGTGGCAATCGTCGCGAGCGTTACGCTCGATCGCGGTCTCGACCGGCTATTTTCAACGCGCACACGCTCGGCAATTGAAAATTCGCTTATCGTTGCGGAGGCATATCTGCGCGACCACGCGCAGATTGCCCGGTCCGACATCATGGTCATGGCTTTTGACATTGCCCGCAACAAAACAGTTTTTAATCAGGACCCGGACAAGCTCAGGCAATTTTTGACTTTCCAGGCGTCGGTTCGCGGTCTTGCCGCGGCGATCGTTCTCGATAAAGACCTCAAGGTCGTTGCGCGGGCCGACGTCAACGTCACTCAGACATTTGCATTGCCGCCGCGTGACGCACTTACGCATATCACGACCAAAGAACCGCAACTTGTCCTTTTGCCCGACACAAATTACGTCGCCGCCATCATCAAACTTGAGCAATACGAGGATAACTATCTTTATGTGACGCGGCTGCTTGATCCACGTGTCGTGCCGCAACTGCAGGCGACCCGCGCGAGCGTTACCGAATATGCTGCACTGGAAGAACGTCGCGTTGGTGTGCAGGTCGCGTTTGCGTTGATGTATACGGTCATCGCGTTGATAGTGCTGATGTCAGCAGTCTGGATCGGATTGAACTTTGCCAATCGTCTGGTCGCTCCAATCCGTCGGCTGATTGGTGCTGCAAATGCGGTATCCACCGGAAATCTTTACGTACGTGTTCCGGTGCGGCAGGCCGAAGGCGACTTGGCGCAGCTCGGCGAAACCTTCAATCGGATGACGCAGGAATTGCGCACCCAGCGCGATGACATCATGCATGCCCGCGACCTCATCGATAGCCGCCGACGGTTTACCGAGGCTGTGCTGGCGGGAGCGAGTGCCGGAGTCATCGGCGTCGACGGTCACGGGGCAGTGAGCATCTTGAATCGATCGGCCGAGAAGTTGACGGGGCGGACTGAATCCGAAGCGCTTGGCAAACCACTGACCGAAGTGCTGCCCGAGCTTGCCGACATCATGACGGCGGCCGCATCCGGCGCGCGCACCCAGGATCAGATCACCATAAGCCGAAATGGCCGCGAACGGAATTTATCGGTACGGGTGACCAGTGAGCAGTCGGGGGAATCGGATCGTGGCTACGTGGTGACGCTGGACGACATAACGGAGCTGGTAACCGCACAGCGAACGTCGGCATGGGCCGACGTCGCGCGCCGCATTGCCCATGAAATCAAGAACCCGTTGACCCCGATTCAATTGTCGGCCGAACGCCTGCGCCGCAAATATGGAAAGATGATCGTCGAAGATCGCGGCGTATTTGAGCAGTGCACGGACACAATTGTGCGCCAGGTCGACGACATTAGGCGGATGGTCGATGAATTCTCGCATTTTGCCCGGATGCCAAAGCCCGTGATAGCGGCCGAGGACGTTGCAGATGCGGTGCGACAGACGGCGTTCCTGATGCGAGTCGGCAATTCTGAAATCGATATCGAAGTCGATATCGCCGAAGATCCTATGCCGGCACGATTCGATCGCCGGCTGATTTCGCAAGCGCTCACGAACATCATCAAAAACGCGACGGAGGCAATTGCGGCGGTTCCGTCAAGCGAGCTCGGCAAGGGCGTTATACGCGTCTATGCGGCGCGCGAAGGCGATGACATTGTCATCGACGTCGTGGATAACGGCATTGGCTTGCCGAAGGCGAACCGCAACCGCCTGCTCGAGCCCTACGTTACCACGCGAGAAAAGGGCACCGGCCTTGGACTCGCAATCGTCGGGCGCATTATCGAGGAACACGGCGGCACCATCGAGCTGCGGGACGCTGCCGAGAAAATTCCCGGCCAAAGAGGGGCCTGGGTGCGTGTTCGATTTTCTGCGGCGGGAAAGTCCGACATGAGTGAACCCGAAAAGCCCAAGGTCGTGAGCGAGTAGAGCGATGTCTGCTGAAATTCTAATAGTCGACGATGAAGCCGATATCCGCGATCTCGTGGCGGGCATACTTGAGGACGAAAATTACAGCACGCGCACGGCACGCAACAGCGATGAGGCTCTGGCGGCAATTGCAACACGACGCCCAAACCTTGTGTTCCTCGATATCTGGTTACAAGGCAGCAAGCTTGATGGGCTGCAACTATTGGACGCCGTAAAGCAGGAGCACCCGGAACTGCCCGTCGTGATGATTTCCGGTCATGGCAATATCGAGACCGCGGTGGCTGCTATCAAACATGGTGCATATGATTTCATCGAGAAGCCATTTAAGGCCGACCGGCTGGTTCTGGTTGCCGACCGTGCTTTGGAGAATTCTCGGCTGAAACGTGAGGTGAAGCAGCTCAAGCAGCTCGCCCCCGTGCCGTCCACGCTCGTCGGCCGCTCTGCGATAATTGCCCAGTTACGGCAGGCAATTGAACGAGTAGCGCCGACCAACAGCCGTGTACTTGTCGTCGGTCCATCGGGCGCAGGCAAGGAACTTGCAGCGCGCACACTGCACCAGCTCTCCGGCAGGGCGAACGGCCCGTTTGTTGTCATAAATGCTGCCGCAATTACGCCAGAGCGAATGGAAATAGAGCTATTCGGTGTTGACCAAGCCAATGGTTCGGATGGCCGCAAGGCGGGCGCGCTCGAAGAGGCCCACGGCGGCACGTTATTTGTGGACGATATTGCTGATCTTCCGCGTGAGACACAAAACAAGATCTTGCGCGTACTCGTCGACCAGACCTTTCAACGGGTAGGGGGCAGCGCCAAAATCGCCGTCGATGTCCGAATTGTCTCTTCAACCGCTCGCAATCTCGAGGCGCTTATTGCCGAAGGAAAATTCCGCGAGGATCTCTATCACCGGCTTGCCGTCGTTCCGATCCGCGTGCCGCCCCTTGCGGAGCGACGCGAGGACATCCCCGACCTGGTCGAATATTTCATGGACCAGATATCGCAGGCGACGGGCTTGCCGAAGCGCCGGATCGGTGAAGATGCGATGGCCGTCCTGCAATCGCACAATTGGCCCGGCAACGTCCGGCAGTTGCGCAACAATATCGAACGCCTGATGATCCTTGCGGGCGGCGATCCAGAGGCGGTGATGAATGCCAGCATGCTGCCGCAGGACGTCGGTTCCATGGTCCCGAGCATGCCAAACGGAAATGGCGGGGAGCATCTGATGGGCCTGCCGCTGCGGGACGCCCGCGAGGTATTTGAGCGCGAGTATCTCGTGGCGCAAATCAGCCGCTTTGGCGGCAACATCTCCCGCACCGCTGAATTTGTCGGCATGGAACGCTCGGCGCTTCATCGCAAGCTCAAGGCGCTTGGGATCGACTAATCGACAATGTCTCGCATTACTTATGTCAATGGCCGCTATTTGCCGCGCAGCGACGCCAAGGTCTCGGTGGAAGATCGCGGCTATCAGTTTGCCGACGGAGTTTACGAAGTCTGCGAGGTTAGGGGCGGCCGCCTGATCGATGAGCGTCGCCATATGGCGCGGCTCGACCGCTCGCTCGGTGAACTGCAAATCGCAAGGCCGATGTCACCAGCAGCTCTCAAAGTAGTTCTGCGCGAGACGATCCGGCGCAATCGCGTACGGGACGGGATTGTGTATCTGCAGGTCACCCGGGGTGCAGCCCGCCGGGATTTTCCGTTTCCTTCGCGCGATACGCGGCCGTCGCTGGTCGTGACGGCGCGCAGCAACGATCTCGGTCACCTCGAGCACATTGCGTCGGACGGTATTGCCGTCGTGACTGTGCCTGACATGCGCTGGCAACGCGTCGACATCAAGTCTGTCGCATTGCTGCCGAATGTATTGGCAAAACAGTTTGCGCGGGAGCAGGGCGCGCGCGAAGCATGGCTAACCGATGCTCAGGGTCGCATTACCGAAGGCGCATCGTCGAACGCCTGGATCGTCAATCGCGATGGCAAGCTGATTACCCATCCACTGGGCCATGACATTCTGCCGGGGGTCACGCGCTCGGTGGTGATCGATGTAATCAAGGCGCAAGGATTGGTTTTTGAAGAACGTGCGTTCACGGTCGAAGAGGCCTATGCGGCGCGCGAAGCTTTCGTCACGTCTGCAAGCCAAATCGTGTTGCCGGTCGTCACAATCAATGGCCGGCCGGTGGGCAATGGTGCCCCGGGCCTGATCGCGACGGCCTTGCGCCGTGACTATCATCGGCATGCCGAGATCAGCGAATAGGGATTATGTCCGGCACGGAAAACGCGTCCGGGCACTCCCGTAGCTGTGCTGCAAGATAGTAATTTCTGCTTTATTTCAATAGCTTGACGCGGCCGGCCTGAACTTCTGCTTGCGCCGGACGGGTAGCTGCCATCTAATAGTCACCTCCCGGCCTCGTACCGTTCTGCGTGGGGCAAAGCGGGCGCATGCACGGAACTCGCATGCGGAGGACCCGGGCAAAGAAAGGTCTCGCGCGCTAGACGCGAGCAAAAAAATGGAACACGGCCATGGCAGCCGATCGTGCACAAAACCTGCAAGACACTTTTCTCAATCACGTCCGCAAAAGCAAAATACCTCTCACCATTTTTCTGGTGAACGGCGTCAAATTGCAGGGCGTGGTGACCTGGTTTGATAATTTCTGCGTACTGTTGAGACGGGATGGGCACTCCCAACTCGTCTACAAGCACGCCATCTCCACCATCATGCCCGGCCACCCGATCCAGTTGTTCGAAGGCGCCGAAGAGCCGCCGGCCGGAGATAAAGTCTGATTGGAAGTCCGTCGTCGTGATCAACGCACCGATCTCCTGAGCCCCACGTCATCGGGCGCGGAGACGGGCCGTGCGATTGTTATTGAGCCCTGGATCAAGAATCCGATGCGCAAGGACGCTGTCCGCGCGCCATCGGCCACACGCACCCCTGAGGCGCGTCTTGAAGAGGCGGTCGGACTTGCGCGTGCGATCGACCTGACCGTCATAGAAGCCGGGCTGGTTACGCTCAATGACATTCGTCCTGCGACCTATATCGGGAAGGGGAAGGTCGACGAAATTGCGGGACTCGCGAAAAGCCAGTCGGCGTCGGTTGTCGTAATGGACTGCCCGATTTCGCCGGTGCAACAACGCAATCTCGAAAAAGCCTGGAACGCAAAAGTCATTGATAGGACGGGCCTGATCCTCGAGATTTTCGGGCGGCGAGCACGAACGCGCGAAGGTGCGCTTCAGGTCGAGCTAGCACACCTTACTTACCAGAAGAGCAGGTTGGTTCGATCATGGACACATCTAGAGCGGCAGCGCGGCGGATTTGGTTTTCTCGGCGGGCCGGGCGAAACGCAGATCGAGGCGGACCGCCGCGTCATCGAGGAGCGCATCGCGCGTATTGAAAGCGAGCTCGATAAGGTCAAGCGCACGCGCAAGCTGCATCGCGACAGCCGCAAGCGCGTGCCTTATCCGATAGTGGCGCTGGTCGGCTATACCAATGCCGGAAAATCGACCTTGTTCAATCGTGTGACAGCCGCGAAGGTACTGTCGGCTGACATGTTGTTCGCAACGCTGGATCCGACGTTGCGTGCGATCGAGCTGCCACATGGCGCGCGCGCCATTTTGTCCGATA
>Ga0187765_10000335_pt1 | contig 17105 bp, 17 predicted proteins | sample 0216_QUI02_MP05__3_FD_133018 | JGI IMG/M metagenome (GOLD analysis project Ga0187765, IMG submission 133018) | Tropical peat soil microbial communities from peatlands in Department of Meta, Colombia - 0216_QUI02_MP05_10_MG | ecosystem: Environmental > Terrestrial > Soil > Wetlands > Peat ...
GCGGGATTACAATATCGAAGCGTTCGCCCCCGCGGTTCTCCATCTCGTAAGAGCCGCGCATGATCCCAGAGGGAGTCGTCAGGGGCGTGCCGCTCGTGTATTCGAAATGCTCACCCGGCTCTAGGACGGGTTGTTCGCCCACCACGCCCGCGCCACGGACTTCCTGGATGCGCCCATTGGCGTCAGTGATGTGCCAATAGCGATTGCGCAGCTGCACGGTCTCGCGGCCCAAATTCTCGATCCGCACGTGATACGCCCATACGTATTGGCGATCGCGTGGATTCGACTGGTTCTCGAGAAAGGTGGGCTCGACCGACACCTTGATCGAGCGCGTCGTTTCTTGGTACATGGCGCCTCTCTTCCAATACTTTCGTGCGGCTCATTCTCGCGGACGATGACCGTTCGCGGCCGGCCGGGCATGCGCACGCAATCTCTCGCCCAATTTTAGGACGCCTTGCGACTTTGTCCAGGCCGGCGGTCGTCGACGCGGTGCCGCCAAAAGGCACTTGTCGACGCGATCGGTCGGCCGCGGCATGCGCGTTCGACTGGCGGTAGGATCTCGCAACTCGGCCAGAGGCCCGAGGCGAGGCAGTCGATATATCCCTCGGGCAAGCGAAATTCGCGCATGCGCCGCGCCGCACGCTCGTGATCGTAGTGAATCGCTTCTATGGTCGCGCGTATGCCATCGGACTCGACCGTAAGGATCGAGAACCAAACGCGCGGGGTGCCGTCATTTGCGGGCATTCCGATGGCGCCTGCATTGTGCCATAGGCGAATGTCGATCTCCGACTCGATCAAGGATGAGAACGGCAGGCCGCAATGGCCGCCGATAACGCCGTCGCTTGCGGCGAGATCGAGTTCCCCCGCCTTCTCGACGTCCGGCGTCGAGTTGAAGATTAATCGGTTGATGCGCGAAACGCTACCATGAACGACGGCAAGTCGGCGCCGTCCGAGCGTGAAATCGATCCGGCGGGGAAGGCTTCCCATCCACCGCTTCGCCTTATGATCGAGCGCCCTGCGGCAGTAATCGTACCAAGCGACCGAGAGGGTCTCACAGGCACTGCCCTCGCCGAATCCGCAGCCGCAATCGGCTGCGTCGATCGCAAGCTGTTCCTCGCAGTTGCCCATCACCGTCGCGATGTTCCGTGCGCGTAAAAGGTCGACGCAATCCTGGGGATCGGCACAGTAGGCCGCGACATCGCCGGTGCAGATCACACGATGCCAGGGAATGGCGCGGCGCTCCGCCTCGGCCAGGAGCGCTTCGGTTGCCTCACGGTTACCGTAGGGTCCGCCAAAGAGGAGAACCGAAGCTTCGAGCGTCCCGAGATCGAGTTTGCCGTTATCGGGCGTCGTCATGCGCCGCGGCTGCACGATCCACCGCCGAGCACGCAGAAACGCGCGCAATGCGGATGATTGAGCATCACATCCTCGGCCGCTGCTGCGAGGCTTTCCCCCATGACGAAGCGATCGTCATAGGGGATGAGCGTGCATGGCATCACCACTGCATTCGCCTCGCCCTTGCGCTTCACGACCATGCGCGAGCTTGCACACATGAGAGAAGCGGGATCGACATGCAGGATGCCCCAACACGCGGTCGTGATCTCAGGAACGTCGAGTGTTGCGTCCATCTCGGGGAAGAGGACAAGTTGTTCTCGATCGTTGGCGTCGAGCGCAATGCCATGTTCGGCGAAGAAGCGCGCGTATCCCCGGCGCAGAGCCGCTTCGGGCTCGCCCCAAAACGTGCGGCCGGCGACGCGAGGGGCGAAGCCGTTCCGGCCGAGCCATTCGAGCCCGGCGACGGCCGGCCTCCAACTATTCTTGCCGCGCTCGATTTCGTGGAGTGCTTGCGTGTAGTGATCGATCGAGACGCGGACAACCAACATCTCACCGAAACGCTCTCTCAGCGCTTTAAGGGCGTTCGCGACTTTCATCATCGGCCGCATTGCATTCGTGAGCACGAGCGCGCGAAGGCCGCGTTCGAGCGTCGTCTCGAGCATCGCGATGAAGTCCGGGTTCATGAACGGCTCCCCGCCCGTGAAGCCGATCTCCCGTGTTGGCAGGCCGTCGCGCGCAATCTCATCGAGATACGGCACAACGTCCGACGTCGTGATATAGGCGAGGCGGTCGTTCGTCGGACTCGATTCGATATAGCAGTGGCCGCAAGTCAGATTGCAAAGGGTACCGGTATTGAACCAGAGCGTGGTCAATCCTCGCAAGGCAACCGATGCCCGCCGCTCGCCCTTCGCCGTCCATATCGGATCCTGGAACTTCGTGGGATCGAGCGTCTTGACGCCAGCACTCGCAGGTTCGCTCATAGGCGTCCGCCTCGCCTGATCCGGTGCTCAGTTGCCAGAGCCATCGCCGCACACCCTCGCCGCCATTCTCTCTGCGGAGATGTTTTACTGGCCCCCTTGGGGATACGGCAATCACAATCCCGGGAAGCGGACGAAGACGCGAGTGCTTCGGACAGACTTGCACGCTTAGTGGGGAGCCCGATGCGGCTGGCGGCGCAATATTTGCCCATTGCAGCCTCGGCGGGAGTGACCAAGCAGCCTTGGCGCCCCGATTAGGCCGCCCCTTGCCCGCGGACCCTCGATCCCTATAATGGGCGGCCGCAGCGCATGCGGGTGTAGCTCAATGGTAGAGCAGAAGCTTCCCAAGCTTACGACGAGGGTTCGATTCCCTTCACCCGCTCCAAGCCCACGGCGCCCGGCCCCGGCAAGCGTTCTGAACTAGCCTGCGACGGCAAGGTGACGCCTTCGCGGATGACGCCACAGCCAAATCGCGATTGAGAGATTGAGCAGATTCCAGACGATGCCGTTGGCGAATGCAGCGGGGTAAGAGCCGGTCAGGTCGAAGATGGCGCCGGACATCCATCCGCCGATCGCCATGCCCATGGTCGACGCCATCAGGACGAATCCCATGCGTGTGGCCGCCTCTCGTGGCGCGAAATACTCGCGCACGATCATCGCATAGCTTGGCACGAGCCCGCCCTGCGCGAGGCCGAATAGTGCCGAGATGATATAGAGCGAGGTCAAGCTATTGAACGGGAGATAGAACAACAGCATGAGGCACTGCAACGCCGAGCCGAAGAGCAGTGCCCGCACGCCGCCGATGCGATCGGAAATCCAACCCGACCCGAGCCGGCTCAGCACGCCGAAGCCGAGCATGAGCGAAAGCATTTGCGCTCCCCGCGCCACGCCGTAACCGAGATCGCCGCAATAGGCCACGATGTGGACCTGGGGCATCGACATGGCAACACAGCACGCAAAGCCCGCGACCGCGAGAAGTGCTTGCAAGGCATTGGGCGTAATGCGGATCGCACCCAGCTCGGCAACCGCTTGGGACGCGGATGCCGAACCCAGGAACACAGGTGCTCGACGCCTCAGCAAGAGGGCGAGAGGAAGCATTGTCGCGACGCAGAAAATGCCGACGCCGATGTGAGTCTCGCGCCAGCCATATCCATCGACGAAGTGCTGCAATATCGGCGGCCACACGGTGCCCGAGAGGTAGTTGCCGCTTGCGCAGATCGCGACCGCCATGCCCCGGTTGCGCGTGAACCAATGGGAGACGTCGGCGATAAGCGGACCGAACGTCGAGGCACTGCCGAGCATGCCGATGATCAGGCCTTGTGCGAGCGCGAATTGCCAGAGGCTCGTCGTAAACGCCGCACCCACATAGCCGACGCCGAGTGCCGCGGCTCCGGCGACGATCGGGAATACGACGCCGAAGCGGTCGGCAATGCGGCCCATCCAAATTCCACCGACTGCGAATCCCAACATCGTCGCGGTGTAGGGAAGGGAAGCGCTCGCGCGGGCGATGCCGAACTCGGCCTGTATCGATGGCAGGACGACGACGGCGGACCAGAGGCCTACGCCGCCGACGGTGCTGAGGAGGAGCGAGACCAGCAACCGCCGCCACGCATAGGCGGTCTCCACGCCGTTCTCCGTCATCGTAAGGCTGGTCATGGCAGCACCGACCCAATCGAGGCGGCAGGGCCGTGCGCCCGACGGCAGCACCTTTCGCCGTGCCGTGGGAACGTCGCAACCCATGGAGCGCCCATCGCAACGGCCGCGCTATCCATGAGGCCGGACGACGCATGCGAGCGACCGACAGTGAGCGAAAGCACAAACGGCATGGCGGTGATCGGCCTGAGCGCTTCCTCGACGGCGGACATTGGTGGACCGAACGACCCCGCCCGCCGCGTCCCTCCGGATCGAGGTCGGGGCGAAACATACCATTCGAATGTGGGAGCGGAAAGGTCCGCTCACGCGAGTCAGTGCGGCGATTACCGCATGGCCGTCACGATACGATCGCCGGTCTCCGCTTGCTCCAGTTCGTCGCCTTCTCGTAGGCGTGGCCCGCACGCAGGACCAAGGCATCCTCGAACGGCCGCCCGGAAAGTTGCATGCCAAGCGGAAGGCCGGCGTCGGTGAAGCCGCAACGGAGGGCGAGCGTCGGCGTCCCCGTGACATTGAAGGGGAAGGTAAGGGAGGGGCGCTCGAACGAACTCATTTTCGTCATGTCATCGATGAGGGGTGCTTCGAATGGGGTCGCGGCCGAGAGCAACAGGTCAAACGACCGCATTTTCTCGGTGAAGTGCGCGCAGAGTTCCCGCCGCATTCGTTGCGCCTGGATATAGTCCGCCGCCGTGACGAAGGCACCGAGGCTCAAGCGGTCGCGCATGAACTCGCCATAATCCTGCGGGCGGGATTTGAGCCACGGCTCATGAAGCGTGTAGGCCTCCGTCATCATGATGAGCATGCCGCACGAATGCCAATCCTCGAGCGGGGCAAGTGTTGCATCCTGGACTTCGGCGCCCAGACGGCGGAATGTATCCGCCGCCCCTTCGAGCGACTTTTTGACGGAGTCGTTCGACGGATTGTCGGTCTCATGGAAGTGGCGCACGAATCCAATTCGTAGGCCCTTGATTGGCGTCTCGATTTCCGCGCGAAAATCGGGGATGGGGACATCGGCGCTCGCGGGATCGCTCGGATCGTGGCCCGCCATCGCCTGCAGGAGGATCGCACAATCCTCGACTGTCCAGGCAAGCGGGCCAGCATGATCGAGCGAGTAGGCGAGTGGAAGAATACCCCTGCGCGAGCAGAGGCCGTAGGTCGGCTTGATGCCCGCAACGCCGCAATATGCTGCTGGCAGGCGAATCGACCCACCCGTGTCGGAACCGGTACCGCCCAGGATGAGGCCGGCGGCGACGGCCGCGCCCGTGCCGCTCGAGGAACCGCCGGTGAAGTGTTTTGGGTTCCACGGGTTGCGCGCGGGCGGCCAGGGCAGATCGAACGACGGCCCGCCCCACGCGAACTCGTGAGTCGCGAGCTTGCCGAGCATGACGATGCCCGCCTCGGCGAGCTTGACGACCGTAACAGCGTCTTCCGTCGGTATGTGATCGGCCAACACCTTCGAGTGTGCCGTCGTGGCAAGACCCTTGGTGCAGTAAATGTCCTTGTGGGCGATCGGAATGCCGTGTAGCGCGCCCTTCGACTTGCCGGCCATAAGCGCTGACTCGGCGGCCTTCGCCTCGACAAGGGCGCGCTCGGCCGTAACGGAGATGAATGCACTGAGCTTGCCGTTCAGCCGTTCGATGCGGGCGAGGCACGACTTGGTAAGCTCGACGGGCGAAAGTTTGCGCGCGGCGAAAAGTTTTGCCGCTTCCGCGATCGTTTGAATTTCCGTCATGTCACCCTCATCCACCCGCTTTGAAGATCGTCGCCGGTTCGGCGAGCGGCGAGCGATTTCCCCCAGCGCGAACGCGCTCCGCCATCGCCTCCACATAGGCGTAGGCGTCGTAAAGCTCGGTCTTCTGCTTGGGGGTGAGTGTGAGGCCCGCACGCATGGCGAGGGTCTCGAACGCCTCCTTGGTGATTGTGGGTTTTGGCACGAGCGGCTCCCTTCCTCAGAATCCGGCGTCAACGAGTGGCGGTATGTGGCGGTATACTGCCGTCTCCGCCGCCGGGCAATGGCAGGCGATAGATTCCGCGGGCTATTCCTCACCCGCACGGCGGCTTGCAACGATCCACTTGCCGCCGCGACCGGCACGAATGCCGTAGGCCCACACACGGACGCGGTTCGCCAAAGTCCAACCGAAGAAGAGTTTCGATAACAACAAAGGCGTGCAAAAATATGTCGAAGTGTGCAAAAATAGGTTTATAGGGGCGCGTTCCCGCGCCCTCGTGCGCTTTCCCGGAGATGTTCGTATCTCCAAGACAGAGCGGTACTGCACGGGAATCGCATATTTCTTCTTCAATCCCGGTGAATGGATGGCGTCTCCCGATCTTCCCCCATGGCTCCTTGAGCTGAGCATGCTTCTCCAACGCGATGTCGCTGCGGCGGACGCCGGAATCATTCGGATCGAAGTGTCCGCGCTTACGGCGCTCTGGGCCTGCTCGCCGGTGGAAGCCGAATGGATTCTATCCGAGGCGGCGACGCATGCGGGCCTTGCTGTCGGCGTGGCGCAAGAAGGCTTCTTCGACGTGATGACGATCGAAGAGGCTCATGCCGCTCTCGATGAAATGCAGGAAGCGCATCGACCGAAACGGCCTCATTGAGGCGCTGATCGCTAGCAAACCCCTTGTCGAGTGGTGACTGAGGAAGACGGGAGTGCCGTTCGATTGCGATGCCGAAGGTCGTTATCGCTAGCCATGAGGAGATGAAGGCTGGCACCATGGCCGTGGTATTCAACGCACATTGACGGTTGCTGCGTGCGAGCCGAGTGCCATGCATCACGGAGAATAAATGGCGATCGACATCCTTTCGATAGGCGAGGCGATGGTGGAGTTCAATGCCGCCGGGCCCGCTGCGGAAGGAGCCACTTACGTCCAAGGCTACGGCGGCGACAGTTCGAACGCCGCGATCGCCGCGGCACGCCAGGGTGCTTCGGTCGGCTATATAAGCGCTGTCGGCGCCGATCTCTTTGGCGAATCGCTCCTGGCCCTTTGGGCGCGGGAAGGCGTCGACAGCCAAAACGTAAAGCGCGACCCATCGGCACCGACGGGAATCTATTTCGTCACGCATGGGCCGGCCGGCCATAGCTTCACATACTACCGCCGCGGCTCCGCGGCGAGCCGCATGACGCCGGCTGATGTCTCCGAACACGCGATCGCGGGCGCGCGAATCCTGCACGCGTCCGGCATCAGCCAAGCAATCGGCAAAAGTGCCGAGGCGACCGTGACTCACGCAATCGAGCTTGCGAAAAAGCACCGCGTGAAGGTTTCCTACGATACCAATTTGCGCCTCCAGCTTTGGCCGATCGAACGCGCGCGCAAGGTGATCCACGCTTCGATTGCGCGTGCCGACATCGCCCTGCCGAGCATCGAGGATGCCCGGCAGTTGACCGGGCACGATGATCCCGATGCCGTCGTGGATTTCTATCTCGACCTCGGTGCCCCCCTCGTCGTTCTCAAGCTCGGCGACCAAGGTTGCCTCGTCGCGACCGCCACGGAGCGCAGGCGAATTGCGGGACACGTCGTCACGGCAGTCGATGCGACGGGTGCGGGCGATACATTCTGCGGGACCTTTCTTGCTCGCATTGCGGCCGGCGACGACCCATTCGCCGCGGCGCGCCAAGCCAATGCCGCAGCCGCCCTGTCGACCATGGGCTATGGCGCCGTGGCCCCGATCCCAACGCGCAAGGCGGTTGAGCGCTTTCTGGCGGACCGCCAAGCGCATGCCGTATCGTGAGGTCCGCAATATGAGCGAAACACTGTCCACCAGATCGGTTGAGATCGCCAAAATACTGGCTCTTGCCCCCGTGGTCCCTGTCCTGACGGTCGAGGATCCCAAGACCGCGGTGGCGCTCGCGAGAGCACTCGTCGGGGGCGGGCTTCGCGCGATCGAGATCACGCTACGCACCGATCGCGCGCTCGATGCGGCACGGGCTGTCATCGCGGAAGTGGAGGAAGCGGTCGTGGGACTCGGCACCGTCCTCACCCCATCGCAGATTGTCGCCGCATCGAAGCTGGGCGCGCGGTTCGCCGTGAGCCCCGGCCACACACCCGGTTTGCTCGACGCAGCGCTCGATGTTCGCCTTCCCTATCTACCGGGTGCCGCCACGGCGTCAGAGACGATGGAATTGCTCGAGCGCGGCTATACCCACATCAAATTCTTCCCGGCCGAATCGCTGGGCGGGGTCGGTGCGTTGCGAGGGCTCGCGGCCCCCTTGCGCGCGGCCCGCTTTTGCCCGACAGGCGGCATCGATGCGGAAAAGGCAAAGGCTTATCTCGCACTTCCCTCGGTCGCCGCAATCGGCGGTTCCTGGGTCGCCCCCGTCGAACGGATCGCCCAAGGCGACTGGGCCTCGATCACCGGACTTGCCCGTCAGGCGGCAGCACTCCGCCCGGCAGCCGCGACTCAGCGATAGGGTCGCATGTCCCGGCGGCACGAGGGCGCGTCTTGAGCCTGTCGGACTCGGCCGAATGACTCATTCGTCCGTCGGGCGCTCGCAAAGGCCGCAGGCGATATCCAGATTTCGGCTTTGCGTTTCAGCCGAAATCCCATCGTGACATTTAAGTTTCATGGGCGGGCGAAAGAGTACAATTAATTGGATTCGAAATACCGTCGACTTCACCTATTGAGAGCAGATCAGGGTAAAACTAAAGGGCCGCCACAGCATCTCCCGCGGCGGCCCCGGTATTTTCGTCCGATTCGGACCGGATCAGCCCTTAAGGGCGGCCAAGGTCGCCTTGTCGAGCTTGCCGGTGACCTTCAGGCCATGACCCTGCTGGAACGACTTCACAGCGGCGCGGGTCTTCGGGCCGTACTTGCCGTCGACGGTAAGGTTGGCGCCATTCTTGTTGAGCGCTTCCTGCGCGGACTTGACCGTGTCACTGGAATGATGGTGGGCCATGGCGGCGGCGGCCGGGCTCGTCATGGTGGGAACTACGGCAACTGCGCCAAATGCCAAGGCGGTAGCTAGTGCTGCGATGCGGATGGTCGTCTTCATGTTTTAACACTCCTGTGGAAGCAAGAATTGTGTCGAAACCATACTACAAGATCTCGGTGCATGCGATGGCAAGCAAGAGCCTGACGCACATTTTTTGCGGTCTTTAGCGGTTCTTTTCTCGGTGCGCCTTGACTTGGGCCAGAGCACCGGATCGGATCAGCCCAAGATCGCCAGCGCCTACCACAATATCGTAGCCGCGGTCAAACAACTCCTGCCAGCCATAGGGCCCATATGGTACCGCACCCATCGGTTTTCCCGCCTTTTTTATGGCCTTTTCGGCCCGCTCAAGGAGTGCAAGGACCTCGGGATCGTCAAACCGGCTTGGCTTGCCGATGCTCGAGGCGAGATCGTTCGGCCCGATGAAGAGGATATCCACACCTTCGACTTTCGCGATCTCGGGAATGTTCTCGACGGTCTTGACTGTCTCGACCTGACACATGATCAGGAGATTGTCGTGCGCGGTGTCGAGATAGTGCCGCTGTGCAAGCCCGTAATCCGCACCCCGAATGCCGCCGGTCGCGTTGCCGCGCGTGCCGCGCGGGGGGTAACGGCAGGCCTGCACCGCCGCCTTGGCCTCCGCCGCCGTCTCGACCATCGGGATCATGACTCCTTCGATACCGATATCGAGGGCGCGCTTGAGATAGACCGGATCGTTCCACGGCACGCGCATCATCATTGTCGTCCCGGCGGAACCGGCCGCCTGGAGGAGGCCGATCGCGCTCACGAGTGTGCCGGGCGCATGCTCATGGTCGATGAGGCCGAAATCGTAACCGGCGTAACCAAGAACCTCGGCTGCCAGAATGCTCTCGCTCAGCACCCAGAACCCTAGCGCTTTCTTCCCGGCGGCAAGCCTTTTCTTGAGCAAATTCTCCCGGTACATCGTCGGGGCCCCTCCTCGTATGGTGGATGTGAAGTTTCCACGATTTTAGCGGCAGTTGCGCTTATGAGCGTCAAATCCGAGTACCACACTAACATCTACATGTTGCTCGTGTGGCTTTGAATCCGAAGTTCGCGCACCGTCTCGCACCCAGACAGGGCGAATTTCCGATTCGCCACACGAGTGCGATTGAACGAGACGATCGTTGAACGGGTGTTGCTCGCGCGGCGCCCGATTATGACGGAGGGGTAGCCCGGCGTCAGGCATTTTTGGTTGTGTGCCGGCGGGCGCTATAGTCTTTGGCGTGACCGCACTCGCGCACCGATCATCCCTCCTACCCGAGCCGTTTGCCGGCTGGTTCGCCCGGCGTGGTTGGACGGCTCACGCGCATCAACTCGAGATGCTTGAGTCCGCGAATGCCGGCTTATCGACACTCCTGATCGCGCCCACGGGTGGAGGCAAGACGCTCGCCGGCTTTCTGCCGACACTGGTCGAGCTTTCTCGCCACCCGACCGATAACCTCCACACCCTCTACATCTCGCCCTTGAAGGCACTTGCCGTCGACATCCACCGCAATCTCGACGCACCTATCGCCGAAATGAAATTGGCGATCCGTGCCGAGACGCGGACCGGCGACACGCCACAGGCGAAACGTGCGCGTCAGCGGCGCAGCCCGCCGCAGTTGCTGCTCACCACGCCGGAATCCCTAGCGCTCCTCCTGTCCTACGAGGATGCGGGAACGTTCTTTGCCGGCTTGCGTGCGGTGATTGTCGACGAACTCCATGCGCTTGCCGACAATAAGCGCGGCGACCTCCTCTCGCTTGGCCTCGCACGCCTCCAGCGCCTGGCAACCCGGTGCCGCCGCGTCGGTCTCTCGGCCACGGTGGCCGAGCCAACGATCCTGCTCGATTGGCTTTCCCCCGCGGCCGATCGGGTGCAAGCCCCTGTGAGGCTCCTGCGCGGCGGTGGCGGGGCAGAGGCATCGATCTCGATCCTCACGCCCGGCGAACGGATTCCGTGGTCCGGCCACATGGCGCTACACGCAATGCCCGAGGTAATGGCCGCGATCCGCGAAGCCGGCACGACGATTGTCTTCGTCAACACGCGCGCCCAGGCGGAGCTCGTGTTCCAGGCCCTTTGGCGCCTCAACGACGAGAACCTGCCGATTGCACTCCATCATGGCAGCCTCGCCGCCGAGCAACGCCGCAAGGTCGAAGCCGCCATGGCGCGCGGCGCGCTCAAGGCGGTGGTGGCGACGTCGTCACTCGACCTTGGAATCGATTGGGGGGCAGTCGATCTCGTGATCCAGGTCGGCGCTCCCAAGGGAGCCTCACGTCTCTTGCAGCGTATTGGACGCTCGAACCACCGGCTCGATCGTCCAAGCCGAGCGATCCTCGTGCCCGGCAATCGTTTCGAGCTTCTCGAATGCCGGGCGGCAATCGCGGCCGTGGCCGACGGCGAGCTCGACAGCGAACGGCCGCGCCAAGGCGCTCTCGACGTGCTCGCCCAGCACATCGCGGGCATGGCCGTCGCAGGCGGCTTTCATGCCGAAGCACTTTATGCCGAAGTGATGGCGGCGGCCCCGTATCGCAGCCTGTCGCGCCGCGAGTTCGATGACGTACTCGCCTTCGTGGCGACGGGCGGATACGCCCTCGGGGGTTATGAACGGTTTCGGCGCCTTGCTCGCGACGAGACTGGATTCTATCGACCGGCTTCGCAAGACGTCGCAAGGCGTTACCGAATGAACATAGGCACAATCGTCGAGCAGCCGACATTGCGGGTCAGGCTCAAAGGCGGGCGCATGCTCGGCGAAGTCGAGGAATATTTCGTCCAAGGCTTAATGCCGGGCGACACCTTCGTCTTCTCGGGTGAGCTTTTGCGCTACGAAGGCATACGCGAGACGGTTGTCGAGGTGACCCGTGGCGCTGGCGAAGCGCCAAAGGTTCCGGCTTATGCGGGGGGCAGACTGCCCTTGACGACGAACCTCGCAGGCCGCGTACGCGCGATGATCGCCTCGCCGGCCGCCTGGCGTCAGCTTCCCGCCGAGGTCGTCGAGTGGCTCCGCATGCAGCAAATTCGATCGGTCCTGCCCATGCCGGAAGGACTCCTGGTCGAGCTTTTCCCCCGCGGCGGTAAGGAATATCTCGTCGCTTATTGCTTCGAGGGCCGAAACGCTCACCAGACCCTCGGCATGCTTCTCACCCGCCGGATGGAGCGCGCGGGGTGCCGTCCGCTCGGATTCGTCGCGAGCGACTATTGCATTGGGGTCTGGAGTCTCAGCCAACCGCGCGACGTGCCCGGTCTTTTTGCCCAGGACATGCTCGGCGACGATCTCGAGGCATGGATGGCCGATTCGAGCATGCTCAAGCGCACGTTCCGTAACGTGGCGGTCATCGCCGGGCTGATCGAGCGTCGGCATCCTGGACAGGAAAAGACCGCACGCCAGGTCCTCTTCAACGCCGATCTCATCTACGACGTACTGCGCCGGCACGAGCCGAACCACGTCCTCCTTCGGGCTACGCGCGCCGACGCGGCGACGGGCCTGACCGACGTGCGCCGGCTCGCCGACATGCTCGCACGGATCGAGGGGCGCATCACGGTCCGGCGGCTTTCTCGGGTCTCTCCTCTGGCCGTGCCGGTTCTGCTCGATATCGGTCGCGAGAGCGTCTACGGTGCAGCGCTCGACACTTTGCTCGACGAAGCGGCGGCAGAGTTGATTGCGGAAGCGCTTGCGCCACCCGACGCGCAAGGCGTGCTATTGTAATCTCAGCCGTAATTGAACGGACAGTCGAGACGCGAGGGCGAGATTGACGACGACAATAACGCTAAACGGCGCCGAATTGACGCTCGATCCGTCGGGTGCGCTTTGGTGGCCGCAGGCACGATGCCTCGTCGTCGCCGATCTCCATCTCGAGAAAGGTTCGAGCTATGCGCTCGTGGGGCGGATGCTCCCCCCTTACGACACGCGCGCGACGATCGAGCGACTGGCGATTGTGCTGCGGCGCTACCGTCCCGACCGCGTCATAGCGCTTGGCGATAGCTTCCACGATGGCGATGCGCGTTCGCGTATGGCTGAAGACGACGCAGAACGCCTCACCCGGCTCGTTCGCGATCACGATTGGATTTGGATAGAAGGCAACCACGACCCGGCGCCACCGGTGGAACTTGGCGGGCGCGTCGAGGCCGAACTCTCGATGGATCCGCTCGTCTTTCGGCATGAGGCCAGTAAGGACGGGCGGGGCGAGGTCTGCGGACATTTTCATCCCAAGGCCGCCGTCAGGGCGCGCGGTCGGCGCATCTCCGGCCGGTGCTTCGTAACCGATGGTACGCGTCTTGTGCTTCCGGCCTTCGGCGCCTACACGGGCGGGCTCGATGCTCTGGATCCCGCGATTGCGGGCCTGTTCGACGGTGTGGCGCGCATCTATCTGATCGGGCGAGAGGGAATATATCTTTTTGGCGCCGACCGGCTCGAGCGCGCGGTGCGGGGCGAGATACCATTCCCCGTGCGTTGAGCTCAACGGGGGTCAACGCGGAAGTCGAGCGGAACCCCGTCGAGGCCATCGAATTGTGCCCGAACGAGGACCCCATCGGGGCCATACCACAGCTCGCGGGTGGTGTCGCCGGATATGCTGACGTGGCGCGCGGGTACGTCCCGTCCGTTGACCGGCAGCGGGACTTCTGCACCCACGCTAGACTTGACCGAGAGCAATTTGCCAGTCTCGACATCGAGGACCGCGTCGCTTTTGGTCATGTCGATGTGCCAGAGGGTCGATGGCACCAAGTTTGAAGGCGCTTCGAAATGCCCGCCGTCTCCGTCGACAATGAAGCCGCTCGGCGTGCGGGTCGCGTCGACGCCTGCGGACTCGTCGTCGTTGTTGACGATCGCGGCAAGCTCGACCAGCTTGCCATCGGTCCAGGTTTCCTTCGCACGCAGTACGTAGCGATGGGTCACGTAAACATTGATCCGTCGCACCGTGATGTCGATCTCGTTGTCGATCAGCAGCTTGGCGCCGGCGTGATGAACGATCATGGTCTGCCGGCCGACCTTCAGGCCCTCGCGCCAAATCGTCCAGCGGATCGTTCCTTCCGGTGCATCGATGGCATAAGCGCGGATTGGGTCGGCGACGGCAATGAATGCGAGAAGAAAACATGCGACGGTGCGGCGAGCGGCGGCGCGACGACAGTCGCTCATATCGGCATTTTGGCTGCATACGCAGCCGATTGCCCCCGCGCCGGCATCCGTCGCCTCCTCCGCCGAATTTGCTCCCCCGCGCGAGGCTAGCGATCCGACGGCTGATCGGTCAAGCGCGCCGCCTGGCCCCGGGCGCTTTTCGCACGCCCGCTGTTTGTTGTAAGGTTGCCCCATGAGACGGCAGACGGCCAAATCCGCCCCCAGCGTCCTGGTCCCCTTTGGAAAGCACCGCCACGATCATCGGGATTGCCAGGCGGCCGCCCTCGACACCGCGGAGCGCCTCTGCACCCTGCGCGGCGCCCGCTTGACTTACCTGCGGCGCCGGGTGCTCGAGCTCATATGGCGCAGCCACGATCCGATCGGCGCCTATGCGATCCTCGATGCGCTCCGGGAGGAGGGACGCGGTGCAGCACCACCCACGGTTTACCGAGCGCTTGAGTTCCTGAGTGAGCAGGGGCTGATCCATCGGATCGAGTCGCGCAATGCCTATGTCGGTTGCGCCGATCCGGAGCACGGCCATACCAGCCAGTTCCTTGTATGCGGGCGCTGCGGGGCCGCATCCGAACTCCACGACGCGCGCATAGCCGGTGCGATCGCCGAGCGCACAAAGGAAGCAGGCTTTCGCGTGCAGCACCTTGTCGTCGAAGCAATCGGGCTCTGCCCGAGCTGTGCTGCGCAAATGCCGGCTGCGTGAGTTTCGATTTCACCGAGGTTCGGCCTCCCTCAGCTTCCCGTTCGGCTCGTCTCGTGCGCAAGCCAAAGGGCGAGGGTGAAGAGTGTGAGCGCACCCGCCTGATGTGCGGCGGCTAGTGGCACCGGCACGACCAGCAAGAGCGTCGCAATGCCGAGTGTGATCTGCAGCACGACCGCGAAAAGCAATAGGTTGGCGGCTAGGCGCGCGCGAGGGGGAAGCGCCCGGCGCCAAAGCGAGATCCAAAACGCAATGATGATTGCAAGGCTGACGAAAGCAAGAATGCGGTGATTGAATTGGGCCGTTGTCGCGTTCTCGAAGAAATTTGCGAGGGCCGGCGATCGGTCAAAAAGCCCATCGGGAATAAGTCTGCCATCCATCAGCGGAAACGTGTTGTAGACGAGCCCGGCGTGTAGCCCCGCCACGAAGGCACCGGAGAGCATCACGAAGAAAATCCATGCAACGAGCCGCAACGCTCGCCTTGCGGCTTTTTTTCCCCTCGGATCGTGGCCGGTGCGCGTTTCGCTTTGGGCCGGCGACTTCGGCCAAAGATGATCGAGGGCCAGCCAGAACATGCAAGCGTAGATGATAAGGGCAAGGGCGAGATGGGCCGCCAAACGGTAGGGACTTACCGACGTGCGCTCGACCAGGCCGCTCCTGACCATGAACCATCCAAGCGCACCCTGCATCGCCCCGAGCGCCAAGATTGCCGCAAGACGCCACGCGAGCTTGCGATCCACGCGACCGCGCGCCGCGAAGTAGACAAAGGGCAGAAAGAACGCGATCCCGATCGCGCGACCGAGGAGGCGGTGGATGTATTCCCACCAGAAGATCGACTTGAACTCGGCGAGCGTCATCCCCGCGTTCAAGATCTTGTATTGGGGCGTTTGCCGGTAGAGGTCGAACTGCGACTGCCAATCCGCCGCATTGAGCGGCGGGATCGTCCCCATGACTGGATTCCACTCCGTTATCGAAAGGCCGGAGAGCGTTAGCCGCGTGATGCCGCCGATGACGACCATGGCGAACACCAGGCCGCAACAACAGAGCAACCAATAGCCGATATCCCTTGTCGCGGAGGGTTCACCGGCCGATGTGCGAACGAAGTCGATTGGCGCCATGGGCGGGAGAGTGCCGGCCTCCTGGCCCTATCGCAAGTGGCTGCGCTGATCGGCCGCGCCGAGTGGATGGCCCGGCCGGCTTGGCAAGGCTCGAATGGGTTCCTAATGCAATCTCAGTTCGTGGCCGGCGTAGCGGATTTCCTTGGGGTGGATGAGGCCCACATTGCAGATTCTAACCGAATGAAGCTTGCCCTCGAGGTTGCGCTCCCAGTATTCGAGGAACCGGCGTAAGACCGGAAAATCCGGGCCCATATCGAGTTGCTGCCAGATAAAGCTCTGTAGCAGGGCCGGAAAATCCGGCAGATGGTAAAGGATTTCGGCCGTTGTCAGGCGATAATCCTTTGGAATCAGTCGGGAAACGCCCATTGCCTTGGCACCTCATGCTGACGTCTGCTCGAAACCGCGACCCTGCCTGCTTGACGATGCAAGGGGTGGGCCGCAGACCAGACAGTCGATTGTGCAAGGATAAGCCCAAAGGAGACAATAAAAAGTTAATCAAATCAATGATTTATCAGCATTTGAACGAGAGTGCTGCCAGGCGCCGCGACAAAATCTGAAACAGCCTCTTGAACATATTGTTCGGCAATCCTAAATCCGTGGCACTCAATGGGGGTGAGTGCTAACAATAAGCCCTACATTGCGCCGCAAATATCCCATAACGGAGGACCAATCATGAAGTTTCGACCGCTGCACGACCGTGTGCTCCTGCGCCGTATCGAGCAGGAGCAGAAGACCGCCGGGGGAATAATCATTCCCGACACGGCGAAGGAGAAACCCCAGGAAGGCGAGGTAATCGCCGTCGGCCCGGGCGCGCGCGATGAGAACGGCAAGCTCATCGCCCTTGACGTCAAGGCCGGCGACCGCGTGTTGTTCGGCAAATGGTCGGGCACCGAGGTGAAGATCGATGGCGAGGAACTCCTCATCATGAAGGAGTCCGACATCATGGGCATCATCGAGGGCGCCAGGGCCGGCAAGGCGAAAGCCGCTTAGGGAGGAGAGTTCAATCATGGCAGCGAAGGAAGTAAAATTCAGCGGCGACGCTCGTGCGCGCATGCTGCGCGGCGTCGATATCTTGGCGGACGCCGTCCGGGTTACCCTCGGCCCCAAGGGCCGCAATGTGGTGCTCGACAAATCGTTCGGCGCACCGCGCATCTCGAAGGACGGTATCACGGTCGCCAAGGAGATCGAACTGGCCGACAAGTTCGAGAACATGGGTGCGCAGATGCTGCGCGAGGTCGCGAGCAAGACCTCGGACGTGGCAGGTGACGGCA
>Ga0187765_10000336_pt1 | contig 17104 bp, 16 predicted proteins | sample 0216_QUI02_MP05__3_FD_133018 | JGI IMG/M metagenome (GOLD analysis project Ga0187765, IMG submission 133018) | Tropical peat soil microbial communities from peatlands in Department of Meta, Colombia - 0216_QUI02_MP05_10_MG | ecosystem: Environmental > Terrestrial > Soil > Wetlands > Peat ...
ACGTGCCCCAGGCGGTGTGGATCGACGAGGAAGGCCGGATCGTACGCCCGCCGGAAAACGCCGGCTCCTCCGACGCTTTCCGCTTCATGGATCGCGTCACGAAGCAAATGACGCAGGAGCAGTTGGCGGAGCGGGAGCGCACCAAGACAACCTACACGGCCGCCATCCGCGACTGGGTGCTGAAAGGACCAGCGAGCGAGTTCGCCTTCGATGCAGGATCTGCCCGCGTGCGCCTGCGCCTGCCCGACGCAGCGATAGCGGAGGCGCACGCGCATTTCCGGCTTGCCCAGCATCTTCTGCAGAGGGGCAAGAGCGACGAGGCTGTGGCGCACTTCGCCGAGGCCAGTCGGCTTCACCCGGATTCCTGGACCATATGGCGACAGGCAGCCGCGAAGGATGCGACCGGGCTCGCGGCGGGCCCCGAGTTCTGGGCGCGTGTCGATGCCCTGGGAGACCGTCCCTATCATCGTCCGATCGACATGAAGGGCATGTAGCGGATGTATCGGCTCATCAGTGCGACGCCAAGTCCCTATGCCCGCAAAGTGCGCATTGCACTCGCCGAGAAGGCCATTCCATTCGAACTGATCACCGAGGTCCCGTGGGACAAAACAACCGTCACCCATCGTTACAATCCGCTCGAGAAGCTGCCGATCCTCTTGCTGGAGGACGGCAACAGCATCTACGAGTCATCCTTCATTCTTGAGTATCTCGAGTTAAAACACCCCTCGCCGCCGTTGATGTCTGCAAATATCGATGAACGACTCGCGGCCCGCAGACTTGAGGTCCTCTGCGACGGTGTCTGCGATGCCGTTGTCTTGACCTTCTTCGAACGCCGCCGACCGCTCGGCTGCCAAAGCAGCGAATGGTTGGCACGACAGCGGCGAAAGATAGAAGGCGGCGTGCGGGAGTTGGCGCGGCTGGTGGGCGACCACCAATGGGCAGTTGGCGGTCGGTTGGGCCTTGGAGACATTGCGGTTGGTACGGCGCTCGGCTATTTGGCGGTTCGCTTTGCCGAGTTCGATTGGCGTTCATTCTATCCAGCGCTCGCTGCATTCCGCGATCGATTGGAAGAGCGTCCGTCCTTTGCCACGTCTCGCCCGGTTCCGCAAACTATCAGCGATCCAGTCGTGTAGGCGGTTCGCGTGGATTCCTTCGTCGAGCGGGCCAGGGCGTCTCTATGGCACCCTCGGATCTTGGCGGAGGGAGAGTCCGCCTTACTAACTAGGCAATGCGCCTGAGTCCGCCGGGGTGCGTCATAGTTCGGGCTGCCGTCACTGGCCCGCCGGAAGGCGAATGGGGTTCCCCGCGAGTTGTGGACGACGCGGCTTCTGGCCTGCCACGTTCGTGAGCACGGACCAGCGCAGGGCCACGTGCGCCTAGACAAGCTCGTCCAGGGCACGGTGTGTAAGATCCTTGATGAGCAGGAGGTCAAGCCACAGAAAGTGCATTACTACCTGGAACGCTGCCATTCCGAATTTAAAATGAAGTGTGCATTTGCCGCCAAGTCAATTTCCTCAAGGAGACCGCGGCCGCATCGAAGAAGAAACCCAGCGACACAACGCGATCATCTCCTATGACGAGAAGCCAGGACTTCAGGCGATCGCCGGCTCGGCGCCAGACGTGCCGCCGGAATCCGGTTGCACGCGACCTTCACCGGCGATCATGAATATAAGCGCCTCGGCACCGTTAGCCTGCTGACCGGCATTAACCTTGTGACCGGCCAGGTCCACGCTCTGGCGAAGGAGCGCCATCGCAGTCGCCAATTCGTTGAATTCCGAAAGCTTCTTAACGTCGCTTACCCGGTCCCCACGGAGGCCCTCGACCGTTCCTTTATGTGGTGATGCGTGGTGGTGATCCAATCCGATCCCAACAGCGTTGTAGTGGTGGCGGCTTAAAGTGAGCACGGTTGCCCCGACAGCAATTCACGCATTGAAAGGAGTTTTACAAGAGATTTGTTGCAGATGTGCCCATGTGTCTGGGCTGCGTAGCATCGAGGGGGGCCATCGCCGTTTGTCAAGTCGCCCGGAACGAATTTGTCGACGCCCCCATGCTCGCATGCGTCGGCGACTGGCCAATGCGTAGACGACGGTCGGCGTCGGCCTCGAGCACTGAACCCATCGCTTTGACGACGAGACTTTAGTGATGACCTACGCCATAGGCTATCTTGCCGCACTGACAGCGTTCGTTGGTGCCGACCTTGCGTGGCTGAGCGCAATGACGCCCCGCATCTACCGGCCGACACTCGGAAACATGCTCGTCAGCGCCGTCAATCTGCCACCTGCAGTCATATTCTATGCGCTATATCCCATCGGAATTTTGATCTTCGCCATTGGTCCAGCTACGAAAAGCGGATCAGTGATTACTGCTGTTGTTTATGGAGCGTTGTTCGGATTCTTTACTTATTCGACCTATGATTTGACGAACTTCGCTACGCTGCGAAACTGGTCGTTGCAGCTAACCCTCGTTGACATCGCGTGGGGGTCCGTGCTCGCCGGCGCCGCGGCGGCAGTGGGGTTTGTTGTCGCGGCCACGGTCGCCAGCGCGAACTAGCGGCGTCACAAATCCGGGGGCCAGGGAACGAACGGGCGGGTGTGCGTCTGATAGATGCGGAATGCCTCGCCCCGTGATCGCAGCATATGCTCCTCAAGCGGCGGGATGCCGGAGACATGAACGAGCACCCAATAAATGCATACCGGTGCGGAGAATGCGATCCATCCATAAGGGTGGTAGCCGGCAAAATCGATCGCTATCAGCGGATAGCCGAGCCACGACAGCCATTCGAAGAAATAGTTCGGATGGCGTGACCATCGCCACAAGCCGACGTCACACACGAACTGTAGGTTGGTTGGGGCAGCCCGAAAGCGCCGCAACTGCCAGTCTGCAATTGTCTCCCCGATGATGCCGCCCACCAAGACCGCGACGCCTATCATATCCTCAGTACGCAGGGCAGGATCAGGATTTTGTGCGGCCAGCACGATTGCGAGTGCCAGGACGGCACCCACCGCTGCTTGCTTTTGAAGGAATAAGAACATCTGGCGCGGCGCGTCGTCCCCCCATTGGGTCAGCAATTGGTGATAGCGCGGGTCATCTTTGGACGAGCGCGCGCGACCGATCAAATGTAGCCCGAGCCGCAAACACCAGCAGGCAGCAAGGAGAACCACTACAGCTTGCCGCCAATGGGGCCAAGGTGCATTGATTGGAATCAACCCAGCGAAGCACCCAACGCCACCGGTGCCAAAGGTCCAAGACACATCGACCCAGCCGGAGTTCCCAGTTCGCTGCTGCACGCGCCAAGCCGCGGCCATCACGGCGCTGAGCGTCGCGCTCACTCCCCCCGTAACAAATATTGACTGCAACAGGTCCACGACTGGAGGCTTACAATCGCACGAATGGCTGCATGAGGCGGCCAATCAAACCCTTCAGCCGGAGCTCTCCGCGCATCGCAACAAGACACACACAGTCGGCGCCGGGGGCGACGACCGGCCGGTGATCCATCGTCTCGTCTCCGAAGTCAAAATCCCCAGGTCCGTAGTGACCACCGTCGTGATGGAACGCTCCTGACAGCACGCAAGTCATCTCGATCTCGGAGTGGGAATGCTCAAGCATCTTCGTACCAGGGCCAGATTTGAGCAGAAATACACGCGTTTCGCTCGTTTCCGGCAACACGATGCGACGCCAATGCACCGACGGTGCAATCCATGTCCAGCGCTCGAATTGATACCGGCGCACGAAATCTGGCAGACCCGGGATGTTGTGCGTTGACGCCTCAGGACCCGTGGAGGTTGCCGAAGGCAGAGTCGGTTCACTCAGTCGGGCTTCGATACGCGCCAGCGCGCCACCTGTCATCCTCGTGGGCGAGAGACTTGTCAGGACCGCACCGCCGACGTGTTCCATTACGCGAACGAAGTTGCGACATTGTAGACAGGACACGAGATGAGTGGCGATCGCTACGTGTTGGCCGAGATCGAGCACACCGGCCGCAAAAGCGACGAGAATCTCATCGTAAGGGTGATGTCGAGTGCTCATGGCCGCTCACCCAGCAACACGCGAAGGCGTCGCATCGCCAAACGCAGTCTTGACTTGACGGTGCCTAGCGGGATCCCGAGCGTTCGCGCAATTTCGGCATGGGCCTTGTCCTCGAAGAAAGCCAGTTCGATGACGTCCATCTGGTCGCTCGACAATTGCGTCAGCGCGGAGTGCACCCGTTCTTCCCACTGCAGGGTGGCCACCCGCGAGTCGGGTTGGGGCGACTCGTCGATCTGGAACTCGGCTCCGATATCGGCCGCCTCGATGGCAGGAGTGCGACGTTCGCGCCGATGCGCGTCGACCCTCAGATTGCGCGCAATCGTGAAGATCCAAGCCGCCGCACCAGAGGCCGTGGGATCGAACAGCGCCGCCTTTCGCCAGATCATCAACAGGGTTTCCTGCGCGAGCTCCTCGGCGTTTGCCTCACTCAGCCCTGAGCGCTGCATGAAGGTTTTGATCCGGGGGGCGAAGTGCTCAAACAGGTTTGCGAACGCAGAACGGTCCTGATGCGCCGCAATCGCACAAATCAGGCGCTCCCATTGCGTTCGATCTGTCACGACCTCGTGTTCAGGCGACATGCAGGACGACTGCCGTTGCGCGCGGACCCTCGTTGACCTCGCTTCGCACCATAACGGGACCGTAGGGTAGCCGGATGAAGGGGAACATTGAACGGTCTGGCGCATCTCTTTGGAATACGAGTGGATCCGGCGGTTGGATCATAGTGCGGTGATCCAAATGGATCGTCTGGTCGTTTCCAGCCGATAGGCCCGGGCCCGGGGATGAGCTTGGGATCCGGGCGACTGCAAGACTTCCGTGAGTGATCGCGTGGCATGCCAACGTAGTCTTCGCTGCAAAATTGCGATTGTCGGAACCGGGATCTCAGGCCTATCGGCGGCCTGGCTCTTGAGCCAGCGCCACGATGTCACGGTTTACGAGCGCGCCGATCGAATCGGCGGCCACGCCAATACAATCGTCGTATCGGTCGAGGGCCGTCGCACTCCGGTCGATATGGGCTTTGTCGTCTTCAACCGAAAGACGTATCCGAACCTAACAGCCTTGTTCGAACGGCTCAAGGTGCCGACTCAGGTATCGGATATGTCGTTTGCAGTTTCGCTTCGTGGTGGAGCGCTGGAATACGCGGGGAGTGGCTTGTGGGGCCTGTTCGCACAGCCGCTCAATCTGATCAGGCCTCGCTTTTGGTCGATGCTTGCCGATCTCCGGCGATTCTACCACCAGGCTCCTCTCGACGCCGACCGGATCATGGACGAGCACGTGACCCTCGGCGAATACCTGGCCATGCGCCGCTACGGCGCGGCGTTTCGTGACGATCATCTGCTTCCAATGGCAAGCGCCATTTGGTCGGTCGGGACAGCTGACGTGCTTGCGTATCCGGCTGCCGCCTTCGTGCGCTTCCACGACAACCATGGGCTGTTGCAGCTGCGGCGACGTCCAACCTGGTATACGGTTGTTGGCGGCAGCCGCACTTACGTGGAGCGCCTGACCGGTTCGTTCGCTGACCGTGTCAAGGTCAGCACCGCCGTCCGCAGTGTCCATCGCACCGACGACGCAGTGATTGTCAGTGACGCCACCGGCCATGTGGCGCGGTTCGACCACGTGGTGATCGCAACGCACGCCGACCAGGCCCTTGAAACTTTGGCCGATCCTAGCGTCAGGGAACGCGATCTTCTTGGTGCGTTCCGCTATAGTCGCAATCTTGCCGTGCTGCATGCGGACAAAAGCTTCATGCCGAGGCGGCGCGCCGCCTGGTCAAGCTGGAACTATGTCGGGCCATCCAATGCGATCCAGGCCGGCGTCTGCGTGACCTATTGGATCAATCGGCTGCAGACGATCGATCGGAAAATGCCGCTCTTCGTCACCCTCAATCCTGCGCGGGCACCGCGCACTGGGACCCTACTACACAGCGAAGTCTACGAGCATCCGATCTTCGATGCGAGAGCAATCGCCGCGCAACGCCACTTGTGGCCGCTGCAGGGCGAGCGGAAAACCTGGTTTTCCGGCGCTTATCTTGGCTCGGGCTTTCACGAAGACGGCCTGCAGGCCGGACTCGCTGTGGCCGAGCAACTAGGCGGCGTACGGCGACCCTGGAATGTGGCGGACGAGTCCGGACGCCTCGCACTGCCAATCCGGAGCGCCGAAGCGAAAGCCTCGGGTGGCCTCGCATGACCATTTATTCATCGCTCTATGTGGGATCAGTGGTGCACCGGCGTCTGCATCCGCGCGCCCATCATTTTCGCTACCGAGCGTTCTGGTTTCTGATCAATCTTGATGAGCTCTCCGAGCTTTCCAGCAAGCTTTACTTGTTCTCCCACAACAGGCCCAATGTCTTCAGCCTCTACGACACCGACCATGGCGATGGCAGCGCGACGCCACTTCGTTCGCAGGTGACGCGCGAGCTCCAAGCGGCGGGAGTCGATCTTGCGGGCGGCCCCATCTGCCTGCTGTGCATGCCGCGCACTCTCGGTTACGACTTCAATCCACTGAGCGTTTACTTCTGCTACCATGCGAACGGTGCGTTGGCGGCGTTGATTTATCAGGTTCACAACACCTTCCACGAGCGGCACAGCTACGTCATGCCGGTCGAGCGTGAAAGCCGCGTTATTCATCAGTGTTGTCGCAAGTCATTCTTTGTCTCGCCCTTCATGGATGCAGACTTGCGCTACGAATTTCGCCTCACGCAGCCGCAAGAGTGCGTCACCATAGGGATCAGCGCGCATGCGTCGAATGGACCGGTCTTTCATGCCGCTCTGGCCGGAGCGCGCCGCAATCTTACCGATGCCGCTTTGATCGCTTCCGGCGTGGCCATTCCGGCCCTCACCCTCAAGGTGATCACCGCCATCCACTGGCAAGGCTTTCGCCTCTGGTTCAAGGGATTGCGTTGGCGCCGCCGACCCCTTTCACCCGTGGCTGTGATCACCACGCGTCCGGCCGCACCGGATTAGATGTGTCATGCAAGAAGGACCCGTGGTGCAATCAATCGATACAGAGCGCCTTCGGCGGTCTCACTCGCTCACCAATTTCTGCTTGCGTCGGCTGCTGCGTGGTCTGCAATGCGGTCGGCTCATCATCGACACGCCGACAGGACGGCAGTTGGCGTTCGAAGGCGCGCGGCAGGGTCCGCAGGCACGATTGACAATTCATAGCTGGCGTTGCGTCCAGCGTTTGGCTACCGGCTGGGACCTCGGCTTCGCCGAGGCCTACATGGCGGGTGAATGGTCCTCGCCCGATCTTGTCACCCTCCTGCGGCTGGCGGCTCGCAACGCGGCCCTCGCTGAACCCCTACGGTGGCTGCGTCTGCCCCGGGTCGGGACCAAGCTTCGTCACACCCTCAACCGCAACACAAAAGCGGGGAGCCGGCGTAACGTTGCCGCGCATTACGACTTGGGAAATGCTTTCTACGAACAGTGGCTCGACGCCGGCATGACCTATTCGTCGGCTCTGTTTTCTTACCCGGGGCAGACGTTGGAGGAGGCACAGAACGCCAAGCTCGATCGCGTGCTCGATCTGTTGGGGTTGACAGGGGGGGAGCGCGTCTGGAAATTGGTTGCGGTTGGGGGAGCCTAGTCGAGCGGATGGCGGAAAGGCACGACTGTGCCATAACGGCGATTACCCTCTCATCCGAGCAACTCGCCTTCGCGCGGCAGCGAATGAGTGGTCGCCAGCTGCTGGAGAAATGCGATCTGCGAGGACAAGACTATCGAGATCTGAGGGGTGCCTTCGATCGCATCGTCTCGATCGAAATGCTGGAGGCGGTCGGCGAGGCCTATTGGTCTACCTATTTCAAGAAATTGCGCGAGTGTCTCAGTCGCAATGGCGTTGCCGTGCTCCAGGTCATTACCATTGATGACGCGCAGTTCGATAACTATCGTCGGCGGCCCGACGTCATCCGGAGATACATCTTTCCAGGCGGCATGCTGCCGACCGCGACGATCATCGCTCGGGAAATTGCCAACGCGGGATTGGAACTCCTCAGCACGGAATTCTTCGGGGAAAGTTACGCGCGCACGCTGGGCGAGTGGCAACGTCGATTCCAAAGGGCTCGGCCAACCATTGCGGGACTAGGATTTGCTGGCCGTTTCCAAAGAACCTGGGAGTACTACCTCGCTTATTGCCAGGTCGGATTCGAAATCGGCGCCGTGAACGTCGGACTCTACCGACTCGCGCATCCAGCCCGGAAATGAGGCTCTTAAGCGCATCGAGGCGCGCATGATCGGGAGGCGGCGTGTGTCGCTGCTTGGCAGGCCGTCACGTTTCCTGCGACGAGCATATCGTCGCGGAGGTTAGTCACCGATAGTGAAGTCGAGCGGCAATTCTTTCAGAGTGGGTCGATCGGATTGCGCGGCGCCGGCATATGGTGTCATGCTTGCGACTGCCTGAATTCATGCTGAGGTCGCTACCACCATGGCGCTGATGTCATCCGGCTAAACATGGCTGTCGTCTTCCCCTTCACCGCGATCGTCGGCCAAGACGAAATCAAGCTCGCGCTAACGGTCGCCGCGATCGATCCGACCGTCGGCGGCGTCCTCATCTTCGGGGATCGAGGCAGCGGAAAGTCGACCGCGGTTCGTGCGCTGGCGGCGCTGCTGCCGAAGATACGGGTGGTGACCGGCTGTCGTTTTGGGTGTGATCCGGCGGACAAGAGTGCCTTGTGCAACGCTTGCCGTGCCAAGGCAAAAGGCGCGGTCAAAAGCACGCTTGTGCCGGTGCCGGTGGTCGATCTGCCCCTTGGCGCCACAGAGGATCGCGTGGTCGGTGCGCTCGACCTCGAACGGGCGCTGGGGCATGGTGTCAAGGCGTTCGAACCGGGGTTGTTAGCCCGCGCCCACCGTGGGTTTTTGTACATCGACGAAGTCAATTTGTTGGAGGACCACCTGGTCGACCTCCTGCTTGACGTGGCCGCGTCGGGCGAGAACGTGGTCGAGCGCGAGGGCCTAAGCGTTCGCCATGCGGCCCGCTTCGTTCTGATTGGGACCGGCAATCCGGAAGAGGGGGAGCTGCGCCCGCAACTCCTCGATCGCTTTGGTCTCCTGGTCGAAGTCAGGACGCCCAACGATCTCAAGACCCGGGTCGAAGTGGTGCGCAGGCGCGATGCCTTCGAGCGCGATCCTGTCGGCTTCGTGGCGAATTGGGAGAAGCAGACCGCCCGGTTGCGGCGGCGCGTTGCGGCAGCGCGTGAGCGCCTTCAAGCGGTGGCTGTGGAACAGGCCACCCTCGAGCGCGCGGCAAAGCTCTGCATCGCACTCGGCACCGATGGCTTGCGCGGCGAGCTCACCTTGATCCGGGCCGCCCGCGCCGTCGCGGCCCTCGAGGAGCAGTCCGCGGTCAGCGATTCTCACTTGCGTTTGGTCGCGCCATTGGCGCTCCGCCACCGGTTGCGGCGCAATCCGCTCGACGAGGCAGGTTCAAGCGCGCGCGTTGAGCGCGCGGTTATAGAGTTGTTCGGCCCATGAACCATTGGACCCTAGCGCCGAAATCGCCTTGGACGGATGCGATGCTCGTTGCCTGCGTGGTCGCAGTCGACCCGACCTGTGGGGTTGTCGTGAAGGCCAGTGCGGGACCGGTGCGCGACCAATGGCTGGCATTGGTACGGGGACTTGTGCCGCAGACGATGCCGTGGCGGCGCGTACCGCTGCATGCGACCGATGCGCGGTTGCTTGGTGGGCTGGATTTTGCCGCAACCCTGGAGGCTGGCCGTCCGATTGCCGAGCGCGGGCTGTTGGCGGAGGCGGATGGCGGCATGGTGGTGCTCGCCATGGCGGAGCGAATGACCGGTTTGGCGGCAGCACGTTTTGCAGCCGTGCTCGATCAAGGCGCGGTCGTGCTGGAACGTGACGGTCTGACGCTACGCACGCCAGCTCGATTCGGCATGATCGTCCTCGACGAAGGGGCCGCGGGCGAGGAACGGCCGCCCCCGGCCGTGCTTGACCGAACCGCATTTCATATCGAGCTCGACGGCCTTGCGCTCGACGACGCCCGTGAGTGCCCGTGCGCCGCAGGCGAGGTCGCCGCGGCGCGCGCGGTGTTGCCCCGCGTGCGCCTTCCTAATGAGTCGGTCGACGCCCTCTGCGCTGCGGCGCTGGCGCTCGGCATTGGCTCGCTGCGGGCGCCTATCCTCGCGCTCCGCGCTGCCCGCGGGTTCGCGGCCCTGGCCGGTCGGATCGAGGTCGTTCCCGACGATGCGGCCGCGGCCGCACGGCTGGTATTGGCCCCACGTGCGACGGTGTTTCCGCTCGCGGAACGGCCGCCTCAAGCCGCATCCGACGAGGGGCCTGCGCCCGTCGCGCATGAATCGCAGGAGGAGGACGCCAACCACGAAACCGCGTCGGGGTCCGCGCGCCCACTCGAGGACATTGTGCTGAGGGCTGCACAGGCCGCGATTCCACCCGCTCTCTTGGCACAGCTCCAGCTCGGGCCAGCGGGGCGCTTGCGCGCCTCCTCGGCAGGTCGCTCCGGCGTCGCCCGGTCGTCCCCTCGACGCGGACGACCGTTCGGGGTGCGCAACGCTGAGCGGCTTGACGGCGCCCGTTTGAACGTCATTGAGACGCTTCGAGCCGCAGCGCCCTGGCAGCGACTCCGCCGTGGCGACCCTGATGGCGACGCGCCCGGTGGTCGTAAGTCGCGGGTCGCTATTCGCCGTCAAGACTTCCGCGTTACCCGCTTCAAGCGGCGCACCCAAACGACGAGCATTTTCGTGGTCGATGCATCCGGCTCCGCAGCGCTCCATCGCCTCGCCGAAGTCAAGGGCGCGGTGGAATTGCTGCTGGCAGAATGCTACGTGCGACGTGATCAAGTTGCCCTTCTGGCGTTCCGCGGACGCGGCGCCGACTTGGTTTTGCCGCCGACCCGATCGCTCGTGCGTGCAAAACGCAGCCTTGCGAGTCTCCCCGGAGGCGGAGCAACCCCGTTGGCGGCCGGCATTGACGCCGCCGCGAGGCTTGCGGACGCCATCCGCCGCAAGGGGCAATCACCGCTGGTCATCCTCATGACTGATGGCCGCGCCAACATTGCCCGCAATGGCGATCAAGGCCGGGCCCGCGCCGAAGCGGATGCGGTGTTGTCGGCGCGGCAATTGCGGATGGTCGGCGCGGCAACGATCCTGGTCGACACCTCGCCAAAACCAACGCCACTTGCCGCACGCCTAGCCGCCGAGATGGGCGCGCGCTATCTTCCGCTGCCGCATGTCGACGCCGCGGGACTCTCGCACGCCATTCTCGGGCTTCCAGCCGCCGTGAGCAGAGAGATTTCAGCACGATGACCAGCAGCGATCGGCCTGTTTGTGACCTGCCTGCCGCCGTGTCGGGCGAACGGCGCGAGCTTCATGGTCGGGCGGGCCGGCTGAGCTACTACGTGCAGGAGCCGACAGGCACGCAGTCGGCCATGGCGCCCCTGCTCCTCGTGCACAGCGTCAATGCCGCAGCATCGGCCTATGAGGTTAAGCCGCTCTTTGAGTTCTATCGAGACCGCCGCACGGTCTATGCCCTGGAACTCCCCGGCTTTGGTTTCTCCGAGCGCACGGACCGCGAGTACACGCCACGGCTGATGACGGATGCGATCCACGTCATGGTCGCCGAGATCCGCCGCCGTCATCCTGATGCGACGATCGACGCGCTTGCTCTGTCGCTTTCTTCCGAGTTTCTTGCGCGTGCAGCCTTGGAAACTGGCGATGCTTTCCGCACGCTGGCGCTGGTGAGTCCAACCGGATTCGACGGCACGGCGGCTTATCTCGGGCCGCCGGGCAGCACCCGCGGAAACCTGCTGATCTATCGGCTGGTCACCGTCCCTCTGTGGCGGCGTTCGCTCTTCAATCTCCTCGTCTCCGGGCCGAGCATTCGCTTCTTTCTCAGGAAGACGTGGGGTTCGCAGCACATTGACGAGGGTCTTGCGCACTACGACGAGCGGACCGCGCATCAAGACGGCGCCTGGCATGCACCCTATTGGTTTGTGGCGGGCTACCTGTTCAGCCGTGACATTGGCCGCGTCTATCAGTCTTTGCCAATGCCGGTCTTCATGGCTCACGGTGTTCGCGGCGACTTTAGCGACTACCGTCGCAAATCCGCGGTCGAAGCGAAATCGAATTGGACGGTGCAGGTTTTTCAAACCGGCGCCTTGCCGCATTTCGAGGTGCTCGACGCGTTCACGCGCCACTATGACGATTTTCTTCAATCGGCCCGGTCGACCGCGCCGGACCGCCGGTGATGGCGTGCCGATGGGCAACGCCCTGATTTGGGAGCGCGATGGCCGCGACTGGCCGAACCGGCAGGCCAGTCAATTCGTTCGTGCCGCGGGAATTCGCTGGCACTTCCAAGTGATGGGCCAAGGGCCGGTGCTGCTGTTGCTGCACGGAACCGGCGCCTCCACGCATTCCTGGCGCCGGCTCGCACCGCTGTTGGCGACGCGGTTTTCGGTGGTGGCCCCCGATCTACCCGGCCACGCGTTTACCGAGCTGCCACAAAATGAGCTCTTGTCACTGTCAGGAATGGCGCGGGCGCTGGCGCAACTGCTTGAGGCGCTGGGCCAAAAGCCGGCCGTGATCGCCGGGCACTCGGCCGGAGCGGCGGTGCTCGCGCGCATGACCCTCGATCGCTCGATCAACGCGCGCGCGCTGATTTGTCTCAATGGCGCGCTGTTGCCATTGGGGGGCTTGGCGGGCCAGGTTTTCTCGCCCATCGCCAAGTTCCTGGTCACGACCTCGCTGGCGTCGCGGCTGTTTGCGTGGCGAGCCGCCGAGGAAGGCGTCGTCGAGCGGGTGATCGAGAACACAGGTTCGAAGCTCGATGCAGTCGGGCTCGCATTGTATCGCCGTTTGGCGGCTAATCCCGGGCATGTGGCGGCGGCGCTCGCCATGATGGCGAATTGGGATTTGGCGTCGCTTGAGCGCGATCTCCCCCGTCTGCGGACCCCATCGCTACTCGTTGTCGGCGCCAACGATCTGAGCATTCCGCCCACACAGGCCTTTCGGGTCTGCGATCTGCTACCCGCCGCGTCCGTCAGCTATCTCCGCGGTCTGGGACACCTCGCCCACGAAGAGCAACCTGACACGGTCGCGACGAAGATGATCGAGTTCGCCCGCAACCAGGGGCTGTTGTCGAATGAGGGCGGCGCTTGATTGGGGCTGGCGTCGATGTCAATTTTATGTTACACTTAAGTGTATGGTACGATTGACAACCGATTTGGCGCGGGTGGGGAAGTACGCTCCGAAACGAAGACGGCCCCATGCGCTTGTTATCGGAGGCGGATTTGGCGGTCTAGCCGCGGCGGTTCGGCTCGGCGCCCGCGGCTATGGCGTGACCGTGCTCGAGCGCCTCGATGCGCCGGGTGGCCGGGCGTACGTGAACCGACAAGATGGGTTTACGTTCGATTGTGGCCCGACCATGGTGACGGCGCCGTTCCTGCTGGAGGAACTTTGGAAGGTCGCCGGGCGCAAATTTGAGGATGATATCGAGCTGCGGCCGGTTTCGCCTTTCTACCGCATACGTTTTGACGACGGCGAGACCTTTGATGCTTGCGGCGATCCGGAGACCATGAGGGCGCAGGTGGCGCGCCTGTCGGCGCGCGACCTGACTGGCTACGAGCGATTCATGACCGCGAGCGAGGCGATTTTCCGTATCGGCTTCGAGCGTCTCGGTCATGTTCCCTTCAACTCGTGGACCGATATGCTGCGAATCATTCCTGACCTAGTCAAACTCGCGAGCCATCGCACGGTCTACGGGATGGTCGCGACCTACGTCGAAGACCCGCGGCTTCGCATCGCGCTGAGCCTGCATCCGCTGCTCATCGGCGGCAATCCGTTCACGACGACGTCGATCTATTGTCTGATTGCGTTCCTCGAGCGGCAGTGGGGCGTGCACTTCGTTATGGGGGGCACTGGCCGCCTGGTGGAGGGGCTGGTGCGGCTGATCAAAGACCAGGGGGGCCTCGTGTGTTGCGGCGAGGAGGTGAGCGCCATTACTGTGACGGGCCGCACCGCGACCGGCGCGCGGCTCGCTTGCGGACGCGAGCTCGATGCCGACATCGTTGTCTCAAATGTCGACTCGGCCTGGACCTATCGCTATCTGCTTCCGCCCGACGTGCGACGTCGCTGGACCAATCAGCGGATCGAGCGGGCGCGCTATTCCATGAGCCTGTTCGTCTGGTACTTCGGAACCAGTCGACGCTATCCCGATGTTGCTCATCACACCATGGTGCTGGGGCCGCGCTACCGCGAGCTGCTCACAGACATCTTTGAACGCAAGGTGCTGGCGACGGATTTCAGCCTCTATCTGCATCGTCCGACCGCCACCGACTCGTCATTGGCCCCGGAAGGCTGTGATACCTTTTATGTTCTCTCGCCGGTACCGCACCTGGGGAGCGGCCTTGATTGGGATCGGATCAGCGAGGGCTACCGCTGTGCGATCGCGCGTCGTTTGCAGGAGACCGTACTTCCTGACCTCGAAGCGCACCTGGTCACTTCCTGCGTGATGACGCCGCAAGACTTCCAGGATCGCCTGAGATCGTTCCGCGGCGCCGCGTTTGGGCTCGCCCCGGTGTTCTCTCAGAGCGCTTGGTTTCGGCCGCATAACCGCAGCGAGGATGTCGGCCGGCTGTATTTGGTCGGGGCAGGAACACATCCGGGGGCAGGATTGCCCGGCGTCCTCTCCTCGGCGCGCGTTCTGGACGCAGTGGTCCCTAATGCGCAGGCGCTGGTCTGAGCGATGAGCACCGCGGCATCCGATATCGAGGTTTGCCGAGCGATGTTGCGCGGCGGTTCGCGCACCTTCTTCGCAGCCTCCCTCGTTCTCCCGCGTCGCGTTCGCGAACCGGCGACTGCGCTCTACGCATTTTGCCGAGTTGCTGACGACGCCGTCGACATTGAAGGCGGCCGCCTTGCCGTGCTGACGCGGCTCAATGAGCGACTGTCCCTCGCGTACCAAGGCCAGCCGTTGCCGCTCGCCGTGGACCGTGCGTTTGCCGACACCGTGGCGCGCTTCGCCATCCCGCGCTCGCTACCCGAGGCGTTGCTTGAAGGGCTCGCCTGGGACGCGCTCGGCCGGCGCTATGAGACCTTTTCGGAGCTTGGCGCCTACGCCGCCCGAGTCGCTGGCACCGTGGGCGCCATGATGGCGGTGCTGATGGGAGCGCGTTCGGCCGAGGCCATTGCCCGAGCCTGCGATCTTGGCGTTGCCATGCAGCTGACCAACATTGCCCGCGATGTTGGCGAAGATGCGCGCGCGGGCCGTCTCTATCTGCCGCTGGCGTGGTTGAGAGACGCCGGCATCGACCCGCAGGCGTGGCTCGCTCGGCCGACCTTCAGCCCCGCGCTCGGTGCAACCATTCAACGTTTGTTGCATGCAGCCGATGCGCTTTACCGACGCTCGGGCGCCGGCATTGCCTATCTCCCGCTGACGTGCCGGCCCGGTATACGGCTGGCGCGAACGCTCTACGCAGAGATCGGCCGCGAGGTAGAGCGAAGGGGTTGCGATAGTGTCTCGCATCGAGCGGCGGTCTCGGCCGGCCGCAAACTGCGACTAATGGCGCAAACGCTAATCGCCATGGCGTTCCCAGAACCCTGCGAATGGGCGCCGGCGCTGGAAGAAGGGAGATTTCTTGTCGATGCGGTGGCGGCGTCGGATCTCTTGCCGCAGTCGGGGGCGGCCGCGTGGGGCCTAAGCGGGAAACTGATCTGGCTCATCGATCTGTTTGACCGCCTCGAGCGTCGTGAACTGTTTGATCAAGCTGGTCCGTGAGGCATCGCGTCTATTCGCGAAAGCGATGATCGAAAGCCCATGCACACTTGGCTCGGCTTGATTGAATTGCTGGTCGTCCTCCTATTCGCGCTCGGATGGGGTATCCTCGAGCTCGTCGGATTGCGGCTCGACCGAGAACACAAAGCCTCGCCCGATCAACGTGACGATCATGGCGAACCGCGCGCTTGACGCCGAAGGCTTAGCGCCGCGCCCTTGGCATCCGGAACGGCAACAGCAGCTTGACCCAGAGCCTCCGCCAGCGGTCGAGCGAAAGCGATTCGTGCACAGCGCGGACGGGCTCGCCGAATAGCTGCGCCGCGAGCAGGGAGCGGGCATAGAAAGGTGCATCTTCTAAGGTCCTTACAATGCGGGCGGAAGCGGCGAGGTCGGCGCGTGTCCGGCGCTCGATTCCCCATCGCGTGCGCGGAAGGTTGGCCACCGGTGGTGATTCAAGCTCCTCGACCTCACCGGATGGGGCGAACCGAAGGGCAAGAAGTAGTGGCGGGCCATGGCGCCGCCGCACGTCGTAGAGGACGGCCGTACCGACCTGCAGGGGCGCGCGGGACCAGTCCCAGTGCGAAAACGCGCTTTCCAGCGGTGCATCCCCCCAATTGGAGTCAAGATACCCGGTGCCGAGCCAGCGCAGGGCCGGCTCATCTAACGCCACCTGCACCCGGGTCGACGGCGCGATGGGCCACCATCGATGCTGGCCCGCACGATCGAGCGCGGCGACGCGATCGGTGATGAATTGTGGATAAACGCGGACGACGCCGCGAACGCGCGATGGCCAAGGCGCCGTGCGTTCATCGATCCAGATGGAGAGGGCGTCCCCGTCCCACAAAAACGAACTGGCGCCGATCACCAGTTCCTTGCTGTTGCGGCGCACGTCGTGGCGGCGTCGCTCGGTCATCGTCCAGCGCTTGCCCCCACGGGTGGCGCCGAAATCATAAAGCGCGACATTGAGTGCGCAATGATCCAGCGGATCAGCCGCCTCCCGCTTGCTGGCCCAAGCGTAGTAGGGAGAAAACACGCTACCGACGAAGGCAATGATCGTTATGCCGTGACGACCATTGTCGCTCAATGCGTCGACATACCACCACGCATAGCCGCCCGGCCGAAGTGTCCGGTCGAGGCAAAGTCCGCAAGCAAACTCGCTGCCGCCGATCGGCCCGACAGCGCCGCCGTCGGAACCCCAGCGCCCGGATGCGTGCTGCCTCCCGCCAGGTACAGCCCCGGCATCCGGGTACGGCATCCCGGACGGCGAAACGAGGCCGACCATCGGTGTGAGGCCCGCCCGTAGAGTGCGCCCCCGGTCGCCGGGAACATCCTCTCGAAAT
>Ga0187765_10000337_pt1 | contig 17099 bp, 14 predicted proteins | sample 0216_QUI02_MP05__3_FD_133018 | JGI IMG/M metagenome (GOLD analysis project Ga0187765, IMG submission 133018) | Tropical peat soil microbial communities from peatlands in Department of Meta, Colombia - 0216_QUI02_MP05_10_MG | ecosystem: Environmental > Terrestrial > Soil > Wetlands > Peat ...
CCCCAGCATGACCGGCGTAACGATGGAGCGTGCGAGCCGCGCGTGTCCGTCGAGGTCGTCGTAGCGCAGCGGCTCCTCGATCCAGGTGAGGCCCTCCCCGTCCAGGGCGCGGCAGCGCTCGAGCGCTTCGCCCCGGGTCAGCCCCTGGTTGTAGTCCGCGACCAGGACGACCGCGTCGCCGACCGCGTCCCGCACCCGCCGGACCGCGGCCAGGTCGTCGGCGGCACGATCGCGCCCGACCCGTACCTTCAGCGCGGTGAACCCGCCTTCGGCGAGCAGTTCCAGCGCCTCGTCGCCGGCGGCGCCGGGCGGGATGAGCCCGAGCCCGTTGCTGTTGTAGGCCGGTACCGGCTCCAGCGTCCCGCCGAGCAGCCGGGCCAGCGGCAGTCCCGCCGCCTTGGCCAGCACATCCCACAGGGCGATGTCGAGCCCGGCTACTGCGGCCAGCGCCAGCCCTTGGTATCCAGCCAGGCTGAACCAGCCGCGGGCCGGGCCGGAGACCGCGGCCGGCGCGGCCGGGCGCCCGCGCAGCCCAGCGCCCAGATCACGGATGGCCGGGATCAGCGCGGCTGCCGCACGGTCCAGATAGGGGGCCAGGTAGCCGCGGCCGGTGATGCCCTGGTCGGTGGTGATGTCGATGAGCAGCAGCGGCCAGCGGGGGAAATCCCCCACCTTGGTGGCCAGCGGCCGCCGCAGCGGTACCACCACCGACCGCACGGTGACCTCGCGCACGACCGGCACGGCGCCCGGACTGGTCACCCGGCCTCCCCACGTAGCCTGATCGGAGCATGCTGATCACTCGCGGCGCTCCGCCCTTCGGCTAGATATAAACGGAACGCCAAGAGCCGGTCAACCGAGCTGAACCTGCTGCTGGCGGGGTTCGTGGTAGCTAACGGGGTATTAATGCCGACGGGTATGCGGGACTGGACATCCGGCCCGCCTTCGGGTCACTCTGAACGGGTTGGGTGATGAGCTTGCTGGCTCGGCGTCGGCGGCAATGGGGGACACGCCGGCATGTGATCTTGCCTGGGCCGGCACGAACGGGGGGCGGTGCGATCGTTAGCGCAGGCAGCGCGCCAGTGCCCGGGCGCGAGGTTCCGCGATGACCGCGGCTGAATCCGGCGAAGTGACGGGGCCCCTGCACGTAATCGAGATCCCGGTGATGGGCGCGGTGAAGGCCGACCGTGACGCTGCTGGTGCCGCGACCGAGCTCTACATCGAGCACTACCGGTCATTAGTACGCCTCGCGGTGCTGCTGGTGCGGGACATGGCCACGGCGGAAGAGATCGTCCAGGACTCTTTCGTCGCGGTGCACGACAACTGGCGCAAGCTCAGGGACCGCGCCAAGGCAGCGTCGTATCTGCGGCAGTGTGTCGTTAACCGGGCGCGTTCCGTTCTGCGCCACCGGCTGGTTGCTGACCGGAGCGTGCCGCCGATGACACCGGACATGCCGAGCGCGGAGCAGGGCGCGATCGCGCTGCTGGAGCGGTCCGCGGTGGTCGCCGCCCTGCACGGGCTCCCGCAGCGGCAGCGTGAGGCGCTGGTGCTGCGGTATTACGCGGACCTGTCGGAGGCTGAGATCGCCGCGGCGATGGGTATCAGCAAGGGCGCCGTCAAGAGCCATACGGCGCGGGCCATCGCCGCGCTGCGCAGCGTGCTGGAGCGTGAGGCATGAGCCAGCACGACGACCACGAGGACTTCCTGCGCCGGGCGCTGCACGCCGCGGCGGACTCGGTGCACCCCTCCGACGACGGCCTGGAGCTGATCCAGGCCCGGCTGACCACGCCCCGCCCGCTGCCGGTCGCCTGGGTCATGGTCACGTGCTCCGAGGCGACCCGGTGGGCGCTGGGCGGCACCGAGTCGGCCAGCATGTGGCTGCGGGCGCTGGGCGGCAGGCTCGGGCCAGCCGTGATGTGGCTGCGGGCGCAGGCCGGCCTCCGGTGGTCCGCTATATGGCTGCGGGCGCAGGCCGGCCTCGGGCCGGCGGCGACGTGGCTGCGGGCGGTGGGCGGCGACCTTGGGTCGGCCGCGATGTGGCTGCGGGCGATGACCAGCCCGGCCGGTGAGCGCCGCCGGCCCGTGTGGTCCGGCGCCCCGCCCGGGCGCCGGCAGCTGGTGCGGGTTGGCCTGGTTGCCGCCATCGCGGCGGCCACCGTCGCGCTGGCCCTGAACACCTCCGTGCTTACCCCACTGGTACACGGGACGTTCTCCCTCACCAGCGCGCTCGTCCGCACGATCGAAGGCGCTGGCGGATCGCCGGGCAGTAGCCAGCCGGGGGCGACCGGCAACGGCGGGGGGCCGGTCAGCGTTGGCGGGGCGGCCGCCAGTACCGCGCCCGCCACCCGCGGGCAGACCAGCCCGGCATCGCCTGCCTGCCCGACGCAGACGCCCGCCGCGGCGGCCCAGCCGACGGCCAGCCCGAACCCGACCGCCAGCGCCAGCCCGTCCGCGGCCGCGAGCCCGACGGGGAGCCCCACCGGCAGCGCCAGCCCGTCCGCGGCCGCGAGCCCGACGGGGAGCCCCACCGGCAGCGCGAGCCAGTCCGCGAGCCCGAGCCCCAGCGCCACCCCAGATGCCAGTGCCAGCCAGGCCGCTGGCGCCAGCCAGACCACGGGCGCCAACCCGGCCGTGAGCACCAGCGCGGACGCGGCCGGCCGCCCGGCCACCACCGCCAGCGGGACCGCCTGCCCGACCCCCGCCACCGGTCCGAGCCGAGCCACTGGCGCGGGCCCGCTCACCTACCCGGGCAATGCCCCTGGCCCCGGGGGCACGACGGCCAATCCCAGCCCGACCCCCACCGCCAGTTCCAGTGCGGCTAATGGTTCCGGCCCGGGCACCAGCCCGAGCCCGGCCAGCAGCTCCAGCCCGAGCCCGGCCACCGCGGGCCCAGCGAGCAGCCCAGCGGCCACCGCGGGCCCGGCGAGCAGCGCGGCGGTCAACCAGGCCCCGGCCAGCGGCTCCCAGCCGGCCGGGACTGCCCCGGCTGGCCCGGCCAGCCCGGGCAGCGGCTGACCAGGCCGGCCGTCCGGCCCGCCCGCCGCCCGCCCGTCCCCGCCATGACGGGCCTGCGCCGGGTCAGGACCGCGCGATCGCGCAGGCCGCCACCGGGCCGAGGCAGTTCGTGGCCAGATGAAGCAGGATGGGCGCGGCCAGGCTGCCGGAACGGATCCGCAGCCATGACAGGAACGCTCCCCCGGCCGCCGACGCCATCACGGCCGACGTGACGGCCGCCACGGTCTGCCGCCGCCCCTGCGCCAGCCGGTTGGCGCGCAGGGCCCCAACGGTGGGCCGGATGTGCCAGACGCCGAACACGGCGCTCGTCATTCCGACCGCCGCGCCGCCCGGCATGACCCGCTCCAGCGCCGCCTGGAGCACCCCGCGGAAGGCGGTTTCCTCCCACAGCACGGTGCCCAGCGGGATCCGCACCAGGACCTGATAGGCGACCTGGCGCCCGCTCAGGCCCGCGATCCGCTCGTCCCCGAGAACCGGGCGGGTCGCTGGCACGGCGGCGATGACCAGCCACCCGGCGGCCGTGGCGGCGGCCAGCCGGGATCCGAGCCGCAGGCCCGGCAGCAGCTGCTCGCGCCCCAGGCCCAGGTCGGTGGCGGTCAGGCCGGTCGCGGCCGCCACTGACAGCGCCGCGCCCGCGGCGCAGACGTTGATCACCGGGTACCAGCGACGCTGCCACGGGCGCAGGCCGACGACGTTGTTGTAGGCGGCGAGCACGGCGCAGGAGGCGATCGCGAACCCGATGTCGCTGCCCCGCCGGGAACCCCCGTCCGCCGCGGGCCACCGGTGCCCCACGCTTCAGCCGCCGGGATGGACCAGGCCGGTCTCGTAGGCGAAGACGACGGCCTGGGTACGGTCGCGCAGCCCGAGCTTCATCAGGATGCGGCTCACGTGGGTCTTCACCGTCTGCTCCGCGACGACCAGCACGTCGGCGATCTCCGCGTTCGACTTGCCCCGCGCGACCAGGGCGAGCACCTCGGACTCCCGCTCGGTGAGGCCGTCGAGGTGCGCACGGCTGGGGCTGCGGGGCGCGCCCATCCGGGCGAACTCGGCGATGAGCCGCCGGGTCACCCCGGGGGAGAGCAGCGCATCCCCCGCCGCGACCAGCCGCACCGCGTGCGCGAGCTCACCGGCGGAGGCGTCCTTGAGCAGGAAGCCGCTGGCTCCGGAGCGCAACGCCTCATAAACGTAGTCGTCGAGGTCGAACGTGGTCAGCACCAGAACCTTCGGCGCGTCGGCCATCTCGGTGATCTGCCGGGTCGCCTGCAGGCCGTCGAGCACCGGCATCCGGACATCCATCAGGATCACGTCGGGATGCAGCTCGGCCGCCCGGGCGACCGCCTCCTGGCCGTTCGTGGCCTCGGCTATCACCTCGATGTCGGGCTGGGCGTTCAGCAGCACCGAAAAGCCGGACCGGACCATCCCCTGGTCGTCGGCGATGACCACGCGGATGGTCACGATGCCCCCTCCGCGTCCTTCCGCACTGGGCCTTCTCCTTCCGCGTCTTCCCCTTCCGTGCCTTCCCCCAGTGGCAGGGCGGCCGTCACCAGGAACTCGCCGGTCCCGGTGGGGCGTGCCTCCAGGTGCCCGCCCAGCATGACGGCGCGCTCCCGCATGCCGATGATGCCGTGCCCGCCGTTGTAGCTGTGCCCGTCCGCATCCGGCTGCTCCCATGCGGCCAGGCTCCCGGGCGCGCCCGCGTCGTTCCGGACCTCTATCACCAGGGCGGCCTCACCGTAGTAGAGGTGCACCTGCACCGCAGATCCCGGCGCATGCCGCATGGCGTTGCTCAGCGCCTCCTGCACGATCCGGTAGGCCGACAGGTCCACCCCGTCCGGCAGCGGCCGCGGGGTGCCGCTGACACCGGAGGTAACCGTCACACCGCCATTGCGCGCGGTTTCGAGCATGCTGGCCAGGTCGTCCAGGCCGGGCTGCGGCGCGACATCCGGTTTCTCGCTGCGCAGCACGCCCAGCACACGGCGGAGTTCGTTGAGGCCGGTCAGGGCGCTGGCCCGGATCTCGGCGAAGCTCTCGACCAGTTCCGCTGGCGGGTCGGCGGTCTTGTAGGGCGCGGCCTCCGCCTGGATGGCGATCACCGACATGTGATGGGCGACCACGTCGTGCAGTTCACGGGCGATGCGCTGTCGTTCTTCCAGCAGCGCGCGCTCGCCCTCGTGGCGGCGCTCGGCCACCGCGAGCTGCTCACGGCCGCTGCGGCGGGTCCGGATGAAGGCGGCGGCGAGCAGCAGGACCACGGTGAGGATGATGGCGGCCGCGCTGGTCGCCGGGTTGATGAAGACCGCGCCGATCCCGGTGACCACGCCCGCGGTGACCACCACCCACGCCTCGCAGCGGACGGCGACCGCGTACAGGCACAGCCCGTAGACCAGGACCCCGGCCGGGATGTAGGCGGGCGTCCCGAGGGTATTCGGCGGAATGAGGCGGCTGACCAGGAGCATCACCGCCGCGGAAAACGACCACGCGGTGAGCGGGAACCGGTCACGAAGCAGGAGCGGCGCGCAGAGCAGGAAGGAGATGCCGAGGATCTCGACCGGGCTGTGCGCGTGCCCGTGCTGGGCGTTCTGGTTGCCGAGGGCGGAGTTGGTGGTGGCGAAGGCGATGATCGCGATGATCACGTCGGCGATGGCCACGAAGTCGAACGGCCTGCGCCGCAGCCAGCGCGGGCGGGGCGCCGGCGGGTGGGTGACACCGGCCGTGATCGCCGCCCTGACGGTGCGCACGGGACCGGAGCTCATGCCTTCAGGGTAGGGCCGGTGAGGCCCGCGTTTCGTGCCCCCGCCGGGTGATCTGTACAGGGCTACTCAGGTAGGGGGTTGTCCCGCGCTGGCCGCCACCCGCCCGCCAGGCCATGCGCCCACTGCCAGCGCCGGCGGGCGGGCGGTCCCGCCGCACCCGCTGCGCCACGACCGCCCCGGGCGCTGCAACACGGCCGCCGGCGGCGCGCCGGGTAGCGCCTGCGATGGACGCGACTGATACCTGCGCGGCAGGCCGGAAAACGGCTCCGCAGGCCGACGCCGGCTAGCCGCCGCCGTCCGTAATTTCCTGGTCAGCACCCCTGCTGAACAGGAAGGACGCTCCGATGAGACTCCGCCGTGCCGGTGCCGTGGCCGCCGTGGCCGGCGCCGCTGCCGCCGTCGTGTTCGCCACCACGGCCGCGGTGACTCCCAGCGGCCGGGCCGACCCCATGCAGCCGCTGCCCACGTTCACCTCGCAGGCGCTGGCGGCGCGCTACGCCGCCGACTCCCACGCGATCGCGCGGGCCACCACGGCCGCGACGCGCTCGGGTGACACCGGCCTCGCCCGTGCGCTGGACGACATACACGGCCGGCATTTCCTCAGCTTCGACGCGCGTGGCTCCGGTGAGGCGATCGAGGTCCTCGGCGACCTGGCCACCGCGAAGCGGGTGGCCATCATCGTGCCGGGCTCCGACACCACCCTGGCGACGTTCAACTCCCGGGGCACCGCCTCGCCGGGCGGCGCGGCCGTGGCCCTCGCGGCCCAGGCACACCGGCTGGATCCCGGTGCCCACCTGGCGGTCATCGCCTGGCTGGGCTACAACACCCCGGCTACCTTCAGCCCGGCCGTCATGACGTCGGGTGACGCCGAGCAGGGCGCGCGGGCCCTGCGGCCGCTGGTGACCGGCCTGGCCGCCCGCGGCGACCAGGTCGCCCTGCTGTGCCACAGCTACGGGTCGGTGGTGTGCGGCCTGGCCGCACCACACCTGCCCGTCACCGACATCGCGGCGTTCGGCAGCCCGGGGATGGACGCCTCCTCGGCCCGGGCCCTGCACACCGGCGCCCGGGTATGGGCGGGCCGGGGCCGCGGCGACTGGATCCGCTACGTGCCGCACGTCCAGCTGCTCGGGCTCGGCTTCGGCCAGGACCCCACGGCTCCCGCGTTCGGTGCCCGCCCCTTCGCCTGCGGCACCGGCGGGCACAGCGGCTACTTCCGCCCCGGCGGCGTAGCGCTGCGCAACCTGGCGTACATCGCGCTCGGCGACCCGGCCGGGGTGACCCGATGAGCCGCCGCGTTGCCACCGGGGTCCAGGGCCGGGTCGTCACCGGGACCCAGGGCCGCGCCACCGGGATCCGGGCCCTCGCCGCCCGGATCGACGCCGCCACACCGCCGCACCGCGACCGCACCGTGGACGCGCTGCGCGCGCTGGCCATCGCCGGGGTCATACTCGGCCACTGGCTGGTTACCGCGCTGGTGCTAGGCCAGGGCCGGACGGGTGACACGCTGCACGACGCGAGCCCGCTGGCCTCACTGCCCGTCCTCACCCCGGTGTCGTGGATCTTCCAGACGCTCGCCATTTTCTTCCTGGTCGGCGGGTACGCGGCCGCCCGCAGCTACACCGGGGACTACCTGGGCTGGCTGCGTACGCGCCTGGCCCGGCTGTCCCGGCCGGTGGCGGTGCTCGCGGCCGTGTGGGTGCCGCTCGCGATCGGCCTGAGGATGGCCGGCATGCCGTGGGCGACCGAGGGCAACCTGCTGCGGCTGGTGCTCGATCCGCTGTGGTTCCTGGGCGTGTACGCCGGCCTGATGGCCCTCACCCCGCTGGCCGTGGCGATGGTACGCCGCCTGGGCGCGTGCGCGGCCTGTGTCCCGGCCGCCGTCGTCGCCGCGGTCGACCTGGCGCGTTTCGGCCTCGGCGGGCCCGCCTGGCTCGGCTGGATCAACGTCGTGGCCGGCTGGCTGGTCCCGTATCTGCTGGGCATCGCGTGGGCGCGGGGGTCGTTCCGCGACTGGAAGATCCCGGCGCTGATGCTCGCCGGCGGCGTGGCCGGCACGGCGGCGCTCGTGCTCGGGGCGGGATACCCGGCCAGCATGGTGGGGGTCAACGGCGCGGCCATCTCGAACCTGAACCCGCCCACCCTCGCGGCCGTGACCTTCGGCATCGCCCAGGCCGGCCTGGCGCTGCTGCTGCGGGAGCCGCTGGCACGGTGGATGCGCCGCCCGCTGGCCTGGGCGGTGGTCGCGACGGCCAACCTGTCGGCCATGACGCTGTACCTCTGGCACCAGAGCGCGTTCCTCGCCGTCACCACGGCCGGCCTGGCCTTCGGCCGGCTGCCCGGTCTCCTCACGGCTCCGTCGAGCCCCCTGTGGGTCGCGGAACGGGTCGCCTGGCTGCCGGCGTTCGCCGCCACTCTTGCCCTGCTGTGGACCGTGTTCCACAAGGCCGAGCGCCCCCGCCGCCGGCCTGGTGCCTCTGAGCAGCACGGCAGGAAGCCCGCCATTCACGGCGAGGAGGGCGTGAGGGTTACCCGGTTGCCGTAGCTGAACGACCGGACGCAGACCCGCTGGCCGGCCGGCTCGCCCACGGTGAGCAGGCCGATGATGGCGCTGTCGCGGTCGCCGGCGCAGGCGACGAACCGGCGCCCGCCGTCCTCCAGGCGGCCGATGACGATGCCGGTGCGGGTGCCGTCGCGGCCGTGCTTGACCGTGTAGGTCTCGATGGCCGCCCACCCGTCGGCGTGCTGTACCTGGGCGGGGGCGGCCCAGGCGTCGATCTCGGCCTGCAGCGGGCCGCTGGTGTCTGGGCGCCACACGGCGGGGGCGGTGGAGTAGACACCGGCCGAGTACTTGCTCATGTAGCCGCCGTTGGCGCCGACGAACCCGTAGCTGCCCGGGGCGGCGCGGGCGCGGGCGACGGTCTCGGCGATGGCGTGCATGGAGTAGTTGTTGCCGGCACCGCCGAAGAACGGCAGCCCGCCGGTGACGGTGAGCCCGCGCGAGTCGTCCGGCGCCAGGCCCAGCCCGTCGCAGATGTTGAACACCGGGATGGGGAAACAGCTGTACAGGTCGATCGTGGCCAGGTCCCCGGCGCCGATGCCGGCCATCCCCAGCGCATGCCCGGCGGCCATAACGGCGGCCCGGCTCGCCGACAGGTCGGCCCGGTCAAGCAGGTCGCGTTCCCGCAGGTCGGCGTGGCCGGGCAGGAACACCCACCGGTCGGCGGGCACGCCCAGCCGTCTCGCCGCGGCCACCGACATGAGCAGAACGGCGGCGCCCTGGTTGACCTTCTCGCGGGCGACGAGGTACCGGGTGTAGGGGTCGGCGATCATCCGGTTGGCCTCGGTCGGGGTGATCAGCTCGGCCGCGGTGCGGGCGACCGGCGCGGCGGCGTGCGGGTTGGCCGCCGCGACCTTGGTGAACGGCGCGAACAGCGCTCCCATGGCGGCGGCGTACTCGCCACGGGTCTGCCTGAGCCGGGCCCGGCGCGCGTTCTCGGCCAGCGCGTACTGGCTCGGGGCGTCGGTGAGGCCATGCGCGGCCAGGTGCATCGAGACCAGGCCGCGCAGCCCGTAACCGCGGTCTTCGAGGCTGCCGTCGGCGTGCTCGCTGAAGTCCGGCCTGTCCTCGGCATCCGCGTAGTGCTCGACGGTGGAGATGGCCTCGGACCCGGCCAGGAGCACCACCTCGTCGCCGCCTTCGGCGATCACGCCCGCGAATTCGTTCAGCAGATGCTGGGGCGCCTGCCCGCCGACGACCTCGAGCACCGCTCGCGCGGGCGTCGCCCCGATGCGGGCGGCGACCGAGCGCGGGTAGTTGTCGGAACGGCCCAGCGGCGCCCGCGCCGCCGGGTTGGAGATCTCGAACTGGCGCACGCCGGCGACGGTGCCGATCGCCGCCGCGACCAGCGCCGGGGCAGCGCCGGTGTCGGCCAGCGCGGCCCGGGCGGCGTCGGCGGCCAGGTCCACCGGGGACCGGCACCGGTAGCCGGGCTGGCCGAGACGCTCGGAAGCCTGCCCGACCCCGGCCACGATGGGCGTGCGGGGGTCGAGGCCCGGGCCGGCCGGCTGGTCCACGACGGTGGCTCCTTAGTGAGACGGTGGCTCCTTGGTGATTTGTCGACTAAGTGACAAGTCGCCTTGTGCCACCTAAGTTCCCGTCAGCCGCCGAAGCTCACGTCCAGGCCGGCGATGAGCCGGCCCCGCCAGGTCAGCCACACCGGCTGCCCCTTCCCGAGATGACCGGAACCGGTGGCCGATCCAGCGCGAACCGCCAGTGCCCCTGATCATGTCCAGCCGAGCCACCGTTACCAGGTGGTGATCAGGCCGCCGTCGATGGTGATATTGGCGCCGGTGACGTTGGCCGTGCGGTCGCTGGCCAGGAACAGCACCATGTCGGCGACCTCGGCCGGCTGAGTGAACCGGCCGGTGACCGAGTCGCCTGCCGCCTGCCGTGCCACGTCTTCCGGCCTGGCACCGGTAGCGCGGCTGACGGTCTGCGCAACCCCGCCGTCCACCATCCGCACGTGGCTACTCCGCGTCAGCTCGTCGAGCTCCATCACATGCCCTTTCGTCGGTAACCCGGTCAGGCCAGAATCGCAGGGACCGGGGCCGCTTTCACGGCCGGCCCGCGCGGGCCAGGAATCGCCGGCCGGGCCAGCCGGCCGGCGGGCTCAAGGCGGCATGGCCGGGAGAGGGCAGACAGCATGCGGGCAGCGGGGATAAGGCAGTTCGGCGGCGAGGTCGAGTACCTGGAGCTGCCCGCGCCACGGGCGCTGCGGGCCGGCGAGGTGCTCATCGACGTGCGCGCGTGCGGCATGGGTAACTGGGATGACATCGCCCGCGCCGGGGGCTGGGACCTCGGCGTCCGGCCGCCGATGGCGCTCGGCGTGGAGGCGGCCGGCCTGGTCGCCGCGGCCGGGGATGCGGCCGGAGGGGTGAGGGCGGGCGACCCGGTGACCACGCACTCGCTGCCGCTGCGCGAGCAGGGCAGCTGGGCGGAGCAGTTCATCGCCGCCGCCGCGCACGTTGCCCCCGTTCCGGCCGGCCTGCCGCTGGATGTCGCCGGGGCGCTGCCGGTGCCCGCGCTCACCGCGGACCAGGCGGTGACCGACGCCCTTGACGTGCAGGCCGGGCAGACCGTGCTGGTGAACGGCGCGGGCGGCGTCACCGGCGGAATCCTCGTCCAGCTGGCGGTCCATCTGGGGGCCACGGTCATCGCGACAGCGAGCGAGCACAGCGCTGGGCACGTTCTCGCCATGGGCGCCGCGAGCGTCGTCGATTACCACCAGCCGGACTGGCCCGAGCAGGTGCGGCAGCTGGCAGGCGGGGGTGTGGACGCGGCAGCGAACGCCGCGCGGGCGGGCGCAGCGGATGCGATGCGGGCGGTCAGGGACGGCGGCCGGCTGGCCACCATCACGCACGACCCGCCGGATGCCGGACGGGGTATCAGCGTGCATGCGGTGGAGGTCGCCCCCGATGGGGCGCGGCTGGCCCGCCTCACCCGCCTTGCCGCCGAGGGCGTCGTCACCATCGACATCGGCGGCCAGTACCCGCTGGAACAGGCCGCGACGGCTCTGGCCCAGGTCGAACGCGGCGCCCGGGGGGCAGCGATCGTGCTGCGGCCCGCTGGCTCCAGCCGAATGGCGGGGCGGCCCTTGGCGCAATAACACCGGTGAGCGCGAATAACGCCACAGCCGCACCACGAATCCCTGACATCTGGCGACACAGGCAAAGCCTCGCGATGCCGTGGGCGGTCCGGGCGGAAGGGATGCCGTGTAGATGTGAAAAATTTGCTTGACAGCGAGTGCGGGCCATCTTGAATGGAATTAGCAATGCGCGCGGAGCCTCGGTGGCGGTACCGGGCAAGACTTCCACACGAGGCGGGGGCGGCTGGGGGGGCCTGCCATGGCGACTCACCGTGGCGAACAGCATGTCCCGGACCACCGGGGGATTGGCGATACCCAGCCGACGGACGCACGAGGCGGGACGGCCGGGGCGGTCGCAGAATTGCGGCGGCTGATACAGACCCCGTCCTTTCAGTCGGTGGAGCGCGTACTGGCCGGCCTTGGCAGTGACCCCAGCGGGCCCATTACCGGCATTGACGCCGTGCGGGCGCTGCGCCGCTGGGGCGTCGAGTACCTGCGGGTAGCCGACGAGCTCGAAGCCGCCGCCCGATGCTGCCGTCTCGCCGAGCGGGAGATCGGTGAGCGGATCGACGCGTTCCTCGTGGACTGGGCGGAGCCGCCTGCCGTGGAGCATGCGCGGGAACCTGGCACGCCAGCCAGCGCCCGCCGCGGCGGCCTTGAAGGCTGGCTTCGGGAACTGCTCCACCGGGGCCGAACCGGGCAGGAGCGGCCCGCGGGCGCGCCGGTGCCCGCGCGCGGGACGCCACCCATCCCGCCGAAGGCCACACTGCCGTCCCGGCCGGCCGGTCCGGCGTCCCCGCGCGCCGCGCCAACAGTGCCCGCGGCCGACATCGCGGCGCTGGTGCTCGGGCCGCTGGAACTAAGCGTCGCCGGCCGGCGCGTACTGCGGTGGAACAGCCAGAAGGCGAAAGCGGTGCTGCAGTACCTGCTGATCCACGCCGACCGGCCGGTCCGGCGTGATGTGCTGATGCAGTTGCAGTGGCCCGACCACACCCGCAGTTCGGCCCGCAACAACCTCAACGTCGCGCTCTACAGCCTCCGCAACACCCTCGACGGACCGGGCCAGGACGTCCAGCCCATCGTCTACCAGGACGGCTGCTACAGCCTCAACCCCGAGCTGACATGGTCGATTGACCGGAACGAGTTCCTGTCAGCGCTCCACCGCGCCAAGTCGGCCGACCGCGCCGATCGTCCTCAGCAGGCCATCGACGCCTACGAGAATGCCGTCCGGCTTTACCGGGGGCCGCTGTTCGAGGACGACCCCGTCGGTGACTGGTTCCTGCCCGAGCAGCGCCACTTGGAGGAGCAGTACCTGCAGGCCCTGGAACACCTCGCGACCGTCTACTTCGAGCTCGGCCAGCTGGCCGAAGCCGTGCGCTTCGGCCAGCTCGCGGTGGGCACCGACCCCTGTTGTGAGCCCGTGCACCGGCTTCTCATGCGCTGCTTCGACTCACAGCAGCAGCGGCAGCTGGTCAGCCGCCAGTACCGGTCGTGCGTCGCTGCCTTGCGCGATGAGCTCGGCGTCCCGCCGGGGGAGGAGACGGTCCAGCTCTTCCGCAGCCTCACCGCGGCCATGTGACCTTCCGGTTCTTACGCGCCAAATAAGCGGCAGGAACGGTTATTTAGCAGAAAGTAACAGCCGATTATGCGCCAATTTTAGCGCTGCCTCAGCGGCGATGCGGACCGTGTAGTGATAGCCCACGTGGGCTATCCGCAAGTCGCGTGATCCACGCAAAAGGAGACTTCTCATGGCGAACGGCGACGACCCGCTGAGGTTCCCTTGCTGGCCGGAAGACAAGGACTGGCTCGACGGCAAGACCGAGATCGAGGTATCCACAAAGCATCTGAGGGCCCGCTGGGATGCCGACATTATCGACGTGGACGACAAGAACAAGCACGACACGATCATCGAACGCAAGGATCCCTTCGAGGTCCGGTTCCGGGTCGAGCTTGAAGGCCGGTTCTGGCGGTGCATCTGCGGCCATTGGTGCTTCAACGTTGGCTTCACGGCAATCGGCAAGGGCGAAAACTTCAACCTGTCCGACGTCCTGCCCGACCCGTCGGTTCTGCAGCTGAAGGACTGGAAGGGGTGTGAGAAGCGCTGTATCGACATCTGCGTGCCGGTACCGCCCAACACGATCCCCGTGGAACGCTGCGGCACGGTGTACGAGGTCGCGGCCTGGTTCGAGCTGCGGTGCTGCGGCGGCTGTGACGACCCCGACAGCCATCTCGCGGTCGCTGGTTACGAGGCGCTCGAGGAGTACGAGTTCGTCTAAGCGGACCCCAGCCTTGATGACCCCGGGCCCGGTGGCCGCAGCGGCGGGTCCGGGGCCAGCTGGCCCGCCCGTGCCGCCACGACGAGGAGGGAGCGCCCAGTGGCCACCGGCGATCTGAGCCCCATCACCGACCTGGAAGACAAGCACCGCCGGGCGCTGGCCAGGAGGAATATCACCACCTTGGCTGACCTCGCGGACGCCGACCAGCGGGTCATCTACGCGGCGATGGGGAGTATCAGGCCACGTCCGACCCTCAGGCAGATCGCGGTTTGGCAAGGTGAGGCACGCAGCACGCTGGACGAGTCCGTGGCGGACGCCACGGATTGGCACCCAGCAGCCTCGTTCGCGGTGGTCTTTGCGCAGCGCCGGGCCGGCGGCACCTGGGAACGCCGCATCGAAGTGGAGCGAACCGAGGTCGAGCCCGAGCGGAACCCGGAGGTCTGGCCCGGCTGGGAATGCAGCACGATCTGCGGGTGGATGCTGCGTCAGCTGAGCCGGGACGGCAGCCCTCAGCCCGGACAGGCCGCCCAGGCCGACCGCGGTCAGGTCCAGTCGGCCGATGCCCAGGGCGCCGGACAGCCCGCGACGATCGAGACGGCCCCGGGCATGGCCGGCCGGGCCGGGAAGCGTCCCCAGCTGCGAATCGACAGCGCCACGCTGATCGACGCGGCCGGGGAGGCCGCCATGGTGGTGAACGGCGCGCTGACGGCGAACCCGCCCGGGGAGCTGACAGCGCCAATACGGGTTGTCTTCACGGTCGGCGGGGCACCTTCCGGCGCGGAGGTGCACGCCGTGGCCCGTTCCCGTGGCCACGATCGGCCTGGCCGGAACGTCCGGGATCCGGTGGTTGTCCCGCCTTCGGGCCAGGCCGAGATCGATCTGTCTCCGGTCATGGATGGTCAGCTCGAGCTGAACCTGCTGGCGTGGACGCCCAACGCCAGAGCCAGACTGGCCTCGGTCAGGCTGCCCGCGGTGAGGATCCGTCCCGGTTCCGGCTGACCACCGCCGACCAGCACACAATCTGGTCACGATGAACGGCTTTTTCATGGCCGCGACCCCTGGTGGGTACACCTGACTTGATGGCTGTCCGCCAGAGCCAGGCCGGGGGTTCGGTCAAATGAACAGAATGTCTCCGGGTGTCCTCGCCCCGCCGCACGAGCTGCTCACCCCGGATGAGTGGCGCCAGCGCGGGCGGGAGCAGCGCAAGGTCGCCTGCCGTTCCAGTCATGCCCAGTGGGAGCCGCCGCCGGACCGGCCGGACCCGATCGACATTCTCGAGGAACAGGCCAGGACCCGGGTGCCCGACCTGGTGCCGATCCGCTACGGGCGCATGCTCGAATCGCCGTTCGCCTACTTCCGGGGCGCGGCCGCGCCGATGGCCTGGGACCTGGCGCACACCGCGACCCCCAATATCCGGGTGCAGGCGTGCGGTGACGCGCACCTGCTGAACTTCGGCATGTTCGCCGCCCCCGACCGGCGCCTGGTCTTCGACGTCAACGACTTCGATGAGACGCTGCCGGCACCTTTCGAGTGGGACGTCAAGCGCCTGGCGGCCAGCATTGCCGTCGCCGCCCGCGAGAAGGAGTTCAGCGACGGCGACGCCCGCGCCGCGGCCCGCACGGCCGCCCACAGCTACCGCACCGAGATGGCCAACTACGCCTCGATGCGCTTCCTGAAGGTGTGGTACTCGCGGATCGACATCGACGAGGTCACCAAGCTCTACGACGCGGTCCAGCCGGCCAAGGCGGTGTTCCGCCGCCAGGCCGACATCGCCAAGGCCCGCCAGCACACCAGCCTGCGGGCGTTCCTGAAGATGTGCGAGAAGGTCGATGGGCAGTACCGGATCAAGCCGGCCCATCCGGTGATCGTCCGCCTGCCCATCGAGCGCTTCCCCGGCGTCCTGCCCGAGCTGCAGCACGCCATCGCGCTCTATAAGGAGACGCTGCAGGCGGACCGGCGTGAGGTGCTGCGCCGTTATTACTTCGGCGACTTCGCGCGCAAGGTGGTGGGCGTCGGCTCGGTCGGTACCGAGGCCTTCATTTTGCTGCTCCTTGGCGACCGCCCGGACGAGCCGCTGTTCCTGCAGCTCAAGGAGGCGCAAGAGTCGGTGCTGGCCCCATTCGCCGGCAAGAGCGAATACGGTCACCACGGTGAGCGCGTCGTCAAGGGCCAGCTGCTGATGCAGGCCGCTTCCGACCCGTTCCTGGGCTGGACCAGCGGCCTCGAAAGCAGAGGCGATGGCCGCGGTGGGCCGCACGCGGCCGTCAAGGACTACTACGTACGCCAGCTGCGCGACATGAAGGGGAGCATGAGCGTCGACCGCATGGACCACAACCAGCTCAACTACTACGGCAGGCTCTGCGGCTGGGCGCTCGCCCGTGCGCACGCCCGGACCGGCCGGGCCTCCGTGATCTCCGGCTACCTGGGCGGCAGCGAGGCCTTCGACCGCGCCATCGCGGACTTCGCGCTCGCGTACTCCGATCAGAACGATCAGGACTACCGGCGGCTGCAGGAGGCCGTCTCCGACGTGCGCGTGCTGGCCACCGTCGGCCAGTGATCTCACCCACGTGGGGTGAGGCCGGGCGCGGGCGCCGACGGTGGACTGGGATCGCACAGGTCCCGGCGGTCGGCGGGCTCTGCGACTTTACCTGCCAGCACGGGCAGGGCCAACGGGTTCATGTCGCTGAGGAGGGCTGCGGTGCCGGAAGGCTTGTCGCCAAGCGAGGTCGGGAAAGAGATCGCCGAGCACCACAAGGAGGCTTCGGAGAAAGCGGATGAGGAAGGCCCCGCCGCCGAGGCCAAGGGCCGGGACCGGCTGATTACCATCGTCGAGGCGGTGCTGCTGGCGGTCGTGGCGGTTCTCGCCGCCTGGTCCGGCTTCGCGGCGGCGAAATGGGGCACCGAGTCCTCGCTCCAGCTGGCCAAGGCGTCCGCGGCCCGGACGGAGGCGAACCGAGCCGACCTCGAAAGCTTCCAGCTGAAGAACTTCGACTCGCTGACGTTCAACGCCTGGTTCACCGCCTACGTCGTCGGCAACAAGAAAGCGATGCGGGTGGCCGAGATGCGCTTCCGGCCCAACTTCCTGGTCGCATTCAACGCCTGGATCAAGACCGACCCGTTCACCAACCCGCTCGCGCCCAAGGGCCCGACCTACATGCCCGAGTACATCCAGCCCGGGCTGGCCCAGGCCAACAGGCTCGATGCCCAGGCCAACGTCCACTACGCGGCCGGGGAGATGGCGGGCAGCAACGCCGACGGCTACGTCCGGACCACGGTCTACCTGGCGACCGTGCTGTTCCTGGTGGGCATCAGCGGCCACTTCCGGGTCCGCGCGGCCCGCATCGGGCTGATCAGCGTCGGCGGGGTCATCCTGGCCTTCTGCTGCTTCCTGCTGATCCTCGCCCCCAAACCAC
>Ga0187765_10000339_pt1 | contig 17054 bp, 12 predicted proteins | sample 0216_QUI02_MP05__3_FD_133018 | JGI IMG/M metagenome (GOLD analysis project Ga0187765, IMG submission 133018) | Tropical peat soil microbial communities from peatlands in Department of Meta, Colombia - 0216_QUI02_MP05_10_MG | ecosystem: Environmental > Terrestrial > Soil > Wetlands > Peat ...
CGCGGTGCCAGTATGACCGAACATTTCCTCGAAGGCGGACAGACGGGTCTGCAGCATCTCTTTGAGAGCGTCGCTGCGCGTCGCCACCACGCCGGTGACATGCTCGGCAGCTTCGCGCACGGCGTCGGTCAGTGCGGCGCTCCGCGCAATCATTGTTTGGGTAACCTGACCGCCTGCTTGTTCGAGTTTCGTGGCGACCTCACTGCCGCGCAGGTCGAGGCCGAGAAGCAGTGACTCGCCTGACGTCTTGAGCGAGCTATTGACTTCGTCGGCACGCGTGGCGATGGCTTCGGCGAGTTGGTTTGAGGTCTCGACGATGGCATCCGTCAGCGTTTGCGATCGGCCGACCATCAAATCGACCACGCCCAGCGATTTTTCCGAGAAATGCTCCGCGACGCGATCGAGCCGCGCCGACATCATGTCTTCGAGTCCGTTGGCGATCTCGGCAAATTCTTCGCTGATGTGATTGGTCTTGAAATCAAGATTTGACGACAGCCGATCGGTTGCCAGTGCGATCGCACGCGAGGTCTCCTCGCTTGCTCCCTCCAGCCGATCGAGCATATCGCCGCCGCGCTGGCTTAATTGCTGAACCATAGTGTCGCCGATTTGCGCGAGCGTGGCGGTGATGTGCTCACCTTTTTCCGCGAGCGACTGGGTAATGCGCTGGGCCGCCTCGTTGACCTGCTGCCCCACAAGTTCGCTGATGGTGGACAGGTCCTGGGTCAGATCGATCTGTACATTGCCGAGCGCCGAGCGGACATGCTCGGCTTGTCCCACCAGCGTGTCGCGCTGATTGCCGAGCTCCTGCAGGAGCCCGCGAATTCGCACTTCATTGTCGCTGTAGGTTCGCTCGAGCGCGGCGACTTCGCTTTGCACCAGCGCTTCCAGCTCGCTGGCGCGCGCCAGCGCTCTTTCGACGCCGTCGCCCATTGCTGCGACCTCACGCCGGATCGCCTGACCGACGGTGACGATCGAATCCCGTGCCACTCCTTCTGGCTCCGCGAGCCGCATTGCTACCCGCGCCATGGATTGTGCGATCAGGCGCAGCTCCTGCGCGCGCCAAGCCATATGGGCGACGCCAAAGAAGAAAATGATCGGCAGCAATGCCGCGGCGCCTAGGCCGATGACTAGCGCCAGCGGCGATCGCCCGGTGCCGAGCGCGGCGTGCAGGTCCGTTAGGTATGCCAGCGAAAGCCCAAGACAGCCGACGATCCACGCCGTGGAAAACAGCGCAGCGACGAAATAAGACGAACGGGCTGGCCGTCGCTGCAATGCGTGGAGGATCTGGCCGATCGATTGCTGGTCGTCGTTGGCGGCGCGTCCGGCAATATCGCCTATCTCTCCCGCGCTTGAATCGTTCTGGTTTGGCTCCGTAACCGCGGCCGCGCCGGTGATCTGCTGCTGGTCGTCGCTTGGGGCGGTAAAAAGGTCTGCGGCCGCCGCGGCAGCACCCGCCGCCTGCTCGTCTTCCTCGTTGACGTGGAGCGCTTCCTGGATCGCCGACAGCGCAGCTTCGGTCGGATCGTTCATTTTTTTCGGGTAGTTGGCCATTTCGGTCGTCGCCTCGCGTGTTACGCCTGCCCAGGACGGCCCGTATCAATTACACGGAGCGCTCAGACACGATCTCGCGCCGCGCGCGAGCGCGTGTCTGGTCATCGTTGCCTCGTTAAGGGACTCCCCAAAAAAGCCCCACGCCGCTCCACCAGCAAGTATCCTATCGGCTTGGCAGATCAAAGAAAACCCGGTCGGTAACGACCCTTTAATCATCGTTAACGGCTGGATCTCTCCGTCCCCCGTTTTTAGCCAACAATGGCCGAAGCGCCATTGTGCTGACAACAATGAGGCCAGGTTGGGGCCGCATCGGGGCAGCAGCGGTTTTGCTGCGGATAACTCGCCCGGCTGGCGCAACGCGCGACGACCCGGTAGAACCAAGCCGCCGTAATCGCGGCTCCCGCCGACGTTCTCCCCAAGCCCAAATCGTCGACCGGTGGTTTCGCCATGGTCAAGATTACCTATATCGACTCTGCAGGTACCGCGCGCACCGTCGAGGGTGAGGTCGGTTCCACCGTTATGGAAACGGCTATTAACAACGCGGTTCCCGAGATTGAGGCTGAATGCGGCGGCGCTTGCGCCTGCTCGACGTGCCACGTCTATATCGATGAGGCTTGGCGCGAGAAGGTCGGTGAACCCTCGCCCATGGAAGAGGACATGCTCGATTTTGCTTTCGAGGTGCGGCCGAATTCCCGGCTATCGTGCCAGATCAAGGTGCGGGATGACCTTGACGGGCTGGTCGTGACCACACCGTCGCGTCAGGCTTAACGTGAACTTGAAAACGGCGGGCGATCTATGTCCTTTCCCTGCCGGGCCAGCCGCGCTAGACACCCCACTTCCCCGACATTGCCGGAACTTCGAACGAACTTGAACATGCCTTCGACACGAGTTGGATAAGAGAGATGACTGAACCGATAAAAACCGACGTTCTCATTGTTGGCGCTGGGCCGATCGGCCTGTTCGCGGTTTTCGAGCTTGGTTTGCTCGACATGCGGTGTCATTTGGTCGACATCCTGGACAAGATCGGCGGCCAGTGCGCCGAGCTTTATCCGGAAAAGCCGATCTACGACATTCCGGGCATTCCCTATACCAGCGCACAAGGACTGGTCGATTCGCTCTTACAGCAGATCAAGCCGTTTAACGCGCAATACCATCTCGGCGAAATGGTCGAGCGCATAGAGAAGATCGGCGATCCGCTGTTTCGCGTGACGACCGATCAGGGTCAGCAGTTTGAGACCAAGATTGTCGTGATCGCGGCTGGCGGCGGCTCGTTTCAGCCCAAACGTCCGCCGATTCCGGGCATCGAGCCATATGAAGGCAAATCCGTTTTTTATGCCGTGCGCAAAATGGAGGCGTTTCGCGACAAGCGGATTCTGGTGGTAGGCGGCGGCGACAGTGCGCTCGATTGGACGCTCAATTTGGCGCCGCTCGCGAGTCATCTCACGTTATTGCATCGTCGCAGCGAATTTCGCGCTGCGCCCGACAGCGTGAACAAGATGATGTCGCTTGTCGGCGAGGGCAAAATCGATCTGGTGCTTGGGCAAGTCACTTCGCTCAACGGCAGCGACGGCCAGGTGAGCAAGGCGATCGTCAAGCGAAACGACGGCTCGATGTTCGAGATCGCCTGCGATGCGCTGCTGCCGTTCTTTGGGCTGACAATGAAGCTTGGCCCGGTCGCCAATTGGGGCATTCAGCTCCACAATAACGAGCTCATTCCGGTGGAAACCGCGAGCTTCGAAACCAGCGTGCCGGGCATTTTCGCAATCGGCGACATCAATTGGTATCCGGGCAAGCTCAAGCTCATTCTCTCCGGCTTCCATGAGGCGGCGTTGATGGCGCAAAAGGCGCATCGTTACGTCTATCCGGATAAGCGCCTGGTTTTTCAGTACACCACGTCATCGACAAGCCTGCAGAAGAAGCTTGGCGTGGCTCCCGAACGTCCGGCGGCAGCGCAACGCGCTGCCGCGACACCGGAGCCTGTCACTTCCTGATCAGGGCGTTTTAGGCGGCGAGGCCGAGGCGGCAGGCGCCGCGTTTGACGGGACTGGCGCGCTCGGTGGCGGCAGCGGCTGGGCTTCGATGGCCGAAGGCCCCGTCAAGCCGAGCACGGCCCGCACCGCAGGGAGCGCCGCGTCGGCCATGGCGGCGTAGCCTTCAGCGGTGGGGTGCACCGCTCCGCCATAGACGGCGCTCAAGACTCCCCATAGCGCGTCGTGGATATCGCTCGGCTTGAGAATTGCCGGCATGCCTTCGGGATAAGTCATCGCCGTGAAGTAGCTGTCGTTCGCGGTCCTGATCCAGCGCCCGCGCGAGGCATAGGGCCGGTAATTTCCGGCCGGTTCGCTGCAAGTCATGGGATCGTCGGCTGCGACCGCCGGATCGGCCTGGAAGCTCTCACCTTTGGTCGAAAAGCAATTGCGATCGAATTCCGGATCGCCGGGCGCGCGCACGCACATGCCATGCCGAACAAACCCCGCTTGATGGCCGTCGACGAAAATCATCCGTTCGCTGATTGGATCGCGGCAGGCCTTGTTGCCGTCGCAAGTCGCGAGCGACTTCAATTTTGGCAGGAACTTGGTTTCGACAAATTCCGCGGTCGCGCGCAATCTTTCGCTGTCGGCGCCGAACGCCGGATGCACATCCAAGCCATCGCGTCCGCCCGAGCATGGCTTGTTCTCCGCTTGCATGGCGGGATTGCCGTAGGACACGAAAACAACTCGATTGAGATTGCCGCCGACGAACGGCTTGAGTGCGGTTCGCAACTGCGCAAATTCGTCGGGCAGATCCTGATCGAGCGCCTTTTGTGAATCTGCGACACTGGCTATTGCGCCGCCTTGCCGCAGCAGCAAGCGCTCAGTAGCGCTGTCGACGATCACATTGGCGACCAGCGCGGCAAAGTTCACGTCATTGGCTCCGACCGTCAGCAGTACGAGATCGGGGTTGCGGCTGGGCTGCTGGCGGTGCAGAGCGGTCATGAGATCGCGCAGTTCGCTGAACTGGGCCGGCGCTGTTCCCGAGCAGCTTTCGATGCCGACGACCCAGGGACAGTCGTCGGCGCGCTGCCCGGCAAAGAGCCCGGCGCCGATCGTCGCTCCGGTGCAGGCGAGCGGTAGCAGCGTCACCGCGAGGTGCGGCTGCTCGATCGCGAGCGCCAATGTCGTGCGCACCTGATAGCTGTAGAGCGAGCGGTGACAAGCCGGATTCATCCAGCGGGCGCCGTGCTTTGCCCAGTCTAATGCGGCGACCGGACTGGAGGCTCCATTTTCGCAAGATCGATCGTCGCCATAGCCGGCGCGGCTCGGACGATAGTATTGGCTGCCGCCGCCGAAACGCCTGAAGCAGAAACCGCCCTCGAGCTTGACCGCGCGGTCCGGATTGCCTTCGCCGGCTGCTATGGAATCGCCGAGGCCCACAATAAGCAGGTCGCGCACCGCGATGTCGGCGGTCACGCGCTGCGCGGTGCCGTCGCCAAGCGGAATGTCCACCGTGGCAATCGTGGTCCGGCCGGCGCGCACCCGCAGTTTGACTTCATGATCGCATGGGGCGGTACTCTGCCGCGGCGAAGTCTCGCCGTCGTTGAATGTCCACAAACAATCGAGCCCTTCGGGTACCGCTCCGGAAACGGTCACGCCGACCGGATAGTCCCGCGGCGAGAGATAGCTTTCGCGCTCGCCGTCGCGCTCGCAGGTCTCCAGCAAGTTGCCGGTATCGTCGAGGCAGAGCTCACCGACAATGTCCTTCGCCCAACCGAGCCCGTCAGTGTCGTGCGCGAGACGGCGTTCCGCCGCCAGCACGCCGTCGCCGCGGCTCGCCGCCGCCATGCGCAGAAAATCGGTCTCATGGCGAAATAGCCGAAACCGGTTCTTCACTTCCCAAGCAATGTGAAAGTCCCCGGTCCCCCCGAGCTGAGCCAATGCAGCGTCGAGCGGGATGATCGCCAGCAAAGCAGTGAGGCAAAAAGCGCGGATTTGGAAATGGCGCATGGTGCTGGGCGGGGGGCAGGGCGGCGTTCTTGTAGCATATCGCTTGCGGCGGAAATGTGAGAGTAGCCCTGCAAAGCGCGACCCCCGACGGACCCGCCCGCGGGCAGTGACATGCCCGATTATCATGCGCGAAATGCGCCCGCAGCCGATTGAATGCCTAGATAACTTGCCGCAAGCTTACCGTAGCCAGACAAAGCAGGTAAGTCGTGGCGAACGGGTCGCTGAGCACGCAATGCTGTATCGCCGGCGGCGGACCGGCGGGAATGATGCTTGGCTTTCTGCTGGCGCGCGCCGGGGTCCGCGTTGTCGTCCTGGAAAAGCATCCAGATTTTCTCCGCGATTTCCGCGGCGATACGGTGCATCCGTCGACGCTTGAAATCATGCACGAGCTCGGCCTGCTTAACGATTTTCTTAAGCTGCCACACCGCACCGTCGACCGGCTGGCGCTGGAAATCGGCGGTCAAGTCGTGCGGATGATCGATCTCACGCATCTGCCGACGCAATGCAAATACATTGCGCTGATGCCGCAATGGGATTTTCTCAATTTCCTCGCCGACCATGGCCGGCGCTACCGGCAATTCGACCTGCGCGTGCGGGCCGAGGTAGTCGATCTGATTGAAGAATCCGGCCGCTTCGCGGGTGTTCGCGTCGCCACGCCCGAGGGCGAGTTGACTGTCCGGGCGGAGCTTGTGGTCGGCTGCGACGGCCGCCATTCGACGGTGCGGGACAAAGCCGGTCTGCAGAGTGCCGATTATGGTGCGCCGATGGACGTCCTGTGGTTCCGCATCACCCGTCGCGACAGCGACGGGGCCGACGTGTTCGGCCATATCGAAGCGGGCGCGCTCTTGGTCATGCTTGATCGCGGCGACTATTGGCAGTGCGCCTATGTGATACCGAAGGGTGGCGTCGATCGGGTAAAGGCGAACGGGATCGAGGCGTTCCGCACGCGGGTGGTTGCGCTATCGCCATTCCTGGCCGATCGTATCGCCGAGCTGAGAAGCTTCGACGACGTCAGGCTCTTGAGCGTCATGGTCAACCGCTTGCGGCAATGGTGGCGGCCGGGGCTCATTTGCATCGGCGATGCGGCGCACGCGATGTCGCCAATTGGCGGCGTGGGCATCAACCTCGCCGTGCAGGATGCGGTCGCCGCCGCCAACCGCCTAGCAGCGCCTTTGCGGTCCGGCACGACGACCACCGGTGATCTGCAGGCCATACAGGCGCGCCGCGATTTTCCGGCACGCATGACGCAGAAGATTCAGCTCACCATGCAGAACCGGATCATCGGTCCAGCTTTGCAAAGTACACGCGACCCGAAGCCGCCCTTGCTGTTCAAGCTATTCGACGCGTTTCCAATCTTGCGGCGGATTCCCGCGCGCTTGTTGGCGCTCGGAGTCCAACCTGAGCACGTGCAAACGCCAGATAGCGGCGGCGCCGGTTGACGATCAATTGCGCCGCTGCATGTCGGCGGCAGTGCGCGCCAAGATTTCGACGAGACGCGCTTCCGCTTCGGCATCGCCTTCGAGCCGCTTGCCGACGGTGTCGCGCAAATGATCGAACGCGGCTTCGACAAGCGGCGGCAAGCTCCGGCGCTGTTCGCGTTCGCCGCGTGCCGCACGGCGCCACCGATTCACCCGCTCGCCGATGGCGGCCAGACGATCGAGGACGACATCGGCGAGATCGCGATTGGCATCGAGATAGGCGCGGCCCTCGGCGGTGATGGTGTAGAGCTTCTTGGCGCCTTCGGCGGAGACAGTCACGTAGCCCGCTTCTTCCAGGAAGGTCAGCGTTGGATAGACGATGCCCGGACTGGGGCTGTACCAGTCGGCGGTCTTTTCTTCGACGAGCTTGATGATCTCATAGCCGTGCCGCGGCGCCTCGGCGATCAGCGCCAGGGCGACGAGCCGCAGGTCGCCTTGCGCCAGCATGCGCCCCGCGCGCATGTCGTCGGGATTCATCCCGCCGCCGAAGCCGCCATGCCGGCCGCCAAAGCCAAATCCGCCAAACCGGCCGCGCCGGTGACGTCCCGCCGCCCATCGATGCGATCCATAATGTCCATGCATTCCGATACTCTCCATGTTAACGATATATCTTTAGATAGCTCAAACTCCGTCATAACGCAAGATATATCTTTTTGGCATTCGCGATCCGTCACATAGGCTTCCGACGCGGGCGAGGGCTAGAATGAACCGATGTTTGCAAGCTTCTTCCATGAGCTGAAGCAGGCCGGCTTGCCGGTGACGCTGCGCGAATATCTCACCCTGATGGAAGCGATGGAGCGCGATCTCGCCGGGCGGCGGGTCGAAGATTTCTATTATCTCTCGCGCGCCGCACTGGTGAAGGACGAGCGCAATCTCGACAAATTCGATCGCGTGTTCGGCCACGTCTTCAAAGGGCTCGATCTTGTCGAACAGGCGCTAAACGCGGAAATTCCCGCCGAATGGCTGAGGAAGCTCACAGAAAAATACCTCACCGAAGAAGAGAAAAAGCAGATCGAGGCGCTGGGCGGCCTCGACAAGCTTCTGGAAACCTTGCGGCAGCGGCTCGCCGAACAGCGCGGCCGCCATCAAGGCGGCAAGAAGTGGATCGGCACGGCTGGCACGTCACCGTTCGGAGCTTACGGCTACAATCCCGAAGGCATCCGCATCGGCCAAGATAACAATCGCAATTTTCGTGCGGTGAAAGTCTGGGACCGCCGCGAGTTCAAAGACCTCGCCGACGATGTCGAGCTCGGTACGCGCAACGTCAAGATCGCGCTGCGTCGCCTGCGCAAATTCGCGCGCACCGGCGCACCGGAGGAACTCGATCTCGACGGCACGATCAAAGGCACCGCGCACAAAGGCTATCTCGACATTCTGATGCGGCCGGAGCGGCACAACACGGTCAAGGTGCTGTTGTTTCTCGACGTCGGCGGCTCGATGGATTGGCATATCAAAGCCACCGAGGAGTTGTTCTCGGCGGCCAAAAGCGAATTCAAGCATCTCGTGCATTTGTATTTTCACAATTGCCTGTACGAGAAAGTCTGGAAGCAGAATGCCCGGCGCTGGACCGAGACGACACCGACCTGGGACGTGCTGCATACTTACCCGCATGACTACAAGGTGATCTTTGTCGGCGATGCGACGATGTCGCCTTATGAGATTGTCGCGCCCGGCGGCTCGGTCGAGCACTTTAACGAGGAAGCCGGACGTATCTGGATGGAGCGCGTCGTCGCCACCTATTCCGCCTGCATATGGCTCAATCCGGTGCCGCAAGCGGAGTGGGGGACCACCGCCTCGATCCGGCTGATGCGTGAGCTTCTCGCCGGGCGCATGTATCCGCTGACGATCGAAGGCCTTGACGCGGCCATGCGCGAATTGGGTCGCTAAGTCGCGCACCGCGTCGACGGCTTTGCGCAACAGTCCCCGGTTTCCAGTAACAGGAGTCACCAATCATGCCGGCCGAGCGCTTCGATTTCGCCAACGCTCAGGGTGAAAAACTTGCCGCACTACTCGATCGGCCCGATGGGCCTGTCCGCGCCGTGGCCCTATTCGCGCATTGCTTTACCTGCGGCAAAGACAACAAGGCGGCGCGGCTGATCGCGCACAATCTTATTTCGCATGGCATCGCGGTATTGCGCTTCGATTTTACCGGACTGGGCAGCAGCGAAGGCGAGTTCGCCAACACCACGTTCTCGTCGAATCTGGACGATCTCGTTGCCGCCGCCGATCATTTGCGGACACAGGTCGCCGCGCCCGCGATTCTGATCGGCCATAGTCTCGGCGGCGCGGCGGTGCTCGCCGCGGCGCATCGCATCGCCGAAGCGCGCGCGGTCGTAACAATCGCCGCGCCGTTCGATCCAGCTCATGTCGCGGAGCTGTTCGGCGACCGCATCGAAGACATAAAAAGCAGAGGCGAAATCGAGGTCGCGCTTGCCGGCCGTCCCTTCCGCGTCCGCCGCACTTTGCTGGACGACATTGCAGGGCAAAATCTTGCCCCCCGCATTGCCGACCTGCACAAAGCGCTGTTGGTGTTTCATTCGCCGACCGACGACACGGTCGGCATCGACAATGCCAGCCATATCTTTATGGCGGCCAAGCATCCGAAAAGTTTTATCTCGCTCGCCGGCGCCGATCATCTGCTGCGACGGCCGAGCGACGCCGCCTATGTCGCGCATGTGATTGCCGCCTGGGCCGAACGTTATCTCGACATGCCTGCGCCTGTTCAAACCGCCGGTGGCGAGCCTGGCGAGGTAGTGGTGCGCGAAACGCGGCGTGGCACGTTTCAACAGGAAATCGCCGCTGGCACGCGTCGCTTTCTGGCGGATGAGCCCGTTGCCGCCGGCGGGCTCGACAGTGGGCCTGGTCCCTACGATTTGCTGCTCGCCGCGCTCGGCGCCTGCACGTCGATGACGCTGCGGCTCTATGCCGAGCGCAAGAAGCTGACGCTGACGCGCACGATTGTCCGGCTGCACCACAGCCGGATTTACGCGACCGATTGCGCCGAATGCGAAACCAGAGGGGGCATGCTCGACCGCATCGAGCGCGCGATCACGCTTGAAGGCGAGCTTTCCGCCGAGGATCGCAAGCGGCTTCTGGAAATCGCCGACAAATGCCCGGTGCACCGCACGCTGACGTCGGAGATCGATATCCGCACCAGCGAGGGCCCGGCTTAAAGCGCAACGGTTTCAAATTGAAACAAACGGCGCTCTCGCATTTTGATTGAGCGTAATCTTTGCGGAAAACCGGTTTCCACTTTTCCGGATCATGCTCTACACCGCGGCGCGCTCAATGCGCGCCCGTGCGCTCTTGATTGCCTCCGGGATCGCCGCATCGTTGCCGGGCGCCATGATGTGGACGCCGGCGACGCCGCGAATGGTGGAAAGCTCCTCGATCAACTCGACGCAGATGCGCAAGCCCTCGCGTGCCGGGTCGGCGGCCTGTTCGAGCCGCGAGATGAAGTCATCGGGGATAATCGTGCCGTAGAGGTGGTGTTTCATCCAGCGTGCCGATTTGGCGGAGCGCAGCGGATTGACGCCGATGAGAAGCGCGAGTTTGCCGGTAATCCCGGCGCTTTCCAGGGCGGCGATATAGCGGCGCACGATAGCGGCATCCATGCAGAACTGCGTCTGCGCGAATTCCGCCCCGGCAGCGACCTTGGCGGCAAGGCCGGTGGGCTGCCAGCCAGGAGGCGGATCGATCGGCATATCGGCGGCGCCAATAAAAAAATCAGCCTTACCGCTGACCTTGCGGCCGGTCGGCAGCGTGCCTTCGTCGCGCAGCCGGCGCGCGGTGTCGATCAGGGTGCGCGAATCGACGTCGAAAACCGACTTGGTATCCGGCTGATCGCCGGATTTGGGATCGTCGCCGGAGAGCAGGAGAAGATTGCGGATGCCGAGCGCGGCCGCGCCCATCATCTCGCTCTGCAGCGCCAGGCGATTTTTGTCGCGGCAGGTCATCTGCAGGATCGGTTCGATGCCGGCCTGCAACAGCAGGCTCGCGCCCGCCAATGCACTCATATGAGCGCGGGCGCCGGCGCCATCGGTGACATTGACCGCATCGGCGAGGCCCTTGAGCGCGGCCGCCTTACTCAGAAGCTCCTTCGCATCGCAGGCGAGCGGCGGCACCAGCTCTGCCGTCATGACGAAGCGTCCGTGACGGAGCCGTTCGCGAAGCATGCCTGGGAGGGGGGATCTGCGGGTCTGTTCGTTCATATGTTCGCCGTCGCGACAGCGCTTATATGCTTTGCCGGCCCATATCAAATTTACGCATGAGACACTGCTTTCCTGGACAGTAAAGGGGTGTCTCGTTAGACAGTTGCCCCGAAATGACCGGCGTCAACGATATCCGAGCGGCTTTTCTCGCCTATTTCGCGCGCGAGGGGCACGAAATCGTGCCCTCGTCGCCGCTCGTGCCGCGCAACGATCCGACCTTGATGTTCACCAATGCCGGCATGGTGCAGTTCAAAAACGTCTTCACCGGCCTGGAAAAGCGGCCCTATTCGCGCGCGGTGACGGCGCAGAAATGCGTCCGTGCCGGCGGCAAGCACAACGATCTCGACAATGTCGGTTACACCGCGCGGCATCACACCTTTTTCGAGATGCTCGGCAATTTCTCGTTCGGCGACTATTTCAAGGAGCGCGCGATCGAGCTGGCCTGGCGGCTCATAACCAGGGACTTCGCGGTCCCGGCCGATCGCCTCCTCGTCACGGTCTATATCGACGACGACGATGCCTTTGCGCTGTGGCGGAAGATTTCGGGGCTACCCGACAAAAAAATCCTGCGCATCGCCGGCAGCGACAATTTCTGGTCGATGGGCGACACCGGCCCGTGCGGGCCGTGTGCGGAAATCTTCTACGATCACGGCGAGCATATCTGGGGCGGACCGCCGGGAACTCCGGAAGCCGAGGGCGATCGCTTCGTCGAAATCTGGAATCTCGTGTTCATGCAGTACGAGCAGCTTGCCGACGGCAAGCGCATCGACCTGCCGCGGCCCTCGATCGATACCGGCATGGGCATCGAACGCATGGCCGCCGTGCTGCAAGGCACCCACGACGATTACAAGATCGATCTGTTTGCTGCGCTGATCGAGGCGGTCGCCGAACTCACCGGTGTCGACCCGGAAGGCGAGCGCAAGGCCTCGCACCGCGTCATCGCCGATCATCTGCGCGCCAGCGCCTTCCTTATTGCCGATGGTGTGCTGCCCTCGAACGAGGGCCGCGGCTACGTGCTCCGCCGCATCATGCGGCGCGCCATGCGGCACGCCGAGCTCCTCGGCGTCAAAGAGCCGCTGATGTGGCAACTCGTGCCGATCCTCGTTCGGGAGATGGGCCAGGCCTATCCCGAGCTCATTCGCGCCCAGCCGCTCGTGACCGAAACTTTGAAGCTCGAAGAGGTTCGTTTCCGCCGCACGCTCGAGCGCGGGCTGGTTTTGCTTGAGGACGCGAGCAAATCGCTCAAGACAGGCGACATGTTCGACGGCGAGACCGCATTCACACTTTACGACACTTACGGCTTTCCGCTCGATCTCACCCAGGATGCGCTTAGACCTCGCGGCGTCGGCGTCGATATCGCCTCGTTCACCGACGCGATGGAGCGCCAGCGCGCCAAGGCGCGTGCGTCATGGGCCGGTTCCGGCGAGGCGGCCGCGGGAGCGATCTGGTTCGGCTTGCGGGAGAAGCTCGGCGCCAGCGAATTTCTCGGCTACGAAACCGAAAGCGCCGAGGGCGTCGTTTCTGCCGTGCTGCGCGACGGCGAAGAAGTCGGCGCGCTGAAAAAGGGCCAAAGCGGCGTGGTCGTCCTTAACCAAACGCCCTTCTACGGCGAATCCGGCGGCCAAGTCGGCGACACCGGCGTCATGACCGCCGATGGTGTGCGTTTCAAAGTCACCGACACGCAAAAATATGCCGGCGATCTTTACGCGCATATCGGCGCTGTCGAAGAAGGCACGATAAAACCTGGGATCGCTCTGGCGCTCGAAGTCGATCGCGCGCGCCGCTCCGATATCCGTCGAAACCATTCCGCGACCCATCTTCTTCATGAGGCGTTGCGGCAGGTGCTCGGCGATCACGTCGCGCAGAAAGGCTCGCTGGTCGCGCCCGACCGGCTGCGCTTTGATTTCTCGCATCCCAAGGCAATGAGCGCCGAGGAAATTGCGCGCGTCGAGGACATTGCCAACGATATGGTGCTGCAAAACGCGCCGGTGATCACGCGGCTGATGAGTCGCGACGATGCGATCGCTTCCGGTGCGCGCGCTTTGTTCGGCGAGAAATACGGTGACGAGGTGCGCGTGGTCGCGATGGGCGAAAATCCTTTAGCATCCGGCGCCGGCAACACGATGGGCTGGTCGGAATTGTGCGGTGGCACCCATGTCAATCGCACCGGCGACATCGGTATCGTTTCGGTTGTTGGCGAAAGCGGTGTTTCCGCCGGTGTGCGCCGGATCGAGGCGCTCACCGCGACGGCGGCGCGTCACAATGCCAACAATCTGGTGCGGGTAGCCAAATCTGCCGCAAGCGAACTGCGCACCACAATCGACGAACTGCCGGCGCGCGTCACTACATTGATCGACGAGCGCAAGCGGCTCGAGCGTGAGCTGTCCGAGGCGAAGAAAAAGCTCGCGATGGGCGGCGGCAGTAGCGAAAGCGGCGAGGGCGTCGACGGCGTGCGAAAGATCGGCGATGTGAGCTTGATGGCGCGCGCTGTCGAAGGAATTGAGCTGAAAGATCTGCGCAGCCTGGCCGATGCCGGCAAGAAAAAGCTTGGCTCGGGCGTAGTGGCAATCGTCGGTATTAGCGGCGACGGCAAGGCCGGAATCGTGGTCGGCGTCACCAACGATCTTGTGACGCGGTTCAACGCCATCGATCTTGCCCGCAAAGGGGCCGAGGTGCTCGGCGGCAAAGGTGGCGGCGGCCGGCCGGATATGGCGCAGGCCGGCGGTCCGGACGGCTCGAAAGCGCAAGCCGCGCTCGCCGCGATTGAGGCCGCGCTAGTGGAGCGGATTTGACATTCGCTACAGCCTTGCCGCTCGCTCGTGAAGCGAATGTCAAATCCAAAAGCTCCACTATCTACTAATACTTGCTAGCGGTCCTTTGATTCAAACATTCGCACAGGGTACATGCCGAAACTGAAAGCGACTGTTTGAATCGAACCACTAGCCGGCTAAACGCCGCAATTCTTCCCGGATGCGCAATGACAATCGAGTACGTCATGTGAGTTTCCATGGCCGAGATTCATTTCACCAGCCATCTGCGCAACCTCGTGCCGGATGGCCCGTTGGCGGCAGCCGGTGCGACGGTCGGCGAAGCGCTCACGAACGCGCTCGCCGCGCAGCCGCATGTGCGCAGCTATGTGCTCGACGATCGCGGCGGTTTGCGCAAACATGTCTGCATATTCGCCGATGGCGAGCGTTTGGCGCATGAGGGCGCGCTCGCACGGCGTATCGGCCCGGATAGCAAGCTTTATGTGATGCAGGCACTATCGGGCGGCTGATCGCGCACAATCGTGAGGGGACGTCATGAGCGACCATTTGCTGATCGCAACGCGCAAGGGCTTGTTTGCGCTGGAGCGCGGGGGTTCGGGTTGGGCGTCAAAGCTGATCGGTTTCGAAGGCGTGGCGGTGACCAATGTGTTGTCCGCGGATGGTGCGATCTATGCCGCGCTCAAGCACGGTCATTTCGGTCCCAAGCTGCACCGTTCCGACGATCGCGGGCAAACTTGGCGCGAGCTCGCCGGGCCAGTATTCCCCGGCGACGCCGCCGATGCGCCGTCCTTGTTTCAAATCTGGACGATGGAAAGCGGCGGGCGCAGCCATCCGCAGCGGCTGTGGATCGGCGCCATCCCGGCCGGATTGTTTCGCTCCGATGATCGCGGCGAGACTTGGCAACTGGTGTCGTCGCTGTGGAACGTGCCGGAACGCAAGCGCTGGTTCGGCGGCGGCTACGATGCTGCCGGCATCCACAGCATCTCTCCCGATCCGCGCGATGACGATCGCGTCTTTCTGGCCATCTCCTGCGGCGGGGTGTGGGAAACCAACGACGCCGGCGCAAGCTGGTCGGTGCTCGGCAAAGGCCTGTTCGCGCCCTATGTGCCGCCGGAACAGGCCGAAGACAGCGCGATCCAGGATCCCCACCGCGTCGTGCGCTGCGCCTCCGCGCCTGACGTGATGTGGATGCAGCATCATGCCGGCATGTATCGCTCCACCGATTCCGGCGCGCATTGGACGCGACTGTCGCCGCCGACCGACGATTTCGGTTTCGCAGTGGCCGCGCATCCGCAGGCGGCGCAAACCGCCTGGTTCGTTCCGGCGATCAAGGATGAAATTCGCATGCCGCGTGACGGCGCGCTATGCGTCACGCGAACGGATGACGGCGGCCAAAGCTGGGAGATCATGCGCCACGGCCTGCCGCAGCGCGACGCTTACGATCTGATCTACCGGCATGGTCTCGATGTGGGCGAGGCCGGCGAACGGCTGGCAATGGGCTCGACCACCGGCGCGCTGTGGGTGAGCGATGACGGCGGCCGAAGCTGGCAGCTCGTCAACGCGCACCTGCCGCCGATTTATGCCGCGCGGTTTGTGTAAGCTGTGATGGGTCGGACGAATCTATTCCGTACTCCGCTCGTCAAAAAGCGGGACCAAATTTTCCAAAAGACTGGATTCCCGCTTGCGCGTGAATGAACGGCGCTAGATCTCGACCAGCATCCCGTCTTCGGCCATCTCGTATTTGAGCTCGCCGCGGCGCGCGAGCATGTCATTACTCATATGTGTGAGGATCAGGCGTTTCGGCCGAATCTGGTCGAGGTGTCGTTCCAACAGACTGAGCGCCATATGCGTGGCAATCGGCTTGTCGCGCGTATAGGCCTCGCAGATGAAGAGATCCGCATTGCGCCCAACATCGATCAGCGAATCCGTCCACTGCGAGTCGCCCGAATAGGCGACGACCTTGCCTTCGGCTTCGATCCGCAAGCCGAGGCACGGACCGGCGCGGTCGTCGTGCAGAACGTGGAATGGCGTGATCCGCATCCCCCCGACATCGTTGCGTTTGCCGATCTCGAATTCCCGAAACGTCAAAGGAAATGACCATTGCGCCGCCTGCGTGCCCGGAAAAGCATTTTCCATGATCCCGGCATAGTGCGATTTGAGACCCGGAGGACCGGCGAGCGTCAGGGGCGCCTGCCGTTTGAGAACGTAATGAGCCTCGAGGATGAAGAAGGGCAGGCCGCCAATATGGTCGGCATGAAAATGCGTGAACAGAATAGTACCGATGTCGTTGCGGTTGATCGCGAGCTTGTTCATGGCAACGAGTGAAGTGGCGCCGCAATCGATCAGCGAATTGATGTTCCGCCCGACGAGATGAAAGCAGGTGTTGGATCGTCCGCCCGAGCCGAACGCGTCGCCGCATCCGACGAATTGCAATTGCATGAAAACCCCTCACACTTGCCGGGAGCCGCGCTCTCTCCAGTGAAGTAACACCGGCCGGACCATCGATCGGCGAGGGTGAACGCGAATTCCCAGTGGAAGTCTTGCCTCAGAGGGCCGTCAAGTCTGTGACCGGCGTCACTAACGGAGCCTGCAACCGGCCCTCACGATTTTTCCACAAACCACTGTTTTCTGCGTGTTTTGCCGTCTTTCGCGGGCGTGCTGTTGACGATTCGCGATCACTATCGCCGAATTCATCAAGTGCCGCTAACATGAGCCGCTGTTATGCGTTGGCGCCAATATGGCCAAATGCCATGCTGGCAACACAAATTGGCGCATGCTTGTCGGCGGTTAGGGCTCCGGGGGGCCGTGGTGCGCATTCACGCTAACGAGATTGGCTTTGTCGGAGCGCTGGCCATCGCCGTTGCGCTCGGTGGCTGCGGCAATATCGACGAGAACAGGGACGTTTGGTTTTCCAAGCCATTCCAAGTCGTCAGCAAAAATGGCGGCTATACGTTCTCCGATCTTCAAGAAAGCAAAGATCGCCGCCGGCCGATTACCGCCAATGATCTAGTTGCGGCGAACGGTTCCTGCCCGCCGCCGGCAGTGCCACAAGCGCCTGCACCG
>Ga0187765_10000340_pt1 | contig 17041 bp, 11 predicted proteins | sample 0216_QUI02_MP05__3_FD_133018 | JGI IMG/M metagenome (GOLD analysis project Ga0187765, IMG submission 133018) | Tropical peat soil microbial communities from peatlands in Department of Meta, Colombia - 0216_QUI02_MP05_10_MG | ecosystem: Environmental > Terrestrial > Soil > Wetlands > Peat ...
AAGATCGCATTGATGATGTTGAGGTTCTCGTGCGAAACGTTGCCTCGCTGAATCGGCAAGTGCGGCTCGATGCGTGCGTACTGTTCGGCTGTTATCTCCATCCGCACAGTATATCAATTAGTGTTAACAGGCCCGAGGCCTTTTCCGCGTGCGCATCACCTGCAAGTGTGGGGCTGCTCGAGAATGCGAGCCGCAAGCGCTCTCGCGAATCGTCGGACCGTCAGCGAGCCTTGAAAGTATTTCGAAACGAATGCGGTGCTCGAAGTGCGGCGCTGAAGGCGCTGAAGTCGTGGCGATACCGCTTCCAAGACTACGCGGCCGCTGATAACGTCTCCCCGATCGAATGGGTCAAATCGGGCCAGGAGCAGCCAGTCACCGACAGCCGGTAACTTTCGCGAGAGCGGACTCTCGACTGACCGCATTTCGGCAGTGCCAAAGTGCCCGCTCGCACGCGGTGCAGAGATTTGCGCATAGGGGCAACTCCGACGCCACGCACTCGGTCCGGCAGAGGCGGCGCCATGGCGCACAGCGCGACTACCGTCGGCTCGGTGCGCGTTCTTCCGCCAAATTCATCGCTTTCATGAGTGCAGCCCAGCGCGGATCGTCGTGCAGCGGCGCTAGGTACGGATCTCCGAGGAGATTTGCTAGATCCTGGTCCCGGATGACGTACGCTTTTTCGAGCCAGTCGAACGCTTGGTCGCGCTCACCGCGGTAGGCGTGAACCAGTGCGATGCCGTAAGGCCATATCGCGCCGGAGCCTTTGACTACCCGGGCAAGAGCTGCGTCTGACTCCGTTTTCCTTCCTAGTGCATGGTTAACTAGTGCGATCCCAACGTCTCTGTTGCTGACCTCCGGATCTGCTTCAAATTCTCTGAGTGCTGCGTCTCGTTGCCCGCGCATGAGTTGTATGAGGCCCAATAGCCAGTGGCTATAGTCGATATCCGGGTAGATTGTCAGAGATTTCTTGGTCGCTGCCTCTGCACCGGAATAATCTCCAGTCAGGTACAGAGTCAAACCTCGAATTTGATGTGTGAGGGCGTTTAGCGGGTCAAGCAAGAGCGACGCGTTTATTCGGCGCAACGCTTCGTGGTAATCACCGCGCATGCCGGAAATCACCCCCGCGTTCGCGAGCGTGTCCGGATCGTTAGGGTTGAGTGCAAGGGCGGTTTGGAACTCCCTTTCGGCCGTCGACCAATCGAAGTCCCTGATGGCGGCTACGTACCCAAGAACCCCGTGAGCCGTTGCCGAATTCGCATCGATTTGAAGAGCCTTCTGGGCTGCGCTTCTCGTGTAATCCCACGCTTCACGCCCGCCGATATCGTTGCCATTGGATCCTCTATCCAAGTATGTCAGCGCAAGTCCTTCGGCAGCCGGTAAAAGTGTGGGGTCGAGTTTGAGTGCCTGCTCGAATGCAGTTTGGGCGTCAAGAAGCGAGGTTGTGCTGAACTTATCGAGCGCTACCTTGCCTCGCAGATAGAGCGTGTAAGCCTCAATTTCGCGTTGGTCACGCAGTGGACGCGCGCCGCGAGCACTGATTGTCACCTGCATGGCGCGTGCAATCGAAGTTGCGATTTCGTCCTGCAAGGTGAGGACATCGCCAAAATTTCTATCATAGCTGTCGGACCAGAGGTGTGCACCCGACCGAGCATCAATGAGCTGGGCGGTCACGCGAATCCGACCCGCGGTCTTTCGAACACTACCTTCGACGACGTAACCCGCTCGTAGCTTTTCGCCAATTGCGCGAAGGTCTTCGGTGTGCCCTTTGAATTGAAAAGATGATGTGCGACCAATTACCGTGAGCTGAGGTATCTTCGCCAAGATGTCCAATATTTCCTCCGCCATTCCATCGGCGAAGTACTCCTGATCGTGCTTCTCACTCAGGTCGACGAATGGCAGCACTGCGATCGACTTGTCTGCGTTCGCGGCTGTTGTGGATGAAGCCGGGAGCTGGGTGCCCTTGTGCAAAAGGTACCGGTCAATACCAATGTACCCAACAATCACGGCAGTCACGACGGCGATCAGCAGCAGCCACATTCGCAATTGCGAGCCAGATTTGGGCTCTGCTGCGGGCCCAGCCGTCGAAGGAGGGTGGCTCGGCTGAAGAGCCTGCAGAGGTGGTTTCGGACGATCCGGATGGCCGGTCAATAAACGGGAAACGTGCTGGATGAACTCTTGCGATGCAGCGCCCCCGGGTAACCGTGTCCATTGAACCTCATGGAATCCCTCGGGCACCGCGGCCCCGCGCTCGGAGGTTTCATCGATGACGACGGGCAGGAGGAACGCCAGTTCATCGGCGATGTCCCGCTTTCGTTCTACGGCGAACTTCCACTCGCGGCGGAAATACCCTTCAAGCCGGGCTTGAGAATGGGCCGAAATGACGGGAATGAACAGCGCGCAATGACGGATCTGATCGCGAATCTTGCGATCCCAGGCGTCCCCACCTCTGAGTTCACTCTGATCAAGCCAGACCTCGATGCCAGCGGCCCGGAGAGCGTCGCAGATCCGCCGTGCGGCCTCCACATCCTGTGAGGCGTAGCTCAGGAATACTGCTCCGGTCGGCGTGCTCACCAGCTCAGGCGACTCCCCCGCCATCCCGTCCCTCTTGCTCTTGTACGGGCGAAGGGAGAATGCCCTGAGAACCCGTCTCAGGCAACGTAGCGGTGGCAATGCCCGCTTTCTGCAGACTCAGTGACTATTGGGAAGGGTGAGGGATGGCTTCGGGTCGTTTTGAGTCATCGGGACACTTGAGTGTTTGAATCAAACACTCAACACCTACAGCCTCAGCTCCGTGACTCGTATTAACCGCCGCCATGAACGGGTCGGAAAGGCAAAATGGAAACCAAATGAAGACATCGCCGCATCGACCGGCTCGGTGATCAGCGTAAGTGCCTGATGAGAATGGTGGCCAGGGGCGGAATCGAACCACCGACACGGGATTTTCAGTCCCGGTGCCAAAACGCGCTAAGTTCCTGCAGACGCTCGTAAAATTAGCTCGGCAATGTCCAATATTTTGCCGAGATACGGCCACTTAACCCGCTGAGAGGCCGAGAAACGACCAGATAATATTGAACGCTCGACGGGCCCAACGGACCACCGCTTCGCGCGAGTCGATCAGATGTCACGCGTGCCAGCCAATTCTCTCCATCAGCTGGCGAAATTTCGCGTCGGACCGCAGGCTTTCGAAGGAAGGCTCGCGAGTCAGCTCGATGAGATCTGGGTTGTGTTCCTGGTAGGCCCTCTCCAGCCATTCGAGCGCTCGCTGCTTGTCGTCGATCGCCCCGTAGATTCTTGCGACGTTGTACGGTGAAACATAGCGGTGACCACCGTCGCCAAGCTCCTTGACGATCCTCTCCATCGCGGGCTTGTCTCCTGCGACAGCGTGCGCTTGCGCCAGCCCCGCCATAGCCTCGGTGCTCCCTCCGGAATGCAGCACCGCCTGCCGCATCGCATCGAGCGCTTCGTTCGCCAGTTTCTTCTGCAGGCACACGAGCCCCACGCGCAGGTGTGACACATAGTGGGTGGGGTCGACTTCAAGCCCTCGCCGCAGAGCTGCCAGCGCGCCATCGTAGTCGTGAGCCAGGTAGTGAATCATTCCAACCGAGGCGTTGATCACGGAGTTCAGCGGATCCAACTCCCAGCTGTGTTGCACTCTACCGAGCGCTTCCCGGGTCCTGCCCATCGCCATGAGGTATTCCGCGTACCAGTAGTGAGCGACGGCGTAGCCGGGCTCGAGCTCCACCGCACGCCGGAATTCACTTTCCAGGCCGACCCAATCCCAGTCGTGCAGCCGCACGTGAGCCAGCGATGCATATCCTTCGCCGAGCTCCGGCTGCATTCGCACGGCTTGTCTGGCGGCGGCCTTGGCCTTGTGGAATGACTCGACGGCAGGAGTCATACCTCGGCAGGCGAGCATCGTATGGGCGTCGGAGATTCCGTCGTAGGCGGCGGCTAAGCTTGGGTCGAGCCGCAGTGCTTCTTCGAAGCACTCTATGCTCCTGCGGATGCCCTCCTCGGTGCGCCGGTACCAGAAATGGCGACCCCGAAGATATAGCTCGTACGCCTGCGGATTGATTGAGCGCGTCTTGTCGGGATCCAGACGCTGCTTCTCGTGCGGGGTCAGCGCGATTTGGATTTCCCGCGCGACGGCCCGAGACACTTCCGCTTGTACCTCAAGTACATCGTGAAGACCTCGCTCGTAACTCTCAGCCCACAAGTGCGATTCGTCGCTGACACGGATGAGCTGCGCGGTTATGCGCACACGCTCCCCTGCCCGGCGCACAGAGCCCTCAAGGACATGAGTGACGCCGAGCTCGCTACCAATCTGCGCGGTGCTTTTCGGAGTCGACTTGAACTGCATCGCCGAGGTTCTGGCGATCACTCCGAGCTGCTCCGGGCTCAAGCGAGCCAGCTCGGTGATCATTTCCTCGGTCAGTCCGTCGCTGAAGTAGTCGTATTTCTCGCCGGCGGTGAAGTTCTCGAAGGGCAGAACCACCAGCATGGCCCTATCGACCCCGCTGGCCGAGGCTCCGGATCCAACCCGCTTCACGGACGCCACGAACCGGTAGCCGCGTTTCGGCAAGGTCTCGATGAAATCCTGACCCTGCGGACCGTGTCCTAGGGCCTTGCGCAGCATGGAAATGTGGGAGGTGAGGCTTCCCTCCTCAACGACGGTGTCGGGCCACAGACTCTGCAGCAGTTGCTCTCGGGTGAGCACCCTCCCCGCCGCCTGCACCAGGGCGACCAGGAGCTCGGCCACCTTGGGAGGCAGCGCCACGTGGTCCCCCTCCTTAGACAGCATCCGGCCTTGTACGTCGAGGCGGTAAGCGCCGAACTCGTATTGACCGGAGTCCATCGGACGAGGTCCTGAGAAATTCATCAGAAAAATAGCAGGAGTCCCCAAGGACTACTAGCCGCAGCGTCAGTACGCTGCGCCCAATGGCAGCGCGTCCGAACGGAGGGAGGCGGTCAACATGAACAAGCACTTATCTGCGTTGGCATGTGGCCTGGCATCGATCGTGGCGCTCACGGGGGCTTGTAGCGCCGATACCGTCACTGACTGGGACACCAAGGCGACCGCCGTGGCCTCCGCCGCCGCCCTCGGCGAGCGCGAGGTGACAATCGTCGATCTCGCCATGTTCGATGCCGTCAACTCAATCGAGCGACGCTATCAGCCATATCTGGAGCAGTTGCCCACCACGGGACCGGTCTCCGCAGATGCGGCCGCGGCCAGTGCCGCAGCCACGGCGCTCGCAGGCCTCCATCCCGAGGGGACCGCGGCCTTCAAGACCTCGCTCAGCGAGTATCTCGCGCACCTCGACGCCGCCCCGGAGGCGCTTGCGAATGGCGTGCGCCTAGGGGAGGCAGCTGCGCGTAAAATCCTCGAAGCGCGTGCTGACGACGGTGCGACTGCAGTCGATTCCTACCGTCCCAGGACCAAGCCGGGACAGTACGTGCCGACCGCGGTCGTGGTCTGCTCGACTTGGCCCACGATGCGACCGTTCGCACTCGCCTCGCCGTCGCAGTTTCGCCCGGGCCCAACGCCCTCACTGAAGAGTCGTGAATGGGCAGCGGATTACAACGAAATCAAGGAGTTTGGCGGCAAGACGAGCAACAAGCGCAGTGCTCAGCAGACCGAAACCGCGCGCTTCTGGCTGATGACGGGCCCGCAGGCCTATCACCCGCTAGCGCGCCAGATGATCGCCGAGCGCCATATGAATCTCGTCGACAGCGCACGCTTCATGGCATTGTTCGCGGTGACTCTGACCGACGCCTACATTGCTGTGTTCGACGCGAAGTATCACTACGAGTTCTGGCGGCCAGTGACCGCGATCCGCAACGCCGATCTCAACGACAATCCCGCCACCGAGCGTGATGCGACCTGGCAGCCGCTCGATAGCACACCCATGCATCCGGAATACCCCTGTGCCCACTGCATTCAGAGTGGCGCAGCGCGGGTGGTCCTGGAGTCACTGGGTCAGCCGATACCGGAGCTCTCGCTCACCAGCCCGACTGCGCCAGGCGTAACGCATCGCTGGTCGAACCTCGATGATTTCACGACGGAGGTGGCGAACGCGCGAATCTGGGCAGGGTTTCACTACCGCTTCTCGACCCGGGTGGGCACCTCGCTCGGCCGGCATGTTGCACAGTATGTAGCCGCCAAGATCATGCAGCCAGTTAGCAGGACGGCGCAGCGTTGAGACCCGGCCGGCGCGAGGTCTCGGACGAGTCGAAGAGCCGTCGCGGAGCTTGGCGACGGGTCGGGCAAAGTGGATTATTGGTGACCTCCATGTTCGACATCGGAAGCACAGTCGGCCTGCGACAATGCGGCATCGCGGGTGTCCTGCTTTGCCTCGCTGCGACTGCGGCGGGCGGCGCTGAACCCCCGTTATTGCCGACGACGCAACCGGTTGCAGTCGACGTGGACATCAGTGGCCTTCCCGCCAGCGAACAGGCCGCGCTGGTTCCGATCCTCCGAGCCGCGCGCCAAATGGATGCGTTGTATGTGCGGCAGGTGTGGCCCGGCACCCGCGCGTTGATGAGGGAGCGACAGGCCGCTCAGACATCGGCTGCAGAGGCGGAACTCGCCGCGCTGAATTTCTTCAAGGGTCCGTGGGGACCGACTGGGGCCGCTTTCATCGCCGGGGTACCGCCCCAGCAGCCGATCGGCAGCTACTATCCCTCAGGGACCACCAAGCACGACATCGAAGCCTGGCTTGCGACACTGTCGGACGCCGAGCGCAAACGGGCACTCGACTCCTTCACGGTCATCGAACGGGGGCAGAGCGGTCGCTTCGACGTGGTTTCGTATGCCCGGCATTACAAAGACGGGTTGACCGAGGCGGCTGCCGCACTTCGTGAAGCAGCGGCGCTCACCCACGAACCGACACTTAGAAACTACTTAGCCATGCGCGCGCGGGCGCTGTTGGACGATGACTTCTACCCGAGCGATGTCGCTTTTGTCGGCCTCAAGGGAGCGATTGATGTGGTGCTGGGACCCTATGAGGTCGACGATGACGGCTGGTTCGGCGTCAAGACGGCTTACGAGGCTTCAATTGCCATGGTGAATGAGCCCGCGACTGAGCGCATCAGCCAGATCGCGGCACGCTTGCAGGAGCTCGAGGATCATCTGCCGCTTAGCTCCGAGCTGCGCGGACGGAAACTGGCCGCTCTGTCGCCGATCGTGATTCTCGACGTGATCTATCACGGCGGCTTGAGCGGGGCCGGCGGCGCCGCCGCAGGTTACGGACTTCCAAACGACTTGCGTGTTCTGGACGCTGTTGGGGCGCGCACCGGCACGTACAGCAACATCCTCAAGCTGAGGTATGAGAGTATTTTTCGGCCCCTAGCCGACGCCGTGCTCTCAGAGGAGAACCGATCGACATTGCGGTTTGAGGACGTACGCGATGCGGTCGTCTTTGTCCGTATGTTCGACTCGCTGGGTCCGCAGCTCGTGACCGGAACAAAGCAGCCGATCACCGAAGCTTTGGGCGAAAACGGCAGCGTCGCGACCCAGATTCGCTCGATGCTCCTGTCGTTGTGGGGTCACCGCTATCTGATCGAGCACGGCTATCTCGATCGGCACGAAGCCGCCTCGCGCTATAGCGGGTTTCTGCTTGAGGCATTGGCGCGCGTTCACGGCATCCAGGGCGGTAGTCCCGCCGCCCGTGGCTCCACCTACGTGCTCAATCATCTTCTCGAGTCCGGGGCGATCTCTGTCGGCGCCGACGGCCGGTTGAAGATTGACCGCGCCGCCGCTGACGCCGACGTTGAGCGGGCAGCGATGGAATTCATCACACCGATGTCGAAGGGCGACGCGGCCGCCGTCAACTCGTTGCTGCGACACTATGTCGTAGTGACTCCCGAGATCCGCGCCGTATTGGCGCGGCGCGGACCCACGCCAGCGCTGCAGCGCCCGGTGTACTCCACCGCCGATCGCCTGAGCCCGCCTGCCCCTTAGTTCGGCGGTCCTGTCTTGGTCAAGCGGTCAAGCGAACAGCGGACCAAAATATTGGACACCAGCGCCGATATTGGACACAGAGCCAATGCGCACCTACGAAGTCTTTGATCTAACAATTTGAATTGATGGTGGCCAGGGGCGGAATCGAACCACCGACACGCGGATTTTCAGTCCTCGCTAATTTGCACCTGCGGTCACCCAGCATCATCTAAGACAACCATTTGGGCTTACACGGGGCTCGTTTAGGTGACGGTAGAGGCTCCTGCGTGACGCTGGGTTGGAAACCAAATCGAAACATCCCGTCGGGGCACCGAGGGCGGGAGCCGCCAGGTTGCCCGGTGCGTGAAGCTGCATCGCTCATCGCGGGTGCCAGGCTTTTGGCTGCGCTACCACCGCGGTGCAGCAGCGCCGAAATCCAGGTCAGCAACCTCTGGGTTTTTACATCAGTTAGTTGCTGTGCTTAACTACGCGACGCCTTAAGTGGCGTCATCTTGCGGTAACAATAATGATCGGCGAGGCGGCAACCTGTCCGCGTTGCCAGAAAACCAAATTCCCTCGCGATTAGTAAGCGGAGGATTCATCTCATGCCACAGCTGCTCGCTCTTTCAGTCAGTATTGCAGTTCTCGGTGCCGTTTGGGCGTTTCTCGCTCTGGGTCCACTGAGTGGATATGTGTTGGTCTGGGCAGGTTTCATCGCTTGGGGATGTTATTTCCATTCCGGCGCTGATAACAACGCGCTCAGTAAGACCATAACAGGGACGTCCTACGGCGCACTCATTGGCTGGATCGCCCTATTGATCATCGTTAATGTGGCCGTGCCCGGGCTAGGTACGGCGTGGCCAGCACTCGTCGTCGGTGTCACGGTGTTCTTCCTTGTCATTGTGGCATCGATCAAAGCGTTGTCGGTCGTTCCGGCAAACGTTTACGGATACGCCGCGATTGTGGCCTATTCGCTGCATCAACCTTCGGCGCCACCAAGCACCGGGCCGTTGCAGAATCTAACGTCTGCATCATTTGCCAACCCGCTTATCCTCCTCGTTGTCTCACTGGTGATCGGGGCGTTGTTTGGTTTTGCCTCGAGCAAGCTGTCAGGCGTATTAGCTAAGACAGCCTGAAGGCCTTTGCGCCGCCTGCTCGCGGGGCGGTGCTTTCGTTTTGCATCGACCAACAGACCTCGTCGATGGCGTCGCCCTGAGCCCCAAAAGAACGGGAACAACACGCTCCGAGGAGATACCCATGACGCCCAGCAAGGTCGAGCAGTCGGCGCTCAGCCAGCCGGACGGCAACAATCTTGATGTCATCGTGGTTGGCGCAAGCCTGGCAGGTTGCACCGCAGCGGGGCTGTACGCACAGCGGGGACTGCGCGTGGCCCTCGTCGAGCAGCAGCGCGACGCGGACGCCTTCAAGCACCTGTGCACGCACTTCATCCAACCCTCGGCGACGCCGGTCCTGAAAGCCATCGGCTTGGACCAGCTCATCGAGCAGGCCGGAGGCGTTCGCAACAGCCTCGATATCTGGACGCGCTACGGCTGGGTGGGAGAAGTGCCGCCCGAGGATGCGGCTGGCAATCGCCTGTTCGGTTACAGCATCCGACGCCAGCGCCTTGACCCAATGCTGCGCGAGCTGGTCGCCCAGACCCCTGGGGTCAGGCTGCTGCCCGGCTCTTCGGTGCACGGGCTGATTTGTGAGCGAGGCGCGATCGTGGGCGTTGAGGTCGGTGGCCAGTACAATAGAGCGCTGCGCGCGCGCCTGGTCGTAGCGGCCGACGGTCGCAACTCGCGCAGTGCGGAGCTCGCTGGCGTGCGGCCGAAGAGCGCGCCGAACTGCCGCGGGGGCGCCTTTGCAGCCTATCGCGAGGTGCCGCTGCGCCGGGGCAATTGCTCGCAGATGTGGTTCTACGGCGATGATGTCGGGTACGTGTTCCCCAACGAGGACGGTGTAACCGTCATTGCCTACATGATGCACAAGGATAAGCTGCCAGCCTTTCGCGAGGATGCGGCCGGGGCTCTCGAGGCCAGCTTGACGGCACTGCCAGATGCGCCCGATCTCAAGCGCGCGCGGCCGCTCGGTAAGCCCGTGCTCGTTAAGGACTACGCGAGCGAGTGGCGTCCCGCAATCGTGCAAGGCATGGCGCTGATCGGGGACGCTCAGTTGAGCCTCGATCCGGTCTGGGGCGTCGGCTGCGGCTTTGCCCTTCAAACCGCGCAATGGCTCGTCGATTGCACGGCATCGAGTCTGCGCTCCGGCGCACTTTTGGCCCCGGGACTCAAGCGCTATGCGCGCACGGTGGCGCAACGGCTCGGGGGACATCGCTTCCTGTTGGTCGATTTTGCTAAGCGCCGACGATTCAACGCGATCGAGCGGTTGATGTTCTCGGCGGCGGCCAGGGACAGGCAGATGGCGCGTCACCTGTACACGTTTGGTGCGCGGTTGAGCAGTCCGATGCAATTCCTCTCGCCCCGAGCCTTGCTGCGCGCGACCTGGGTGAACCTGCGCCACTCGGACGCCGGAGGTGCGAGCCTTAATGTGCCGTCGTGAGCATCCCGACTCCTAGTACACCGATCCGCGCCTCCAGCGTTTCAATCGAGGGCATTCGCTCGCCGCTGATTGAGGCCGGAGCGCCCGCGGCAACTTCGGCTGCGGTCTTCCTGCATGGTAATCCGGGTTCCACTCGTGACTGGGAGGCACTGGTCGGCGCGGTGGGAAACTTCGGGCGCGCGATCGCATTCGACATGCCGGGCTTCGGCGCCGCCGACAAGTCTGAGGACTTCGACTACACGGTGGCGGGCTATGCACGACACCTTGGAGGGCTACTCGTGGCGCTTGGCGTGAGGCGCGCGCACCTCGTGATGCATGATTTCGGTGGGCCCTGGGGTCTAGCCTGGGCAGCCGCCAATCCAAGTGCCTTGGCGAGCGTCACCTGCATCAATACCGGCGTCTTACCGGGATACCGCTGGCACTACCTGGCGCGCATTTGGCAGACACCGCTCCTCGGTGAGCTATTCATGGCGACGGCGACGCGAGCGGGTATGCGTATGCTGCTCAAGCATGGCAATCCGCGCGGCCTGCCGGATGACTATCTCGATCATATCTACCAGACCTTCGATCGCGGCACGCGCCGCGCCGTGCTCAAGCTCTATCGCAACACGCGCCATCCTGGTGCTGGAAACCAGGCCCTGCAGAGTGCACTGCGGCCGCTCGACCTGCCGGCACTCGTGGTCTGGGGCGCGCACGACCCCTATATTCCGGTGGCGTTTGCGCAGCGCCAGCGCGAAACCTTTCCGCATGCGCAGATCGTGGTCCTCGACTCGAGCGGCCACTGGCCATTCGCGGACGATCCCGAGACGGTGGCCTCAGCCGTGATACCGTTCCTGCGGGCGCAGATGGCTACAGGCTGAGTGTCGTCCCGGCGTCACTCAGGAAGCTTCATGTTGTGTAGGAACGCCCCGTAGCGGGGGTTGGCCGCGACCTCCTTAAAGAGCAGGCTCCATTTTTATAAAGTACAGATTGGAGTCCTTCTGCCGCTTTGCACGCCCGAGCCACTGCAGTGCTTGCTCGCCCTGACTACGCCGACCGCTACTTGAATGACTCTGGCCGCGGATCAGGAATAAAGCCGTCGCGGTTCGGCATCTTGATCTGCGGCAAGGTCTTCGCGTCTAGCATCAGCGATTTGTCGATGATGTTGCCTTCGGCAAGGATGTAGGCAGACACACCGTAGACCTCATCAGCTGCCAGCGAGCCCGGCGCCGTGAACGGCATTGCTCGCCGAATATAATCAAACAGTGTCGTGGCGTACGGCCAGTAACTTTCGACCGTCAGTATCGGGTTTGGGCTCTTGAGCGTGCCGCGGCCGCCGATCAAGCGCAACGCAGCGCCTGCAGGCATGTTGGGTAGCCCGGCAACCCCTTGTAGATCTGTCCCATGGCAGCTGGCACAGGCCCTGTCGTACACCCTTTTACCGGTGACATAGTCGCCTTTGCCGGGCGGCAAACCTTTGCCGTCGGGGGATATTGCGATGGCGACCGCACTCACCTCCCGCGCGCTTGCTGGACTCCCGAAGCCGAACCTGCTCGGATAGTCCTGGGAGTGAGCAGACTCAAGCGTTGCCAACAAAGCAAGTGCAACACCGAGGAGGGGTTTGTATCCGAAATCAAATGAGAGGGTGAACATTCTGCACGGTTCCATCGGCCGCAATGCCCCAGCTTTGGATCGCGTTCATGTGATAGAAGATTGCACCGTCCTTAAGAGGCCCGCGCTCAACGATCAGTTGCCGGTGGGTTGGCTGCCTATAACCGGTTTCGTCGGTTGCTCGGCTCATGATGACTGCGTTCGCACCATTCCAGATCCACGGGAAGCGGAAGCGCGTCTGGCTGATTGCCAGCACCGGATCTTGCAACAATGCGGACTTCCAGCTCTTGCCGCCATCGACGGAAACGTCGACACGAGCGATCTTGCCGCGTCCGCTCCACGCGAGTCCCGTGATCTCGTAAAATCCCCGGCCGGGTAGCTTCATCTCGCCCGAGGGAAAGGTGATCACGGACTTCGCCTCCATTGTGAAGGTGAATATGCGAGCCTTACCCGTAGTCGTAACAAGGTCGGTGTATTTCGAAGTCTCCTCGCGTGTGTAGTAGGGCCTGTCGCTGACTTCGAGTCGCCGCAGCCACTTGATCGACATGTTTCCTTCCCAGCCGGGTAGGAACAGCCGCATCGGATAGCCCTGTTCCGGACGTATCGCCTCGCCGTTCTGCGCGAAGACAACCAAGGCGTCCGACAGGCATTTGTCGAGTGGCACGCTGCGAGTCATCACTGCGGCGTCGGCGCCTTCGGCGAGTACCCAAGCTGCTTGTGGCTTAAGCCCAGTCTCTTTGAGCAGCGTTGAGAGAGGCACCCCGGTCCACTCTGATGTGGAGACGAGGCCGTGAGTGCGTTGAACGGTCGGTTCCTGCGCTCGCAGGATCTCGGTGAAGGTATTGCCGGAGCACTCCAGGAAATAAGTGCGCGATACGGTGGGAAAGCGCTTGAGGTCGGTTAGCGAATAATTGATTGGCCGATCGACCATGCCATGCACGAGCAACCGGTGCCGGGCCGGGTCGATATTGGGGATCCCATTGTGATGGCGCTCATAGTGCAGGCCAGAGGGCGTGATCGTGCCGTAACTGTCTTGCAACGGCGAAAATCCCGCCACTTTTGACGGGTTGACCCACCGGACCTCGGTCTCGAATTGCGAACGCAGGCCGTAACCACGGTCTAGGCCCATGGGACGGCCCGGCTCCTTGGTGGAGTCGACTGGCACGGTGTATTCGGCTGCGCCGGGTGGTGCCTCGCTGCCGGCTGCACGCGGCAGCATGCCTGTCACTGCAGCTGCGGCGGCCAGTCCGGTGCGGGCGATTGCTTGCCGTCGGGTCAATGCAAGCGCAAACATCCCCTCCTTGCACGGACAATCCGCAGACGGCGCGAAGTTCGCAGAACTGTGCGCTACCGGGCCTTCAGTGTGGCTTCCAGCTTCGTCGAGCTGCGGGTTGCTTGCGATCGAGCGCCTAGAATCCCTGGGATGCATGATGCCCCCTGCGCGGAAAGGGTCTTAAAGCGCAGCCCTAGCCTGACAAACGCGCATGACTCCGCGCGAGTGAAGAGATACGCCGAAGTGCGCAACAATTCAATTCCCCTCTTCTTGCTACTCGGCCTGGAGAGACCAACAGATTTCTTATCCCCGCAGCCGGCGGCGCAGCAGAGCGTGGCCCAGCGATCGCCCTGTTGCGAGGGTCCGCTTTTCAGCGCATCAACGGCCGCTGACCGGAAGTCCATCGGACCGCTTGGGTCGGTTTGAGTCATTGGGACGTTTGAAAGTTTGAATCAGACATTCAACACCGGCAGTCCTTGGGTTCGCTTTTTCGGTGAGACGCTCCGTTTAACTGCCGCCCGCGAGCGTGTTTGCATCCGCGCTGCCGAGACAAAGTGGAAACCAAATGGAAACATTGCCCGCCGGGACGCGCGCATCGTCTTGTAAGCTGCTGATCCGAGTGGTGGCCAGGGGCGGAATCGAACCACCGACACGCGGATTTTAAGTCCCTGTGCCAAAACGCACTAAGTCCCTGACGACACTACGAAACCTTCCTCGCAAGTGTCCAATATTTTTCCGAGATACGGCCACCTAAAATAACCCGCTGAAAGGCCGAGATACGACCAGATAATATTGGACGCTCAACACGGGTGGTCGCCGACCGTCTACCGCTGGCGCCGCCAGCAAGGGCCGCCCACCATGCGCGCGGCCGCGCCGCACGGTCCGTCTGCGCGCACGCATGCTGCGCAAGCGTTGCCCCGCGTGATGACTTACGGCACTCACTTTCTTGTTCGTGTCCAGGCAACCTCGAGGCCGACTCAGTAACCGCCGCCGGAATCCCCCGGAGGCATCAACCATCAACCTTAGGAGATAGACATGGACAAGATCGAAGCCCGTATCGGCCAGTCCGTCGAAGAGACGGCTGGCACCAGCAAGCCCAGGAAGTCGCAGTCGCTGCGCCTGGACAAGCAGACCATCCGCACGCTGACCGGCGAGGAGCTCAAGCTCGTAGGCGGCGGCAAGGGCTGCGGTTGCTGCACCTGCACCTGTCATACGTCGCAAGAATAAAGAGCACTCCAGTGGGCGGCCAGGGTCGGATTCGGGGGGGCGGCTCGCAAGGCCATGGGCTGCGTCCCCGGCATCCGACCCTGGCGCGCTATCGGCCGAACGGCGTGGCGATGCGCGGTGGCCCCGCCGATCCTCCGTTCGTCTCGATCAATTACGGCGCCGCCGGCATCGCATACGCGATTTACCGCCTCGCGCGCGTTCGTGGCGAGCCTGAGCTGCTCGCGCTGGCCAGCACCTGGGTGCAGAAAGCATTCGCACTCTCATGCGATGCCAAAGCGTACTACGACCCTGACCTAGGGCTCGCGCCCGAGACGGTCGGGCAGGTTTCACTCTTTCATTCGGCCTCTGGGCTGCATTGCGTGGACGCCCTGGTCCGCCTCGCCCTTGGCGACGCAGGCGGAACGGCTCGCGCGATCGAGGCATTCGTGGAGCGATCGCGCGGCCCCTGTGACAACCCCGATCTAACCGCCGGTGCCGCAAGCTTGCTGTTGGGATGCGCGGAACTCGTCGAGTCGGCCGGTTCCACGTCGCTCCTTGATCTGAATCTGCTGCGAACAAGAGGCGACGAAATCGCCGACGCATTGTCCGAAATTCTCAATGCCGAACAGATCGCTACATCGAGCCGCATCCGATTTCTTGGCATTGCGCACGGCTGGGCCGGGCTGGTGTTCGCCCTGTTGCGGTGGACGCGAGCGACGCGGCGCAGCGCGCCACCGCTGCTCGCGGCAAAGATGGACGAACTCGCCGAACTCGCCATCCCATACGAGGGTGGAGTGTGCTGGACGGTGCGCAACAACTCGTCCTCGCTGATGCCGGGGTGGTGCCATGGCACGGCCGGATACACGATGTTATTCGCACTCGCCCACGAGGTGCTGCGTGTGCCAGGGCACGCCGACCTGGCCGAGCGCGCTGCCGCCAGCGCCTGGAATATCGAAACGTCGCATGGCTCCCTGTGTTGCGGCAACGGCGGCAACGGCTACGCGTTTCTTGCCGCATACCGGCTGACCGGTGCTCGCGCCTGGCTCGAGCGCGCACGCGGGGCGGCGCTGCGCGCGCTCGGCGACACCGCAAACCACCCCTTCCGCGATTCCCTGTACAAGGGTGCGCTTGGCGTTGTTCTGCTCGCGAATGAACTTGACTGTCCGGCCACCGCGGCGATGCCGCTCTTTGAGCCCGTCAGGTTCAACGATCCGGTGCGCACGTGACCCACAGGTTGCTGTCTTCCGCTAGCCAACCGGCCCCTCTCTTTTTCTTAGGAGTCAGTCGATGGCTTACGTCACCACTGAGAGATCGAAGCCACGCCCCGCGATTGCGGTCGCGTCGAACAAGGGGCGCCCGCCGCTTTTTCGAGAGATTGCGATCGAGGCTTCAGCCGGAACCCAGATCGGCGAGCCGCTGACGACGCACTGGCGCGGCGTCTCGCTGTTCACGCTGTTTGCCTTCGTGCTGATTGCCGCACTGGTGGCATTCGCCGCGACGACCGAATACTCCCCCGTCCATCGCATTCCGTCCTACGTCGATCCACGTGGAGGCCTGGTGCGCTTGAGCGCGCCGATCAGCGGACACGTCCGTGAACTGGCGGTCGAGCAAGGCGCGTTGGTGCGGCACGGGGCGCTGCTGGCCGTGCTCGACAGCGATCGTCTGCGGGCGGACGGCGGCAGCGAGCACGGCGCGCTCAGAGGCAGGCTCGAGGACGAGCGGGCTACGATCGACCGCGAAATGGGCGCCGCCCGGCAAGAGGCGGATGCCAACCAGGCGCTGATCGATCGGAAGCTCCACGGCCTGCAGGCCGAGCGTGACGCGCTGGGCGGCCAAATCCGGGCGAGCGACGAGCTGCTCAGCAGCTTGAAGGCGCAGAGTGAGCAAATCGCCGCGGTGGCTGCACAGGGCTACGTGAGCAAGGTGCAAGCCACGCAGAAGAAGGACGAGGTAACGTCGCAACAGAGCCGGCTCGCCGAATTGCGCTCTGCCCTGGCCCGGGTCGACCTTGAGATCGCCACCACCGAGGCCGAGCGTCAGGTGATCGCCGCCAAGCTACAGGGTGTGGTCGAGAATCGACGCCGTTCCAGCGGAGAGCTGGAGCGGCTGATCGTGCAGAGCGACTCGGAGGCGGAGCAAGCGATTCGCGCCCCGGCGGACGGTGTGGTGTCGACGGCCCTGATAGCAAACGGGCAGTCGGTCGTCGCGGGTCAGCCGCTGTTCACGATCGCGCCCGTCGATGCGCCGTTGATCGTGCGTCTGCTGGTGCCGGCGCGGGCTGCGGCTTCGGTGAAAGCCGGCCTTGGTGTGAAGGTGGTGTTTCGCGCTTATCCGCAGGAGAAGTTCGGGCAGTTCAATGCCCGCATCGAGACCGTCAGCGACATGCCGTCGCTGCCGTCCGAGATCGAGCACATGTACGCGCTCTCAGAGCCGGTGTTTGTCGCGGTGGCGTCGCTGCCCGCACAGTTGCGCGCTCC
>Ga0187765_10000341_pt1 | contig 16963 bp, 16 predicted proteins | sample 0216_QUI02_MP05__3_FD_133018 | JGI IMG/M metagenome (GOLD analysis project Ga0187765, IMG submission 133018) | Tropical peat soil microbial communities from peatlands in Department of Meta, Colombia - 0216_QUI02_MP05_10_MG | ecosystem: Environmental > Terrestrial > Soil > Wetlands > Peat ...
ACCAGGAACGTGTTGACCAGCGAGTAGGCGAACACGAGCGCCAGCGCGGAGGCGACCGGGTTCCACGCGAGCTTCATGGCGAAGCGGCCGTACACCGTGCGCTCGGGGAAGCCCAGCGACCGGACCATCTGCACGTGGGTGTCGCCGATGGTGTCGAGGACCTGGGCCCGGATCATGCGCGCGATCAGCCCGGCCGGATAGGCGGCGATGACCACCGCGGGCAGCACGAGATGGGCCAGGATGCTGCCGAACATCGGCCAGTTCCCGGTCAGTGGCGCGTCGATCAGGCTGAACCCGGTGATCCGGGTCAGCGGGTGGGTGAACAGCAGGTTGGGGGAGTACTCGCCGGCCACCGGCAGCCAGTGCACCCGCTGGGTGAACACCAGCTGGAGGATGAGCGCCATCCAGAAGATCGGCATCGACACCCCGAGGATGGCGCCGGCCCTGATCACCTGGTCGCCCGCGCCGCCGGGCCAGCGGGCGGAGATCAGCCCGAGCGGCACGGCCACCACCAGCGCGATGATCATGGCGGCGGTCACCAGCTCCAGCGAGGCCGGCGCGGCCACCGCCAGGTCGGACAGCACCGGCCGGTGGGTGTGGATGGCGATGCCCCAGTTCCCGGTGAGGATGCCGCCGAAGTAGGACAGCAGCTGCACGATGGGCGGCCGGTCCAGCCCGAGGTAACGCCGGGCCGCCGCGACCTGGGCCGCCGAGGCGTGCGGGCCGGCCCATGTCGCCGCCGGGTCGCCGGGCACTACGTGGGCGATCACGAACGTCAGGATGATGACGCCCGCGACGACCAGCGCGGCTAGGGCGACCCGGCGCGCGACATAAACGATCAAGTGCCCGTCGGCTTGAGGCTGTAGACGAAGACGACGCCCGGGTAGGCGGGGTTGACCTTGAAACCGGTGGCCGACGTGCGCATCGCGTACTGGTAGTTCACGTTGTACAGGGCCTGGAGGGGCGCCTGCTGCAGGAGCTCGACCTGCATGGTCCGGTAGAGCTGGGCGCCGGCCGCGGGGTTCGTGGCAACCAGCGACTCCACCTTGTCGATCTGCTTGTCCATGGCCGGGTTGGAGTAGTACGACAGGTTGTAGTACGGCGTCTTCTGCGACTGCACCAGGTTGCTGAACCAGGAGTACGGGTCGGCGTAGTCCGGCCACCAGTACTCGAGGAAGATGCTCTGGCGGGTGGCCGCGTTGGCCGACTTGGCCTTGGCCCACTGGGTGGGCCACGCCAGCGACTGCGTGCTCAGGTTGATGTTCAGCTTGGCCAGGCTGGACTTGATCAGCGTCGCCGCGACCTGCTCGTTCGAGTCACCCTGCGTGTAGGTGAGGGTCAGGTTCAGCGGCTTCTTGCCCGGCCCGTAGCCGGCCTGGTGCAGCAGCTGCACCGCCTTGGCCTGGTCGTAGCGGTAGTTCGGCAGGTTGGCGAAGTGGCCGAACAGGCCGGGCGGGACCAGGCCGCTGGACGGCACGGCGGCCCCCTGCAGCGCCGCGATGATCCCCGGGTAGTCGATCCCGTAGGAGATGGCCTGCCGGACCGGCAGGCTGAGCGATTTGGCGTTCAGCTGGGCCAGCAGGTTCTGCCAGGACGGAGAGCTCACCGTCCGGATCCCGGGGTTGCCCTTGAACGACTGCCACACCGACGGGCCGATCTGCTCCACGAAGGTGACCTGTCCCGAGCGCAGCAGCTGGGCGGAGGTGGAGTCCTGGCCCACCACCCGGAAGACGAGCTTCTTGTAGTGCGGGCCCTGCCAGCCGCCCCAGTAGCCGGGGAAGGCCTTGAGGATCACCTCGAACTCCTGGCCCTTGTTCCACGTCTGCACGGTGTACGGGCCGGTGCCGGCGTCGTGCGGAGCGTTGAACCACTTGGTCAGTGACCCGCTGCCCGCCGCCTTGGTGTCGTAGATGTAGGCCGAGTAGTCGGCCGATGCCTCCAGCGAGAGCGGCGACGGGTAGATGAGGTGGAAGACCAGCGTGTACTGGTCGGGGGTGTCGATGGACTTCACCGCGGAGAACACGTAGGCGGCACCCCCGCCGAGCTTGATCGTCCGCTCCAGCGCGGCCTTCGCCGCCTGCGCGGTCATCAGCCGGCCGGTGTGGAAGTGCACCCCGTGCCGGAGGTGGAACGTCCACGTCAGGCCGTTGGCCGAGTGCGACCAGCTGGTCGCCAGCAGCGGCTCGATCGTGTGCGTCGCCGGGTCGTACCGTGTGAGCGTCTCGTAAATGTTGCTCATCGCGATGATGCCGTCGGAGTACTCCGTTGCCGGATCCCAGCCGTCGTCCATGACCGTGGTGTTCGTGTCATAGGTAAACACCTGGCTGGCGGCCTGCTGCGGAGCCGACGAGCTCGAGCCGCCGCAGGCGGCGAGGAGCAGGGCCAGCGCGGATCCGGACGCGAACAGCAGTCCGGCGCGGTGGGGCTTCATAATGCCTCCGTGGTCCTTGTCGGTTGGTGGGCCGTCGGCGCGGTCGGGTCAGGAGGCCGTCGCTGGCGGGCTGGTTGGGTCGGTTTGGTCGGCTCGTTCGGCCACGCGTGCCTGCTGGGCCAGGTCGGCGTGGAGGTGCTGTTCCGGGCGGCCGCCGAGGGTGCCGACGGCCTTGGCGCGGATCCGGAGCGATGGCGAGGTGAGGTAGGCCAGCGGGATCTCCTCCAGCTCGACGATCTGCACCGTGCCGGGGTCGGCGCCCGCCGCGACCGCGCGCTCGCGGGCTTCGTCGCTCGCCTCGTCGAGGACCGCCCGGCGCCCGGCCTCGCCCACGTGGAAGATCCGGTCCACCTGGCCGCTGACCGAGGCGATGGCGGCCCCCACGGCGTTGGCCGTATCGAAGTGCTCGGGCCGGATGACCTCGCTGATCCCCGGGATGCGGTCGGGGACAAGGATGCTGCCGCCGCCCACGGCGACCAGCGCGCGGTCTTCCTTGGACGTCTTCACCCGGTCGATCGCCTCGGCCAGCATGACGTCGGCGCGCGTGAGCGCCTCGGCGAGCAGCCGCCGGTGGCGGCGGGACGGCTTTCCCCGGCCCAGCACGGACCGCCCGGCGGCGACCGCGCTGTCGGTCAGGGTGGGCGTCGACCCGCCGAAGACCAGGGCCTCTTGCTCGAGCAGGTAACCGACGCTGCGCGGCCCGATCAGGGCGCCCTGCGGGCTGCTGGAGATGACGCTGCCGCCACCCAGCGCGATGGTGACCAGGTCGGGCATCCGGAAGTTGGTCCGGATGCCACCGATCTCCACTCCCTGCGACGACTCCCGCGGGAAGCCGTTGACCAGCACGCCGACGTCGGTGGACGTGCCGCCGACGTCGATCACGAGCGAGTCGGAGCTCCCGGTGAGGAACGCGGCCCCGCGGACGCTGTTGGCCGGTCCGCTGCCGATGGTGAGCACGGGGTACCGCAGCGCATGGTCGAGGCCCATTAAGGTGCCGTCGTTTTGCGCGAAAAACCTGGTCGGCTGCAGGTGGTGGGCGGCCAGCGCGGCCCGCATGGCCTCGGCGACGTCGCGGGCGACCCCGGCCAGTGCCCCGTTGAGTATGGTCGCGTTCTCCCGCTCCAGCAGGCCGATCGAGCCGATCTCGTGGCTGAGCGAGACATGGATCTCGCCGAGTTCCCGCTTGACGACCTCGGCCGCCAGCAGCTCGTGCCGCGGCGAGACCGGGGCGAACACGCTGGTGATGACGATGCCCTCGGCGGAGCCGCCGACCCGGCCGAGGAACCGGGCGATGGTGTCGGTGTCCAGGGGGGACATGTCCCGGCCGTCGAACTCGATGCCGCCCTCCACGATCGTCGTCCCGACCGAGATGGCGGCGGTGAGGTCGCCGGGCCACCCGAACATCGGCCGGACGCTGAGGGTGGCCGGGCCGCCGATCCTGATCACCGCCACCCGCCGCAGGTTCCGGCGCTCCAGCACCGCGTTGGTTGCGTGGGTGGTGCCCAGCATGACGTGGCTGATCCGCAGCGGGTCCGCTCCTGGCGCGTGCAGCACGCTGTCGATCGCCCGGGTGATCCCGCCGGTGATGTCGGGCGTGCACGGCACCTTGGCCTTGGCGATGACCCGGTCGGCGGGGTCCATGATCACCGCGTCGGTGTTGGTGCCGCCGACGTCGATGCCGAGGCGGTACTCAGGCGCGGGCACGGGCGAGCTCCTCCACGGGCAGGTAGTCGAAGTCGTAGCCGAAGGCCCGCGGCCCGGCCACGTCGATCCCGCGCTCGGTCCGCCAGACCGGATCGCAGGCGAAAGCGATCACCGTCACCCGCTGGCCGTATCTGATCGTCTCGGTGAGGATCGCTTCGGCGGTCTCGCTGTCCAGTACCGTGATCAGGTCGGGCACCGAGGCGAGCACGCGCCCGCGTTCCAGCGCCACCAGGTTCTCGTTCTGCAGCTCCAGCCGGATCAGCCGGCCTGAGTCCTCCCTCAGGCCCTCGATGACCACGCTGCCGTGAACGAACCCACTGGTCGTGTGCCGCTCGACGTCCAGCACCTTGCCGGTGACCAGCTGGAACGCGTCAAGCTCCGCGATCAGGGCGGCCACTGGGCTGGCCGTCGCGCCCGCGAGCGCCTCACCGATCCTGATCGCCTTCGAGACCGAGTTCCGCACGGTGGCCCCGCGCGCCTGCGCCGCGGTGAGGGAGAACTCGGTCGAGGACGCCGCACCGCCGAACTCGACCGCGGCGGCCCGTTCCAGGCGCTCCGCCCAGTGGCCGGAGATCGTCCGGAATACCGCCATGTTGCCGCGCTCGTCGGTCATCACGGCTGGGCAGGGCGAGATCCCGGCCAGGTTCATGGTGACCATCGGGACCTCGGGGAACGAGCGTCCCATGCCGTCGGCGTCCACGACCGGCAGGCCGAGGCGCGCGGCCCAGGTGACGGGCAGCACACCGTTCCCGGCGCCGATCTCGGCGGCCATCAGCGCCGCCACCCGGTGCCCGGTCATGAACTGCAGATGCTCCCGGAGGCGTGCTCCCTCGTCCCCATTCTCGAACTTTTCGATGGTGACCGTGGGGGCGCCGATCCCTCCGCACGGCATGATCAGCGCGTCATCGGGCAATTCGTCCAGATCGACCAATGGAACCGGGCCAAAATCCTCGGTTGCCTGCAATACCTGCAGCAGTGCCACGTACGAATCGCCGCCGCCGCCCGCGCCCAGCACAGCGCAGCCTCGGGCCAGCGCGCGCAATGCGTCGGGGTCGAGCAGTCGTTTCATGGTCACTGGCCTTGGCTGTCATGAGCCCTTAGGCGTCACTTCGCGTGCACACTCGGTCGCTGAACTTTGTCAGGATACCTGGCGGCTTTTATGCGCAGCGCGCCATCGGCAAGGCCGGCCATTGCCGTGCCCCCGCCCACGCTGGGGCGTGGCCGGGCCCGTGAGATCGGCCGCGGGTGCCGGCGCCGGGCGGCGGTCAGGCCGTGACCCCGGCGAGCACCTCCACTGGCTGATAGTCGAGGTCGTAGCCGAAGGCCCGCGGCCCGGTGAGCGCGATCCCACGCTCGGTCCGCCAGACCGGGTCGCAGGCAAAGGCGATGACCGTCACCCGCTGACCGTAACTGACCCGCTCGGTGGCGATCGCGTCGGCGGTCTCGGTGTCCAGCACGGTGATCAGATCGGGCACCGAGGCGAGCGGCCGGCCGCGCTCGAGTGCCACCAGGTTCTCGTTCTGCAGCTCCAGCCTGACCAGCCGTCCCGCGTCGTCGCCGAGGCCCTCGATCACCACCGTGCCGCGGGTGAACCCCCTGATGGTCCGCCGCTCGACGTCCGAAATCTTGCCGCTGACCAGCTGAAATGCGCCGAGATCCGCAATCAGGGCCGTCACCGGGTCTGATACCGCGTCCGCGAGCGACTCGCCTATCCTGATCGCCAGCGACACCGAGTTCCGGACCGTGCCCCCACGCGCCTGGGCCACGGTAAGCGAGAACTCGGTCGACGACGCGGTGCCGCCGAACTCGTCTGCCGCCGCCCGTTCCAGGCGCTCCATCCACGGGCCGGAGATCGTCCGGAAGATCACGAGGTTGCCGCGCTCGTCGGTCACCACCGCCGGGCTCGGTGAGATTCCGGCCAGCTGCATGGTGACCTGCGGAACTTCCGGGAACGCCCGGCCCATGCCGTCGGCATCCGCGACGGGCAGACCCATCCGCGCAGCCCAGGCGATCGGCAGGATGCCGTTCCCGCCGCCTATCTCGCTGGCCATGAGCGCGGCCACCCGCCGTCCGGTCAGGTACTCCAGATTCTCCCTGAGCCGCTCTCCCTCGTCCCCGCTCTCGAACTTCTCGAGACTGACCAGCGTGGAGCCAATCCCTCCGCATGGCATGATCAGCGCGTCGTCGGGCAGCTCATCCAGGTCGACCAGGGTGACCGGGCCGAAGTCCTCGCTCGCTTGCAGTGCCTGCAGCAGGCTGTAGTACGTGTCGCCGCCGCCGCCCGCGCCGAGGATGGCGCAGCCCCGGGCCAGGGCGCGCAACGCGTCCGGGTCAAGTCTCTTCATGGTTACCGGCGTTGGCTGTCATGAGGCTCAGATGTCACAGTATGTGCGCACGCGGTCGCGGAACCTTGACAGCATACCGGGCGCCTCTTGCCCGCAGCACGCATCTTGTGCCCGCAGCGCGCATGGCCAGGGCAGGTCCCAGAGAAGTCCGGGCCCGCGGCGGGGCCAGCTTCAGTAATGGCTGGGGCCGGTGGGATCAGCGGAGCTGGTGGGACTCAGACGGCGCAACTCACCCGGGGCATTGAGGGCGTAGCTGAAAGACCTGTCGGCGGCGCAGCGGAAACGCCGACGTGCCATGGGACCAGGCTGGTTACCGGTGGACTTCCGCCAGCCGGATCTGGTCGCGAAGGTCAACCGTGGTCTTGCCACGCACCACCTTTGGTGGGCTTGACCTGGGCCGCCGCGCGTAGAGCAGACCTGCGACGCCCCGCCACACATGCCAGTCCGGGAACTCGGGGGCATACGGCCACCAGTCCGGGGCCTTTTCTTCCGTAGCCTCCTGCCTGGTCACTGTCGCACTCTCCATCGCTCTCCCCTGAAGGGACCCTGGATATGGGCGTGAGATCAGCCATGTCCGCTGCTGAATCTCCGTTTAACCACATACTCCCAGCCGGCCCCAGATCAGCTGAATGGGCAGATTGCACCGCGTTGGTGACTGAACTGTGCGCTCCGCATAGGGTGGCCTTCTGACGCCGTGACTAGGGTGGGGCTCCGGATGCCTACCGTTGATGAGATCCTCGCGAGCTCACCGCTTGCCGGGCTGCGCCGAGTCAGCCGGAGCGGGGGTGACCGCGACGTTACCGTCATCCGGCTCGCCGAGCGGTTCGCCGATCTGGACGATGCCCCGCGTACCAGCCTGGTGGTCCTTTCCCGGTCCGCCTCGGCTGAGGTCACCGACTACCGCCTGGATATGGCCCTGCGGTGGGCGTCGGTCCACCGGGTGGCCGCCGTCGCGGCCTTTTCGGCGGAGCGGTGGCGGCCGACCGTGACGGTGACCGATATCGCCGGGCGTGCCGACATCGCGCTCATCTCCATCCCGCCGGATACCGACCTCACCGAACTGGTGCAGGCGCTGGTGCGCGAGATCGGGGGCGGCGCGGACCGCGCGCTCGGCCGGGCCCAGCAGGGACTTGATGCGGTCCTGGCGGCCGAGGAAGCTGGCGCGGACATCGATGGGCTGTGCACCTCCGTCAGCGCGGCACTCGGGACCGCGGTCGAGTTCCGGCCGCTCGCCCCAGGCCAGGCCGTTCCGTCCCTCAACGGGGAGGCCGGGGACCTGGCCGACGCGGTGCGGATCTGGAACGGCGGTGAGACGGGCGGCCCGGATGCGGATGAGGTCAGCGTGCCGGTCGTGGTCGGCGACACCCCGATCGGGTATCTGGCCGCCCCGCGCGCGTATGGCGATTTCGCGATCGCCGCCCGGCTGGTGCTGCACACGGCGGCCCTGGCCGCCGCGCGGGTCCTCGACCTGGCCCGCAAGGCCCGCGAGCTGCCGGTCCGGTCCCGCAGCGAGCTCCTCGCCGAGCTGCTGATGTCGGAGGACGCGATCAATGAGGACCTGCTCGACCGGGCGAGACAGCTGGGTGTTCCGGTCGGTGGCTGGCACGTCGCGGTCCGGATCGAGGCCGACGACCTGGAAGAGGCCGAGCCGGATGAGATCCAGCGGTTCGGGATCCTGGAGGCGGCGGGGCAGCTCGCGATGCAGGCCGTGGCGGCCACCGGTGGCACCTGGTACCTGTCGCGGATCGCGCGGGCGATCGTGCTGGTCCGGGTGACGGGTTCCAATCCAGGCCCGCAGGCAGGTGCCCGGGCCGCCCGGTCGGCCGAGCGCGCGCTGCAGGCCATCGGTGGCCGGATGCCGGCGCTGCGCTTCCGGGCCGGGGTGGGATCGCCGCACGAGGGGCCGATGGGGCTGCGTGCCTCAGCGGCGGAAGCGCGGGGCGCGCTGCTGGCCGCCCGCGCCGCACGCAAGCCGGCCGGCGTCGCCGCCCATGACGTGGTCGGGGTGCAGCGGATGCTCATGGAGTGGTATTCGTCCGACACCGCCCGCGCGTCAGTGCGTGACCAGCTCGCGCCGCTGGAGAAGCTCGGCCCGGGCCGGGCCGAGACGGCGATCCAGACGCTCGCGGCCTACCTCGATGAGCAGGGCTCGATCGTCAGGACGGCGCAGCGGCTGCATCTGCACCGCAATGCCGTGGCCAACCGGCTGCGCGGCATCACCGATCTGCTCGACATCGATCTCGACGACCCCGACCAGCGGCTGGCGCTTCAGCTCGCCTGCCGGGCCAGGCTGCTGGCCTAGACGGCTGGGGCGGCCGTCCCGGTCAGGCCGCGGCGCGGACCCGGGAGCGCAGGACGGCCAGCGTAACCAGGCACGCCCCGGCCAGCAGCGTATACGGCAGGACATCCGAGGTCGCCTGGGCCAGGACCCCGCTGGCGGCCGAGCCGACGCCCTGCCCGGTCGCCCAGGCCAGGTTCGACAGCCCGAACGCGAGCCCCTGGTTGAGCTGGAGGCTGTCCGCGCCGGCGCTGAGCAGGGCCGCCGCCGGTGTGTAGAGCGTGCCGAACGCCGGCATCCCGACGATCAGCAGGGCCACGAGCAGCGCCGCCGGCGTCAGCAGCGGCGCCAGCACGGTCAGCACCACCGCCACCGCCAGCGAGAGCTGGATGGGCGTCAGCGCGCCGCGGCGGTCCGACAGCCGGCCCACCACCGGCGACAGCGCCACCTCGAGAGCGGACGCCCCCAGGAACGTCCCCCCGATGACCAGGGCCGTCGCGCCCAGTGAGTTCAGCCGCAGCGGTGCGAGCACGTCCAGGACCCCGAATCCCAGCCCGGCGAGCGTGGTGATCCACATGCCGGTACTGACCTGGCGGTCGCGGAAGGCGGGCCACATCGCACTGAGTCCCTGCGGCTCGGTGCCGTGCGGGGCCGGCACGAGGAAGGCCACCACCATCAGGCCCGCACCAAGGACGGCGGCACCCGAGAACGTCGGCCCGGTTCCCACCTGGTCGGCGATCACCCCGGCCACCGGGCCGAGCAGCGCCCCGGCGACCGCGGCGCCGATCGCGGTGCCCAGCAACTCGCCGCGCCGCTCCACCGGTGCGGCCGTCGCCAGCCAGGCCAGCCCGGCGGCCCAGGTGCAGGCCCCGCCCAGGCCCTGGACGAACCGGGCGGCATCCAGTACGACCGCGCTGGACGCCCAGCCGAACACCAGGGTCGACACGATCATGAGGGCCAGGCCCAGGAGGACCACCCGCCTGGACCCCAGCCGGGAGGCGAGCAGCCCGCCCGGCAGCGCGCCGATCAGCGTGCCCACGGGATAGGCGGCGACCAGGAGCCCGGCCCCGGCCTTCGTCAGCCCGGCGGCGCTTACGTAATGAGGCAGCAGCGGCGTCAGCGCGGTGAAGAACAGGGTGTCGACCAGCACCAGCACGCAGATGAAGGCGACGAGCGCGCGGACCGGCGTCGTCAGCCTCGTCGCGGCCTGCGCCATGGTCACCCCATCCCGACGACTGCTCCCATACCCGGCTGCCCAGGACGCGGCACCGCGCAGGCTCTCGTGTTCATTCTTATATGCACCCCGGACCGGCCTGAACGACGGGTCAGCGGCTGGCGGTCACCACCATCCGGCGGCTCCCGGCAGCGAAGTGTGGCCTTGTCACGACCACAGCATCGGCCCTGATGCGGGGTAGCTTTAACGCAAGGCGGCCGACGTGGGAGGACCCATGAGCCGGATCAACGACGTCGGGGGCATGCAGGGCTTCCCGCCGGTGGAGCAGGAGGCCGACGAGCCGGCCTTCCACGCCGACTGGGAGGCGCACGTGTTCGCCCTGAACCGCGCCCTGATCGGCCACGGTGTCTACAACCTCGACGAGTTCCGGGACGCCATCGAGCGGATGCCGCCGCAGGAGTACCTGGCGTCGTCGTATTACGAGAAGTGGCTGCACGCCATCACCACGCTGCTGGCCGAGAAGGGCGTCCTGACCGAGGAGGAGATGGCCGGTGGCTGAGCTGTTCAGCCCGGGGGACCGGGTGCGGACGAGCCTCACCGACCCGCCGCACCATACCCGGCTCCCGCGGTACGCGCGCGGCGCCGTGGGGACAGTGGTGGAACACCAGGGCCGTCATCCGCTGCCCGACCGCCGGTCGCGGCGGCTGCCCGCCGAGCCCGAGCCCGTCTACGCGGTCCGCTTCAACGCGGCGGAGCTGTTCGGCGAGGGAGACCACACGGTGACCGTCGATCTGTGGGAAAGCTACCTCCGGCCCGCCTCCCCGGAGGGGACCCAGTGAGCGGGGACCACGCCGGGCCGGCCGCGACCATCGCCGCCCGGGTCCGCCACCTCGAGAGCCTGCTGGAACAGCGCGGCCTGGTCGACTCCCAGGAGCTGGATCGCGCCCTCGAGGCGTTCCTGGCCCGCGCCTCACCGGCCAACGGCGCCCGCCTGGCCGCCCGGGCCTGGGTCGACGAGGGGTTCCGCGCGCGGCTGCTGGCGGACGCGAACGCCGCCCTGCCCGAACTCGGGCTGTCGATGGGCGGCGGGCTGCAAGAGCAGCGGCTGAAGGTGGTCGAGAACACCGAGGACAGCCACAACGTGGTCGTGTGCACGCTGTGCTCGTGCTACCCGATCGCGCTGCTCGGGCCCTCGCCGACCTGGTACAAGAGCGAGGCCTACCGGTCCCGGGTGGTGCGGGACCCACGCGGGGTCCTGCGCGAGTTCGGCTTCGCGCCCGGTCCCGATGTCAAGATCAACGTCTGGGACTCCAGCGCGGAGTCCCGCTACATGGTGCTTCCGCGCCGCCCGGCCGGCACCGCGGGCCTGGACGAGCAGGCGCTGGCGGCGCTGGTTACCCGCAATGGCCTGATCGGGGTTGCCCCCGTCTGAACTGGGTTGACGCATGTTTGAAAGGTTTACCGACCGGGCCCGGCGGGTCGTGGTCCTGGCCCAGGAAGAGGCCAGGAGACTGAACCACGCCCACATCGGCACCGAGCATCTGCTGCTCGGCCTGATCCACGAGGGCGACGGCGTTGCCGCCAAGGCGCTGGAGGCGCTAGGGGTCAAGCGGGCGGCGGTCCGCCGCGAGGTGGAGGAAACCGTCGGCCGGGGCCAGCGTCCGCCGCCCGGGCACATCCCGTTCACCCCGCGAGCCAAGACGGTGCTCGAGCTGTCGCTGCGGGAATCGAACCAGCTGGGCCACAACTACATCGGCACCGAGCACATCCTGCTGGGGCTGCTCCGCGAGGGCGAGGGCGTAGCCGCCCAGGTGCTGGTCAAGATGGGTGTCGACCTGAACCGGGTCCGGCAGCAGGTGATCGAGCTCCTGCACGGCTACACCGGTGAGCGCCCGTCCTCGGGGAGGCGGGAGCGCGCCGGGCCGCCCGGTGACCTTCCCGCCCTGCTCGATTCGCTGGACCAGCGGCTGGCCGCCATCGAGCGGTGGGTGGGCATACGACCGGACCTGCGCGATCTCGACGAGGAAATCGCGCGGGTGCGCCACGGCAAGGAAGCGGCGATCGACGCCCAGGAATTCAAAACGGCCGCTGCCCTGCGCGACAAGGAGCGGCAGCTGGTGGCCGAGCAGGATGACCGGGCGCAGGAGCACGCGGCGGGCCCGTCGCTGGCCGACGAGACCGGGCGGCTCAAGACGGAACTGGAGCGGCTGCACGCCATTCTGCGCGAGCGCGGCATCGAACCGGGCGACGCCGCCAGCGGCTGAGCCCGCCGCTGTCGCGTCATGGTGATCCAGGCCGGCCCGGCCGTCAATCGACGCGGTCGATGGCCGGGTCAGGGTGCTCGCCCAGGTACTCCACCCAGGCCCGTTTCACGCACGGATAGTGCGTGGAGGCCTCGACCAGGTCCATGAAGTTGATGATGTTGGTGTCGAACCGCTGCTGCAGCTGCCCGTCGGCGAGCCGGCCTTCCGGGGTGAACGCCTTGTGCGCCTGCGCCAGCGAGAACATGTCCGGGTACAGCCGCGTGCCCAGGTGCTCGAACGGCACCCGCAGCGCCCACAGGCCGCGGTTGCCGCCGACCATAGACGGCGACGCCGACATCAGCAGCCCGTGCCGCTCGTTGAACGGCTGCGGCTGGAACCGGGACGCCCAGTCGATGGCGTTCTTCAGCGCCCCGGGCATCGAGGCGTTGTATTCGGGCGAGGCCACCACGAACCCCTGGCACGCCTCGAGCCGCCGCCGGAACTCCTCGGCGCCTGGGGGGAACCCCTCATCGTTCTGCACATCCTGGTCGTAGGAGGGGGCATCGAAGTCGCGCATGCTCGCGACGTCGACCTCCCCGCCGTTGGCCTCGATCGCCGTCGCCGCCAGGTCGGCCAGCTTCGTGTTGAGCGAGCCGCGGCGCAGCGACGCCGAGAAGACCAGGAACCGGATCGGCTCACGGAGCCGCCCGCCGGACATCACTGGCCCGCGGCCCGGGCGGCGGTCGCCGCCAGTTGCGCCGGGTGGGCGAGCGTCTGGTAGACCACGCAGTAGCGCTCGGTCAGGCGCAGCAGCGTGGCCAGCTGCTCGTCACTGGCGTCGGTGCCCAGCTCGAAGCGCAGCCGGATGGAGGTGAACCCGACCGGTGCATCCTTGCTCACCGCCAGCGTCCCGCGGAAGTCGAGGTCGCCCTCGGCGTGCACGGTCCCGCCGGTGACGGCGATTCCGAGCGACGTGGCCACGGCCCGCAGCGTGACGCCCGCGCACGCGACCAGCGCCTGCAGGAGCATGTCCCCGGAGCAGGCCAGTGAACCGTCGCCGCCGCTGGCCGGGTGCAGGCCGGCCACGGCCAGCGCCTGGCCCGTCGCCACCGAGCAGCTGATGCCCTCGTCGCCAAGCTCGCCATCCGCCCGCAGGGTGATGGCCGCTGCCTGCGGATCGTCCCGGTAGGCGTCCTTGAGCGGTTGCTGCACGGCCCGCAAGGCTGCGGCGTCCACGGCCCCTCCATGGTTGCGGGTGGGTCATTGACCTGGGTGGGCCGCCCCATCCAGGCTCAGCTCATGGCGTCCAGGCTCGCATCAGGCCCGCGCGCCTGTCCAACGGCGCCCGTGCCGGTTGCCCGTCCCGGTTGACGGTCACCGGTGCGGGCTGGCAGCGTGGCGCGCGTGCCCGGCGCCGGAGACCCGACCTGCTGAGCCGGCCGGCATGCCGTCCGCCGCGATAGTCATCAACCGCACGCTCGTCCGTGACCTGGGCAGGTTCCGCCGGCGGTGCCGGGCGGCGGCCGCGGCCGGCGGCTGGGAGCCGTCCTTCCTGGAGACCTCCGTCGACGACCGGGGACTGGGGCTGGCCCGCGGCGCGGTTGCCGATGGCGCCCAGCTGGTCGTCGCGGCGGGCGGCGACGGCACGGTCCGGGCCTGCGCGCAGGCTCTGGCCGGCACCCGGGTCCCGCTCGCGATCGTGCCGCTGGGCACGGCCAACCTGGCGGCGCGGGCGCTGGGTCTCCCGTCCGGGACCGGCCGCGCGCTGGCCGCCGGGTTCGGCGGGCAGGAACGCCGGATCGACCTGGCCGTGGCCGAGACCGGCGGCGCCGGGGCGCTGACCTTTGCCGCCATGGCGGGCATCGGCCTGGACGCGGAGGTCGTCGCCGCCACGCCGCGGCTGCTCAAGAGCCGGGCCGGCTGGCTCGCCTACGCGGCGTCCGGGGCCGCGCACCTGGCGGGACGGGCTGAGCACTTCACCGTCCGCCTCGACGACGGCCAGCCGTGGGCCAGGCGGGCCCGGTGCGTGGTGGTCGGCAACGCCGGGCTGCTGCCGGGCGGGTTCGCCCTGCTGCCGCGCGCGCGGCTGGACGACGGGGTGCTCGACGTGGGCATTCTCGCGCCCTCCGGCCCCGCGGGCTGGCTGCGGGTGGCGCAGCGCGTGCTTACCGGGAGCGGCCGTCAGGACGGCCAGCTCGAACGGCACCAGGCGCGCCGGGTCGAGATAACGGCCGGGACCGACCTGCCGCGCGAGGTCGACGGCGAGGTGATCTCCCCGGGCCGGGGCCTGACTGTTACGCTGCTGCGACGCGCGCTCACCGTGCGCGTCCCTCCTCCCCGCAGCTGACTTGGACCCCCGTTGTTAGGCTCCCGCAACGGGACAGGGCACCATTAGTGGGGGACCACATAAACAGTTTGGCGACGGAGTGGGTGGTATGCGGCTGCGGGCGGGCGTGGCAATCGATCTGGGCACGGTCAACACGCTGGTCTATGTCGCCGGGCGTGGGCTCGTGATCGACGAGCCGTCCGCGATCGCCGTGGACCGGAAGACCGGCGCGGTCACCGCCGTGGGGCAGGGCGCGGACGTGCTGACCGGGAAGGAGCCGCTGGGCATCGAGGTCATCCACCCGCTGCGGGACGGGGTCGTCGCCGACCTCGACGCGTCGGTGGCCATGCTGCAGGCGTTCCTGCGCCGGGCCGGCCTGCGTCGCAGCCTGCTGAAGCCGTCGGCGGTGATCTGCGTTCCGGGCGGCGCCACCTGGGTCGAGCAGCGGTCCCTGGCGGTGGCCGCCGGTGCGGTCAAGCCCCGGTGCAACGTGCGGCTGGTCGAGGAACCGGTTGCCGCCGCCGCCGGGTCCGGTGGCGGGTCGGCCGACGGTTCCGGCTCGTTCATCGTCGACATCGGGGGCGGGACCACCGAGGTCGCGGTGGTGGCCGGCGGCCATCTGGTGCGTGCGGAGTCGCTGCGCATGGGCGGCAACGCCATGGACGAGGCCATCGTGAACGCCGTCAAGGCCGACCTCGGCCTGCTGATCGGCCGCAACGCCGCCCGGAACCTGAAGATGAACCTGGGCCTGACCGATGCCGGGTCTGGATGGCTGGAAACGGTCGGGGTGGACGCGGCGAGCCGCACTCCCCGGGTCGAGTACGTGACGAGCGGGCTCGTGGCCCGGGCGCTGGAGCATCTCGTCGCGATGATCGTGGCGGCGGTGCAGGAGATGCTGTCGGACATCCCGCCGAACCTCGCCGAGGACGTGGTGCGCGGCAAGATCCGCCTGGCCGGCGGCGGGGCGCTCCTGCCGGGCCTGGCCAGCCGGATCGAGGCGGCCAGCGGCATCCCGGTCGTGGTCGTCGACGACCCGCTGCGGTGTGTCGTCCGGGGAGCCGCCGAGCTCCTGGAGCAGACCGGGGAGAAGCCCGGCGGCCGGGTCCCCCTGGCCGCGTCACCGGCCTGACCGCGTCACCGGCCTGACGGGTGTCACCGGCCGGGCCGCGTCACCGGCGCTCGCGGTGCCAGACCGGCTTGCGCTTGTCGAGAAACGCCCGCATGAACTCCTTCGCGTCCGGCAGCTGGCTGGTCGCGGCCATCACCTCGACCGCATAGGCGTACGCCTTGGGCTGGTCGAGGTCGATCTGGGCGTACAGGGCCTGCTTGCCGATGCCCTTGCTCTCCGCGGAGCCCCGGGTGACGCGTTCCAGCAGATCGGCGGTGGCCGAATCCAGCTGCGCGGCCGGCACCACCCGGTTGACCAGGCCCCACTCCAGCGCGGTCGGTGCGTCGATGGTGTCGCCGGACAGGGCCATCTCCATGGCCCGCTTCCGCCCGACGTTACGCGCGACCGCCACCATCGGGGTGTGGCAGAACCAGCCGCCCTTGCCGCCGGGGGTGGCGAAGCCGGCGGTCTCGCTGGCCACGGCCAGGTCGGCGCTCGCGACGAGCTGGCAGCCGGCCGCGGTGGCCAGCCCGTGCACGCGGGCCACGACCGGCTGGGGCACCTGCTGGATCAGCGTCATCAGCTCGGTGCAGGTGGCCAGCAGCGAGCGGACCCCCGCCAGGTCGGCGTCGGCCACCTCGGCCAGGTCGTGCCCGGAGCTGAACACCGGGCCGTTGCCGGCCAGCACGATGCCGAGCGCGTCGCTGTCCCCGGTCTGGCGCAGCGCGGTGATCAGTTCCTGCATGTGCGCCCGGGACAGCGAGTTGCGCCGCTCCGGGCGGTTCATGGTGATCGTGACGAAGTCGCCTGAGCGCGCGACCAGGATGTGCTCGAACCCCATGGTGGCCTCCTCTGCCCTTCGAGCCTACGCTGGCCGGGCAGGCCGGCCCGGCGGCCGGCGGGGCGGGCCGGCCTAGGGTATCTGGGTCGTGAGCAGGTCGAGGGCCGACGCCTGCGAGGTCAGGGTCGGCTTGCGGAACGGCCCGCCCCAGCTGATGCCGAACGCCGTGCCCTGCCGGTCATCGGCCCACACGGCCAGCGCGTTCCGGCGCATGTAACGCTGGTAGGCGGCACCGCCCACGCGGTCGTACAGCAGCTTCAGGTTCAGCATGAAGATGCCCTTGAACATCGGCGCGTCCCGGCCGCAGTCGGCCGGGTTACACGGCTCACGCAGGATGCCGCCCGGGCTGAGGGCGGGGCTGTGCATGACCGCACGGGCCACTTTCTCGGCCGTGACCAGGAATGACCGGTGGCCGGTCATGGCGGACAGTGACACCAGGCCGCCGATGAGCGTTCCCTGGTTGTAGGTCCAGGTCGGCGAGTGCGTCCTGGGCCGGCAGCGCGGTGTCAGGCC
>Ga0187765_10000342_pt1 | contig 16953 bp, 20 predicted proteins | sample 0216_QUI02_MP05__3_FD_133018 | JGI IMG/M metagenome (GOLD analysis project Ga0187765, IMG submission 133018) | Tropical peat soil microbial communities from peatlands in Department of Meta, Colombia - 0216_QUI02_MP05_10_MG | ecosystem: Environmental > Terrestrial > Soil > Wetlands > Peat ...
GGTCACCGACGAGTTCCTCAAAGCCGTGGAAGCCGACGGCGACTGGGACCTGACCTGGCGCACGAAGCCCGGCAGGGTCGCGAAAACCGTCAAGGCGCGCGAACTGTGGGAGAAGATCGGCAACGCCGCCTGGGCCTGCGCCGATCCCGGCCTGCAGTTCCACACCACGGTGAACGACTGGCACACCTGCCCGGCGTCGGGGCCGATCCGCGCCTCCAATCCGTGCTCGGAATACATGTTCCTCGACGACACCGCCTGCAATCTGGCGTCGATGAACCTGTTGGCGTTCCACGACGAGAAGACGCATGCCTTCGACATCGAAGGCTACGAGCACGCGGTGCGCCTATGGACCATCGTGCTGGAAATCTCGGTGCTGATGGCGCAGTTCCCGTCTAAGCAGATCGCGCAGCTGTCGTACGAATACCGCACGCTCGGCCTCGGCTACGCCAACGTCGGCGGGCTCCTGATGTCGATCGCGACGCCCTATGACAGCGCGGCGGGACGCGCGATCTGCGGCGCGCTCAGCGCGATCATGACCGGCATCAGCTACGCCACCTCGGCCGAGATGGCGAAAGAGCTCGGCGCATTCCCCGGCTACAAGAAAAACCGCGAGCCCATGCTGCGGGTGATGCGCAACCATCGCCGCGCGGCCTATGGCGAGAAGACCGGCTACGAGAAGATGGCGACGCCGCCGGTGCGGCTCGACCATGCCTCCTGCCAAATCCTGGGCGATAATGGCAAGAAGCTGATCGAGCACGCCAAGCGCGCGTGGGACAAGGCGCTCGCGCTCGGCGAAGCGCACGGCTACCGCAATGCGCAGGCGAGCGTGATCGCGCCGACCGGCACGATCGGGCTGGTGATGGATTGCGACACCACCGGGATCGAGCCCGATTTCGCGCTGGTGAAGTTCAAGAAGCTCGCCGGCGGCGGCTATTTCAAGATCATCAACCGCGCGGTGCCGGAAGCCCTGCGCGTGCTCGGCTATCGCGAAAGCGAAATCGCCGAGATCGAGGCTTACGCCGTCGGCCACGGCACGCTGGCGCAGGCGCCGGGCATCAACCACACCACGCTGAAGGCCAAGGGCTTCACCGCAGAGGCGATCGAGAAGGTCGAGAAGGCGCTGCCGACCGCGTTCGACATCAAGTTCGCGTTCAACAAATGGACGCTGGGCGAGGATTTTTTGCGCGCCACGCTCGACATTCCGGCCGACGCGCTGGCCGCGCCCACGTTCGACCTGCTCGCGCATCTCGGCTTCACCAAGCGCGAGATCGAGGCCGCCAACGTGCACGTGTGCGGCGCCATGACGGTGGAAGGCGCGCTGCATCTCAAGCCCGAGCACTACCCGGTGTTCGACTGCGCCAATCCGTGCGGCCGCACCGGCAAGCGCTATCTCTCGGTCGAGAGCCACATCCGCATGATGGCGGCGGCGCAGCCGTTCATCTCGGGCGCGATCTCGAAGACCATCAACATGCCGAACGACGCCACCGTCGAGGACTGCAAGGCGGCGTATCTCTTGTCTTGGAAGCTCGGTCTCAAAGCCAACGCGCTCTACCGCGACGGCTCGAAGCTCAGCCAGCCGCTGCAGAGCCAGCTCATCGCCGACGAGGAGGAGGACGACGCGGTCGAGACCTTCCTCGAAAAGCCGGCGGCGGCGCGCGCGGCGGCCGCGGCCGAGAAGGTGGTGGAGAAGATCGTCGAGCGCATCACGGTGCTGCGCGAGCGCGAGCGGCTGCCCGAGCGGCGCAAGGGCTACACGCAGAAGGCCGTGGTCGGCGGCCACAAGGTCTACCTTCGTACGGGTGAGTACGAGGACGGCCGCCTGGGCGAAATCTTCATCGACATGCACAAGGAGGGCGCGGCGCTGCGCTCGCTGCTCAACAACTTCGCCATCGCGATCTCGCTCGGCCTGCAATACGGCGTGCCGCTCGACGAATATGTCGATGCCTTCACGTTCACGCGGTTCGAACCGCAGGGCCCGGTGCAGGGCAACGACTCGATCAAATACGCCACCTCGATCCTCGACTACGTGTTCCGCGAGCTCGCGATCTCGTATCTGTCGCGCTTCGATCTCGCGCATGTGGAGCCGAGCGAAGGCGGCTTCGACCAGCTCGGCCGCGGGGTCGAGGAAGGCAAGCCCGTGGGCGGGGGACCGGCGTCGAAATACGTCTCCAAGGGGCTCACCCGTTCGCGCACCGACAAGCTCTCGGTTGTGAGCGGCACCGGCGGCACCGGCGGCGGAAGCAGCGGCGCGCCCTCCGCTTCCTCGGTTCCCTCCCCCCTTGTGGGAGAGGGGTCGAAAGTGACCGCACTCCGTACGGGACAAGTCCGCACGGAAGTCGCCGGCACCACGGCGCTGAAAGCGGAGCCCGAGCTGAAGCTCTCGCCCACGCAGGCACTCGAAGTGCATGCGGCGACGGACGCGCGCGCGCACGCCAAGGCGGCGGCGTCGGAGAAGCGGGCGGAGGCGCGCGCCAAGGGCTACGAGGGCGAGGCCTGCGGCGAATGCGGAAATTTCACTTTGGTGAGAAACGGCACGTGTCTCAAGTGCGACACGTGCGGCAGCACGACGGGGTGTAGCTAAGGTAACCTTACGAGCAAAGTGATGCGTCTCGTTGATGATGAAGATTTTGAAGTAGCCGCGCGGCGATTCCGAATCGCACTTGGGATCGATGGTCAATTGCGCCCGGATATGATTACCGTGATCGTAAAGTTGAAGCATCTCGGTCTGATTAAGAACTATGTCCGAGTTCCTGATGCAGAGATGCCAGATGACGAGGCCTACTACGATTCCGAAAAAAGCTGTTGTATCTACGAGAAACTACATTTTGTGCTGCAAACGCTATGTATGGCTACAGCAAAACCGATCGGCGGAGAGCGCGGTTTACGATAGCTCATGAAGTTGCCCACGTCGCCCTTTGGCACGATGGAGTCCGCTTTCGCGGCAACACAAATGCATTAGCCGAAGAAACGGTTCGAAAAATTCGACGCCAGGAGCGCGAAGCCGAGCGATTTGCGGCTGCATTCCTGGCGCCGGCACATTTGGCGGACTAAAGTGATGACCCCCGAAGAGATCTCAGAGCGATTTGATATCAGCATTGTCGCGGCAAGAATTCGCGCGGAAGAATTGGATCGGATGCGACGACGACGATTGGGAATCAAGCGCCCATTGCCTCCTGGTGTGCGCGCCTATCTAGAGAAAGCCAAGAAAGCGGGGTATCGGGTGACCAGCTTGGACGACACTTGAGAGCGAATTGCCAATGAGTACTTCTGACCAATGGCGCGTTGCTTTGGAATTTTATGAATCCGAGAAAAGGCTCCAATACGAGCAGGCAAAATTCCTATTCGAGCAATCGAGAACATATCAAGCAGTTATCATGGGATTAGCGTATGGAGGCTTTTTCGCCCTCTGGTCTTCCACAAACTCATTTGTGCAAAACAAGGGAATTTCGGCGCTGGCGGCAGCTTTGATGCTTATTTCAATTTTGGCTTTTGCCCTCTGGACAATTCTGAACATGTACATGCTTGCACAGGTAACGCTGAAACACGCTGGCCTTGCCAAACTTTACGACAAAGACCCTCAATCTCACGAGGAACTGTTGGCGCGCACCAAACTCATTTCTGAGAAGCGACACATGATCAATGCTGAAATAAGGGATGTCACCGTAAGGTTGGCAATGTTTTGGAGGCCATTCTTTTATACAAGTTTGATCTTAGGTGTTATCGCGGCACTAATCATGCTCGTTGTGCTGGTTACCCATTCCATTGAGAGCTTGGCTCTCTGAAATCATCGACTGAGTTGATAGCAAGCGTAGCCCGGATGAGCGAAGCGATATCCGGGAACTATACAGGCCACTGAGGCGCCATGAAGAAACTACTGGATACCAGTAGTCAACTGTGCTAGAGTTAGTTCTAATGGGATGACGCCAAGGCCCGCGCCAATGCGCGCAAGCATGGTGTCACCTTCGAGCGCGCGAAACTCGCTTTCAAGGACCCGTTTGCGGTCGCCGTCGTCGACGACCGTGAAGTCTATGGCGAGGAGCGGTTCGTTCTCTTGGGCGGCGCGGCCGACGGGCCGCTTCTTTTCGTGGCCTACACCGAGCGCGGCGACACGGTGCGCATCATTTCTGCCCGGCGGGCGACGAGACATGAGCAGGACATCTATGAACGGCAGAACAAGAAAACACGGTGATCGCCGCCGCGCGATGACCGAGGGGCAAGTTTTGGCCGCCGCGCTCGGCGATCCGGACGCAAGACCGCTGACGCGGCGTGATTTTGCGCGCATGAAGAAAGTGCCGCGTGCAAAAATTATCCGCCGCGCGCTTGGCCTCAGCCAGGAGGAGTTCGCCGCTCGCTATCATATTCCGCTTGGCACGCTGCGCGACTGGGAACAGGGGCGCAGCGTGCCGGATCAAACCGCCCGCGCCTATCTCGAGGTCATCGCCGCCGAGCCGAAAGCAGCGGCGCGCGCGCATGAACGGGCGGGCGCGGCATGAGCACGGCGAGAGCGTTGTAAAGTTATCGTGTCATGCGCGGGCTTGACCCGCGCATCCACGTCTTTCTTGCGGACGTACAGCAAGCAAGACATGGATGGCCGGGACAAGCCCAGCCATGACAGGAAATCGGCCGCCTCGTCCTGAGGAGGCCGCGAAGCGGCCGTCTCGAAGGATGAGGCGGCCCGAACCACACCCTCATGGTTCGAGACGCGCGCCTTCGCCCTGAGAGCTTCGGCGCGCTCCTCACCATGAGGCCACGCGTCGCTCATCCTTGTTGCGGACGGTTCCGCGGCCGGCTCCGCCGTTGCGTCGCTCAATCTCCGCCCGGATTCGATGTCGACGGGTCCTTCGGCTCGTCGATCGTGAAAGTGTGAGACAGCCCGCACGCCGGACATTCGAATACATGCAGCTCCGGCCGCGCATCCTGGGGCGGGACGATCCTGGTCCGCCGCATCGGCACGGCGCAATTTCGGCATCGCGGTTTGGTCGTTTCCATGACGCGCGCGTTTACCAACGCCGATTCAGGTCGTATTTGATGCAAGTCAAAATAAGACAGATTTGTTGTCCTATTTCCCTCACGTGCGGGGTGAACTGGCCGCTCGTCCCCGCAAAAGCGGGGACCCGGGGCCGCTGGATTCCTGCTTGCGCAGGAATGAGCGGAGATAGGCGATGGCCAGCGCGTTTGAGTTGCTGGACCCGCGCTTTCGCGGGGGTGAGTGGAAGGGGAATATTCGCTCGCCAGCGACGAGCTGATCGCTCATCTCCAAGTCTCGAGTTTCCTCGCTAAAAAAATAAACTTATCTCCACCCTCCAAACCCGCGCTTATCGTGTCGTGCAAACCTGTTTTCCCTCTCCCCATGGGGAGAGGAATCTACGCCGTCACCGACGCCTCACTCATCACGAAAATTCATCGCGCGCCTTGGTAACCGCCGCCCCGCGCGGCGCGAACGTCGCACGGCCGCAACTTTGCGCCCGCCCGCCAATCCCGGCCGGCGATTGTCCGAAGGTTGCCATGAAACTCGGCCTGCTGTTTCTGCTTTTCGTTTTTTTCGCCTCGCTGCCGGCGCGGGCGAAAACGATCGACGTGTTCGACCATCACCGCGGACGCGCCGGCGACTAAGTCCGGGCACGCGGGCCGCGCGATGCCATTTTTCGTTTGCCCGCCGGCTGCGGAAAAATGCTAACAAGCGGCATGGCCAAACCACCCCCGATCTCGAAACAAGCCCTGCGCGAGGAAACCGAGCGGCTGATCAAGGAGGCCATGGAGAAAAAGGGCCTCACCGTCACGCAAGGCGACACGCGCATCGAGGCCGTGTGCGGCAAGTGCGGCGCGCCCAATCGCGTCAAGGCGCCCATGGGCCAGACCCGCGTGGAATTCAAGTGCAAGGAATGCGGGCACAAGCAGAAGACGCTGTGACCATATGAGATCGGCCGATCACGACTCGCGCGGGGCCGTCCAATCGGTACGCCGTTCGTCGCCGGCGGCGGTGTAGGCGACCCTGCAGGCCTTGCATTCGTAGCTGCGCAACTCCGGCAGGCCTCCCACCCGCGGCACGGAGCGGACGAAGGTCATCGGCTTGCCGCAGTTCGGGCACAGCGGGACGGTAGAGTTGGCGTGAGCATCCATATCGTCTTCATGGCGCAAATCGTGACGGCGGGTGTTGATCCGGATCAATGCCGGCACTGCGAATGAGACCGTATTCATGAAGGCAAAGGAGATCGCCATGCGCCTGATCACGGGACTGGTCGTATTCGTGCTCCTGCTCATCCTCGTGCTGGTCGCGCTGCCGCGCGGCGCGGCCCGCGGCGCGCCAGCAGACGAGCGGGCCGGAGCGGGCGGCTACTCCTCCGGCTCGGTGGTGAAGAACAGCGGATAGCCTTTCTGCTTGCCGAGCTCGGTACCTTCCTTGGCCTTAGTCTCGGCCACATCGCGGGTATAGACCGCGATCACGCAGGAGCCGCGCTGATGGGCGGTCATCATCACGCGGTAGGCGTGCTCCTGGTTCATGCGGAATACGGCCTTCAGCACCTGCACGACGAATTCGCGCGGGGTGAAATCGTCGTTGAGCAAGATGACCTTGTAAAGCTTCGGCCGCTCGGTCTTGGTCTTGATCTTGGTTTTGGGTTTGACGACGGTGCCGGACATGGCCGAAGAATAGCACACATACGACCGCCTCGGGCGGCGAACATGAAAGGAGGCAGCTATGACCGCGTTCAACGCCGTGCGATTTCGGGTGAAGCCCGGACAGGACCAGGCATTCCTCGACGCGCACAAAAAGATCCAAGCCGATTGGCCCGGCCTGCGCCACGTCAACATGGTCAAGACTGGCGACCGCAACTACTGCATCATCGCCGAATGGGACAGCATGGATGCGCTCGCCAACGCGCGGCCGCACATGATCAAGACGCTCGACAGCTTCCGGCACATGCTGGAGGACCTCGGCGGAGGCCTCGGCGTCACCGATCCGGTCTCCGGACCGGTGGTTTTGGCGTTGAAATAGGCCGTCGCTACTCCACGCTGGCGATCACGATCGAAATATTGTCCGCACCGCCGGCGCGCATGGCGCGGTCGAACAGCTCTGTCACGGCGTCGAAATCGGGCAGTCGCAGGCAGTCCGCGATCGTCTCCTGGTCGAGCATATCGGTCAGCCCGTCGCTGCACAGGAGAAAGCTCGCGCCGGGGGCGAGGTCCAACTCGCCGACATGCGGCAGGATGCCGGTGCGCGCCACCGAGCCGCCGAGCGATTGGGTGATCAGCCCGCTGCGCGGGCCAGGCGGGCTGTCGTCGATGCTCAATTGGCCGAGCGTGCCGTTTGCAAAATCGTAGAGCCGGCTGTCGCCGACGTTGAACCACACGAGGCGCGGCGCCAGCACGAGGCCCACCACGGTCGTCCCCATGCCGAGCAGGTCATCGTCGGCAGCCATGGCGCTGTATAGCTCCGTGTCAATGGCCTGCAGCGTCCCGGCTGCGGCGCGCGCGTCGAGCAGGTGCTCGGGCTCGGCCGCCAGCCGCCGCGCCGCGTAGCGGCTCGCCACCTCTCCGGCGTTGTGACCGCCCATGCCGTCGGCGACGGCGCAGACGAGCGGCGCCGAAAGATCATGCCGCGATTGTTCGGGCCCGGCCATGTCGACCACGGAGACCCAATCACCGACGACGATTGTGTCCTCGTTCTGCGGGCGCAAGCGGCCGCGGTGCGTGAAGGCGGTGACGTAAGCCAAGGCCGGCATTGCTATATGACTCACCTGGCGCGGTTGAATATTGCGACGTTCTTCTTATGATGCCTCAAACTTTGCGCCAAGCGCGCGATCGATCGTAGGGTCGGGGGCCGACAGATGAACCGTAATACTCTGATCGTTATCATCGGCGCGCTGGTCGTCGCCGTCGCCGTGCTGGGATACATGCTGTACGACGCCAAGAAGGAGCCGACCGGCGTGCAGATCAATGTCGGGCCGGGCGGTGTCAAGATCGAGCAGAAATAAGCGGCCCGGCGTACACGCCGCATTTGTCGGCCCCGTCCTCTGCCGTCACGGCCTTGTTATCGGGCATTAAGGCTTCGTTTTCATTCCGCGTGCATGGTCTCCCCGTGCTTTGAGGGGAGCTGTGCTGCGTGAGTAGCTGTTGCGGATCAAGTTCGCCGTTGCTTCAGTTCCTGAAAAACCAGTCTCCGGACGCGCTTTTGCAGGCAAAGCTCAAACCCAAAGACCCGGCTGATCCGAAAACCTGGCTCGCGCCACCACATCCATTCGATCCCGCACACGCGCCGAACTCCGGCCATCAGCCCCGCGCGAGCAAAACACCCGGCACCGGATTGGTGCTCGATATCACGACCTGAGCCAGCAGAAATTCTCCTCTGATTGCCGATAGGTGTCCCAAGATCGGACACTCAGATTCGCGTTTTCGCCGCAGAGCAGCGAAGATTTTGAATTGCGGCAGCTTTGAGGTAATTCCTTCGGTTGGCGGCAAACCGTCGCTGCCATGCCGTCTTACTTACTCTTGGCAGTGTTCATGAATGCGGTAAAATTGTTAACAAGTGTAAATATTTGCGAGGGAGTACCCGAATGATCACGCGTCGCAAGGCGATCGCCATGTTTCCGGCCGGAATAGTGGCCGGATCGAGTTTCTTCAGGCTCGCTGAGGCAGAACCGGTCGTGCCCATCATCAGGGCCAATCCAAACGCGGCGCGAGAGATCATGGCGAAGATCGACCAGACCGGTCGGACGCCGCACCAGGATGCCACCAAAGCGCTGATCGACTCTTATATCCGGATCGCCAACCTCCGCATCTCCGCGGCCGATTCGCGATCCAAGCTCAATACAAGGCAGGATTTAAGAGACGCGCTCGAGCAGCAGGGCGCGATGCACACGGCGGTCAACATCGTCATCGACATGCGCAAAAAGACCGATGACATCATCGACTCCGAGAAGGACCCTTACGGCCGGCGTTTGTCATCGCCGGACAAATCGAAGATCGCGTCGTCGATCATCATCAAGAACAACTCAATGAAGGAAATTCTCACCGATTTGTTGAGCGGTCCGCCGGGAGAATTCGACAACAGAAAAGTGGCGCCGACCAAGATCTACCAGCTTCATTCGATCTCCGAAGACCTGCTGAAGGCCGGCCGTGATTTGGCGACCTGGGGACCCGATACGTTTTACGCCATGGCGCGCGGCTACGCGACCTTCCAGTTCATTCGGTACTGCATCAGGGACAGTCAGGGCGGCTCCTCCTCGATACTGGCGCGCGCCTACACGATGAAGGTGATCGGCGAGTGCGAAAGCTATTTCGCGCTGCGGAGCGCTTCGCTGACGGCTGCCGCACCGGCGCAAACCGGAACGACCCCCACCACCACCCCGACGACCGGGCAATTGAGCTGGACGGAACGGTACGAAGTCGAAAAAGACATGATCGACAAACGCTTTCCCAAGCAGATCTACCTGGGAAGCCAGATTGGGCGTGAAACCAGATGCGAAAGCTCCGGCCGCCGCATCAAGAATTACTACGGCACGTTCACCCAGGAGTCATCGTTCGATCGCGGTTTCAGAATGGACGACGTCGTGGCATCCGAATGCACGAACACGATCAACGACAAGGGCGCGAGCGCCATGAACAACTTGCTGAGCGGCGCCACGAAATTTCCGACGCCGACGCAGGGCAGTCCCGACCATTTCAGGCAGGCGATGCACGATGTGGAAAAAGGGATCAATGATCATATCAAGTTTCTGAAGACGCAACGGGACAAGGAAAATCCGCAAACCCCCGCGACGACGACGACGACCGCGCCGGCGACAGGTGACGACGTGATCGCCGAATTCAAGACCATGCAGCAAATGGCGGCGGCGCTGCGCGAGACGTTGGCGCTGACTTAATCGACATTGACCGACGGATACCAACGACGGCGCCAGGTCGCGCCGTCGTTCGCTTTTTATGCGGCCGTCGCTACCATGATCCGATCAGATTGAATCGGATCATGATCTAGCTTTTTGTTTAAGCATGATCTTTTCCGAAAACCGGGTTCCACTTTTCGGGATCATGCGCTAGCCGGGATTCCTGGCGGTCACCTTCCACGAACTGGAATCCATGAAGATGCCGCCGGCGCGCTGATATTTGGCAAGTTCCGCTTTCAGCGCCCGGGCGATCTCGTCATGGCGTTGCTCCGCGAGCTTGCCGGCCTCGCGATAAACCTCGCCGGCTGGACCAATCGCAAGCTGGAAGGCCACGGCATCGTCGAGATCCTTGCCGACAAAAACCTGCGCGTCCACCTGCTCGAATTCGATGTCCCGATAGCCCGCGATCTCGAGCTGCTTGGCCACGACTCCGGTGTCGGCCATGGAGAACGGTCCCGGTCCGCAGGACTGGGCATTCTCGCCGGGCGGCGGCAAGAATTGCAGCACCACTTTCTTGGCATGACCGAGCCATGGGTTGTCGTTGATCCCGCGCCAGACGATCATCGTCATGGTGCCGCCGCCTTTGAGACTCGCGCGCATGTTGCGCAGGCCGGCCACCGGGTTCTCGAAAAACTGCGTGCCGAAGCGCGAGAAGCAGAAGTCGTGCACCGGTTTGAAGGGATAGGTCTGCACATCGGCTTCGAGGAACGTGACATTGGTCAGGCCGGCGGCCTTGGCGTCCGCGCGGCCGTACTGCAGGAAGCCATCGCAGCAATCGATGGCAAGCACTGAACCGCCGGGTCCGACCAGACGTGCAAGCTCGATTGCGGTATCGCCAAAGCCGCAACCGGCATCGACCACCTTGTCGCCCTTGCGCACGCGAAGCGTGGGGAAAATCTTGGCGCTGTGCAGCGAGAGGCCGTCGACGAGGATGTGCTTCCAGCGCACGAATTTTGGCACCAAAACGCTGTTCCAGAATTCGACGTATTGGTTCTTCGGGTCTTGGGTTTTCGAGTCCGCAGCGACTTGAGCGTTACTCATGGCAGGCCTCGCGATTGCGTCCTAAAAAACAATACTGCTCCTTCGTGATCGGCGCCACAAGCGAAATAGCCCAATGGCGATTTCACTTTGCGCCGCCCTGCTCTATTCTCATCGCGAGACTTGAACAGCGGAGGCCGACGTGGCGCGCGTGCGAATGATTTCACCCGATACGAGCGATGAGGAAGTCCAGAAAGTGTACCAGGGCGTGGTCAGGCAATGGGGCCGGGTGAGCAATTTCTCGCAGGTGCTCGCGCATCAGCCGGCCGCGCTGGCCGGCTGGATGCTGCCGAACGAGAGCATCCGGCTGAAGAACGTCAAGGCCGATCCGGAATACGTGAAGATCCAGCAACTCGTCATCATCAAGACGTCGGCGCTCAACGCCAGCGCCTATTGCATGTCGCATAACGTGCCGTTGGGTCGGAAAATCGGGCTGTCGGACGCGCAGATCGCGGCGGCACAAGGCGACGATTACATGAATTCGCCGGACCTCAGCGAGCGGCAGAAGGCGGCCGTGCGCTGGGCGGAGGCGGTCACCAAGATGACCGCGCGCGACGACGAGGCCGCGTTTGCGGCGATGAAGAAGCATTTCAGCGAAAAACAGATCGTCGAGCTGACGGTGTTTTGCGGCATGTGGAATTACTCAAACCGATTGTGCGAAGCGCTCCACGTCGACCTCGAGCGACCCGACAAACGCATCGAGTTCCAAAAATGAGGCGAAGGCGTGCTTAACGAAGCGCTGCGCGGTTCCTTACAAATTTAGCTTGTTTGAATGAACGCCATGGAGCGATTTTTCGCTTATTTCGATTATCCTGCGCAGAACGTCAAGATCACCGCACGAGTCGCAACGATCGCGATCTTAGCCTTGCAACCATGATTGCATCCTCTCCGCCCGACACCGCCTCCGCGACAAGCCGCTCGCTGATCGATGAATTGATCGGCGCGGTGGCCAACGGAACCGCCCAGCACCGGCTGCGGGTGGTTCAGCGCATTACCGACCTCTTTGTCGCCGGCTCGCGCCATTACTCGCGCGAGCAAATCGCACTGTTCGACGATGTGCTGCAGCAGCTTGCCGCCGAGATCGAGGCCAAGGCGCGCGCCAAGCTCGCGTGCCGGTTTGCCGACATGGACACCGCTCCGCCCGGCCTGATTCGCGCGTTTGCGTTCGACGATGCGATCGAGGTGGCCGAACCCGTGCTGATCAATTCGCCGCAACTCAGCGATGCGGACCTGACGGAAAATGCCGCAACCAAAAGTCAGGATCACCTCTATGCCATCGCGCAGCGTCTGAGGCTGAGCGAAGCGGTCACGGACGTGCTGGTCGAACGCGGCGACACCCGGGTCGTGCATACGGTCGCCGGCAATCGCGGCGCGCGGTTCTCGCTTGCGGGCTATGGCAAGCTGACGGCGCGCGCCCGTTACGACCGCAAGCTGACGCTCACCATCGCGCAGCGAAGCGACATCCCGCGGCAGTATTTTCTCAAGCTGCTCGAAAACGCCTCGGCGTCGGTGCGCGCGAAGCTGGTGGAGGCCAACCCGCAGATGGCGGCGACGATCCGCGACGCCGTCGGCAAGGTCGCCGTTGCATTGCAGGAGGAAACGCGCGCGGCGTCGCGGCATTACGCGGTCGCATCGCGCAACGCCAACCGGCGCTTCAACGGACAGGCGGTCAGCGAGCGAAACGTCTATGCTCCGGCGGTGGCGCAGGAATTCGAAAAAACCGTTCTTGCCCTTGCCAAGCTCGGGCGGTTCCCGGTCGACCTCGTGGAACGCGCTCTGCTCGATGAAGGCGAAGACATGGTGCTGCTGCTGGCCAGGGCCGCCGGCTGCACCTGGGTCACGGCGCGAAAGCTGCTCCAGATGAACGCCGCCAAACGCAAGCTGACACCGGACGAGCTGTCGCGCGCCTTCGAGCGATTCGAGCGGCTGAGCGTGGAAACGGCGCGGCGGGTGGTGAAATTTCACCAATGCCGCGTGCAACGCGCTGAAGGCGCGGTCAACGGCGCGGTGCGGGGTGCGAGCCCGCGCGCAAAAATAATCGCTGAATTCGTCTAGCGCGGCGGCATTTCGCTGAACAGAACGCCGCCCTTCGACTTGTCGGTCCTCGGCGTCTCTACGAGCGTAATCACAACGGCTTCTTTGGGCACGTTGTAGTTCTTCACCATGGCATCGGTGATGTCCTTGCACAGGCCGCGCTTTTGATCCTGTGTGCGGTTTCCGACGGCATATACGACGATTTCCGGCATATGGTTCTCCCGTGCTTGTTGCCGCATCTTACATCGACCGGGACGCCGCGAAGAAGAGGCCGGTCAGCGTAGGGAAAAATGCGCGCGGCTCAAAGGCCTCAAAAGGAGAAACCTCGCCGGAGCGAGGTTCCTCTCGAACATCGCGATCGAAATCGCGTCAGCGATTCTGGCTGTGCTGGCCCGGACGATCCTGGCCGGGATGCTGGCCGGGATGCTGGCCCTGCTGACCCGGCTTCTGACCGCCGCCGCCCTGCTGCTGGCCGGGCTTCTGAGTCCAGTCCGGGCGATTCTGCTGCTGCTGTTGCTGACCCGGTTTCTGGTTCTGATTTTGATTCTGCTGCTGGTCGCGATTCGGATTTTGCTGGTTCATGGCGTGACTCTCCTGCATGAAGCCTCCCTGCCATCACGAAAACGACTTAGCACCGGTTTCGTTCCACGCAAGTGGTACAAAATCGTATCTCGGACGCGCTCGATCGTGGATTTAATTCTGTTTTATGCGATTTGTCGCAAACCAGTACGTAATCATCGCAGCCGCGCATTCATGCGCCGCGCGGGTCACACCTTCTTGTAGGCGCGATCGTGATACAGCAGCGCGTGCCCCGGCAGCCCTGAACGAATCGCTTCGACCACGGCGAAATAGACGTCGTGCGAGGCCACGGTCTTCACTTCGGCAACGCGGCAGTCGAGCGCAACGACGGCGCTGGTCAGCACCGGCGAACCGGTCTGCAGCGTCGTCCAGTCGCCGGAGGCGAAACGATCGGCGGCTTGCGCGCCGGTGCGGCCGGCGAACACATCCGCGATGTTTTCCTGGCCGGCGCGCAGCGTGTTGACGCAAAGCACGCCGTTGTTGCGAAGCAGCGGCGCACTGTTGCTTCGGCGGTTGAGGCAGACCAGCAGCGTCGGCGGCTGATCCGACACCGAGCAGACAGCGGTGGCGGTGAATCCGGTCTTGCCGGCAGGCCCGGCGGTGGTCACCACATGGACCGCGGCCCCGAGCCGGCTCATGGCCTCGCGAAATTGCGCCGCCTCGACGCTGACGACCCGCTCGGGCCGCGCCGCCTCGAAGGCGCTCGCCATGTCGTCGTCGGCCTGTTGATCGATCCAACTCATGGCCGCAGTCTACCGGATTCCGCGCTTGGGAGGGAACCCGCTTCGGTTTCTGCATGTGAGTGGTTAATCCGAGCGGGCCGCGCCGATAAAGCGCCGTTGCCCGTAGGGTACCGCCCCTGCTAAAAATCAAATCGGGTCGCGAGCAATCGTTAAAGTAAAAATTCACCGGCATTGCGGGCGAATGCCAACCGGTCTTTCGGGCGCATGGAATATTTCGTTCAGCAGCTCATCAACGGCGTCACGCTCGGCTCGATTTATGGGCTGATCGCCATCGGCTACACGATGGTTTACGGCATCATCGGGATGATCAACTTCGCGCACGGCGACATTTTCATGGTCGGCGCGTTCATCGCCCTGATTGCATTCCTAACGCTTGTCACCATCGGGCTGACCGCGGTGCCGGTTGCGCTTTTCATCGTGCTGTTGATCGCGATGGGTTTGACGGCGCTCTATGGCTGGACGGTCGAACGGCTGGCATACCGGCCGCTGCGGCATTCGTTCCGGCTTGCGCCGCTGATCTCGGCGATCGGCATGTCGATCATCCTGCAGAATTACGTGCAGATCGCGCAGGGCGCGCGCGTCAAGCCGCTGCCGCCGCTGATCGAGGGCGGCCATGTGCTGATCGACAGCGAAGCCTTTCCGGTCGAACTGTCCAATGTGCAGATCATCGTGGTGCTGACCACGTTCGCGCTGATGGCGATGTTCTCCTGGATCGTGGCCAAGACCCGGCTCGGCCGCGATATGCGCGCCTGCGAGCAGGATCTCAAGATGGCGGCACTGCTCGGCGTCAACATCGACCGGACGATTTCGCTCACCTTCGTGATCGGCGCTGCGCTCGCGTCGGTCGCCGGGATCATGTATCTGCTGTACTATGGCGTGATCGATTTCTACATCGGCTTCGTCGCCGGGGTGAAAGCGTTCACCGCGGCGGTGCTCGGCGGCATCGGCTCGCTGCCCGGCGCCATGATCGGGGGGCTGTTGATCGGTCTGATCGAGACGTTCTGGTCGGCGTATTTTTCGATCGAATACAAGGATGTCGCCGCGTTCTCGATCCTGATCGTCGTGCTGATCTTTTTGCCGACCGGGATTCTCGGCCGGCCTGAGGTCGAGAAGGTGTGAGCCGGGACCCATCCGTGCAAAAGCAGCTCTCGTCCCGCGCATTTTTCTCCGCCCTGGGCCTCGCGCTGAAGGATGCCGCGCTCGCGGCGCTGGTGGCCTTCGGTCTGTTCAGCCTGCTGATCGGGATTCGCACCGACCAAGGACCGACCGGCGGGCTCATCGTCTATACGCGCTTCGATTCGCTTGCCGCTCTGGTGATCGCGGTCTTCGTCGGCGCCTTTCTGCGTTCTCTGTTCTTCGGCGAAGCTTCGATCGTGCCGTTCTGTTCGCGGCTGTTCGCGTCGCTTGTGCCCCCTCGCCTCGCCGGATGGCAGCAGAGTGCGGTTGCGGCGCGGATCAAGCGGATTGTTCAATTCATCAGGCAATGGATCAGCCTGGTTGTCGGCACCGCATTGCTGGCGTTCACCTTTGCGGTGCCGGTGATCTTTTACGACAACCGCTACATCCTCGACCTCGGCATCCTGATGTTGACCTATGTGATGCTCGGATGGGGCCTCAACATCGTGGTCGGGCTCGCCGGGCTGCTCGACCTCGGCTATGTCGCCTTCTACGCGGTCGGCGCCTATTCCTACGCCTTGCTCGCGCAGAACTTCGGCGTTTCGTTCTGGATCGGCCTGCCGCTCGCCGGCATCCTGGCGGCCTTTTGGGGCATGCTGCTCGGATTTCCGGTGCTGCGTCTGCGCGGCGACTATCTTGCGATCGTGACGCTCGCTTTCGGCGAGATTATCCGCCTGATCCTGATCAACTGGCGCAGCGTCACCGGCGGACCAAACGGTATTTTGAGCATTCCGAGGCCGTCGTTCTTCGGCATCCCGTTCGTCGACAGCGAGCGCGGCTTTGCGGCCACCTTCGGACTCGAGTTTTCACCCACGCACCGTGTGGTGTTTCTGTTCTACGTGATCCTGACGATGGCGTTGCTCACCAACTGGGTCACCCTGCGGTTGCGCCGGCTGCCGATCGGCCGGGCGTGGGAAGCGCTGCGCGAGGACGAGATCGCCTGCCGCTCGCTCGGCATCAACACCACCAATACCAAGCTCACCGCCTTTGCCATGGGGGCGATGTTCGGCGGATTTGCCGGCGCGTTCTTCGCAACCAAGCAGGGATCGATCAGTCCCGAATCCTTCAACTTCGGCGAATCGGCCCTGGTGCTCGCTATCGTCGTGCTCGGCGGCATGGGCTCGCAACTCGGCGTCGCCATCGCGGCGTTCGCGATGATCGGCGGTTTCGAGTTGTTCCGCGGATTTGAGCAATACCGCATGCTGGTGTTCGGCATCGCCATGGTCGGCATCATGATCTGGCGGCCGCGCGGGCTTGTTTCGACGCGCGCTCCCACGCTCGCGCTCGCGCCGTCGAAGGCCGGGCCCGTTCCGACCAACAGGATCGGCAATGAACGCAACGCCTGAAGCGATCCTGACGGTGGAACATCTGACCATGCGCTTCGGCGGTCTGGTCGCGGTCGACAATCTGAGCTTTGTCGCACAGCGCGGCCAGGTCACCGCGCTGATCGGGCCGAACGGCGCCGGCAAGACCACGGTGTTCAACTGCATCACCGGTTTTTACAA
>Ga0187765_10000343_pt1 | contig 16952 bp, 10 predicted proteins | sample 0216_QUI02_MP05__3_FD_133018 | JGI IMG/M metagenome (GOLD analysis project Ga0187765, IMG submission 133018) | Tropical peat soil microbial communities from peatlands in Department of Meta, Colombia - 0216_QUI02_MP05_10_MG | ecosystem: Environmental > Terrestrial > Soil > Wetlands > Peat ...
CGCTCGTAGAGGAAGCTCTCCTTGTGCCGCGACAGGCACCACTTCGCCATGATCGAGCCGCCGCGCGACACGATGCCGGTCACGCGGTTGGCGGTGAGCGGCACATAGGCGAGCCGCACGCCGGCGTGGATGGTGAAATAGTCGACGCCCTGTTCGCACTGCTCGAGCAGCGTGTCCTTGTAGACCTCCCAGTCGAGTTTGACCGGATCGCCGTTCACCTTCTCCAAGGCCTGATAGATGGGCACAGTTCCTATGGGACAAGGCGCGTTGCGGATGATCCACTCGCGCGTGTTGTGGATGTTGCGCCCCGTCGAGAGGTCCATCACCGTGTCGGCGCCCCAGCGGATCGCCCACACCATCTTCTCGACTTCCTCTTCGACCGAAGACGTCACGGCCGAGTTGCCGATATTGGCGTTGATCTTGGTCAGGAAGTTGCGGCCGATCGCCATCGGCTCAAGCTCGCCGTGATTGATGTTGGCCGGGATGATCGCGCGCCCGCGCGCGACTTCCGAACGCACGAACTCCGGCGTGACGAACGCCGGCACCGACGCGCCGAACTGCTCGCCGTCGGCGAGCGCATCGTTCGCGCGCGACAGCATTTCCTTGCGTCCGAGATTTTCGCGCTCGGCCACATAGATCATTTCCTTAGTGATGACGCCCGCCCGCGCCCATTCAAGCTGCGTGATCGGATACGGCTTGCCGCTCGCCATCACCCGCGCCGCGGCCTCGCGATAAATCTCCGACATGCCGCTTGCCGCAGCATGCTCCCTCCCCCCTTGTGGGGGAGGGTTGGGGAGGGGGGTAATCACTTGCGCATGCGTCTTTGTCGACCCCCCTCCCTGTCCCTCCCCCACAGGGGGGGAGGGAACGCGAGAGGCGCGGCCCGTTATAGAAGCGTCGCTCGCGGAAGAAATTCCGCGCATCGGCCGCGGCGTATTGGGGAACGCGCGCGCGAGGTGCTTGCCGGTGACGTTGCCGTTGTCGATCGGTTTGATCGCGCGGCCCGAATATTCCTCAACCCCGCCGCGCTCCTTCACCCATTCGGTGCGCGTGCGCTTGAGGCCCTTCTCGACCTCGATCGCGACGTCGTTGTCGGTATAGACGCCTGACGGATCGTATACCGGCACCGGCGGCTCGCCCGACGACGGATCGAGCGCGATCTCGCGCAGCGGCACCCGCAGCTCCGGCGCCGCGTCCGGCGAGGTGTAGACCTTGCGCGAGCCGGCGATCGGTCCGGTGGTGACCTTCGGCGTCTGCAGATCGGACTCGGCGATGTGCTTGTTCATGGCGGCGCTCCTTGCAATCTCTCCTCATGCTGAGGGGCGCGCGCAGCGCGCGTCTCGAAGCATGAGCCAATATTTCATCCTTCGAGACGGCCGCTGCGCGGCCTCCTCAGGATGAGGACCCAGGATGTCGGTGAAGGGGGAGAAGCAAAACAGTCCCTGTCCCTTCGCCGGCATGACCCGGATCAGGTTCAAAGGGTCACCGCACCCTGCGGTCTCTCAGCTCGCGCACGAGCTCCCCTCGGAACACCACTAATGTAGGCTCATGCACCGGGGTGTCAACGTGATGGCAGCGCGTATCCAGGCCTCAGGGCGGGGAGGGCCGAAGGCCCCTCTCACGCCGTTACGGCCCCGGCAGCTTGGTCACCGCCACTTTCACCGCGCCTTCCGCCTCGGCGACCACGCGCAGCACCTTTGAGTCGAACGCGATCTCGACCAGGCGCAGGCCGGTGATCGACGCATCGGCGCGCAGGCCATCCTCCTGCTTCTGGAAATCGGCGATCGCCGCGGCGATGCTCTTGAGCGCGCTTGACGCGAACGGCTTGAGATCGACCACGGCGCTTTCCTCGATCGTGTCCTTCAGATAGGGGATCGCCGCGCGCGCCGCCGCGCCCAGCAGGCCGAAGGCCGTTTCCGAATCGACGTCGAGCGAGATGTCGGTCAGCCGCAGCATCTGCTTGGCGGCGTCGAGTTTCGGCCGTCCCCACACGTGAATGTTCGCGTCGGCGCCGAAGCCGAACCAGCTCTTCTTCTCGCGCGCCTTCACCTGCAGCGAAATCAGCAGGCGGTCGCCCGACGGCACGATCGTCGCGCGCTGCACGGTGATCTCGGCCGCGGACGTCGGATCGTCGCCGAATTTCTTTCCCTTCAACTGCGCCTCGATGATCTTGTTGACCTCGGTGAACGGGATGTCGATCGGCGCCGCGATGGCGACGCGGCCCTCCTGCAGCGGCGGCACGATCTTCAGCTGCGACGGAAACGGGCAATTCGGCTGCGTCTTCGACGGCACCACGCGCGTCTCCGCCTGCACGCCGACCGTGAGCGTCACGTTGTTTTCGTCGATCTTCGGCTGCGCCGCGAACGCCTGCACCGGCCGCATCTCGAGCCACAGGTTGGGCGCGTTAGGGCCCGCGGCCGCGAACGAAATCGAGCGGCACATCTTGTCCCATTCGCGCCGCACCGTCTGCTCGAGCGTGGTATCATTGCGCAGTTTCGATTGCAGCGCGCTGATCTGGTCGTTGACCGCGCGGTCGATGAACGGTTTGACCTCGTTCGACACGTTGATCTTGATGCCGACGACGGAAAGCCCGCCGTCGGCGACCGACACCTGGCCGCTCAGGTTCGGTTCAATCCGCCATGTCGGCAGCAGCGCCGGCCGCGCCGTCACCATGACGTTGCTCTTGATCTCGGCGCGCTGGTCGAGCAGGCCGGTCGCCAGATTCTGCGCATTGCGCCCGAGTTCCTGGCTGATGACGCCCGTGATCGAGCCGACCAGTCCGCCGGCGCCCTGCGCGGCTTGTCCGGTGACGCGCAGGATTCCGGTCAGGTTGGTCGACAACGTCAGCCCCTCGCTCCGGCCCACCACCGCGAGCGGACTCCGGTTCAAGGTCCAACCGATGTCGAGCTTGCCCAAGGCCTGGCTGATCGGATTGTCGCGCTGGCCGGAGAGGCTGCGCGGCGCGGTGTTGTCGAGCGCATTGCGGATCGCCGCGAGCGAAACCGCAACCGGCGCGATCACGATCGAGGTGCGCGTCATCGGCTGCAACGGCGCGATCTGCTGCAGCGGCGGGCGCTGGGTCGTCGGGCCGCTCGGCGAAAGGATATTCAACGCCCACAACGTGCCGCCGAAAAAGGCCGCCACGATGAGGGCTCCGAGAACAATGCGGCGCAATTGGAATGCGCGTCTGCGTTTGATTGTGGCCATCGGCGCCGATATTAGATTGCGCCCGCCGCCGGCGCCAGTGTTCAAAGCCCCGCGTCGAATCAGTTGCCGTCGAGCGCCGAGATCAGCCGCGACAGCACGTCGGGATCGATGGTTGCGTCGACCCGCAGCACCCGGCCGTTCGCCAGCACGATCTCGACCGGCGATCCGTTGGCCGGCGACGTATCGCTGGCGACCTTGTCGCTCGGCGGCTTTACTTCGGCCAGCTGCTGAGTCGGGCTTCGCGCCCGCGCGCGTGACGACCGGCTCGCCCGCGTGGTCGGCGCCGGACTGGCTGCGGTCGCGCTCGGCTTGGTTTCCGTCGGTGCCGCAGTGGCCGTCTGATCCACGGGCTTGGGCGAGTCCGTTGACTCGGAGGGAGTGACGGTCGCGACTTGGTCCGCAGGTTTGGCTTCCTTCGTCTCGGCCGGCGTGACAATTGCGGCCTGATCCACGGGCTTTGCGGGTTCCTTCGTCTCGCTCGGCGCTACGGTCGCGACTTGGTCCGCGGACGTTGCCGGCTCTTTCGTCTCCGCCGGCGCGACCGTCGCCACTTGATCCGCCGGTTTGGCGGCTGCTTTTATCTCGGCCGGAACGGCGTCGGTCGCCTGCGCAGGTTGCTTGTCTTTGGATGGATCGAGCCGCGCGACCTCGACCTTTTCCGGCGGCGTGATACCGAGTGCTTTTTGAAAATCCGCCGGCGCGCCGTTGAAAATGGTGACGTTCAGTTTCCCCGGCAGCGCATCGGCATCCGCCATCCGGCCCGAATCGGTGAAATGCCAGAGTGTCCACGTGCCGTCGTTCGGAACCTTGGGCTTGACATGAACCGGATTGCCTGAATCGGTGTAGTTGGCGATCCAGATCGGATAGCCCTGCAGCTTTGCAATCTTGGCGTCGTCCTTGATGATGGCTCGCCACCATCCGCGGCTGGTATAGACGATCGGCCTGCGTCCGGTCCGCTCCTCGACGCGCTTGAGCCACTGCAGCGCCTTCTGAAGGACGTCGTCCGGATCCTGCCCGGCCCAGAAGTCGCGGATTTTTCCGTTCTCGGGCGTGACGATCCAGCGCTTCGCCGCATCCTTGCGCTTGTCCGATTCCAGATCGAGGCAGGGCGGCAGATCGAGCGGCTGCAGTTTCCCGAGATCGTCGAGCATGTCGACGAAATTATCCGCCTGCGCGACCGGATCCTCGTCGGCGGACAGGGAATGATAGGCACCCCTGGGAATCTTGAACGTCGCCAGCGCGCGCCAATGATGCTCGAACGTCGGATCGCGATATCGCGAGCCTTGCGATTCCTTCACATAGACGAAGTTGACGTTTTGACTCGAAATCTTGCTCCAATCGATCTTGCATTCGCTGCAGGTCTCTCCCGCCTTGCAGGTGCAGTTTTCGTCGTTGTGATGGGAAACGTCGATGCCGAGTACGACGTCCTTCAAATCCGACGGAAGATAAAAGGTTGGCGCGGCAGGCGAGGTCACCGGATTGTAGGCAGGGCCCATATCGGCCCGCATGCGCGCGTCGAACAGCTGGCCGCGCGAGGGACCGTCGACCACGACCGGATTTGCGTCGTCGGCCCGACCGCCGGTGCACAGGGCGACGCAATAGGCAAACGACAGCCCAATGCGAATCCAGTGCTTCATTGTCCACTCCTACGCACACACAAGAGGAGTCGCTCGCCGGTATTCAGTCCCTTGTTAATTTGGCGACAGAATGATCCTTTTTTGCCGCATCAGCAAGATGATAATGAATTCAAAGGACTAATGTCCAATCGCTGAGCGCGCAGGCCGCTGAGAATTTTGTCGCGTGATTAACGACGATCGCGGCGTTTCACGTCACTGACCGAAGCTGCGGCGACGGCTTCGCCGCAACGTCGTTGGGCTTATCGGCCGCCCCGACTTTTTCGTATGAGCCGGCAATCAGGTGGTCGCAGCGCGTCCACCCGTCGGCCTTGTCGAGCAAGATTTTGAAGCGTGCGGCGCGCTCCCCCTTGAGCGTGCGCGCGAGCGCCAGCGGATCTTCATGCGAGGCCAGCCACAAGCTGACGTTGGGAAGGTGCGTCGCTCTCTCGGCGATTGCAAAGCCCTCCGCCTGATCGATCTCCGCCAGCACGACGTTATGCCGTTGCTCCTGACGGCTCTCCGCCTGATCCATCATGTCGCTGGCCTTGCCGATCCAGCTGCCATAGGCGCGGATCAGATGCACGCGTCTTAACACATAACCGGCCGCCGCCAGCATCTTGGGGAGGTCGGCGGTCTCATTGCGGCGCTGCTGCTTGTCGCTTTCGGGCAGTTTCTCCCACTCGACCAGCAATGGATTGTGTCGCTTGGCCTCGCTCCGCTTTGGCGCGTAACCCCAACCCAGCAGCCTCCGCTCGATCAGCCACCGGCGATGTTCGAGCCGCGCCAGCAGGTCGCATTCCTCCGGCGTCAATTCGACCACGATCGGATCTTGCGCTGCACCCTTTTTCAGCCCGAGCGCTTCCATGCGCGAAAGCTCTTCCATGCGCAGGCCGGCCTGCGCGAGCTTGATCGGCAGGTGGTCGCACGCGCGCCGATTCGACATTTTGTAGAATTCCGGAAGCTCCGGCCATGGCCGGTTCGCCGGCGCATCATGACGTTCCGGCGGCAGCGTCCTGCGATATTCGTCATGCCAGGCGCGTGCGAGCTTGTCGGTTGCGTCATCGATGGAGATTTCGCGGCTCAACAGACTTTCGAGCGTGCCGAAACCTTTCAGCCGGTCGGCGATCGGAACCATGACCTCGGTCGAAGCCGCGTAGTGCCCCAATCGATTGTGGTGCGCAAGGCGCACGTAGATCGGCACGTGGTGCTGATCGTGAGAGTCGAGCAAGCGCCGCATTTCCATGCCGACGAAAAGATCGTCCAGATCCTCTGGCAGACAGGTCACCACCGCCATCAGCGGCTCGTCGGCGATCTTTTCCGCAACCACGGCCCAATCCTTGCTCTTTTCGGACACCAGATCGGCTTTGACGAATTCGATGTCGGCAAACTCGCGCGCCGCCGGAGTATTGGAGGTGAAGACCTCCGCCACCTCCTCGGTGGCACGATCAATGGCGATGATCCGCATGCGTTGACCGAGCGCCGTCGGCGCCGTGCGGAGAAACTGCATAGCCACGGTGCGGCCCATCTTGCCGAAGCCGATGACGACCAGTGCGCCGGCCGCGAGCTCGGGCGCGATCGGCAGCGGCATGTCTTGCAGCAGGAGCCGCGCGCTGTTTTCGTAGGCGTTGAACAGCCGCACCTCGACGTCGAACAATCCGAGCGCGTGGTTTTCCTGGCTGTGCATTTTGGCGAACAGCCAGTCGTTGTCGATCTCGGTGAAGATGGTTATGCGTCGGCGGGCGTTGATCGGCAGCGTGTCATGGAAATCCCGCAGCCGCATGGTGATTTCGATATTGCTGGCGTCGTCGCCGGTCGCCACCACGATGGCGCGTGCCCGGCCGAGCCCCGCGATCTTCATGATGCCTTCGTTCTTGGGATCGCCGGTGATGACCGGAATATTGAGCTTCTCGCAAGTCGCGGCGTTGATCTCCGCCCCGACCGGGTCGATGACGACGAGGCCCTTGAAGTGTTTCCCCTCGTGCAGGTTCTGGATGATCTGCATGGCGGTATCGCCGAGACCGCAGATGACGATGTGGTCCTTCTGCCGACCGGCCATCATGATGTGAAGGTCGCGCCGCACCTTGTTATAGAATAGTTTCAGCGTCGCGCCGATGGCGGCGAAGATCGCGATGCCGGGCATCGCGATCTGCGCGATGACGAGCTGCCACGGATCCGGCGGCGTAGGCGGATCGCGGAAGAACGTGAAATCTCCGATGCCGCGCACCAGATTGAATGTCGCGATCAGAACGTGCCAGCCGTTCTGCAGATGGCACTGCGCGTCCTTGCTGTAGTAGGGGATCTTCTTGGTGAGGTCGGCGGGGTCCGGGATGAACGTGAAGGAGCATTCCCAAAAGCCCCAGAAACCGAGGGCGAACGCGACGATTCCCACGATGACAACGATGACCACATCGCCGCTGGCGAAAATCCTGAACATTTCCGAGCAACCCGTCCCACACGCGATCTCGTCGCGCAGAATTGTTCCGCTGAATTTAGCCTTTCCCCCTGTCCGGCATCAAGAAAGGCGATGCCGCTCGGGGCCTATCGAAGGCCGGCGGAGGCCACCTTGCGCGACACTTTGCTGCAGTTTCAGCGTTGCGCGCCCATCCGGTGCAGTTTCAGCACCGCATAGACCGCTTCGCTTGTCGGCACCGGCACTTTGAGTTCGCGACCGAGCGCCACCACCTTGCCGGTGAGCCAGTCGAGTTCCAGCCGATTGCCGCGCTCGAGATCGTGCGCCATCGACGCTTTGAAACTCGGCGGTGCGCCCTCCGCGAATGTCTTCTGTTCGTCGAAGAAATCCGTCGGCAGCACGACGCCCTTGGCGCGGGCCACCGCAATGACCTCGCGCATCAGGTTGAACAACAGCGTGCGGGTGTCGGGATCGGAAAGAATGGCGCCGAGTGGCGCCCGCATGGCACTGGTCGCGCCTGCGAGCGCTGCGAGAAAGACGAATTTCTTCCACAGGTCGACCTCGATCTGGTTCGACTCCTGAATGTCGATGCCCGCCTGCTGCGCGGTCTCGACAAATCGCGTAAGCGCCGCATCGGCTCGTCCGTCGATCCGTCCGCAGCGCAGCCGCGCGAACGGACTGGTATGGCTTATCACGCCGGGCGCCGCAATCACGGTCGCGATAAAGGCAAGCCCGCCCATCACCCGGTCCTTGCCGAGAATCGGCGCCAGCCGCTCTACGCTGTCGACGCCGTTTTGCAGCGTAATCAGCCGCGTCGCTGGCCCGACCAGCGGCCGCGCCTGTTCGGCGGCTTTCTCGGTATCCCACAGCTTGACTGCGAACAGCACGCTGTCGACCGCGCCCACGCGCGCCGGATCGTCGGTGATCTTGACGTCCTTCAGATGCAGGTTGCCGAGCGTGCTCTCGATTTTCAGCCCATTCTTGCGGATGGCGTCGAGCTGCGCCCCGCGCGCGATGAAATGCACCTCATGCCCGGCAACCGCGAGCCGCGCTCCGAAATAGCCGCCGACCGCTCCCGTCGCCATGATCGCGATGCGCATCGCGTGGCCTCCCGTTGTTGTCCGGGCGCGATCTAATGCGGTTGGAGCAATGAGGTCCAGAGCCTGCCGTCAATCGGCCGCACGCTCGGCGCGCATGCGGGCCGCTCCGGTTGTGCCCGCGTCCGTGATGTGACGGCCGGCATCCGGCAGAACCACGACTTTCGTGCCCACCGGCGCGCGGTTGTACAGGTCGATGACGTCCTCGTTGAGCATGCGGATGCATCCGCTCGACACATGCCTGCCGATGCTCTCGGGCTCGCTCGTCCCGTGAATGCGATAGAGCGTGCCGGCCAGATACATGGCGCGCGCGCCGAGCGGATTGCCCGGGCCGCCCGCCATGGTGCGCGGCAAATACGGCTGCCGATCGATCATCTCGCTTGGTGGTATCCAGTCGGGCCATTCGCTCTTGCGCTCGATCTTGCGCGAGCCCGACCAGGTGAAGCCCTCGCGCCCCACGCCGATGCCGTAGCGGATCGCTAGGCCGCCGCCGAGCACGTAGTAGAGATAGGCGTGCGGCGTATCGATCACGATCGTGCCGGCCGCTTCGCGCGTCGGATATGAAACCACCTGCCGCCGGAATTGCGCCGGCACCTCCGCCGCGCCGTTGTCTTCGCCGATCGATCGGTCGAGCTGCGTTTTGTCGTCGCGTTCGTCGTCCCAGCTGTCATCCAGTGGTTCCTGCATCACCCGATCGTAAATGGAACGCGGAGCCGCATCCGGATAGACCGAACGCGGCCCGACCCCGGGATAAGCCGCCTGCGGCGCGTCGCTCGGAATCGAACCGGGAGGCCGCGGCGCTTCGTCATAGATCGAGAATGTTTGGGCAAAGCCGGGCGCGCCGCCCGACAGCAGCAGTGTCAGCACCGAAATCGTGCAAAGGCCGCAGAATTTGCGCATGCCACGTCCAAGGTTTCGCCCTCTCGGCGAATAAACTTTTTGCAACGCATCCGGGTTCCCGCCGCAAGCATTAACGCTTGCGGTCCCGGTGCCATCCCACCACGGCATCGGGCGCCGCATCGGTGGAGGCGAAATAAGGCTTTATGTCGATCAATGCCGTGCCGTCCACACAATCCAAGCCGGTCACGGAGAGCACGTTTCCGTCGATCCGCTGCAATCGCACGACGCTCATCGCGATCGGATTTGGCCGCACCGGCGAGCGCAATGCGAAGCTGCCGCGCCGCTCGTCATAGTGTCGCGGCGCCTGCACCACGAGATCGCGCCGTGCCTGGTCCATCCAGTACAGCACCACAAGGTGCGAGCAGGTCTCGACGCCCTTGAGCGCCTGCGCCCAGCGCGAGTCGACCGCGATGGTGCAGACCTCGTTCGATTCGCGGCCGTTCTTCGGGCAGTCCTGGCGGCGCTTCCACGGCGTGTGGATGCGGCCGATGAAATAAAGCGAGGCATCGAATCGGTCCGGCAGCGCGACCGCGATTTCACCCTCGCGGATCCCATATGGCTCGTCGCTCATGCCTGCCTCCACGGCCGTTGGTGCGGTCTGAAAACATCAATCTTATCAATCGGCTCAGGCCAGGTCACCGCGTTTACCCAGCACGCAAAGCAACCTTGAATTAACCGGCTTAAGCGTATAAAGATATCTTTATATGATGGGACGAAGCCCATAAGACCGATGCGCCACATTGCCCAACTGCCTTTTACTGCGCTCAACGCGGCGCTCAAAGCCGCCGGCGAGGCAACGCGATTGCGCGTGCTCGTGCTGTTGTCCGAAGCCGAACTCACCGTCTCCGACCTCAAGCAAATTTTGCGGCAGTCGCAGCCTCGCATCTCGCGCCACTTGCGGCTGCTGGTGGAAGCCGGATTGATCGAGCGCTTTCGCGAGGGCTCGTGGGCGTTCTTTCGGCTGGCTGAGAGTGGCGGCGCCGCCGAGCTTGCCCACGCGCTCATTTCGCGGCTCGACCCGACCGATCCGATCCTGACCCGCGACCGCGAGCGGCTCGCCGCGGTACGGGCCGCGCGCGCCGCCGCCGCGCAGGAATACTTCCGCGCGCACGCGGCGGAATGGGACCGCATCCGCAAGCTGCACGTCGCCGACGCCGCGGTCGAAGCCGCGATCAGCGATGCGCTCGCCGAACGTCCGTTCCGCAATCTGCTCGATCTCGGCACCGGCACCGGCCGGATTCTCGAACTGTTCGGGCCGAAGATCGAGCGCGGCCTCGGCATCGATCTGTCGCTCGACATGCTGGCGCTGGCGCGCGCGCGCATCGAGCGCGCGGGGCTGAAACATTGCAGCGTGCGGCAGGGCGATATCTACGACCTTGCGCTGCCCGCCAATTCGTTCGATGCCGTCATCATCCACCAGGTGCTGCACTATCTCGACGATGGCGCCCGCGCGATCCGCGAGGCCGCGCGCGTGCTGGAGCCCGCCGGGCGTTTGCTCGTGGTCGATTTCGCCCCGCACGATCTGGAATTCCTGCGCGACGAGCACGCCCATCGCCGCCTCGGTTTTGCGTCCGAGACGGTCGCGCAATGGATGACCGCCGCCGGGCTTGAACTCGCCCTGCATCGCAGCCTGCCGCCCGAGCCCGGCTCGGAGGGCAAGATCGCCGTCTCGCTCTGGCTCGGCCGCGACCGGCGTGCGGCGAAATCGTCGCTGCGGGAGGTCGCATGAGCGCCGTCGCCACACGAGCAAGCCGCTTTGCCGGCAAGCCGCGCATCGGCGTCTCCTTCGAATTTTTCCCTCCCAAGACGGAGGAAATGGAGAAGACCCTGTGGGAATCGATCGAGCGCCTTGCGCCGTTGGAGCCCAATTTCGTCTCCGTCACCTACGGCGCCGGCGGCTCGACCCGCGAGCGCACGCACGCCACGGTTCGCCGCATATTGAGCGACACCACGCTCACGCCCGCCGCCCATCTCACCTGCGTCGCCGCGACGCGCGCCGAGGTCGATGAGGTGATCCGCGCCTATCAGGCCGCCGGCGTGCGCCACATCGTTGCGTTGCGCGGCGATCCCGATGGCGGGGCAGGGGCGCGTTACGCGCCGCATCCGGGCGGCTACCAAAACGGCGCCGATCTCGTCGCCGGCATCAAGCGCATCGCCGATATCGAAGTCTCGGTTTCCGCCTACCCGGAAAAACATCCCGACAGCCCCAGCGTGGAAGCCGACATCGACATGCTGCAAGCGAAAGTCGACGCTGGCGCGACGCGCGCCATGACGCAGTTCTTCTTCGAGAACGATCGCTATTTCCGCTACCTCGATCGCGTGCGCGCCCGCGGCATCAATATTCCGATCGTGCCGGGCATCCTGCCGGTGCAGAATTTCAAGCAGACGAAAAGTTTCGCCGCGCGCTGCGGCGCCTCCATGCCGGCTTGGTTGGCCGAGCGTTTCGAGGGCCTTGATGAAGACGTGGCGACGCGCAAGCTCATCGCTGCGGCGGTTGCGGCCGAGCAGGTTCTCGATCTGGTCGACCGCGGCGTCACCGATTTTCATTTCTACACCATGAACCGCGCCGATCTCGTCTACGCCATTTGCCATCTGTTGGGACTGCGGCCCGCAGGGAAACAAGCAGCCTGATTACGGAGCGATCCCCTGTCCGCGTCCCACCCCAAGGCTCAAGACATGATCCGCCGGCTCGCCGCCGAGCGCATTCTCGTGCTCGACGGGGCCATGGGCACCATGATCCAGACGCTCAGGCTCGACGAGGCGGGCTATCGCGGCCAACGCTTTGCCGACTGGCCGCGCGACGTGCGCGGCAACAACGACCTGCTGATCCTCAGCAAGCCGGACGTCATTCGCGACATGCATCTCGCGTATTTCCGCGCCGGCGCCGACATCGTTTCCACCAACACGTTTTCCTCCACCGTCATCGCGCAGGCCGATTACGGCATGGAGGCTCTCGTCCCCGAGCTCAATCGTGAAGGCGCGCGGCTCGTGCGCGAGGCGGCGATGCTTGCGCACAGGGAAGACGGCCGGCCGCGCTTCATCGCCGGCGCCATCGGCCCGACCAACCGCACGGCGTCGATTTCACCCGACGTGAACAATCCGGCATTCCGCGCCGTCACCTTCGACGAATTGAAGGCAGCCTACGGCATCCAGGCCGGAAATCTGCTCGACGGCGGCGTCGACGTGCTGCTGATCGAAACCATTTTCGACACGCTCAATGCCAAGGCCGCGCTCTACGCCATCGCGGAAATCTGCCAAGCGCGGGGCATCGATGTGCCGGTGATGATCTCCGGCACCATTACCGACCGCTCCGGCCGCATGCTGTCGGGCCAGACGCCCGCCGCCTTCTGGCATTCGGTGCGCCATTCAGCTCCGTTGTCGGTCGGCTTCAACTGCGCGCTCGGCGCCAAGGAAATGCGCGCCCATATCGCGGAGCTCGCGCGCATCGCCGACACCTTTGTCTGCGCCTATCCGAACGCCGGCCTGCCGAACGAATTCGGCCTCTATGACGAAAGCCCGGAATACATGGCCCGCCTGCTCGGCGAATTCGCCGACGCCGGCCTGGTCAACATCGTCGGCGGCTGCTGCGGGACTTCGCCCGAGCACATCCGCGCCATCGCCGAAGCCGTGCGCGGCAAGCCGCCGCGAAAAATTCCTCAAACGAAACCGCAGTTGCGCCTGTCCGGGCTGGAACCGTTCGCGCTCACCGCGGAAATTCCGTTCGTCAACGTGGGCGAGCGCACCAACGTCACCGGCTCGGCCAAATTCCGCAAGCTGGTCACCGCCGGCGACTATGCCGGCGCGCTCGTGGTCGCGCGCGACCAGGTCGAGAACGGCGCCCAGATCATCGACGTCAACATGGACGAGGGCCTGCTCGATTCCGAGAAGGCGATGACGACCTTCTTGAATCTCATCGCCGCCGAGCCGGACATCGCGCGCGTGCCGATCATGGTCGATTCCTCGAAATTCTCCGTGATCGAGGCCGGCCTGAAATGCATCCAGGGCAAGCCGGTGGTGAATTCGATCTCGCTCAAAGAAGGCGAGGCCGAATTCGTGCGCCACGCCAAGATCGTGCGCCGCCATGGTGCGGCCGTGGTGGTCATGGCTTTCGATGAGCAGGGTCAGGCCGACACGCTCGCGCGCAAGGTCTCGATCTGCAAACGCGCCTACGGGATCCTGGTCGACAAGGTCGGCTTTCCCCCTGAGGACATCATCTTCGACCCGAATATCTTCGCGGTCGCCACCGGCATCGAGGAGCACAACGGTTACGGCCTCGCCTTCATCGAGGCCGCGCGCGCCATCCGCAAGGATCTGCCGCACGTCCACATTTCGGGCGGCGTGTCGAACCTGTCGTTCTCGTTCCGCGGCAACGAGCGCGTGCGCGAGGCCATGCATTCGGTCTTCCTCTATCACGCGATCAAGGCCGGCATGGACCTAGGCATCGTCAACGCCGGCCAGATGGCGGTCTATGACGATCTCGAGCCTGAGCTGCGCGCGGCCTGCGAGGATGTGGTGCTCAACCGCTGCCCCGACGCGGCGGAGCGCCTATTATCGCTCGCGCAAAAATTCCAAGGCCAGGGCAAGGAGACAAAGGCTGCCGATCTTGCCTGGCGCTCCTGGCCGGTCGACAAACGGCTCTCGCACGCGCTCGTTCACGGCATCACCGAATTCATCGTCGCGGACACCGAGGAGGCACGGCTGGCCGCCGACCGCCCGCTTTCGGTGATCGAAGGCCCGCTGATGGCTGGCATGAACGTCGTCGGCGACCTGTTCGGCTCGGGAAAAATGTTCCTGCCGCAGGTGGTGAAGTCCGCCCGCGTGATGAAGCAGGCCGTCGCCCACTTGATGCCGTATATGGAGGAAGAAAAGAAAACCCGCGGTCACAATCAGGCGACCTCCGCCGGCAAGGTGCTGCTCGCCACCGTGAAGGGTGACGTGCACGACATCGGCAAGAACATCGTGGGCGTCGTGCTTCAGTGCAACAACTACGAAGTCATCGATCTCGGCGTCATGGTGCCGGCGGCGAAAATCCTCGATACCGCGCGCGCCGAGAACGTCGACATCGTCGGGCTCTCCGGCCTGATCACGCCCTCGCTCGACGAGATGTGCCACGTGGCCGCCGAGATGGAGCGGCAGAACCTCAATCTGCCGCTGTTGATCGGCGGCGCCACCACGAGTCGCGTCCACACCGCGGTGAAGATCCATCCCAATTACCGGCGCGGCCAGACCGTCTATGTCAACGACGCAAGCCGCGCCGTCGGCGTGGTGTCGAATCTGATGTCCCGCGTCGGCCGGGAAAATTATCTGGTGGAGGTGCGCGGCGAATATGCCCGCATCGCCGAAGCCCACGCCCGCGGCGAGGAGCAGAAACAGCGGCTGTCGCTCGCCGATGCGCGCGCCAACGCGCTGAAAATTGACTGGAGCACATATGCGCCGCCGCGCCCGAGCTTTCTCGGCACGCGTATCCTGGAAAATTACCCCGTCGCCGAGCTGATCGACTGCATCGACTGGTCGCCGTTCTTCGCCACCTGGGAGCTGAGCGGAAAATTCCCCGCCATCTTCGACGATCCGCGCGTCGGGCCGGCGGCCAGGAGCCTCTACCACGACGCCCAGGCCATGTTGCGGAAAATCCTCGACGAGGGCTGGTTTCGCGCCGCCGCCGCGGTCGGCTTCTGGCCGGCCAACACCCTCGGCGACGACATCGAGGTTTATGCGGACGACAGCCGGAAGGATGCGCTCGTCACGCTCCACACCTTGCGGCAGCAGCTCACGCGCCGCGAGGGCAGGGCGAGCCTCGCGCTGGCCGATTTCATCGCCCCGCCCGGGCACGCCGACCATATCGGCGCCTTTGTGGTCACGGCCGGGCTCGGCGAGGAAGAGATTTCGACCCGCTTCAAGCTCGCCAACGACGACTATTCCTCGATCCTGATCAAGGCTTTGGCCGACCGCTTGGCCGAAGCCTTCGCCGAGCGGCTGCACGAGCGCGTGCGCAAGGAGTTCTGGGGCTATGCGGCAACCGAGACGCTCCACCCCGCCGACCTGATCGCCGAAAAATACCGCGGCATCCGGCCGGCGCCCGGCTATCCGGCGCAGCCCGACCATACCGAAAAGGAATCGCTGTTCCGCCTGCTCGAAGGCGAGCGCATCGGCGTCAAGCTCACCGAGAGCTTCGCCATGTGGCCGGGTGCCTCGGTCTGCGGGCTTTATTTCAGCCATCCCGAGGCGCGCTACTTCGGTGTCGGCAAGATCGAACGCGACCAGGTCGAGGACTATGCCCGCCGCAAGCGCTGGACCGTCGCCGAGGCCGAGCGCTGGCTCGCCCCCATCCTCAATTACGATCCGGCCCGGCTATTGGCGCGCGGTGCCGCCGCCTGACAAACCCGGAAAGCAAAGGCACCGGAAGGTTTCCCCTCCGGTGCCGAACCTTCAAGTGCTGTTTGAATCCCCGGCGTGTGGCCGACACGCCTACTCAAAACATCCCAAACAGGATTGCGCCGACGAAGATGATCGCCGCGCACGCAGCCAGCAGGTTCAACTTCACTGCAATGCCCACGTTGCAGGCCTCCCTCAACGTTGACGTGAACAAATATTAACAGAAGGGTCAGGGCGGCCCAAGGGCCAAGCGCGCTCCCGCCTCCGGCGGCCGGGTTATGGCCAGTTTTCATCTAAGTGATTGAAATTATAGTGTAACTTTTCAACATCAGAGACTAATGCAGTGTTGCTGTACGACCGTAAGTGGCAACTTCGAGGTGAAACTATGTCGGCTGGGCAATCTCAGCGCGCGAGCGCCTCCTCGACGAAACGCGCGGCCTGCAGCGTCGCATGATCCTTTCCGTACCGGCCAACCACCTGGACGCCAAGCGGAAGTCCGTCGTCGCTCGTCAATCCCGGCACGTTGACGCAAGGCGTGCCCATCAGAGTCCAGAGCCGGTTGAAGGTCGATGAGCCGGTCGAACCGAGCCCCCGGGGCGCGGCGCCTGGCGCCGACGGTGTCAGGATAACGTCGATCTCCGACATCAGGCCGACCATCGCCTCGCGCGCACGCCGGCTGGTGCGGCGCGCGCTGTCATAGGCTTCCGCCGTTACCGCTGCCGCGCGGTCGAGCAGGGTGCCGAGGTTCGGTCCGATCCGATCGCGGTAATGGTCGTATTCGTAGGCGAGCGAGTGGAAGCCCTCGTAATCATGGATCGTGCCATGGGCCTTGAAGGCGTCTGCACAAATTGGCGGCAGTTCGACTTCGATCACGCCCGCACCCGCCGCCACTGCCGAGCGGGCCGCGATCTCAAGCGCGGTGATCATGTCGTCGCTCGCTTCCGGCCAGGGAGGACGCCTTAAGACTCCGATCCGCGGCGTCGGCGGTGCGGCGCCATCGACGCGCAGTGGACGTTTGGTGATGGCCTCTGCCGCGAAGGCCACATCGGCAACGCGTGCCGCGAATAGGCCCACGGTATCCAGGTGCCAGGAAAAGCATTTCATGCCGACGGTCGGGATCAAACCGAACGACGGTTTGAAGCCCGCGACCCCGCAATAGCTTGCCGGCCTGATGACCGAGCCGCCGGTCTGGCTCCCGAGCGCGACCGGAAACATGCCGGCGGCCACGCCCGCGGCCGAACCCGAGGATGAGCCGCCCGGCGTGTGCGCGAGATTGTGCGGATTGCGCGTCAGGCCCGGATCGAGATGCGCGAATTCGGTGGTGACGGTCTTGCCGATCACGATGCCGCC
>Ga0187765_10000344_pt1 | contig 16938 bp, 15 predicted proteins | sample 0216_QUI02_MP05__3_FD_133018 | JGI IMG/M metagenome (GOLD analysis project Ga0187765, IMG submission 133018) | Tropical peat soil microbial communities from peatlands in Department of Meta, Colombia - 0216_QUI02_MP05_10_MG | ecosystem: Environmental > Terrestrial > Soil > Wetlands > Peat ...
GGATAGGCCCCCCGGCCAGGGTTCGCCGCCACGACACCGAGCTCGGCGGTGACCGCATCGATCACGCACTGCGGCTTCTGCGTGGTGGCGGCACTGTCCAGGTAGACGACGCCCGGCTCTGCCGCCAGAGCCGGAAATTGATCCCTGACCAGTGCACCCAGCAGGCCAGGCGGCTCGCCCCCATCCGAAGCTCTGCACCGGGCAGCGCCGGGGGGTGGCAGCGCGGCACGCCCATGGCCATGCATCAGGCCCGTCACGGACCCTCCGGAGAAACGGCAAGCGATTTACCCTTCAACAATGACTCAGCTCGCGCCGATCGCCAATAGGCCAGCGCGGCGGCCGCTCGCCGTGATTGCCCCCACCCACCTGACGGCGCTGCTAGACACCACGGTCACACTCGGCAGTGGTCGTCACCCCAAAGCAAGACCAGTTCTGGCAACACTGGTAACGGCCCACCCCGGGCGGCACAACCCGGCGGGTCCGGCCGCTGTGGTGCCCGGCCGACTGCTGGCGGGTGATGGAGGAGGGATGGCAGCCGTAGGAACCCGGTGCCTCGCGTGGCGGTGCCTGGTGGGAGCGCGCACGCTGGCCTGCGGTGTGCCTGGCGGTGGCCGTGGCCGCCGGTGCCGCCGTGGTCGGCTGTGGCGGCGGCCCGGGTGGGTGCCCGGGCCAGCGGCGCGCCCGCAGGGCCCGGCATAAGCGAGTTGACAATGCAGAGGGGGTCTACTAGCCAGAGTTGGGCCGTTCTTTGGGCTTGATCGATCTTGCGGTAGACCGACCTGGGGGGTTCGCCCTGGTTGCGATTGCTGAAATGGTGCACTCGGCTGGCCGGCCGATGTACCGCTACCTAGGCCGCTGCCCGCGTCTTGGCCGACCAGTTGTCTCCAGGAACTCTCCCTCATCCATCGAAGCGAGCCACCGGGTTACGTCGCGTTCCTGCTCAGTGGCGTCGCCGGTCTTGGGGCAGCCCGGGCACGAATGGCACGACGTCCGGGCGTTGAGCACGCAGCACAGGCTCCGTGATGGCAGCACCACCGCCGGTCCCCCGTCTGGATGGCAGCGCATGCGCTTGGCGGTGACCCGCGCGCCGAGCGCGCTCGCCACCGCCGCGGACGCGTCCCCCAGCCAGGCCGTTTCATCCGGGCGTCCCGTCGACCGGGCGACCCGGAACAGCCCGGCGATCGCAGACTCCGCGGCGATGGTGGTGACCGCGCGCTCGTGGATGTGCGAGCACCTGGTCACCATGTCGGCGACGGGGCCGAGCAGTCTGCCGATGGCAGCGCCAGCCACCGGCGCGGCCGGGCATGACCCGGCCAGCGCTTCCGGGGCCAGCCACAGTTCCGGCGTGTCGCCGTGTGCGTCGACCACGACGCCCAACTGGTGTGCGCCGGCCGTGATCCAGACGCCATCGGCGAAGATCGGGCGGCCGAGCAGTTCGGTGATCGCCCAGTTGGCCAGGTGCAGGGGCGTTAGCTGGATGGACCGGCGGGTCCGGCTGGATTCCGAGGTGGCCTTCGTTACCAGCTCGTGTCCCCGTTCGGTCGCCAGTTCCCTGACCGTGACCGTGCCCGGCACAGCGGACCCGATCCGGACGGGGGTTGCAGGGTCCCGCCAGGCAGACATGTCATTCAGGAGGGCCGGCATCGGAGTAACCTCTCCGCTCGAAGATTAGGAAGGGCCGCCCGGTGACGGGGTGCGGCACCTGGTGCGCGGTGACCCCGAAGACCTCGTCGATCACCTTGGGGTGCAGGGCCTGTTCCGGCATCCCGCCGGCCACGATCGCGCCGTCGGCGATGACGTAGACCCGGTCACACCAGGCCGCCGCGAGATTGAGGTCGTGCAGTGCGGCGATCACGGTCATGCCCAGTGACCGCACATGGTGCAGCACGTCGAGCTGGTACCGGATGTCCAGGTGGTTGGTCGGCTCGTCCAGGACCAGGACGCGGGATTCCTGGACCAGGGCCCGGGCGATCAGGGCACGCTGGCGCTCGCCGCCGGACATCTGGTTGAACGGCCGGTGCGCCAGGTGGATGAGACCGAGCGTGTCAAGCGAGGTCAGCACTAGCTCGCGGTCGTGTTCGTCTTCGCGCTCGAAGCCCCGCTTGTGCGGAAGCCGGCCGAGCGCCGCCACTTCGGCGGCTGTGAAGTCGAACTCAGCGAGGGCGTCCTGGGCTACGACGGCGATGCTCTGCGCGGACTGGCGGGCGGTGAGCTTCCAGACATCGCGGCGGCCCAGCCAGACAACTCCGCCTATCGGCCGCAGCGCCCGGTAGCAGGAGCGCAGGACTGTCGTCTTGCCGCTCCCGTTGGGGCCCACCAGCCCGACTATGGAGCCGGGCGGGATCTCCAGATCAACCCCGTGCACGACCTCGACTTCGCCGAATCCGAGGCGAAGGCTCTCGGCCAGCACCTTGGGCGGGCCATCCGCGGAGTTACCCGGGGAGCCTCGGGCCGTGCGGCTGCCTGGGGCCGCCGGGCGGCCAGCAGGATCGCTGACGGTCCCGGCCATCATCCGTCCAGCCTCTGCCTGCGCAGCAGCCACAGGAAGAAAGGTGCACCGAGGATCGCGGTGAGCACGCCTACGTTGATCTCATCGGGGGCGAAGATCACCCGGCCGAGCAGGTCCACAGCCATCAGGTACAGCCCGCCGAGCAGCGCCACGGCAGGCAGCAGCCGGGTGTGCTCGGCGCCGAAAAGCATCCGGCCGACATGCGGGACCACCAAACCGACGAAGCCGATCGGGCCGGCCAGCGACACAATGACTGCGACGGCCAGCGAGGTGATGACCAGCAGCCGGATCCGGAACCGGTCCGGGTCCAGCCCGACGGCAGCGGCCGTGGCATCTCCCATGGCCAGGGCGTTGAGCGCCCGGCAGTAGTAGCGCAAGGAAACATAGACGAGGACGAGCGCGCCGAACGCGATCGGGATCTGGCTCCACTGCGCTGAGGCCAGGCTGCCGAGAGTCCACTGCTGCTGCGCCTGGGTCGCGTTGATGTTGGGGTTGAGTGTGCTGAAGAACTCGGTGATACCGGCGAGCGCGAAGGACACCGCCACGCCCGCCAGGAGCAGGCGGGCAGATGCGACCCGGCCCCGGCGCCGGGCCAGCGCGAAGACCAGGATGAGGGTCCCCAGGGATCCGACAAAGGCCGCGATCGGGGGCGGGAGGGCGCTGGTCCCCGACACCAGCGCGATGTAGAACACGATTACAACCGCGGCGGATGCGCCGGACTCGATCCCCAGGATGTAGGGGTCGGCAATGGGATTGCGCACTAGGGCCTGGATCGCAACACCGACCAGCGCCAGCGCGGAGCCGACGATGAAACCCAGCGCGACCCTGGGTGCGCGGACCAGCCAGATGATCGTGTCGTTGGCCGATACGGCGGCCCGGCTGGGCACGATGTGGTGAAAGATGATCGACCACACCTGGCCCGCGGGAACGGACACCTGGCCATAGGTCAGAGCGAGCGTGGCGATGACGACTGTGAGCACTGCCAGGATCATCATCCGGATGGCGAATTGCCCCCGGAGCCTGGCGCCTTCGCGGCGAGCGGTATCGACCGTCGCCGCACCAGCCGGAGGAGGCGCGGCAGCAGCTCTAAGGCGCACCAGCCTGCTGCCCTTACAGCTTGCCCTCGCGCTTGAGCTTGATCAGGCCGTCCACCATCAGCCTGACCGCGTCGACGGCGCGCGGGGAGCCGGCGGCGGCGAAGTAGGAGATCGGCACGTAGGCCTGGTTCTTGATGGCCTGGACCGTGTGCAGGTGCGGGTTGGTCTGCAGGAAGTGTTCCACGTGGGAGACGGTGAACCCGCTGTCGGTGATCAGCCAGAACACCTGCGGGTTCGTTCTGACCACCTCCTCCCAGCTGACGTTGATGTTGAGGTTGGTGTCGTACTTGAGGAAGGCGTAGGTGGACCCAGTCTCCGCAATGATGGCGTTCGCGGTGGTCACCCCAAGGGTGCCCGGGGAGGAGGTCATTCCGTTCACCTCCCCGATCCGGTAGTTCCCTAGCCCGGCCTTCTTGGCCAGCGTATGGTCGGCAGCCACCTCTGTCTGCAGATGCCTGATCAGGCGGGCGGCACTGGCCTGGACGTTAAAAATGACGCCGAGGTTATGGATATCGGTGTAGAGCCGGTTGAAGTTGTACTCCGGCGTGGAACTGTACTGACCGCAGTCCGAGAGGGTCTCGTAGCTGGCAATTCCCAAGGACTGCCAGCGCTGCGGGGTAGCTGGCCCGATGCCCTGCGCAAAGGCGCTGGGAAAGTCCGAGACGATGATGTCCGGGCGTAGCGCGAGAATCGACTCCAGTGACGGGTAAGCATTTCCATAGCTCAGGCCGTGCAACTTGTCGACGATGCTGGCGTCCTCCGGCCATTCCTGGCTTGGGGTCTCGAACTTGGTGACCGCGACGATCTTGCTCGTCAGGCCCATGGCGATCAGCGTGTCGGTTGCGCTGTCATCCAGGGTGACGATGCGACCCGGCGCCTTGTCGTACGTTTGCGTGCCGGTACAGTCATGCACGGTTACCGGGTAGTGCGTCTTACCTGTGGAAAGCAGCGCCGACTCCAGTGAGTGAGCACCGCTTATAGCAGACAAATGCTGCGAGTTGCCCGCACCGCACGCCGTGCACAGCCCGGCCAGGGTGAGGGCGACCGCCGTTGCCCCGGCCCGGACCGTCACACGGCTGCGAGACCGCCAGCTCTGCGACCGGCCACTGACAGTGGCTGCCAGGCCGGAACGCTGGGAAATGTCGTTCGACCGTCTCGGCATGACAGCTCCTGCGTGCTTGACTTGGGTATATATATCGAAGGAACGTTACTTGACCGCTGCCCCGCAGGGCAATTCCCAAATTCAATCAGCAAAAATGCCTGGGATGAACTGCAGGGACGTACAAATACCCGTGCCCCGTACCGGTTTATCCGCAGGTACCAGATCCGCCCATCCCGGCGAATTCCGTCGGCCAGAAGATCTCCAAACGGCTGGTTCTCACGGTCGAGCACGTCTACCGGTCTGCCAGCGCGAGGCTCATGCCTGCGGCCAAGGACCGCATCATGCTGCGGCCCGGCACGGCGACCAGCCCAGACAGTTTGTGCTCCCATGTGTATGGGCCGGGCGCAGATGACCCCGAGCTGGCCGTACTCGGTAGTCGCGGCGCTGGGACCGGCCCGCACCTCTTGGGCCGCAGTGCTGGACACTGTGCGGCTGTGCCCAGGCGACGATGAGGCCGCGGTAACGGCGGCGTAGGTCCGCGGTGTGATCACCCGGCTGATCGCTGCCGGGGCACTAGAGCGACGGTGACGGGCCTGCCGTAGTCATCTTCGACGCCCGATACGACCTGGCCCGGCTGGCCTACCTCCTCCTCACCGACCTGCCCGCCTAGGTGCTGGGCAGCCGGTGCAGCGACCGGGTGATACGGCTGCCCGCCGGGCTGGCGGATGCACCTACGTCGGCCCATCTCGCCGTGCGCAGGGGCACGATTTGCTCGCTGGCCCTGGCCACGCCGTCGAAGACCGCGTCGATCAGGGCATGGGTGCCGCACTCGATCAGGGCCAGCAGCCGCAGCTGCGGGCCGCCGCCCTGCACTCCGCCGAACGCCGCGGCGTTGGCCGGGGTATCGGCCGCGTCTATCCCGGTCCCGTCCCAGGCCACCAGCCGCAGGCCGAACGCGAACGCGCCCGGCGTCCCCGCCGCGGCCAGCGGCCCGCGCCGCAGGCCGGACAGCAGCTCAAGCGGCCTGGCTCCCAGCCGCTGCCGGGCCCTGGTCAGCGCCGAGCTGGTCGGCAGCACCACGCCGTCCAGGTGCCGCAGCCCGTTCGTCAGCCAGCGCATCACCGACCGGTACCCCGGTGGCCCCACGCTGTCCGCGCCGCTGAATAGGCACAGCCCCAGCACGAAATACACCACCGTCCGCGCCGGCAGCAGCCGGCGCCGCCGCTCACGGCACCCGGCCAGCGCGACCACTTCATCCACCAGGCCCGGGCTGACCTCCCCGGTCAGCACCCCAAGCCCGACTGGGCCCAGCCGGTCAGGCACGCGGCCCTGACCCAGCAGCCCTGGACCATCATCGGCAGATAGCGGCAGCACCGGCAGGTTCTGGCGCTAATTCTGTGATCGGGTCACGGTGGGTGACTGCTGGCGTGGCCGTTAGGTGAACCGGGTGGCAGCAAGGTCCCGGCTGGGAGCGGGCAGGTTCTGAAGATCACGATTTGGGGTGCTGGTGGCGTGTTGCCGCCAGTGCGCAACGAGGCCCCGGTAGGACGCGGGTGACCGGCCAAGATCACTCACATCCGGGAGCCTCGTTGCCGCTTCAGTGTGTCACTTGCCCTACCTCGCCGGCCATTGCCGACGGCACCGCTGGTGAGCGTGCCGAGATTGGCGATCTGCTTCCTCATCTGAGCAGCGTGATCGTGGACACGATCGAGTGCACGCCGTCAGCTGTGATCTTCCGGGCACGCTGCTGGCCAGCGCAGGCGGCATGCCCGGCGTGTGGCACCTGGTCGTCGCGGGTGCATGGCTGTTACGGGTCACGTCCTGCGGCGTGGTGTGTGAAGACGGCACCACATGATTCTCGGTGTGGACTTTAGGCGGTGATCGCGGTCAGCGTCACCTCCTCGGCCGGGGTGGCCTCGGCGACGGTGAGCCGGGATTTCGCGAGGATCTCCAGGCCGATGTAGCGGCGCATCTCGGTCCACTCGTCGTGTTGTTCGGCCAGGACCGCACCGACCAGGCGGATCAGGGCGTCGCGGCCGGGGAAGATCCCGACGACGTCGGTGCGGCGGCGGATCTCCCGGTTGAGCCGTTCCTGGTAGGGGTCGGCCCGGGGCGCGGTGTCGGCCTTGCGGCCGGTCCGTTTCCCCGGGCCGCCCTCCGAACCGGACGTGCGTGTTCCCACGCATCCGGCTCTCCACGAGCCCTGTCAGTGGGTCAGGCGGCGGGTGCTGCCCATGGCGTGGGGATGTCGGCGCGGTAGCGGTAACGGCTGACCGTCACCTTCGCAACGTCGAACAGCACCACGTCACCGTCGGTGGGCCACCACCTGGGCAGGTAGCGGCGGCGGATCCACTTCATGGATGCCTGGCGGTGCTTGTGGCGCAGCCAGCAGATCACCCGGCGCCAGGTGAATCGGCGCAGGTAATCGAAGGTCGCCTTGGACACGCCATAGCGGAAGTAGTTCGCCCAGCCCCGCAGTATCGGCGCGAGCCGGTAAAGCAGGACTGCGAGCGGCTGGTTCAGTCCCTGCCGGGTCGCCGCCCGCACCTTGGCCTTGACCGAGCAGAGCGCGGCTTTGGCCGGGTAGGTGTAGACGGCTGGTTTCCCGCTGCCTCGCTTGGGCTGCCGCTGGATGCGGAAGCCCAGGAAGTCGAAGCCCTGGTCGACGTGGGTGATCCTGGTTTTCTCTTCCGACAGGACCAGTCCTATCGGTGCGAGCACCCGCGCGGCTTCCTCACGCAGGGCTTCAGCGTGCGCCTTGGTGCCGTGGACCAAGATGACGAAGTCATCGGCTTATGCCGAGGGCCGGATTATGCCGACCGAACTGCTGGAGGGCGTGCCTGGTGGGCAGGTCGTCGTTCTGGGGGCGGCATAATCCGGTGGATGCTGGCGGTGGCTAGAGGTTGTCGAGGAACGCGAGCAGGCTGTCCGGTGGCCGGTAGCGGCCGGGGCTGGTGCCGGGCTGCTGGACGCGGGCGAGGGCCTGCTCCTTGATGCTCATGTTGGCATGAAGGTAGATCTGGGTGGTCTCGGTGCCCTCGTGGCCTAGCCAGAGGGCGATGACCGAGGTGTCGACGCCGGCCTTCAGGAGCGTCATGGCGGCAGTGTGCCGAAGCGTGTGCGGGGTGACGTGTTTGTCCTTCACTGACGGGCAGGCATCTGCAGCCGTGGCCGCGTGCTTGGCGACGAGTCGCTCGACGGCGTCGCGGGAGAGCCGGCCGCCGGGCTGGGTAGGGAACAGCGGGCCGGCGGGGTCGGGGCGGAGTTCGGCGAGCCAGGGCCGCATGACCCTGACGGTCTGGGCGGTGAGCGGGGTGGCCCGGTCCTTGCGGCCCTTGCCGTGGCAGCGGATGTGCGGGCCGGCCCCGAGGTGGATGTCCTGGCGGGCCAGGCCGGTGAGCTCCGATACCCGCAGCCCGGTCTGGACGTCGAGCAGGAGCAGGGCGTGATCGCGGCGGCCGTGCCAGGTCTCGCGGCCGGGGGCTGCGACCAGCGCGTCGGTCTCCTCGGGGGTGAGGTAGCTGACGATCGCCCGCTCGCGCCGCCTCGGCGGGATCGCTAGGACCTGGCTGATCACGGCGGCGTGCTCAGGAGTCCTGGGGGCGGCGTATTTGAACAGGGAGTGGACTGCGGCCAGGCGGGCGTTGCGGGTGGCGCTTCCGTTCCCCCGCTGCTCTTCGAGGTGCTGCAGGAACTCCCCGATGAGTGTGGCGTCTAGGTCGGCGAGGCTGAGGGAGCTGGGTGCCTTGCCGGTCTTGCCCTGGGCGAAGGCGAGCAGGAGCCGGCAGGTGTCGCGGTAGGCGGCGACTGTGTTCGGGCTGGCTTTCTTCTGCCGGGCCAGCCGGTCGGTGAAGAAGCCCTGCAGGACGGGGGCCAGGTCGGTCACGATGTCCCCGGCCTTTCCCGCCCGGCGGGCTCCAGCCTGGCGGCGGCCAGGGCGAGGAGCTCCGGGACGGCCGAGAGATACCAGTAAGTGGACTTCGGGTCGATGTGCCCTAGCCAGGTGGACAGGACCGGGAGCCGGGCCTGGACGTCCCCACCGTCGCGATACCAGTCCAGCAGCGTCGCGACCGTGAAGACGTGCCTGAGGTCGTGCAGCCGCGGGGCCCGCTGCCCGGGAGGGGCCTTGATGCCCGCTGCCATCATGAGCTTGGCGAACGTCTTGGGGGTGTTGCGGCTGTCCAGCGACCGGCCGAGGCTGTTGACGAGAAAGGTGGGCGCCTCGGCCTCCGGGAACGCCTCGTCGCGGGCCCGCGAGTAGGCGCGCAGGGCGGCGGCCGTGGTCGGGTGCAGGAACACCATGCGGGACTTGCCGAACTTGGAGTCCTCGATCACGATCGTCTCCTCGTTCAGGTCGACGTCGTCGCGGCGCAGGCGGCATGCCTCGCCCTGGCGCATGCCGGTCACAGCCAGCAGGCCGATCAGCGTCCGCCAGGTCACTGCCCGGAACGCGGGCCGGAGCGTCCTGGCCGCGCTCATCAGGGCGGTGACCTCCTGCGGTGAGTAGAGGTAGGGCGGGATCCGCCACTGGCGGCGATCCAGCACGTCCTCGGCCGGGACCTCGGTGGCCGGGTCCAGCGGCTGCAGGTGGCGGGCGAAGATCCGCACCACGTCAAGGCGGCGGGCCTGGTAGGCCTCATGGTCGCTGGCGGTCGAGGTCGCCCATTCCACCGCCAGGTCCGTGGTCACTGCGGTGGCGTCGCGGTCCTCGCAGAACTGGACGAAGCTCATCAGCCGCGGCCCCTGGCTCTCCAGCTTGAACCCCAGCGCCCGCCGCATGGCCAGATACTCCTCGGCCCTGGCCCGCAGCGCGCTCACTGGCCGGCCCCCGGCCACTGACGGGCCAGCGGCCGCAGCGCATCCTGGTCGACCTTGGCATAGATCGAGGTCGACAGCATGCTGCGGTGCCGCAGCACCTGCCCGACCTCGGGCAGCGATGCCCCGGCCCGCAGCATCTCGGTCGCCAGCGCGTGCCGGAACCGGTGCGTTCCCCGCCGGTCCAGGCCAGCTCGCTCGCAGGCCCTGCCCATGACGGCCCTGACCGACTCCGGTGTCAGCGGCCGGTAGGGCCGCCGGACCGTCACGAACACCGACCGCGACTCGCACTTCGGCCGCCCGTGCTCCAGCCAGGCGGCGAGTGCCTCCCCGGCCGGGGCCGGCAGCGGGAGCCGCTCGGTCCTGCTGCCCTTGCCCGTGACCGCGATCTCGCCGGCCCGCCAGTCGATGTCGCCGAGCTGCAGCCCGCCGGCCTCAGCACCCCGCAGGCCGAGCCTGGCCAGCAGCGACAGGACCGCGTAGTCCCGCAGGCCCGCCGGGGTCTCCCGGTCGCAGCCGGCCAGCAGCCGCTCGATCTCCGCCGCCTTCAGGCCCCGGGGCAGCGAGGACATCTGCCACGACGCGACCGCGGGAACCGCTCCCGACAGCGGGGCCGCTGTCCGCCCGGTCGCGTGGGCGAACCGCAGGAACGCCCGCAGCGACGTCACCATCGCCTTCGCAGACCACGTGTTGCGCCCCCGCGCCCAGTCCACCATGAACGCGGTCACCCTGCCGGCGTCCAGCTCGCTGACAGCCCCCGCCCCGCCGATCCCGGCCAGGAACGCCTTCGACTGCTTGGAATAGCACCGCACCGACACCGGCGACAGGCCCCGCTCCCGGTCCAGCCACCTGCGGAACTCCGCCAGCAGCACCGCGCTGTCCCCGTCCGGCTGCACGCAGCCCGGACCCGCATCCGTCTCCATGATCATCTCCCGTCTGGAGGAACACTGACCACTCCAGACAGGCAGACCGCCGGGCCGGCCTCGCAGGATTATGCCGACAACGGAAAGCCGCTCACCGCCCTGACTAGGAGATCCGGGACCAGGATCGGCATAATCCGGCCCTCGGCATAAGCCGACGACATGGTCGCGCTTTGCCACAGCCAGCAGCAGGCCGAACACGTCAAGGCGCGGCTCGCGCAGTGGCTGGCGCCCCGGGGCCTGGCCTTCAACGAGGACAAGACGCGCATTGTCCGCCTCGAAGACGGCTTCGATTTCCTGGGGTTCAACGTCCGCCGCTATCACAACCGCAAGCTGCTGATCAAGCCGTCCAAGGCGGCCGTCAGGCGGCTCCGGGAACGGCTCGCGGCCGAGACGCGCGCCCTGCGCGGATCGAACGCGGTGGCGGTCATCGCCACGCTCAACCCGGTCATCCGGGGCTGGGCGGCCTACTACCGCACCGTGGTTTCCAAGGAGATCTTCTCCGGCCTGGACCATTACGTGTGGCGGCTCACCTACCGGTGGGCGCTGCGGGCGCACCCGAACAAGCCGAAACGCTGGGTCATGGCCCGGTACTTCGGCGCGTTCCACCCCGCCAGGCGGGACCGCTGGGTATTCGGTGACCGCGACAGCGGACGCTACCTGGTCAAGTTCTCCTGGACACCGATCGTCCGGCACCGCCTGGTCACAGGCGACGCGTCGCCCGACGACCCGGCCCTGGCCAGCTACTGGGCCAGACGGCGGCGGCGCGGGAGACCGCCCCTGGGCCCGTTCCTCCTGCGGCTGCTCCAGTCGCAGAAAGGACGGTGCCCAGGCTGCGGCGGCCTGCTGCTGCACGCAGACCGGGAACCGCAAGGCCCCGATGAATGGGAGCAATGGCTCAAGGGCCTGCGCAAGGCGATCAGCCGCACGGCCATCGCCTCTCCCGGCGGCGGGCCACCGGACGAGAACACACGCTGCCTGATACACGCCAGCTGCGCGAGACGCTGGAACGCGGCCCGCGCAGCCCGCCCGCCGCAACTGCCGCCTGAGCCTTCAGGGCTTGCTTGAGCCGTGTGCCTGGAAACCGGGCAAGCACGGTTCTGAGGGGGCCGGGGCGCGGTAACGCGCCCCGGCTACCCGACAACACTGCGGCTGAGCACATTGAGGTGGCCCGGCTGGCGCTTGCCCAGGTACCCCGCCACCTGCGGCGGCGGGCGCTGATCCGCACCGATTCCGGCGGCGGCACCCATGACTTCCTGGCCTGGCTGACCAGCCCCGGCCGCCGGCTGCATTACTCGGTGGGCATGACCATCACCGAGGACATGCAGCAGGCCATCCTGGCCCTGCCGGACCGGGTCTGGGAACCGGCCTGTGACGCGGGCGGCCAGGTGCGGCCGGGCGCGTGGGTGGCCGAGCTCACCGGCCTGCTGGACCTGTCCGGCTGGCCGGCGGGGATGCGGGTGATCGTCCGCAAGGAACGTCCCCACCCCGGTGCCCAGCTGCGGTTCACCGACCTCGGCGGGCACCGGTTCACCTGCTTCGCCACCGGCACCCGGCGCGGGCAGCTCGCTGACCTGGAACTACGGCACCGCCGCCGGGCCCGGTGTGAGGACCGCATCCGCGCCGCCAAAGACACCGGCCTGCGCAACCTGCCCCTGCACGGCTTTGACCAGAACCAGCTCTGGTGCGAGCTGGTGGCGATGGCCTGCGAGCTGACCGCCTGGATGCAAATGCTCGCCCTGCACGGGCCCGCCCGCGCTTGGGAACCCAAACGGCTGCGGCTGCGCCTGTTCGCCGCCGCTGGGCGCATCGTCCGCGGCGGCCGGCGGATACGGATGCGCATCGCCGCCACCTGGCCCTGGGCCGCCCAGCTCACCGCCGCGATCACCCGCCTGCAAGCATTCGCACCCGGCTGACCCGCACCAAACCACCCCTACGACCAGGAAGGACACCCAGGGCCCGTGGAACCCCGCCCACCCGGCGCGACAGCCGGGCCACCGCCCATGGCCACCCGCTGAAAACCAGCAACCCGCCATGACCTCAGTGCCTGTGTCTGAACCTTCAGCCGGGGCGGGCCAGGCGGCGGGCCATGAGGATGATCACGGCCCAGTAGATGGTGGCTTCGTGGTGGGCGGGCAGGCGTTCGTAGTCGCGGGCGCAGCGGCGGTAGCTGGTGATCCAGGCTAGGGTGCGTTCCACCACCCACCGGCGGGGCAGGACCTGGAAGGTGTGCAGGTCGTCTGGCCGTTTGACGATCTGGACGGTGAGCTTGAGCCAGGTGGCCGACCAGGGGAGCAGTTTGCCGGCGTAGCCGCCGTCGGCCCAGGCCAGGCGGACCTTGCGGCGGGCGCGGTGCAGGTTGAACAGCAGCGGCCGGGCGGCGTCACGGTCTTGGGTGCTGGCGGGAGTCACCAGGACCTCCAGCAGCAGGCCGCTGGTGTCCACCGCGATGTGGCGTTTGCGGCCGTTGACCTTCTTGGCGTTGTCCCATCCCCGGCTGGCCCGTGCCACTGTCGGCGCGGTGCGCACCGACTGCGAATCGATTACCGCGGCGGTCGGCTCAGCGTTGCGCCCAGCGGCCCGGCGGGTCTGCGCGCGTAATGCGTCGTGCAGCGCCACGGTTGCACCCCGGGTGTTCCACCGCTGGTAGAGGCCATAGACGGTGCGCCAGGGCGGGAAGTCGGCCGGCACCGCCCGCCACACACACCCGTTATGGACCACATACCGGATCGCGTCCACCACCGCCCGGCGGCAGTTGGTTTCCGGGCGGCCACCGACGGGAGTCTGGCACGCCGGGACCGGCAGCAACGGGCCGATCAGCGCCCACTCGGCATCGCTGGTGTCAGAGGGGTAACGGCGCGGGCGGCGGCAACCCGGCCGGGCGCATGCACACGCCGGCGCGGCAGGGCACACTGGCACCAGGGCTCCTGGTGTGGCTGGCTGGTTTCGTCACCGCCGTCGCTACCAGGAGCCCTGCTCACCCGCCAGACGGCACGCCGCACCACTCAAAGATCACCAACCCAGCCCGGCACCATCCAGCCAACCGGGTTCAGACACAGGCACTCAGCCAGGCGCATCAAGATCGCGAAACATCGAGGCTAGTGCAGAATCTTTGGATTCACCGGTCCGAACGCCGCGGCGAGGTAGAGAAGGATTTCTGCGGACGTAACAGGGGCCTGCCCTGGCGTAGTAAAGCGCTTGTTTGTTTCCATTACGTGTCTTTACGATCGGGCTTTGGCGTACGCTGGAGATCTTGGCCGTCGCGAGCGGCCGCCAGCGGGATGGATCGCGAGGCGGAGGAGGAGACGATAGTGGAGCTATCGGCCACGACGACAACGCCGCGAGACGCCCGTCTGGCGGACGCACAGCAGGCTGAAGATCTACGGGACATGCCCTAGTGAGGCGGGTTCCACCCAGTGGCCTGCTCATCACGGGGGCGGGGGCGATGGGCAGGCGCTGGGTCTGGGTGCTGCTGGCCCTGGCGCTGCCGACTGGGACGGCCGCGTGCAGCGCCGCCCGGGGAAGCCCTGTTCCGGCTTCCTCCCATACCTCGGTCATGCCATCGGCGGCGGCGAGCACCGTATCGGCTCGCACGGCCGCGCGGACCATCAAGGCAGCAGTACCGCTGCCGAACTACCAGCCATCGAAGGTTGTCAGTAAAGCTGCTGGTAGCGTCCAGCTGAGTTCAACTAGCTCGGTGAGCAAGGTGGCCAGGTTTTACGAGAATGTGCTCAAGAGCCGCGGCTGGCGCATTGTCTACTCTAGTAAAAGCGCGGCGAATACGACCATAGTGGCCATGCATAGAGCCACCGGTGTGGGCATCTCGATCGGTCGTGCCGATCCGATCGGCACAACCATCGTAGTTACCAGGTGCCAGTGTTAACGATCGGCCTGCCGCCGTATCAGGCAACGTCTGCCTCCAGTGGAGATGCTTCCTTGGCTGTCGCACTTTGCCCGGGCCGTCAGCCAAGGCGGTGTTCCGCGATGCTCATGACCCCTCCCATTGAGCCTGGGATGTGCACGGTTTCACGGGGATTGTGATCACCTGGTGATCTGATCCTTGGGCCACTGCTCACCAGGACGCGAGGGTGGCATGTCCGCCCGCCGCCCGATGGGCCAGTCTCGCCGCCGTGGGCTCCCGGCACTGGGCGGCTACCGGAGAGCGGTAGCGGTAACAGTCACCGCGCCCGAATCGCTGGGACCTGCAGGGCAGCGGAGCTTCCGCGGGACGGCCAGCATCGCCCCACCCAGCAGCGGGAAACGCCGGTCGCCACGCTCTGGATTCTGGCCCACCGGCCGCCGGCCCGCGGCCGGTCCAAGTCCGAAAGCCGGCCGTCCCACGCTTGGTCAGCCGGTCAGCTCGTATCCGGCCTCATCCACGGCCGCGCCCAGCGCGGCCCGGTCCGGCAGCGGGTCGGCGGTGATCCGGACCTTGCCGCTCGGCAGGTCCACCTGGACGCCGGTCACCCCGGGCAGCTTGCTGATCTCGCCTTCCACGGCGGTCACGCAGTGCCCGCAGGTCATGCCCGCCACGGTGATAACGGTCTCGCTCACGGCAGTGTCCTCACGACGACGACGGCCTCTTGCTGGCCCGTGGGCCCGGCTGGCACGAACCATTGCTGCCGCAGCCCAGTGGCACAGGGAGTATAAGGCGATGGTTCCTTCCGGCGGCGCCAGGCGGCCCCCACATCCCCGGATTCCGGGCGCCAGGATCTTCTGTCGTATCAACCCAGGGATATGCGACGGCATACCCCTGGGTGGTATTGCTGATACCCCGGATGGGTTTATGACTATACCATGGGGGGGTTATTTCAAATTTCCGGTGACAAAAGTTTTATCCGGCCGCCAGATGCCCCTCACCAGGAGTTTTGCCGACAGTGATGGCCATGGCGGCTGCTTTCTTGCTGATCTCTCTTGCCTAGCGGGTGAACGGCCATCTACTGTTCTGCCTGCAATCCCTCGGCATCCCGGGAAATGGTGGTCCGCCTAGGACCCACGCGCGGGTGCGTGACCAGGAGCACATGATGGCTGACATCTCGGCGGCATATCGGGTCCCAGGCAGCCGGTGGGCGGGTGGGACCGGGATGAGGAACGCTGAGGAGGTACCGGGATGAGTGACATTGCCGTCGCGGGTGGCCGGGCCACGTGGCGGGACAGGCTCGGCACCGGGGCCGAGAGTGCCTGGCAGCCGCCTGGTGCTAGACGGGCGCTGCAGCTTGCCCTGGCAGCGGTGTGGCTGCTGGACGCCGTGCTGCAGTACCAGTCGTTCATGTTCACCAAGGCGTTCGGCCAGATGCTCGCTGGGACGGCCGACGGCAACCCGTCGGTGATCGCCAGCCCGATCAACTGGGACGCTCGCCTGGTTGAGCACCACGCAGTGCTGCTCAATACGATCTTTGCCACCATCCAGCTGCTGCTCGCGATCGGGATCGCCTGGCGGCCTACGGTTCGGCTCGCCCTCGCCGCCTCGATTGCCTGGTCACTGGGCGTGTGGTGGTTTGGTGAAGGGCTCGGCATGGTGCTGACGCCCGGCGCCAGCCCGGTGAACGGCGCTCCCGGTGCGGTGATCATCTACGCCTTGCTGGCCGTGTTGTTGTGGCCTTCCGACCGGCACGCCGCCACAGCAACGTTCACAGCGGCCCGGGCGGTGGGCGTGCAGGCGGCCCGGGTGCTGTGGCTGGTGCTGTGGGCCAGCCTCGCCTATTTTGCCCTGCTGCCTGGAAACCGGACGGCGCAGGGGCTGAGCGGCATGGTCGGCGGCATGGCCGACGGCCAGCCAGGCTGGCTGGCCAGCCTGGACAACCACGCGGCTTCGCTGCTGGCGCATCAGGGCCTGACCGCGTCCATTGTGCTGGCGATAGCCCTGGTGGTGATCGCGGTCGGCGTCTACCTGCCAGTCCCGGCTGCCCGGGCCACCCTGGTGCTGGCCATCGTGGTGGCCGCGCTCATCTGGGTCTTCGGGGAGGCGTTCGGCGCCATCCTGGCTGGCGGGGCCACTGACCCCAACTCCGGCCTGCTGCTGATCCTGCTAGCCCTGGCCTACTGGCCGGCCAGGAAGGTGCCCGCCACCGCGTCGCCTACGGCGGCGCAGCCAGGCGGCCACGAAGCCGATGGGAAAGGCGCAACGGCATGATAGGGATTCCCAGCTTCGTCCTGGACTTCTTCGCCGCGCTTATGCTGCTGGTGGCCGCGGTGAGCGCGGGCCGACTGGTCCTGGACCGGCCGTGGCGCCGGGGTGTCATGGACGCGGACATCGACGGCGCGCACGTGCTGATGGGCATCGCGATGGCCGGCATGCTGGTGGCCAGACTGGCCACGCTGCCAAACGGCGTGTGGACCGTGATCTTTGCGGTCATGACGGCCTGGTTCGCCTGGTGCGTCTACCGCGAGTCGCGGGGCAGAGGCATCCGGGTGCTGGTAGACAGCCACCATTCGCCGCACCTGGTGCACAGCGCCGCCATGGTCTACATGTTCGCCGCGATCACCGCACCCGCA
>Ga0187765_10000345_pt1 | contig 16916 bp, 18 predicted proteins | sample 0216_QUI02_MP05__3_FD_133018 | JGI IMG/M metagenome (GOLD analysis project Ga0187765, IMG submission 133018) | Tropical peat soil microbial communities from peatlands in Department of Meta, Colombia - 0216_QUI02_MP05_10_MG | ecosystem: Environmental > Terrestrial > Soil > Wetlands > Peat ...
CGAGCGCGTGCGCAGCGACTATGTCGAGAAGCCCGATGACAGCAAGCTGGTGGAGTCCGCGATCTCGGGCATGCTGGCCGGTCTCGATCCGCATTCCAGCTACATGGACGCCAAGAGCTTCCGCGACATGCAGGTGCAGACCCGCGGCGAGTTCGGCGGGTTAGGCATCGAAGTCACGATGGAGGACGGCCTCGTCAAAGTGGTCGCGCCCATCGACGACACTCCGGCGGCCAAAGCCGGCGTCATGGCCAACGACATCATCACCCAGCTCGATGACGAAGCCGTGCAGGGGCTCACCCTCAACCAGGCCGTCGACAAGATGCGCGGCCCGGTGAATACCAAGATCAAGCTCACCATTATGCGCAAAGGCTCCGACAAGCCGGTCGAGGTCACGATCGTCCGTGACATCATCCGGGTGAAGTCGGTGCGGTGGCATCCTGAAGGCGGCGATGTCGGTTACATCCGCGTCACCCAATTCAACGAACAGACCACCGACGGGCTCAAGCAGGCGATCAACGAGCTGAACGGTCAGCTCGGCGCCGACAAGATCAAAGGCTACATCGTCGATCTGCGTAACAATCCCGGTGGCTTGCTCGATCAGGCGATTTCGGTCTCCGACACCTTCCTCGACAAGGGCGAGATCGTGTCGACCCGCGGCCGCAACCCGGAAGAGACGCAGCGCTTCAATGCGCGGCCGGGTGACATGACCAAGGGCAAGCCGCTGATCGTGCTGATCAATGGCGGTTCAGCCTCGGCGTCCGAGATCGTCGCCGGCGCGTTGCAGGACCATAAGCGCGCGACCCTGATCGGCACGCGCTCATTCGGCAAAGGATCGGTGCAGACCATCATTCCGCTCGGCGCGGGCAATGGCGCGCTGCGCCTGACCACGGCGCGCTACTACACGCCGTCGGGGCGCTCGATCCAGGCCAAAGGCATCTCGCCGGATATCGAGGTGCTGCAGGACGTTCCCGACAATCTGAAGGCGCAGACCGATTCCAAGGGCGAAGCATCGCTGCGCGGCCATCTCAAGGCCGAAGGCGCCGAGGAAACCGGCTCGCAGTCCTACGTGCCGCCGAACGAAACGGACGACAAAGCCATCAAGATGGCGCTCGACCTGTTGCGCGGAACGGCGAGCAATGCCGCCTTCCCGCCGAACCCGAAAGCGGCGGTCCCGAACTGATCGCGGATCAAGGCCCACAAGCGAAGGGCGGCCGGTGGGCCGCCCTTTTTTTGCGCTCCGAACGGCGGCAGCGTTCATGCCGCATGGGCCGGCGTGACCAGGCGCAGCCATGACCGGGCGCAGACACGGCGTGATATGCTCGCGGTCGCGATTCGCGTGCAGCAGGCTTGGGGCGGCTTGGGGCGTGAAATCAAGCTCGCCGATCAGGGGCGGGATCACGCATGAGCATGAATGACCTGACGGCGCCGCTCCGACAGCGGCCAAGACGACATGAGCGTGCCGGCTCCGTTCCCGTAGCAAAGATCGTCGCAATCGCGCTGGGCCTCTTCCTCGGCGCGTTCGTACTGTGGGCGGTGATGGCGCCAGACCGTTCGGGCGACAAGCCGATGGCGGTCGCGCCGACAGATTTGCGCATCGCGAAGGAACCGCCAAAGGTCGTTGCCGTGCCGCAACCCGCGGCCGCGGTCGACGCCAGCGTACCGCCCGCAACAGCAGCGCCGCCGCCGGTGCTGCCGGCCAAATCTCCGGCCGGTGTGACGGTGACGATCATCGACGGCAAGACCGGCGCTAAGCGCGAGGTCATGGTTGCGGCGCCGCCAATGCCGACAAGCGCCGCCGAACGCGCACGATCCGATCAGAATGGCGCGGAGATCACCGGTCAGCTGCCAAAAAAGCCCTGATCGCCAGCCCACTCCCTCTCGACGGGGATGTGCAACAACCAATGCAGCGCCGGTGACAGAACCGGGCAAATTGGCAATCGTTCATTGCGCCACTCGCTCCCAGCCCGCCCCGCCGCCAAAGCGAAGTGAGCCCAGGTTGAATCGCCATTTCGCTTTAGCTTATTGTTTTAGCATGATCTTTTCCGACCTGGCTTCGCCCGCCAAGGCGTCAACCCGATGCCGTACACGTTTCTTCAGCTTCGCGCAGGCGGGAAACCGGTATCCACCCTCGGGTCAAAGTCCGAGGGCAAGCTTTTTCGGGATCATGCTCTAATGCGCGTTGAAAATCTGCCCTATCGTCCCTGCGTCGGCGTTGTCCTGTTCAATCGCGCCGGCCGCGCCTTCATTGGCAAGCGTATCGACGGCCCCGAGCACGTCGATCTGCAACATGCGTGGCAGCTGCCGCAAGGCGGCATTGACGACGATGAAGATCCCTGGCGCGCCGCGCGACGCGAATTGCGCGAGGAAACCAATATCCGCTCGGTCGAACGCTTGGGGGAAATCGCCGAATGGCTGCGTTACGACATTCCACGCGCGCTGATCGGCCAGGCCTGGAAGGGCAAATATCGCGGCCAGACGCAGAAATGGTATGCGATGCGCTTTACCGGCGCGGATAGTGAAATTGACGTTGACCATCCCGACGGCGGCGAGGAAGCGGAATTTTCCGCGTGGCGCTGGGAGGAGCTTGCCAACATTCCGCGCCTGATCGTGCCGTTCAAGCGTGGGGTTTATGAGCGCGTGGTGGCGGAATTTTCGAAATTTGCGACTGCCCGATAAACCGACGAGAGCGGCTTTACTGCGTCAACGCCGCCTGCAGGCCGCGCAACTGTTCGAGGCGGCGCGCGAGCTTATCGCGCTGCGCATCGTCCTTGCAGTCGGCGACGTCTTCTTCGGTGTCTCTGATGTCGCTCGCGAGCGATTCAAGGTCGAAATCCTCGCGCGATCCGGCACGGTCGGCAAGGACGGTGAGGCCGCCAGGACCCATTTCGGCAAAGCCGCCGACCACGACGACCGGCTCGCGGTTTCCCTCGCGCATGATCGTGACGATGCCCGGCCGCAGCAGCGTGACCATCGGCGCATGGCCAGGCAGCACGCCGAGATCGCCTTCGATGCCGGGCAGATCGACCTGATCGACGTCGCCCGAGAACAGCACGGTCTCAGGCGAGACGAATTCGAAGTGTAATCCAGCCATTCCGCATTGCCTTTCCGAGTTACGAATAGCGAGCGGCGAGTAGCGGATAAAAAGTGCGCGCTCCCCTATTCGCCATTCCCGATTCGCTACTCGCTGTCTTTACGCCGCCGCGGCGAGACTCTTGCCCTTCTCTACCGCCTGTTCGATGGTGCCGACCATGTAGAAAGCCTGTTCCGGCAGGTGGTCGTATTTGCCTTCGCACAATCCTTGGAAGCCGCGGATGGTATCGGCGAGCTCGACAAAGACGCCGGGCGAACCGGTGAAGACTTCGGCGACATGGAACGGCTGCGACAGGAAGCGCTCGATCTTGCGCGCGCGCGCGACCGTCAGCTTGTCCTCTTCCGACAATTCATCCATGCCGAGAATGGCGATGATGTCTTGCAGCGACTTGTAGCGCTGCAGAATTTGCTGCACGCGCCGAGCCGTCTGATAGTGCTCCTCGCCCACGATCATCGGCGACAACATGCGCGACGTCGAGTCGAGCGGATCTACAGCGGGGTAAATGCCCTTCTCCGCGATCGAGCGCGACAGCACGGTGGTGGCGTCAAGATGCGCGAACGAGGTCGCGGGCGCCGGATCGGTCAGGTCGTCGGCGGGCACATAGATAGCCTGCACCGAAGTCACCGAACCTTTGGTCGTGGTGGTGATGCGCTCCTGCAGCGCGCCCATATCGGTCGCTAGCGTCGGCTGATACCCACAGCGGAGGGGATACGGCCAAGGAGCGCCGAGACTTCCGAGCCGGCTTGCGTGAAGCGGAAGATATTATCGACGAAGAACAGCACGTCCTGACCCTGATCGCGGAAATATTCGGCAACCGTCAGTCCCGTCAAACCGACCCGAGCGCGCGCCCCCGGCGGCTCGTTCATCTGGCCAAAGACCAGCGCGCATTTCGAGCCTTCGACCGAGCCTTCCTTGGGATCCTTGTTGACCTTGGACTCGATCATCTCGTGATAGAGGTCGTTGCCCTCGCGGGTGCGCTCGCCGACGCCGGCGAACACCGAATAGCCGCCATGCGCTTTGGCGATATTGTTGATGAGTTCCTGGATGATCACGGTCTTGCCGACGCCGGCGCCGCCGAACAGGCCGACCTTGCCGCCCCTGGCATAGGGCGCCAAAAGATCGACTACCTTGATTCCGGTCACCAGGATTTGCGCCTCCGTCGATTGCTCGGTGTAGCTAGGCGTGGGCTGGTGGATCGGACGCGTTTCGGCGGCTTTGATCGGCCCGGCCTCGTCGACCGGCTGACCGATCACATTCATGATGCGGCCGAGCGTGCCCGGACCGACCGGCACCGCGATCGGTCGCCCGGTATCGGTCACTTCCTGACCGCGCACCAGGCCGTCGCTGGAATCCATGGCGACGGTACGCACGGTGGATTCGCCGAGGTGCTGGGCGACTTCGAGCACCAGGCGGTTGCCCTGGTTGTCCGTTTCCAGCGCGTTGAGAATGGCCGGCAGATGATCCTCAAAATGCACGTCGACCACCGGGCCGATGACTTGGGTGATGCGTCCGACGGGTTGAGCCATGGTTTCTTCCTGCAAGAGTTCTAGCGTTTGAACGTGATCGTTACAGCGCCTCAGCGCCTGAGATGATCTCGATCAGCTCCTTCGTGATCATCGCCTGACGCGTGCGGTTATAGAACAGGGTTTGGCGGCGGATCATGTCGCCGGCATTGCGGGTCGCATTGTCCATCGCCGACATCTGCGCGCCATAGAACGAAGCGGCGTTTTCCAAAAGCGCGCGAAAGATTTGCACCGCCACGTTACGTGGCAAAAGATCGTTGAGAATGTCCTCGGCTTCCGGCTCGAACTCATAGACCGCGCCGCCCAGCGCGTCGGCGTATTTTTGCTCGAAGACCGGCGGAATGATCTGCTGGGCGGTGGGAATTTGCGCTATCACGGAGCGGAAGCGCGAGAAGAACAGCGTGCAAATGTCGAACTCGGATTTGTTGAACAGCGCGATAATTTTTTCGGCGATGGCCTCGGCGTTGTCAAAATGCAATACGCGCACCGAACGAAGATCGACCAGTTCGGCTATCTGTTTGGGAAACGTGCGCCGCAGCTGGTCGTAACCTTTGCGGCCGACGCAGAAGAACTTAACCTCCTTGCCTTCGGCGGCGAGCACGGTCGCGCGTTCGCGCGCCAGCCGCACGATGGCGGAATTGAACGGGCCGCACAGGCCGCGTTCGGAGGTGCAGACCAGCAACAGGTGTTTCTGATCGCTCCCGGTGCCGCGCAGAAGCCGCGGCGCGGTCTCCACCGCCGCAACGGAGGCCGCGATGTTGCCAAGCACCGTGTCCATGCGCGCGGCATAGGGGCGCGCCGCTTCGGCGGCCCCCTGCGCGCGGCGCAATTTCGACGCCGCGACCATTTGCATGGCCTTGGTGATCTTTTGCGTCGCCTTGGTCGCGGCGATGCGGTTGCGCAGGTCTTTGAGCGAGGCCATCGGCTAGACCTTTTCCCTCTTCCTTTGTCGGGGAGGGTTAGGGAGGGGGATAAATAAGCCGCTCAAAGCGTGCGAGTTACTTCCCTTCCGGCTCGCGGAGCCTGTCATCGGGCCGGCCACTTCGGGCGGGACCCGTTGGCTCGTCGGCCTGCCTCCCCTCAAGGGGGAAGGCAGGAAAGTAGCCAAGCTACTCATCAGGCGAACGTCCTGGCGTAATTGTCGACGACGGTCTTGAGCTTGCCACCGGTGGCGTCATCGAGGTCGCGCGAATCGCGGATCGCGGCGAGCACATCGCCGTGCTGGTTGCGCAAAAGGCCGAGTAATCCCTCCTCGAACGCGCGCACGCGATCGACCGGCAGCGCGTCCAAATAGCCGTGGACGCCAGCGTAGATCACGCAGACCTGCTCCTCCATGCGCAGCGGCGAGAACTGCGGCTGCTTGAGGAGTTCGGTCAGCCGCGCGCCGCGATTGAGAAGCCGCTGAGTGGTCGCGTCGAGATCGGAGCCGAACTGCGCGAACGCCGCCATTTCGCGGTATTGCGCGAGCTCGCCTTTGATGCGGCCGGCGACTTTCTTCATCGCCTTGGTCTGCGCGGCGGAGCCGACCCGCGACACCGAAAGCCCGACATTCACCGCCGGGCGGATGCCTTGATAGAACAGATCGGTCTCGAGGAAGATCTGCCCGTCGGTGATGGAAATGACGTTGGTCGGAATATAGGCGGAGACGTCGTTGGCTTGGGTCTCGATCACCGGCAGCGCGGTAAGCGAGCCGCTTTTATATTCGTCGCTCATCTTCGCCGCGCGCTCGAGGAGCCGCGAGTGCAGATAGAACACATCGCCCGGATAAGCTTCGCGTCCCGGCGGGCGGCGCAGCAACAGCGACATTTGCCGATAGGCGACCGCCTGCTTGGACAGGTCGTCATAGATAATGACGGCATGCATGCCGTTATCGCGGAAATACTCACCCATGGTACAGCCGGAGAATGGCGCCAGATACTGCATCGGCGCTGGATCCGAAGCGGTGGCGGCGATGATAATCGAATAATCGAGGGCGCCGTTTTCCTCCAATACCTTGACGAACTGCGCGACCGTGGACCGCTTCTGGCCGACTGCGACATAGACGCAATAAAGCTTGATCTTCTCGTCGCCCGAGGCATTGAGCGATTTTTGATTGAGGATGGTGTCAAGCGCGATCGCGGTCTTGCCGGTCTGGCGATCGCCAATGATCAGTTCGCGCTGCCCGCGGCCGATCGGAATGAGCGCGTCGATGGCCTTCAATCCTGTCGCCATCGGCTCGTTCACCGAGCGGCGCGGGATGATTCCCGGCGCCTTGATGTCGACACGCGACCGGTGGTCGGCCTTGATCGGACCCTTGCCGTCGATCGGATCGCCGAGCGCGTCGACGACGCGGCCAAGCAAGCCCTTCCCGACCGGGACGTCGACGATCGCGCGGGTGCGTTTGACGGTCTGGCCTTCCTTGATTTCGCTGTCGTTGCCGAAAATCACGATGCCGACATTATCGTTGGCAAGGTTGAGCGTCATGCCGCGCACGCCGCTCTCGAACTCGACCATTTCGCCGGCCTGGACGTTGTCGAGGCCGTAGACATGCGCAATGCCGTCGCCAACCGACAACACCTGTCCGACTTCGGACACCTCGGCTTCTTGGCCGAAATTTTTGATCTGCTCTTTGAGGATTGCGGAAATTTCCGCGGCGCGGATGTCCATTAGCGAGCCTCTTTCATCGCATGCTTGATGGCGTTGAGTTTGGTGCGCAGCGAGCTGTCGACCATGCGGCTGCCCACTTTGACGACGAGTCCCCCGAGGATGCCGGGATCGACCTTGACGTCGAGATCGATCTCCTTGCCGGTGACCGCTTTAAGCGCGTCGCGCAGCGCATCGACATGCTGGTCCTTGAGCGGCTCGGCCACGGTCACTTCGGCGGTGGCTTCGCCGTTGTGGCGGGTGACCAGCTCGCGGAACGCTCTGATCATGTCGCGCACCGCGAACAGCCGCCGGTTTGACGCTGCGAGCTTGAGGAAATTGGCGGCGAGCCCACCGATACCGGCGCGCTCGAGCACAGCCGAGAGCGCCTGCAGCTGGTCTTGCGCCGAAAATACCGGGCTGCGCACCAGCCGGGTCAGATCGGCGCTTTCCGCAAGGAGCGCATCGAACCGTTCGAGATCGGCTTTGACCGGCTCGATCGCGTTCGCCTCGAGAGCGAGATCGAACAACGCGGTCGCATAGCGACCGGCCATGCCGGACAGGGTTGGTGCTTCGGCTGCCAAAATCTGTGCTCGCTGCGCTTACTTGTTAGCGTTTTTCTCGGGCGGTTTTCTTGACTTTCCGCAAGATCCGCAACCGGCGCGCATAGTCGGCACAAGCCGCTGGCATTCAAGCGGAATTGACATTGCCGGCCGCCGCGCGAGCCGCGTCCGGAAGTCGGGCGGTTGCTAACATGAAGCGAAATGCGGCGCAACAACAGGCGCGTTTGAGCAAAGGCGCTCGCCCCATCCCAATAGCCAGCATGCCAAGAACGCCGAGCGACCTGGGCGCATGCCAAGACACCGTGCGGCGGTCCTGCTATCACCCGCCGCGGACAGGTTGCCAAGGTTGCAAGCACAATGGTCAAACACCCGACAAGAACCGTTTCCCGCAAATCGACGTCCGCAAAATCCAAAGCGCCGATGCTGCCGACCGATCGCATCGTTTATTCGCCGATCACCGATCGGGCCCCGCTCAAGCTGCCGAACGGCGCGCGCATGGCGGTGTGGGTCGTCATCAATGTCGAGGAATGGGACGCAACCCAGCCGATGCCGCGCACCGTGCTCACGCCCCCGGCCGGCGGCTCGCCGATGCCGGACGTGCCGAATTGGGCTTGGCATGAATACGGCAACCGCGTCGGCTTTTGGCGCTTTGTCGAGGTCTTTGACGCCTTCGCGATACCCGGCGTGCTGGCAATCAACGGCGCGGCGCTTGCCGCCTATCCGCAGATCGTGCGCGCCGCGGTCGAGCGCAATTGGGAATTCATGGGCCACGGTTTCACCCAGCGTAACCTGCAGAAGGTCGACGACGAACGCGCCGATATTCGCAAAGTGCGCCAGGTCATCGGCAAGGCGACCGGTAAGCCGCCGCGCGGCTGGCTCGGTCCCGGCTTGACCGAAACCTGGCAAACTCCCGACGTGCTCGCCGAGGAAGGCTACGACTATGTGGCGGACTGGGTGCTCGACGATCAGCCGGTCTGGCTCAAGACCCGCGGCAAGCCGATCCTCAACCTGCCCTACACCCAGGAATGCAATGACGTGGCGATGATGCTGATCCAGCACCACAAGGCGGCCGAATATTGCGATCGTGCGCTCGATCAGTTCGAACAGATCTATGCCGATGCCGCCGGCTCGGCGCGCGTCATGGCGATCTCGATGCACCCCTACATCATGGGCGCGCCGCACCGGGTGAAGTATCTGCGCCGCATTTTCGAAGTCATTCGCAAAAAACCCGACGTGCTGTTCTGGACCGGCGCGCAGATCGCCGATTGGTTCATCGCCGCCGGCCCGAAAGCTCCGTGAAAAATCCCGATCGTCGCAACGGGATGCCGGCGCACGCCGATATCGGCGCGCGTTTGATGCTGGCCGTTCTGGGCCTGATCTGGGGCATCACCTGGCCAGTGATGAAGATCGCGCTCGACGAGATCCCGCCGCTGACCATGCGCGGCTGCGCTGCCGTTTTGGGCGCTGTGACCTACTATTTGATGTGTGTTTTGATGCGGCGCAGCTTGCGCATTCCATCGGCGAAGGCTTGGGCGCACATTGCGGTCGCTTCGCTGCTCAACATCGTCGCCTTCAGCCTGTTCAGCGCCTTTGCGCAGATGGTGGCCACGACCTCGCGCGTGGCGATCCTCGCCTACACGATGCCGATCTGGTCGACCTTGCTGGCCTGGCCGGTCCTCGGCGAGCGACCGAACCGCGTGCAAGCCACAGCACTTGCGCTGTGCGCCGCCGGGCTTGCCATCCTGATATATCCGCTGACCGCCAACGGAATTCCGCTTGGCATCGTGTTCGCGCTCGCGGTCGGCGTGTGTTGGGGCGCCGGCACGGTTTACCTGAAATGGGCGCGGATCGAAGCCGATCAGATGGGCGTCGGCAGTTGGCAAATGACCATTGCCGCCGTCATCATGGTCGCTTGTATGCTCAGCTTCGCCGGCGGACCGAATTTCGGCGGCGCCCATCTCGACGGTTATCTCGCCACCGCATGGACCGGGATTGCGAGCAGCGGCATCGCCTATGCGCTGTGGTTCACCATCGTGCAGCGGCTGCCGGCAGCGACCGCATCGCTCGGCGTGCTGGCCTCGCCAGTGATCGGCGTGATCGGATCGTTTTTTATCCTCGGCGAGGTGCCGACCGCTACCGACATGATCGGCTTTGCACTGATCTTTGTCGCTTCGGCTTGCGTCTTGCTGACGCGGCAGAGCGCCGCCGCACCGCCACCGATCGCGCGCGACGGCGTGGCGAACTGATAGCGCTGGATTTAATCGTCACCTCTCCGCGGCGTCCCGTGCCTTGTGCCAGAAACGGAAAAGACATCGGGACGGGCGGGCGCGCTGTTGGCAGCGACTCAAAGGGCGCGAAGTGAGCTCTTCGCTCAGCTTCGCGCCCAGGCAAACAAATTCAGACTACGGCTGACTCTTCAACCAGGCATCGACGTCCTTGCGCACCATATCCTTGGCTAGGCCATAGCGCTGTTGGATGACGCCCTCGAGCTGCTCGCGCCGTCCGTTGATCATGGCCAGATCGTCATCGGTGAGCTTCCCCCACTTCTCTTTAATCTGGCCTTGCGCTTGTTTCCAGTTTCCTTCGATGCGGTTCCAGTCCATGGTCGTCACCTCCGAAAACCCGGACCCCCGTGCAAGAGGGAAAACGCCGCGACGTACCGGACAGTTCCGACTTAAAAGTCGTTCGGTTCAATGGAGCGATCAGAACTTGGTTCATAACTTGGGCGAGGGGCCCATTCAGGTTGCCCCGCCTTCATCGCAGCTCTTCTTTTGCCCCTTTGAGGCTTGCGTCAGTGATTTCGTGGTAAGACCAAAGCAGCTGCGACAGCACAAACACGCAATCGGGTGGCGTCAGGTCGTCAAACTCCGCCTTTAGCACTTCCTGGATGCGCTCTAACGCTTGAACGTACCGCCCCGGGTGTGATCGCATAGATTATTCCCCCTGGGCCCATTCTACCACTCGCCGGCCGCCAACGGTTTGCGCGGCGTGCATTTTATCGTGGATAAAAAGGTTTTTGCGCGGGCAGCAATCCGAAGGCGCTAGTTGGTTCAGGGTCCGACTGCTTTCGCGAGATCGGCGACGCGCGCGGCCATCGCGCTTTGCGGATCGGAGAGCAGATCGATCACGGTGAAGTGGTTGGTTCCAGCGACTTCCTCATAGCGGGTTCGCACGCCGGTCTGCTGCCAGGTTTGCGCGAGTGCGCTGCTCTGCCGCTTGAACTCGCCCGATTCGAGCCCGCCGACCACGGCATCGAATATCCGACCGGCGGGCACCGGCCAAAACAGCGGCGACAGTTGGCGCGCTTGCGCGGGGTCGAGGCGGAGATCCTGATTGACGCTGGTCGCAAGGAGCGGCGTCAGATCAAAGACGCCGGAGATCGAATAGGCGGCCGGAACCAGATCGGCAGGGGCTTTCGGATAGAGCGTGCGCCAGTCGGTCGCCAGCAAGGCAGCGGCGAGGTGTCCCCCCGCCGAGTGGCCATAGACCATCATACGCCGGCCAAAGCGCTGCCACAGGAACGCGCACATGCGGCGCATTTGTTCGACGATGTCGGCGATGGTGACGTTGGGGCAGAGGTCATAACCCACCACGGCGACGGAAATGCCGCGGCTATTGGGCCCGCGCGCCATTTGGCTGAATGTTGACGGCTCGAGCGAGCGCCACCAGCCGCCATGGATAAAGATCGCGAGCGGCGCGTTGTCATGCCCCACCGCCAGGAACAGATCGACGCTCTGGCGCGGCGTACTACCGTAGGTCAGGCCGAGCTCGGCACGGTCGGCTTTAAGCATCTCGGCCCGGTAAAGCTCTGCTTCATAGGTCCAGCGGGCAAAAATCTGTGGATGCTCAGGCACGCGGGCGCGATTGTTGTATTCGGCTTCATAGTCGATCGCGGCCACCGGCGTCTCCTGACAGGTTGCGCGGCGAATCTGCGGCATGGGTGCGGCGCTGGCAAGTTGCCGCGACGACGCGCGCCTTGCGATCGGCAAGTACATTCGGCGGTTTCCGCGATGAGCGCCAACCGGTAAAAGGACATCATGAAAGTGGACGGCAAATCGATGCGCAGCATCTGGCTCGAACCCGACGGCTGGTCGGTCGGGATTATCGATCAGACCGCGCTGCCGCACCGGCTGGTCACGGCTCGTCTGACCACACTCGACGATACCGCGCATGCGATCCGGGCCATGCTGGTGCGCGGTGCGCCGCTCATTGGCGCGACTGCCGCCTACGGAATTTGCCTGGCGCTGCGTGCCGACGCCTCCGACGAAGCGCTCGATCGCGCCTGCGCGACTTTGCTGCGGACGCGGCCGACCGCGATCAATCTCAAATGGGCGCTCGACGAAATGGTCGCCGCCGTGCGCAACCGCGTCCGCGGCGAGCGCGTCGCCGCCGCCTACCGGCGCGCGGAGGAAATCTCCGCGCTGGATATCGCCATCAACACCGCGATCGGACAAAACGGATTGCCGCTGATCGAAGCGGCGGCCAACCGCAAGAAGCCCGGGCAGCCGGTCAACGTGCTCACCCATTGCAATGCCGGATGGCTGGCGGCGGTCGATGTCGGCACCGCGACTGCGCCGATCTATCTGGCGCACGACAGCGGCGTCGCCGTCCATGTGTTTGCCGACGAAACGCGGCCACGCAATCAGGGCGCATCGCTGACGGCCTGGGAGCTCGGCCGCCATGGCGTGCCGCACACGGTGATCGCCGATAATACCGGCGGCCATCTTATGCAGCATGGATTGATCGACCTGGTCATTGTCGGCACCGATCGCGTCACCGCCACCGGCGACGTGTGCAACAAGATCGGCACCTATCTCAAGGCGCTCGCGGCGCGCGACAACAATATCCCGTTTTATGTGGCGCTGCCGTCGCCGACCATCGACTTTTCGATCAGCGACGGATTGACTGAGATCCCGATCGAGGAGCGCGGCGCCGACGAAGTGGCGACGATGACCGGGCGCACCGCGCAAGGCGGCATCGCGACCGTGCGGATCGTGCCGGATGGCTCGCCGGTGGCCAATTACGGCTTCGACGTCACGCCGGCGCGGCTCATAAGCGGGCTCATCACCGAACGCGGCGTGGTCGCCGCCTCGCGCGAGGCCCTGGCAAGGGCTTTTCCCGAACGCGCCGGCACGGCAGAATGAACTGAGTCTCTGTTGGCCTTGGAGTCCGTTGCGTGCGTAAGCTTGCCTGTCGTCCGCTCTCGAACGTGCCGCTTCCTGGAATTTTCAGCATGACGATTTCGTCCGAGCCTTCAGCCAACGTGGCTCCAAGCTTCGCGCCTGCCGATTCACCACTGGCAGACGGCAGGCAATCGGAAATGGCTTTGGCTATTGCCCGCGGCACCGCGCGCTATCTGCATGCGCTCGGCTATTGCGTTGTCAGCGAATTGCCGCTGCCGTCGGGGCGCCGCGCCGACCTTGTAGCGCTTGGCGGCGACGGCGAAATCATCATTGTCGAGATAAAATCCTCGATCGCCGATTTCCGCGCCGACCAGAAGTGGATGGATTATCGCCGGCATTGCGACCGGCTGTTCTTCGCCACCCACGGCGGCGTGCCGTGCGATATTTTTCCCGCCGAGGCCGGGCTGATCGTTGCCGACGCATTCGGTGCCTCGATCGTCAACGAAGCGCCGGAGCAGCGCATCGCGGCGGCGACCCGCAGAGCGGTGACGTTGCGCTTTGCGCACGCGGCGGCGTTGAGGCTGCAGGCGGTCGCCGATCCGCAGGGGCCATATACGGCCGAATTCTAGCCGGAAGGCGCGAGCCGAAAACGAGGACAGGATTATTTGGGAGCGCGCTTTGCCAGAATCCGCTGCAGCGTGCGGCGGTGCATGTTGAGGCGGCGCGCGGTCTCCGAAACGTTACGCCCGCACAGTTCATAGATGCGCTGGATGTGCTCCCAGCGGACCCGATCCGCCGACATCGGATTTTCCGGCGGGTCGATTTTTCTGTTGTCGAGCGCAAGCAACGCCGCGGCGACGTCATCGGCGTCGACCGGCTTGGCCAGATAGTCGACGGCGCCGATCTTCACCGCATTAACCGCGGTTGCGATATTGCCGTAGCCGGTGAGGATGATGGCGCGCGCCTCGGGACGGCGTTTCTTCATCGCCGAAATGACATCGAGGCCGTTGCCGTCGCCGAGCCGCATATCGACGACCGCGAATGCGGGCGCGGCTTTTTCGACCTGGAGAAGACCGTCGCTCACCGATTCCGCGGTCGTCACCGTAAAGCCGCGGCCTTCCAGGGCCCGAGCCAGGCGCTGCAGAAACGATTTGTCGTCCTCGACGATGAGAAGCGAACGCTCGGTCGGCATCGACCTTGATCCGGGATCGTTCATTGCAGTTCCCATCCCTCGATTCGATCGGACCTCGTTATTGGCACTCTCCGGTGCGACCAACTTAAAGTTAAGGAGCGACCGCCGCCGTCTCAAGTGGGGGCGGAGTGATCGAGGTCTCAAAATCTTCGCGGTTCCAGGTCACGGTGATGGTTGCGCCGTGGAGTGGCGGCGCCTGATTGATTAACGAAAGCTTGGCACCCGAGCGTTCCAGAAGGGTTTTTGCAATAAAGAAGCCGAGCCCGAGCCCGAATAGTGCAGTTTCGTCGGCTTCCGAACCGCGCGGTTCGGGCCGGCGATGAGTGACGTAAGGCGCACCGAGGCGATCGATCACTTCGGGAGCAAAGCCGGGTCCGTCGTCGCTGATCGTGATGCTGACCTCATCCGCCGTCCAGCGAGGGGCGATCTCAACCCGGCTGTGGGCAAAATCGACTGCGTTTTCGATCAGATTGCCGAGACCGTAACGAATCGCGGGATTGCGTTCTCCCGCCGGTTCGCCGGACCGGTTTGTCGGGTAACCGACTATGATCGCAACACCGAAATTGCGGTGCGGCGCCACCGCCTCTTCGAGGAGCGACGAGAGCGGCATACGGTCGAACGGCTCCCCGGCCGGCAATTCGGTGATTTTGGCCAAAATCTCGCGGCAGCGCTGCGCCTGCTCGCGCAACAGCTTCACGTCCTCGGCGTAAGGCGAACCAGCCTCCAGCGCACGCTCGATCTCACGGATCACGACGGTGATGGTCGCTAACGGCGTGCCGAGCTCATGGGCGGCGGCGGCCGCCAGTCCATCGAGCTGGGACAGATGCTGCTCGCGCGCCAAAACCAGCTCGGTGGCCGCTAGCGCGTCCGACAATTGGCGCGCTTCCTCGGCGACCTGCCAAGTGTAAACGCCGATATAGCCGATCGCGAGCAGGATCGAGAGCCAGACGCCGACCATGTAGATTTCCGGCAGCTCGAGCGGGTTTTCAGCATCCCACGGCAAGTCGTAGTGCAGGAACACCAGCATCGTGGCGCAGAACATCGCGAAGGTGCCGATCAGCAAAGTCATGCGCGGCGGCAGCGCAGTCGCAGAAATCAAGACCGGCCCGAGCAGGAGGAAGGCAAAGGGGTTTTCCAGCCCGCCGGTAAGGTACAGAAGCGCGGCCAGTTCCGCGATATCGAACGTCAGCAGCCAGGCCGCCCGGTCCGGCTCAAGCCATTGCGTCTGCCGGAAACTCACCCGCAGCGCCACGTTCAAGAGGGCCGCCAAGGCGATAACCGCAATGCAGGCCCAAATCGGAACTTCAAATTCCAGGCCGAAATGAACGACCAGGACGGCGGCCAATTGCCCGCAGACCGCAAGCCAGCGCAGCCGGATTAATGTGTCCAGCCGCACATTTCGGGGCCGCTCATGAGTTCGGGGCAGGCCAAACATGGGGCTAATGTAGCGATGCGGCTGAGTCGCGCCAAATTGGCCGGCATCGCCACTGGCGCGCGGCGCGCGGATGCGCGACACTAAAACGGTCCAAGCTCCATCAGGAGTAGTTGCAATGGCTTACGAACTCGACCAGTTCATTTCCGATTGCCGGTCCATACTCGAACGCGATGGCGGCCCCAAGGGCCGTGAACAAGTACGCACCCGGCTCGAACACCTGTTGCAAAATCGCGATTTTGTCCGCCGCCATTGCGAAGAGGCGGCCCGCGGCCTGCACGTGCTTTATGAGGACCCCGAGCTCGGTTTTCAGATCCTCGCCCATATCAACGACGAGGCGCGAGTCTCGCCGCCGCACGACCACGGTGATTCCTGGGCCATCTACGGCCAGGCCACTCATTACACCGACATGACCGAATGGGAACGCGACGACGATGGCCGCGATCCGCAGCACGCCAAGCTCAAACCGGTGAAGAAGTATCGTCTGATGCCGGGCCAAGCCGGCATTTATCAGGACGGCAGGATTCATTCGATCGACTATCCCGACCACGCTCGCTTCATTCGCGTGACCGGAACCAACCTCGATCGCATCGAGCGCGTACGCTTCGATCTGAAAACTGGCGAAGTCAAACAGATGACGCCGCAGCAGGCGACGTGACGGCCGCGGTCAGCCCCGCCGCGCTGCGGGGCATGTTGGGCGACGGCGGCGAACTGGCGCTGATCGATGTCCGCGAAGAACTGATCTATTCGCAAGGCCATCTGTTGCTGGCGCGCTCGGCGCCGCTCAGCCGGCTGGAGCTGAAATTCGTGCAAGCGGTGCCGCGGCGCACCACCCGCATCGTGCTGTGTGACGGCGGCGATGGCCTCGCCGAGCGCGGCGCCGCGGTTCTGGCGCGCAGTGGCTACTCCGATTTGCGCATTCTGTCCGGCGGCATCGAGGCCTGGGCGGCGGCGGGGTTCGAGCTCTTCACCGGCGTCAATGTCCCGAGCAAGGCGTTCGGCGAATTCATCGAACATGCAGATGGCACGCCGAACATTGCGGCCGATGCCCTGGCGCGGCTCATAGGAAACGGCGCCGATCTCGTCGTCCTGGACAGCCGTCCATTCGATGAATATGCGCGCGTTTCAATCCCGGGCGCGACGAACGTCCCCGGCGCGGAATTGGTGCTGCGCGCGCGCGAGCTCGCGCCATCGCCGGACACGATGGTGGTCGTCAATTGCGCCGGGCGTACGCGCAGCATCATCGGCGCGCAGTCGCTGATCAATGCCGGCCTGCCGAACAAGGTCGTGGCGCTGCGCAACGGCACGATGGGCTGGCACCTGTCCGGGCTCCAGGTGGACCGTGGCGCAACCCGCGTCGCGGCCCCGCC
>Ga0187765_10000348_pt1 | contig 16890 bp, 18 predicted proteins | sample 0216_QUI02_MP05__3_FD_133018 | JGI IMG/M metagenome (GOLD analysis project Ga0187765, IMG submission 133018) | Tropical peat soil microbial communities from peatlands in Department of Meta, Colombia - 0216_QUI02_MP05_10_MG | ecosystem: Environmental > Terrestrial > Soil > Wetlands > Peat ...
GGCGCGGAAGCCAGCGCCCGCCCGGGAGCGGGACCGAGGCCGCGAGGGCCGGGCTCCCGCGCCGGAGGAGCGCCAGGAGGGCGAGCGCCGCCGCCGGCAGCGCCAGGACCGCGAGCGCGGTGGCGGCGGTGTAGCGGACCCCGGCGAGGAAGCGCAGCGCGAAGGACCCCATCGCGAACCAGCCGCTCCCGGCGAACCAGGAGAGGGGGACGTCGACGGCCCAGCGACCGGTGCGCAGGCGCAGGGCCGCGAGGAGCGAGAGCCCGCTCCCGAGGAGCAGGGCGACGGCGAGGAGGAAGCTCATCGGCGACGGGCGACGTAGGTGTTGTCGCTCACCTCGGCGACCTTGGAGAATCCGTCGGGAAGCGGCCGGTCGGCGTCGATGGAGACGATGGCGTCGATCTCGTCCGGCCGGAGCCGGTCGACCCCGGCGAGCCCGAGGTACTCCCTCTCCCCCGGTCGGATCGTCACGCAGCGCCTCGGGGCCAGGTTGAAGCAGAGGGCCTCGGGGGCAAACCAGTCCGGCCCGTGCCCCTCCACGGCCACCCGGTCGTCGGGGCGCAGGGTGGCGCGCGCCAGCGCCGCGAGCGCTCCCAGCTTGGGTGCGTAGGCGTAGTTCTCCCGGATCCGGACCTCGGGGTCGAGGTGCACCGACAGGGGAGCGGCGCGGGCGAGCTTGCCGAGGAAGAGCAGGTCCGCCGGCGCGGCCACGGCGAGCGCGGCGAGGGCGAGCGCCGGCGCCGGCGGCGATCGCCTGCGGGCGAGGAGGTAGCCGAGGATCAGGATCCCGGCGAGGATCAGGAAGGCCGCCCCCAGGCGGTCGTAGAGGAAGCTCCCCTCCGCGTAGCTCCAGTAGGGAGGCTCGAGGATGTTGACGGTGGTGTACCCGATGGGCAGGGGCGCGAAGAAGACGGCGCGGTCGAGCGCCTCCCGGACCGACGCCCGATCGGAGGGCGAGGGGCGGTAGCGCAGCCGGGTGATGGTGAAGCGCCCCGAGCCCTCGAGGAGCAGGTAGGGGATGCCCGTCCGGCTCCAGTGGGGGGCCGAGAGGAGGTCGAGGTCGAGGCGCCCCCGGCCGGGCGGCACCCGGACGTATCGGTAGGGCGGGCCGCGATGGTCGGGCAGGGAGCGGGCCGACGAATCGACGGTGAGGAAGGTGAGCAGCAGGATCCCCGACGCCTGGTACTCCATCTCGAGCTCCTCCGCGCCCTGGAGGGCGAGGAGGAGGATGCTCGCCGTCTCGACGGGGACCTCGAGACCGAGGCCGGAGGCGGCGAGGGGCACGTTGCTCTTCGCGGCGCCGGCGAGGGCCTGGACCGGGACCTCGCGCAGCGGCGGCGCCTCCGCCCTGGCGGGCGGCGCCGCGAAGGCGAGCGAAGCCGCCGTCGCGGCGAGCAGGCGGCGCCCGGCGGCGAGCCATGGGTGGGGGGGCGCCTCGGTGTGCATGGGTGGCGACCGAGGACACCACAAGGGCCGCCCCTTGTCACGCCGCTCGCCGCGCACCCCGCGGCCGCCTTCTCTGCGGGTCGAGGGGAGCCGCTCGGCCTCGTTTGCCAGGGGCGGCTCCACCTGCTACAGCTGCGGCGCCTCGAAAGGAGCACCATGCCGGGGGAGTGGCCCGCCTACCAGGTCGTCGGGGCGTTCTTCGCGCTCGTCGTCTCGGCGGGGATCGGCCTCAAGGTCGTCGTCTCGCGCGCCAAGAAGACCATCGTGCGCCGCCACGTGGTCGTCGGGGGCTGGCTCCCGCTCGCGCCGGAGCTCGCCCGGCGGGGCGTCGAGGCTCCCGAGGTGATCGCGGCCGTGCTCGCGAGCTACGACCTCGCGCTGGAGCGGCCCGAGAAGGTGACCGCCCGGCTCCCGGCCGCGGTGGCGACCGTCTCCGACGCCCTGCAGATCCAGCTCCTGGAGATCGCGCGCCCGCTCGTGGCGCGCGCCTGGGACGAGGCGGGCGCGAGCGCCCTCCTCGACGAGCTGAGGAGGCTGCGGCCCAGGCTCGAGGGGCTGCCGGGAGTGGTGAGGGTGGGCCCGCTCTGGCCCGACGATGCGGGGACCCTGAGCCGCCTCGTCTCCCACTACGCCTCGATGGTCGCCCTTCCCCTGCCCGGCAAGGAGAGCGGGTCCGGAAGGCGTCGGGGCTAGCGCGCGGGCGGCCACTTCCTGAGCTTCCGCTGCAGCGAGCGGCGGTGGATCCCGAGCCGCCGGGCCGCCTCGGAGACGTTCCCGGCGCTGTCGGCGAGGACCCGCTGGATGTGCTCCCACTCCGTCCGCGCGAGCGAAGGCGTCCCGATCTCCCCCCCGGGCGGCCCGGGCTGCGCGGCGAGCGCCGCCAGGATCTCGTCGGCGTCGGCGGGCTTCGGCAGGTAGCTCACCGCGCCGAGCTTCGTCGCCTCCACTGCCGTGGCGATGGACCCGTACCCGGTGAGGATGACCACCCGCGTGGACGGGTCGAGGGCCAGGATTCCCCGGAGGACGTCGATGCCCGTCGGACCCGGCATGCGCAGGTCCAGGACCGCGAACTCGGGCGTGTCCCGCTCGGCGGAGGCGAGGGCCTCCGCGCCGTCGCTCGCGGTCCACACCTCGAAGCCGCGATCGCGAAAGGCGCGGGCGAGCCGCTCCCGGAGCGCCGCGTCGTCGTCGGCGAGGAGGAGCGTGCGGCGCTCGACCGGGTCCTGGCTCACGGCTTCGGTCCTCCCCCGCCCGCGGCGAGCTCCGCGGGGAGCTCGATGCGGGCGGTGGTGCCTCGCCCGGGAGCGGAGGAGAGCCGGAGCGCGCCTCCGAGCTGCTCCACCAGGGCGCGGGCCAGGAACAGCCCGAGCCCCCTTCCCTCGCCCGGCTCCTTGGTGGTGAAGAAGGGCTCGCCGGCCCGGGAGAGCACCTCCGCGGACATGCCCGCCCCCCGGTCCGAGACCTCGACCACGACGGATCCCCCCGCGGCAACGCTCCCGAGCCGGACCCGCTCCCCCTCGGGCGAGGCCTGCAAGGCGTTCGAGAGCAGGACGCGCAGGGCGCGCTCCAGCCCGCGCAGCGGGCCGCGCACCACGGCGCCGTCCGCCCTCCCGTCGCGGTCCACCCGCCAGGCCCCGGGAAGGCCCTCGAGCGCCGCCGCCGCCCAGTCGCCGACGCTCACGGGCACGAGCGGCTCCCCCGCGTTCTCGCCGGCCCCGGCGGCCATCTGCTGCAGGATGCCCTTGCAGCGCTCCACCTGGGCGCGGACGAGCGACAGGTCCGCCCGCGCGTCCGGTGGGGCGGCTCCGCGCGCCAGGGCCCGGTCGAGCTCCTTCGCCGCCACCGCGATGGTGGACAGCGGCGTGGCGAGCTCGTGGGCCGCACCCGCCGCGAGGGTGGCGAGCGAGGCGAGCCGCTCCCGGCTCGCAGCCAGGCTCCGGGCTCGGGCGAGCTCGCGCTCCCGCTCGCCCAGCGCCCGGGTGACCTGCTGGACGATGAGGACGATGAAGAAGGCGGCGCTGGCGAAGGCCACCAGCATCCCCCGCAGGTGGATCTGCATCATCGCCTGGTGCTCCGGGACGCCGAAGGGCGCGAGATCCTGGAGCGGGAACAGGGCGGCGAAGGCGAGCACGCTGAAGGCGAGCTGGAACCACGACCAGCGCGCCGGAAGGAGGATGGCGGCCAGGGCCACGTTGACGAGGTAGAGGGCGGAGAACGGGTTGAAGGGGCCGCCGGAGAGGTGGAGGAGCGCGGTCAGCACGCCGGTGTCGAAGAGCATGACCGCGGCGAGGGCCCGGTCGGAAACGGCGAGCCTCCGCCGCAGCCAGGCGTGGAGCCCGGCGTTGAAGGCGGCCTCGAGTCCCACCAGCCCGAGGAGCGCGCCGACCGGCAGCGCGACGACGCCGGCGGCGTGCACCCAGAGGACGGCGGCGGTCTGGACGAGGATGGCCCCCCAGTGAAGCCGGACCAGCCACTCGAGCTTGATGCGCCCGGGCTCCGACACCAGGCTCGCGGTCCGCGAGGCGGAGCGCTGCCCTTCGGCCCGGGGGAGGTCTTTCGCCGACGCTCGCAAGGGACTCACCCCCGCGTCCAGGCGCGGGACTACCTCCATCCTGCCTGCCGGAAGACCTCGTGGCACTCCTCGCTCTTCAGGAAGGCGACGAAGGCGAGGGCGAGGTCGCGCCGGGCGGTCCGGAGGGTGACCGCCACCGGGGTGCCGCGGTAGAGCCGTTGCGCCTCCGGGAGCTCGACGAGATCGGTCTCGTCCTTGAGCCGGTCGTGCCAGCTCCCGAAGGTGATCCAGGCGTCGAGCTCGGGGTGCTCTCTCCAGGCGGCGATTCCCTCGGCGGTGTTGGTGGCCACGACCGCGATGTTCCTCTGGGTGGCGGCGAGCGTGCCGAGCCTGCCGACGAGGTCCTCCCAGAGCCCGGTTTGCGCCGCCCCGTTCACGTCGAGCAGCTTCACGCCCGGCTGGGCCAGATCCTCCAGGCTCCGGATCCTCCGGGGATTTCCGCGGCGCACCAGGATGGCGGCGGAGCGCAGCCACAGGCTCTCGCGGGTGGAGGCGTCGACGAAGCCGGGGTGTCGCCGCGCCAGGTCGGTGAGCAGGTACTCGGCGCCCTCGAAGACCACGTCGCCGTCCCTCTCGGCTCTCGGCCACCAGCGCTCCTCCGGGCCGCCGTCCACCACCATCCGCACCCCCTTCGCCCGGGCGAAGCGCTCCGCGCACCCTCGGATCGGGGTGAGCGGGCCGCCCGGACCGTAGACGTGGAGTTCCGGGGCCGGGCCCGGCCCGCCGTCCGGCGCGGGCGCCGGGGGCTCCGCGCCCGCCACCGCGGCGAGGACTGCGGCCAGCGCGACATGGGTCATGGCTGCCTCCCTGCGCGGCCCCGGGGACCGCACCGCCATTCTAGCCTCGGACCCACACGCCAGGCGCCCTCTGCTATGGTCCGGGGTCCAGAGGAGGTTCCGCCTTGAACATCGTCTCCCCCGAGAAGGCCGTGGCCGCCGTGCAGTCCGGCAACCGCATCTTCATCCACAGCGTTGCCGCCGCCCCGCGTCGACTCATCGAGGCGCTCACCGCGCGCGCCCCCTCGCTGCGGGTGGTGGAGATCGTGCAGCTCCACACCGAGGGCGACGCCCCCTACGCCGCGCCGGAGATGGCCCCGAGCTTCCGGGTGAACTCGGTCTTCGTGGGCCCGAACATGCGCCGCGCCGTCCAGGAGGGGCGCGCCGATTACCTCCCGGTGTTCCTCTCCGAGGTGCCCAAGCTCTTCCGCTCCGGCCTCCTCGGGCTGGACGTGGCGCTCGTGCAGGTGTCGCCCCCGGACCGGCACGGCTTCTGCTCGCTCGGGGTCTCCGTCGACGCCTCGCGCGCCGCCGTCCAGGCCGCGCGGGTGGTGGTCGCCCAGGTGAACCGGCACATGCCGCGGACGCACGGCGACGGCCTCATCCACGTCGACGACATCGACTTCGCGGTCGAGGGGGACGATCCCATCCCCGAGCTCCGCCACCCTCCCTTCGGCGAGGTCGACCTCGCCCTCGGCCGCCACTGCGCCGAGCTGGTGGAGGACGGGGCCACGCTGCAGCTCGGCATCGGGGCCATGGCCGACGCCACCCTGCAGGCCCTCTCCGGCCACCACCGCCTCGGCATCCACACCGAGATGCTCTCCGACGGCGTGGTGGACCTGGTCGAGAAGGGGGTGGTGACGGGCGAGATGAAGCGGGTCCACCCTGGGAAGATCGTGGCGGGGTTCGCCCTCGGCACCCGGCGCCTCTACGACTTCCTCGACGACAATCCGGCCGTCCAGATGCTGGACATCGCCTACGTGAACGACCCGGAGGTGATCCGGCGCAATCCCCGCGTCACCGCCGTCAACAGCGCCCTCGAGATCGACCTCACCGGCCAGGTGTGCGCGGACTCGATCGGCGAGGCGCTCTACTCGGGCGTGGGCGGCCAGATGGACTTCCTGCGGGCCGCGGCGCTCTCCGACGACGGCAAGCCCATCGTCGCCATCCCCTCCACCGCCTCGAGCGGGGAGTCGCGCATCGTCTCGCACCTGAAGCCCGGCGCGGGGGTGGTGACGACGCGCGCGCACGTGCACTTCGTCGTCACCGAGCACGGCATCGCCGACCTGTTCGGAAAGAACCTCCGCCAGAGGGCCGAGGCCCTCATCGCGGTCGCGCACCCCCGCCACCGGGACGCCCTCACCGCCGAGGCGCGGCGGCGCTTCGGGAAGTGGTGAGGGGAAGGCTAGCGCCCCTTCCCGGCCTCCAGGGCGGCGAGCACCCGCGGCAGCCCTTCGTGCAGCTCGCTCCCGTCCCAGAGGGCCGGCACGGTGCCGCTGCCGCCGCGGTCGGCGAGGGCCTTGCGGTGGCTCTCGAAGTGGACGTTGCGGAGGGCGATCCCGTCGAGGAGGAAGAGCTCGGCGGCGCGCCGGCGCGCCCTGGCCGAGTCCTCGTCGCCGATGGCGTGGAAGAGCTCCAGCACCCGGAGCCCCGACCCGGGGTGAGGCTAGCGCGCCTCGGCGCCGCCCAGCAGGGGCAGTCGGAGGCGCAGGGGCTCGAGCTCCTTCTCGGCGCTCACGCGCACCACCATGTGGCAGCTCGGGTCGGAGAGGACCTTCCTCACCAGGGCCTGGTTGAGGCCGTGGCCGCTCTTGTAGGCGCGGAAGTGTCCGATGACGGGGAGGCCGGCGAGAGAGAGGTCCCCGATAGCGTCGAGCACCTTGTGGCGCGCGAACTCGTCGGGGAAGCGCAGCCCTTCCGGATTCAGGATGGAGAAGTCGTCGACCACGATGGCGTTCTCCAGGCTCCCGCCCTTGGCGAGCCCCACCGCCTGCATCTGCTCGATGTCGCGCAGGAAGCAGAAGGTGCGGGCGCGCGCCACCTCGCGCTCGTAGGCGCGATCGGAGAAGGCGAACCGGAAGGCCTGGTCGGTGACGAGCGGGTGCTTGAAGTCGACGGTGAACTCGATGGAGAGCGACTCGGCGGGCTCGAGCCGAGCGAGCTTGTCCCCGTCGCGCACCTCCACCGGCCGCACCATCACCAGGAATCGCTTCCCCTGGCGCTGCTCCACCACTCCGGCCTCGCGAACGAGAGCCACGAAGGGCGCGGCCGACCCGTCGAGGATGGGGATCTCCGGCCCGTCGACCTCGACCCGGCAGTTGTCGATGCCCATGCCGGTGAGGGCAGAGAGGACGTGCTCGACCGTGTGAATCCGGGCCGCCCCGGCGGCGAGGTTCGTCGAGAGGGTGGTGTCGGCCACGTACGCGGAGCGGGCCGGGATCTCGGCCCCCAGGTCCATGCGGACGAAGGTGATGCCGGCGTCGGGCGCGGCAGGGGCGAGCACGATCGTCGCGGGCCGCCCGGAGTGGAGACCCACCCCAGAACACTGGACCCGCTTTCCGACCGTTCGCTGATGCCAGTACGCCATGTGAACGACCTCCGCTTTCGACCTCGAACCCCCGACCGACCCTCTCGTTGCGCCGCGGTACACGCAGAGCGCCATGGTATGGAGCAATAAAAATGCCATTCGCTGCGGGGAAACCTGCTACTTCCGCCTATTTTCCAGTGATTACATATGATTACGTATCATTTCCACAGATTTTGGCGCCGCTTCTACTGGCAGCGCGCGCCATGGCGGACGGCGAATCGCGACAGCGGTGTCAGGCCTTGCTCCCCAACACGCAACGATTGACGCGACGGGCTATAACACACAGAGGGCGAGCGCGAGAGTGAAAACACCCGTGGACGACCCCCCCGTCGAGCGCGGCCCCGCGGTGACGGTGGCCCTCGTCGCCGCGAACCTCCTCGCCTTCCTCTGGCAGCTCAACGTCGGACCGCCGGGAAACCCGGTCGAGCTGCGCATCCAGCTGTCGGCGCTCATCGGGGGAGTCATCCCTTACGAGGTGGTGACGTTCAGGGACATCGGGCCCCGCGATATCGTCCCCCCGCCGTTCACCATCCTCACGAGCATGTTCCTCCACGGCAGCTGGGCCCACCTGGGCGGCAACCTCGCCTTCCTCTGGGTGTTCGGCCCGAGCGTGGAGAGGGCACTCGGGCACGGGCGCTACCTCCTCTTCTACCTCGCGAGCGGGGTGGCGGCGGCGCTCGCCCACACCCTGCTCGCCATGGCGGTGGGCGATCCCTTCGTCCCCATGGTGGGCGCGAGCGGGGCCATCGCCGGCGTGCTCGCCGCCTACCTGGTCCTCGCCCCGCGCGCGCCGCGGCGCTCTTACCCTTCGACCGGCTTCTTCATCGGCGTCTGGTTCGTCCTGCAGGTGGTCTACGCCTTCCTGGGCGGGAGCGGCGCGGGCGTGGCGTTCTTCGCCCACGTGGGGGGATTCGTCCTGGGGTGGATCCTCGCCATGGCCATGGCGCGAAATCGCCCCGGCGAGGACCCCCCGGTCCCCGCCTGACCGGCCGCGCAGCCCGGCAGACCCAGGGTCGAGACGAGAAGACTCACCCACCGCGATGTCGCGCCGGGCGCGGGCTCGGCGATCGGCTTCCTCGGGGCTCGCCTGCCGGCTGCGGAGGGTCGCGCAGGCCCGGGGAACCAAAGCGGCGGCCCGTCCCGAGGCGAGCGCACCTCCTCCTTAGAGGAGGCTCTCCTGCTTGCCGCGCGGGCGGTCCCTCCCCAGGTGGGCATACGCCGCCGGGAGCGCCAGCCGCCCCCGCGGCGACCGGGCGAGATATCCCTCTCGCACCAGGAAGGGCTCGTAGACGTCCTCGATCGTGTCCCCTTCCTCCCCCACCGCCGCGGCGACGGCGTCGATGCCGACCGGCCCCCCGCCGAAGACGTCGATGACGGTGGCGAGGATGCGCCGGTCCATGGCGTCGAGCCCCCGCGCGTCCACCTCGAGGCGCTCGAGCGTCCGCTCGACGATGGCGCGCGTGAGCGTGCCGTCGCCCTCCACCTCGGCGAAGTCTCGCGCCCTCAGCAGCAGGCGAATGGCGATGCGCGGGGTGCCCCGGGCCCGGCGGGCGAGCTCTTCGGCACCGGCCGGGTCCACCGGAAGGGAGAGCTTGCGCGCCGCGCGGACCGCGATCTCCTTCAGGTCCGCCGCCCCGTAGTACTCGAGCCGCTCCTGGATGGGGAACCGGTCGCGCAGCGGGCTCGCGAGCAGCCCGGTCCGGGTGGTCGCCCCGACGAGAGTGAAGCGCTCGAGCTTCATCTCCATGGTCTGGGCGCCGAGCCCGGCGCCGAGCACCACGTCGAAGCGGAAGTCTTCCATCGCCGGGTAGAGGGCCTCCTCCACCGCCGGGGAGAGGCGGTGGATCTCGTCGATGAAGAGGATGTCGCGAGGCCCGAGCGCGGTGAGGAGCCCGGCGAGGTCGCCCTTCTTGACGAGCGCCGGGCCGCTCGTCACGTGCAGCGCCACCTCCAGCTCGGCGGCGAGGATGTGGGCGAGCGAGGTCTTGCCGAGCCCGGGCGGACCCGAGAGCAGCACGTGGTCGAGGGCGTCACCGCGCTGGCGCGCCGCCTTCGCGTACACCCGGAAGTTCTCCACCAGCTTCAGCTGCCCGACGTACTCGTCGAAGGAGGCGGGGCGGAGCGACTGCTCGAGCCGCTCCTCGCCCTCCTGGGCCTTCGCCGAAACCTCCCGTGCCGCCCGGACCGCCATGGGGGTAACCTACCATTCGTGTCCGACCCCCGCGACAGGCCCCGGGCCGCGCTCTTGGGCCTCGCGCTCCTCGCCTGCGCCTGCCAGCCTCTCAACCCGCCGCAGCCGATGGGAGGCGGCGGAGACGGTGGCACCCCGTGCACCCCGGCGAGCGCCGTGAGCGCCGACACCGTCGCCGTCACCGGAGGAGTCTGCAACCCCTGGTGCGTGACGGTGAGAGCTGGGACCCCGGTGCAGTTCCTCAACCAGGATTCGGCTACCTACCTCTTCGACTCCACCGGCGCGGCGGTGTTCGAGATCCTGCTCCCGCCGCTCGGCGGGGCCTTCACGCCGGCCCTCCCCGCCGGGACGACGGTCGTGACCGAGGTGCACTCCTCCGCGGCGACGGTGACCGTCTTCGCGCAGTGAGCGAATCAGCCCCGCAGGAGCTTGAGCGCCTCTCGCAAGAGCTCGTCGAGGGCGCGCCCCTCGGAGGCGTCCGCGACGGCCTCGACCGCCTGCCCCGCCTGCTGCGGCCGGTAGCCGAGCCCGAGGAGCGCCTGCTCGAGCTGCTCCAGGATCGGCCCGCGGGCGGCCCCCTTCGACGGCGTCGCGGCCCGGGCGAGCGCCACCAGCTTCTCCTTCAGCTCCACCACCAGCCGCTCCGCCGTCTTCTTGCCGATTCCCGGGACCTTGGTGAGCCGCGCCACGTCTCCGCTCGCCACCGCCAGGGCGAGCTCGCGCGCCTCGATGCCGGAGAGGATGTTTTGCGCGGCGCGGGGGCCGACCGCCTTCACCCCGATGAGCTCGCGGAAGACCGCCTCCTCCTCCTCGCTCGCGAACCCGTAGAGGTCGAGCGCGTCCTCGCGCACGTGCGTGTAGGTCCGCAGCAGCACCTTCTCCCCGCGCGGGGGGACGGCCGCGAGGCAGCTCTGCGAGACGCGGACGCGGTACCCGACGCCGTTCACGTCCACCACCACCTCCCCGTCGCGCTTGTCGGCGACGGTCCCGGCGAGGTGGGCGATCAAGCGCTCTTCCTCGCCCGGGAGGGACGCGCCGGAGGGAGGCGCCGCCGCGCCCGCTGGGAGATGTGGCACACGGCGAGCGCGATGGCGTCGGCCTCGTCCGGCAGCTCGGGTTCGACGCCGAAGAGGGCTCGGACCATCCGCATCATCTGCGACTTCTCGGCGAGGCCGTTGCCGGTGAGGGCGAGCTTCGCCTGGGAGGGGGCGTACTCGAAAACCGCGAGGCCCGCGCGCGCCGCCCCGGCGAGGACCACCCCGCGCGCCTGCCCGAGCACCAGCGCCGACCGCGGCGAGACTCCCGAGAAGACCGACTCCACTGCCACCGCCTCGGCACGGGCGCGAGCGAAGATCACCTCGAGCCCCTCGAGGATCGACGCCAGCCGGTGCGGGAGGGGCTGGCCTCCGGGCACGAGCACGCCCGACTCGACCACCTCGAGCCGGCTCCCCACCCTCGCCACCACCCCGTAGCCGCAGCGCTGCGTTCCCGGGTCGATGCCCACGACCACCACGGCGCGCATCGTGCCACGCCTCTGAATACCCGTCCAGTACCGGTGCCGGGTCCTCACGGCTCCGGGAGCGGCGTCCGGCGCCGCAGCCCGGGAAGGCCGAGGTGGAAGGCGGCGCTCGCACCGAGCACCAGGGTGGCGCCGGCGAGGAGCGTCCGCGGCACTCCGAAGCGCGCCGCCGCGAAGCCGCCGGCGAGGGCCCCGAAGGGCGACATCCCCACGAAGAGCGTCGAGAAGAGCCCCATCATCCGCCCCCGCATCTGCGGCGGCGAGAGGGCCTGCAGGAGCGTCATGGTGCCCGCCGTCTGGGTGACGTAGCCGAACCCGGTCACCACCAGGGCGACGGCGGTGAGCGCGGGCGCGCGGCTCAGCGCCACCGCGGCGAGCCCGCCGCCGAGCGCCGTGGCGCCGAGGGCCGTGCGCCGCTCGAGCCCCGCGAGGCCGCCGCGCACGAGGAGGATCACGCCGCCCCCGAGGGCCCCCGCCCCGGCGCACGACTGCAGCAGGCCGAAGAGCTCCGGCCCCCCTCCGAGGACGCGAGCGCAGAGCACCGGCAGGAGCGCCACGTAAGACATGCCGAAGATGCTGGAGACCGCGAGCTGCGCGAGCAGGGCGCGGACGAGCGGCGTCCGGTAGGCCCAGCGGAGCCCCTCCCCGAGGTGCGTGCCCGCCGGGCGGGGCGCCGGCCGGAACGGGGGAGCCCGCATGACGAGGAGGGCCCGGATGGTCCCGAGGAAGGAGAGGGAGTTCAGGGCGAACGCCCAACCCTCCCCCACCGCCGCGACCAGGATCCCCGCCAGCGCCGGGCCGACGATGCGCGCCCCGTTGACGATGCTCGAGTTCAGCGCGAGGGCGTTCGGCATGTCCGGGCCGGCGATCTCCCCGAGCAGGCTCTGTCGCGCCGGGATCTCGAACGCGTAGGTGAGCCCGAGCATGAAGGCGAGGGGGAAGAGCATCCAGGCCTCTACCCATCCCCCGAGGGTGACGACCGCCAGCACCAGCGCCTGGAGCGCGGCGTTCGCCTGGGTGGCGAGGACGATGCCCCGCCGCGGCAGGCGGTCGGCCAGGGAGCCCGCCCAGGCGCCGAAGAGGAACACCGGGATCTGTTGGAGGAAGGCGACCGCGCCGAGCGTCTGCGAGGAGTGCGTGAGTCGCCACACCAGCCAGCCCTGGGCCACCGACTGCATCCAGGTGCCGACGAGCGAGACGGCCTGTCCGCCGAAGAAGAGGCGCAGGTTGCGGTGCTCGAGGCATCGCAGCGGGCGGGGCCAGCGCATGGGCCGCGGGAGCTTACCCCGACCGCCCGCTCCTTTCGTCCTCGAACTCGAGCGGCTATTGTTCCCCGCCGTCATGGCGCTCTCGATCCCCACCGTCCGCGAGGAGGTCGGAGCGCTCGCGAGGCTCGCCCTCCCCCTCGCCCTCGCCGCGGGCGCCCAGGCGCTCATGGGCGTGGTGGACACGGCGGTGGTGGGGCGCGCCGGCGCCGTGCCGCTCGCCGGGACCGGCCTCGGCAACATCCTCTTCTTCTCGGTGGCGGTCGCCGGGATGGGAATGATGATGGGGCTCGACCCGCTCGTCTCCCAGGCCTTCGGGGCCCGGGACCCCGGGCGGGCGCGCCACCTCCTCTGGCAGGGGGCCTGGCTCTCGGCGGCGGTGGGAGCCGCGCTCGCCGTCCCGCTCGCGCTTGCGCCCCTGGCGCTCGTCCCCGGGGGCATCGATTCCGAGGTGGCCCGGCAGGCCTCCGGTTACCTGTGGGCGCGGCTCCCCGGGCTGCCTCCGCTCCTCTTCTTCTTCGCCGCTCGATCCTACCTGCAGGCTGCCCTGGCCCCGCGAGCGGTGCTCGCGAGCGCGGTCCTCGCCAACGTGGCGAACCTCCTCCTCGACCTCCTGCTCGTGTTCGGGGGCGCGGGCCTGGGGCGCTGGGCGGGGCCGCTCCGCGCCGTCCCCCCGCTCGGGGCGACCGGGTCGGGCATCGCGACCACCCTCGCCACCCTCCTCCAGGCGGCCGTCCTGGCCTGGGCGGTGGCGCGGCTCCCCTCCGGCTCCGGCTACTCGCGCGCGCCGGCGCGGGAGGAGCTCGCTCGCGCCGTCCGGGTCGGGCTCCCGGTGGGGCTCCACATGGGAGCGGAGGTGGGCATCTTCGCCCTGGTCGGCTTCCTGGCGGGCAGGCTCGGGACCATCCCTCTCGCCGCCCACCAGGTGGCCATCGCCGTCGCCAGCTTCTCCTTCAACGCCGCGGTGGGGATCGGCAGCGCCGGCTCGGTGCGGGTGGGGTGGGCGGTGGGCGCCCGCGACACCCTCGCGGCGCGCCGCGCCGGGCTGGTGGCCTTCGGGGCGGGCGCCGCCTTCATGTCCCTGTGGGGCGCGGCCTTCCTCGCCTTCCCCGGAGCCTTCGCCCGGCTGATGAGCGGCGACCCCTCCGTGGCCGCCGTCGCCACGCCGCTCTTCCGGGTCGCCGGCGTCTTCCAGGTGGCCGATGGGGTCCAGGGAGTGGGGGCGGGCGTGCTCCGCGGAGCCGGCGACACGCGCTTCACCTTCGCCGCCAACATGGTCGGCCACTGGGCCCTCGGGCTCCCCGCGGCGCTCCTGTTGGGCCTCGCGCTCGGCTGGGGCGTGACCGGGCTGTGGTGGGGCCTGTGCGCCGGCCTGGTGGCGGTCGCGGTCGCGCTCTTCCTGCGCTTTCGCGAGATCTCGTCGCGCGAGCTCGTGCCGATCCACGTCGGAGCCGGCACGGCAGCGGGACAGGAGGTGGAACGATGAACGTCCTCGTCATCGGTGGAAACCGGTTCGTCGGGCTCCTCGCCACCTGGCGACTGCTCGCCGCCGGGCACCGCGTCGCGCTCCTCAACCGGGGGAGCCGCCCCGATCCGTTCGGGGACCGGGTGGAGAGGCTGCGCGGCGACCGCGGCGGCGCCCTCGAGCGCCTCACCGCCGGCCGGAGCTTCGACGTGGTGATGGACCTCGCCTGCTACAGCGGGGAGGACGGGCGCCGGGCGGGTCAGGTTTTCCGCGGTCGGGTCGGTCACTACCTCATGGTGAGCACCGGGCAGGTCTACCTCGTCCGGGAGCGCGCCCCGCGGCCGGCCCGCGAGCGCGACTACCCCGGGCCGGTCCTCCCGCGCCCGGCCGGCCCGCCCGACCTCGGCGAGTGGGAGTACGGGGTCGGCAAGCGCGACGCGGAGGACGCCCTGGCGGAGGCCTCGCGGGAGGGCTTCCCGGCAACCCGGGTCCGCATCCCCATGGTGAATGGCGAGCTCGACTACTTCCGGCGCATCGAGAGCTACCTGTGGCGGCTCCTCGACGGCGGGCCGGTCCTCGTGCCCGACGGGGGCGCGGAGCCGGTGCGCCACGTCTACGGGCCGGAGGTGGCGCGCTTCCTCGTCGAGACCGCCGGCCGCGCCGAGACCTTCGGCGAGGCCTACAACCTCGCGCAGGACGAGGCCCCCACGCTCTACGCCCTCCTCGAGAGGCTGCGCGAGCTCCTCGGCTCCCGCTCGCCGCTCCTCCGGGTCCCCGCGAGCGCGCTCCTGGCGGCCGGGCTCGAGCCGGTCGCCGTCTCGCCGTTCAGCGGGCGCTGGATGTCGTTCCTCGACCCGTCGCGGGCGCGCGACGAGCTCGGCTTCCGCCACCTCGCCCTCGACGCCTACCTGGGGAGGATCGCGGCGAGCTTCCTCGCCCACGCCCCGGCCGATCCCCCGGAGGGCTACCGCCACCGGGAGAGGGAGCGGGAGCTCGCCCGGCACCTCCCCGGCCGCGACGGCGCGCCGTGAGCGAGGAGGCGCGTCCGTCGCGGGTCGCCGGCCCGGGCGGCGCCGGACGACCCGCCCGAGGCGCTTGCCGCGCGAGTCGGCGGCGCCGACGATGGCGGGGTGCGCTACGAGCTTCCCCAGCCGTACCAGGAGCTGTCGCACACGGCCGACACCGGCATCGCGGCCGAGGGCGCCACCCGCGAGGAGGCGCTCGCCCGGCTCGTCCTCGCCCTCGGCGCCCTGCTCGCGGGCGGCGGGAGCGTGACGCCCGACGTGGAGGAGACCGTGGTCGGGGCCGGCGGGGCCGACCTCGCCCAGACCGCCGTCGCCGCCCTCAGGGAGGTCCTCTTCCGCTTCGCGACGAGGCAGGTCGTCCCGGGGGCGTGCGAGGTCCTCTCCCTCTCGCCGGGGAGGGCGGAGCTCCGGATCGCCTTCGGCCGCTTCGACCCGGCCCGGCACCGGGAGGGGGCGGACGTGAAGGCGGTGACCTACCACCGGGCCCGCTTCGAGCCGGTGCCGGGGGGATGGCGGGCCCAGGTGATCCTCGACGTGTAGCGACGGGCGACCGATGAAGCTCCGGAGGATCCACGACTGGCTCTGGGAGATCCCGCGGGAAGGCGGGATGAAGGTGCCGGGACGCGTCTACAGCGACGGGCCGCCTGCCCCCGACGACCCGGCGCTCGCGCAGGTGGCGAACGTCGCCCACCTCCCGGGCATCGTGAAGTGGTCGCTGGCCATGCCCGACATCCACTGGGGGTACGGGTTCCCCATCGGCGGCGTGGCGGCCGTCGACCTGGAGCGGGGCGCGATCTCGCCGGGCGGGGTCGGCTACGACATCAACTGCGGGGTGCGGGTGATCTCCACCCGCCTCGAGGCGGAGCGGGTCCTCGAGCGGCGCCATGAGGTGACCGCCGAGCTCTACCGAACCATCCCCACCGGCGTCGGCGCCAGCGCCGCCATCCCCCGCCTCTCCCCGCGAGAGATGGACGAGGTGCTCTCGCGGGGCGCGCGCTGGGGCGCGAGTCGGGGCTACGCCGCCGCCTCCGACGACCTCGACCACTGCGAGGAGGGCGGATGCCTGGCCGGCGCCGATCCCTCCCTGGTGAGCGAGCGCGCCCGGCAGCGCGGCGCCGATCAGCTCGGGACGCTCGGGAGCGGGAACCACTTCCTCGAGGTGGACCGGGTCGCCGAGGTGTACGACGAGGCGGTGGCGGCCGCCTACGGGCTGCGCCCGGGCGAGGTGGCGATCCAGATCCACTCGGGGTCGCGCGGCCTCGGCTACCAGGTCTGCGACGAGGCCCTCGCCGACCTCACCCCCCAGATGGCCCGCTACGGCCCCGACTACGCCGCCCTGCCCGACCCGCAGCTCGCCTGCGCCCCGATCGAGAGCCCGGCCGGCCGGCGCTACCTCGGCGCCATGCAGGCGGCGGCGAACTTCGCCTGGGCGAACCGGCAGGTGATGACCGGGCTTGCGGTCCAGGCCCTGTGCCGCTCCCTCGCCGCGCCCGAGGGGGACGTGGGCGCGAGGCTCCTCTACGACGTGTGCCACAACGTGGCGAAGTTCGAGGAGCACGTCGTCGACGGGCAGCCCCGGCGCCTGCTCGTCCACCGCAAGGGAGCGACCCGCGCCTTCGGCCCCGGCGACCCGCGGGTCCCGGCGGCGTACCGAGCGGTGGGGCAGCCGGTGCTCATCCCGGGCGACATGGGGCGCTACTCCTACGTGCTCGCCGGGACCGCGGCGGCCATGGAGGAGACCTTCGGCAGCTCCTGCCACGGCGCCGGCCGCCTCCTCTCGCGGCACCAGGCGATGAAGCTCGCCCGCGGCCGGTCCATCCACCGCGAGCTCCTCGACCGCGGCATCGAGGTCATCTCGCGCGGGAAGAAGACGCTGGCGGAGGAGATGAGCGACGCCTACAAGGACGTGGCCCGGGTGGTGGGGGTGGTCGCCTCGGCCGGGCTCTCGCGGCGCGTGGCGCGCCTCGAGCCCATGGGCGTGATCAAGGGATAGCCATGCCGGCCCCGGAACCCTCCCGGCTCCCCGCCGCCTGGTGGCCGCGAC
>Ga0187765_10000349_pt1 | contig 16880 bp, 13 predicted proteins | sample 0216_QUI02_MP05__3_FD_133018 | JGI IMG/M metagenome (GOLD analysis project Ga0187765, IMG submission 133018) | Tropical peat soil microbial communities from peatlands in Department of Meta, Colombia - 0216_QUI02_MP05_10_MG | ecosystem: Environmental > Terrestrial > Soil > Wetlands > Peat ...
ATTCTGTTTCCTTCAATGAGAACACTACTTGGGTCGGCTTTGATAGTCAGCACGTGGTGATCCACGAGCCAACGCATCGATTTTTGCACGTCTGAACTGAAATCTGCGAAGCGCAACGGGTGATTAGATTTGATTATAGTTCCGACCAGTTTGCTTTGCGTTTCGTTTAGGCTGAGCGGGGAGATATAGCGTCTAAAATTGACCAAGCCCGCGTCTTCTTTGAGATGAAGCGATGCAATTGATGGACTGAGCCTGACCCAACTTTGTCGCCATAACCTTCGCTGTAGTTCGTCACTCAAGCGAAAATCGTAGGTTTTCCCATCTAGTTCATAGACCACTCGTCGAGCCCGAAGGCAAATGGCGCTCGACAGGATGCTCGTCAGTTCGTTCGGGAATTTGTAACCATGGACTGTGTCCAGCAGAATTGTTCCTACCTCAGAATATAATTCCCGCACCTGCGTGAACTCGCACAAGATTGTGTTTCGAATAAATGCCACCATGACGGCAGTAAGTCGATCGAAAGCGGGCGATCGAACCAGTGGATCTGATCCTGTTGTGCTGATACCGACGGTCGCATCCAATCCCGTGATCGGGATTAGCAAACATACACGGTCCTTCTTAGTGGCATGGCGGAATAGCCAGCCCGCGCTGCTCTGTTCTTTAAGCGACTGTTGAAGCCTATCGGCAACGAATGGTGACGCAAGTGGTAATACGTCGCGAAGTCGGGACAAAAGTGCCTCAGAAACCTGCTCTACTTTTTCGTTCTTCTCTACCGCAGTTCCGACAATAGATTGCACAACCCTGGGCGCGAGAGCTTCAGGGATTTGGGAAGCGACCCAATGGGCGCATGCACGCAGTATAAAGATAGACGCTTCTTTTCGCTGCGCGAGAATCCAGTTTTTACCGCGTGAAAAGTTGTTGTAGATGAGGTCACTTTCTGAGGGCACGCCTTCAGTAGTTGAAAATGCTTCACAATAGTACTCATCAGCTTGGGCAAAGCGCTGAGCCTGCTTCATCAACCTCGCCTTGTTGAGCCGATTTATGTAGAAAAGATGATCTGTATCTGTCGCGTTTTTCTCCAACCAACTACTAATACGGTCTTCGAAGGCTAAGGCTTGGGTCGCGTCTCCGAGACGAAGCCGACAAAGCGCATAACTGTTCAGCAGGTACTGATAGCCGAGAGTATTCGCTCGGGGCCGACTAATTAGCTCCGCCTTATGAAACAGAGTGTCAGCTTCGACCAGCCGACCAACGCTTAATGCACCCCAAGCTTTCGCCTGCAAAAGAAAACTGTACAAATCAGTGGGGAGATACGGTTCTGGAGCCGGAGCAGAATAGAGCTCCGAGTTCCGGCGCAGTGTGATCCGGAGACCTTGGAGCTGTGCTAGAGCAAAGTTGATCCGGAGCCTTTGGAACTGTGGTAAAGCAAGGTATCCTTGAGACCGATCCGACTTAAATTCAGAACTCGCCTCAACCGCTGAACTCGCGAGCAAAAGGGCTAATTCAAAACCACCTTCCAATAGAGCTGCGGCACTGCAGCGGCACAGAAAATCGACGTCCTTGTGAATTCCTCCCGTTAATTGGCAGTACGCCTTAAGCCAGTCCGGGATACCAGGACCTAACCTTTCTTTTAGCGCCAAAGTGGAGTGCGGTTCAGGAGCAATTCGGCATTCTGGTGGCACCAAGAACAGGCCGTTGTTGAGTCGATGACATCCAGTCAAAGGCAGCTTTTTCGCAATCTGTTTTGAAATAATGCCTGGTACCGCCTTAACAGGCCCCACGCCACGGACATTCTTCTTAGTTACCGGAGCGACTCTCCAATCGATTTGCCAATTTGAGGGCACTGAGACTTTGCGTGGGTCGGCTGCTACAAGTGCGATATGGGTTTCAGATCCCTCGAGGGCTCTCGCAAGAAGGTCTAGAAAGGTAACATTCTCATCACCCCAAGTTTGCGAACGGGTGGGCGCCAATACCAGAAAGTCGATCGGCTGACATGCGGTCGAGAGATTTAAAACTAACTCTACCGAACGAAAGGGGTTAAGGAATTCTATGTCTCCTTGAGTTTCATAATCTATGAAGCGGCCGATCCGTCCTTCAGAGCTTGCGTCGGAACCTAGCGTGAAGCTAAACGGAATTGTGCCACCCAGCTGCTCGGCAAATTCGCGTGCAACGACTTCCCCACGCCATGCTCCCAGCGTTAAATCAGCTATTATCTTATTTCGTCCAGTGTTGAGCGAAGCCAAAATCGACTGAAGGTTCGGTGCAACGATCCCATTCATACGTGGCGACTTGGACCAATCTCGAATAATCATCGATCTATCGACAGGTGATCACTGTGACTAGCAATCTTGAGTCGGATGACGAGACACTTCAAGTGCAGTAGGCCTGATAGCCTTTCACTGCGCGAATAAGGGGCGCTTATTGAATTCGGTCGCTCCCACGATCTGACTAGCTTCTCTTTCGGAAGTAGACGGAGCTTTACGAAGTCCAGACTTGGTTGAGATCGGCCTTTGTCCGGCTTACTGCACCAAACAATCCAGCGTCATGCGCAAGCGCCTCCGCAGCTTGGGGAGACTGCGCAGCATGTGGGGCCTCCGCCTGCGCAGTCGTCTACTGCGCCGCCTCCGCCACCTTGGCTCGGTCGGCTGCGCGTCCTCCGGGCAAGTTGGAAGCCAGGATGTCGTGCTCCGGCGTTTTCGTGGTCAAAGACATAAAAAGTCGACAAACTGACGTCGGAGATTTCCTCATCATAGAGTGTAACTGCCGTGTTTGCCGTCAGAGTATCGTCCGGCGGACCAACGGCCGCTCTGGACGCGCTGCCCGCCAACGACAACGCCCCAGCGACTCCCAATACCGTTACGGCTTTCGCCCGACCCTTTTGCTTCGATTTTTGCTTGCCACGCGACATGGTGGAGGCCTCCAATTCACCCCACCCCACCTGCAATTATAAAATATTCACTTCGAGGCGCCAATGTGCACCAGGTTCCGAAAGGAAGAAAACTGCCAAGGTGGCCAAGCAGCCGTTGCGCTAGCGTGACCAGCGATAAAATTGCGTCGCCACATCGCAATGCGGCACAGCAATAGCGCCGACTTCCGCTTTGGGTCAAAAGCAGACGTCGCGGCACCCCCAACCAATGTCTGCTTTACCCCCAAAAGCGGACATTGGAACTCACCCGCGTGATGTCCGCTTTGTGCCAAAAGCGGACACTCAGATGGCCCCGACGACAGCAAGCCAGAGAAATGCGAGCGACACCATCGTCAGTTGCATGTCGGCAATGACGATCCGCCTGCCGTATTTCTTGAAGAATTGTTCGATGCTGGCATATCGCGGTGAGAGAGGCGTTAGTGACGCGAGACCGAAGCACAAGCCATTGATGCAGAAGATGACAAGCGCGAGGTACAGCGTGGAGTACTGAGATCGAGCGCCCGGCACCGCGAATGCAACAATAGCGGAGTATCCCAATGCGAGAACCAAGCCTACGGCTGCAGAAAAATACGTTTCCCAAACCCGCAAGAGACCAAGGCCGTCGGCAGCCATGGAGATGAGTACGGATCCGCAAAGTAAAGATGCGGGCAAAAGAAAGTAGAGAACGTACGAGAGGCGGCCGAGTCCATTCGCCTCAAGGAGCGGCAGCAGCGCGAACCAGGATAGAAAGACCGTGCGATATTCGATCGTCGAGGCAAGGCTGAAATGGACCCGCGGCACTAACTCTCCGCTCGTTTCGTCGTGCGGTATGTAGGTGATCAGGAAGGCGTTGCCGACCCACCAGAGGTAGGCCACCAAGAACATCACGATGACGGTATCCAGGGAACTTCCGGCGACGCCGGGCCGGTCCCGCGCAAGGGTCACGACCAGCACCACCCCGGTGAAGGCGAAGCCGGCAAGGCCAGCCATGATCCCTACGTGTCCCTTCGCAGTGTCGTAGACGATCCAGGGATGGCTGCCGAGTTGAGCTGGGCGGCGGTGGCCCCCGGCGAGCACCGTCACTAAACCAATCGCCGCGGCGAGGAGAAAGCCCAGGACTGCCCACATCTCTGGTACTCCGGCGAAAGGAATGTAAATTTCAACTGAACGCTTGGCCTGGAGGTATTCCGAACGCCTTGAAAATTTTTGCCAGCGGACAGAAACCCGTGAACGCCGACTGCAACATGTTGGCGCCGACAACAGCCGTGAGCCAAAGCCAGTAAGGGTGGTGGATCTGGGACAGTCCGAGACTGATCAGAATGATCACCCCGGCAAACGCGAGAACAGCGCGATCAATTGTCATCAGATAAACCCGGCTTGGTAGGCTCAGGACAGGGCATCGTCCGCTCAAACTAGCACACTGAATGAGAGCTATCGAATATCCGCTTTGGGTCAAAAGCAGACATTGCGATCAGCTCGGCGGTGCCTGTGAATAGCTCAATTCTTCGCTGTCAGGGCTTGGACCCAGAAGCTCTCCCAAACCGGTTTCATTTATCACCTCCGACCTGGGGATATTCTGCGGATGGCAGCGTCGTACGGAATAGCAACCAAAGACCGAAGACTAGGACAGCGAATTCACCGAATGTGGTCACGACTAGCGCCATTAGATGCATGATGTCGGCGGCGGATACCCAACTTGCTTGGCCGCCTCCAGTCGTTTGGATCACGGGCACTCCTGCCTGAGGCGCACGAAGGAAATAAATCAGAAGCTGCGCGACCTCGAACAAAATTACCAGCATCGAAAACACGATGCCGAGAGCACTTGACGCCACTCCTATCCAGGCAGCTTTTTGCACCAAGAATAAAGATGGGCGCAGCGTCGAATTGGAGATGCGTTCCGCAAGACGAGTGTACCGGTAGAACCACACCGTGGTGAATATCAACACCAGAAATCCGGCAATCGTCAGATATCCGACCAGCAGGAGTCCACGACGTGTCGTGCCACCAGTACTCTGGGCGTATATTATAAGCGTGAGGGGAACTATACCGATCACGATCTGTATCCAAAAGCCGGTCCAACCTAAGCGAGAGAAAGCGTTCGCAAGGCTGTCGCTTACCGACGGATTTGAGATCCTTCTGAGCGCTTGTAACATTGCGATCACCCATCAGCTGTTTCGACCGAACTGGTAACTGGCTGTCTTGATATAAACCGATGGCCCGCGCTGCGCCCTGTAGCGGGAGCCAAAGTCTAAGTGCCCAGTAGCTTAACTCGCGCGGGCGCTATCCTGATCTATAGACGCAATTGGCAGGACGAATTCGAATGACGCGCCGTCCTTTGCGTCCGACAACGCAATAAGTTTACCACCATGATAGTCAATGATCATTCGGCAGATGGCTAATCCCAATCCCATCCCGTGTGGCTTCGTCGAAACAAACGCAGTAAATATCCCATCTAGTCTATCTTTATCAATTCCCGGCCCGGAGTCTTGTACTAGCACCGCAACAGTTTTGTGGTCGCGAAGCTCAGTTCTCACACGCAACACCCGGCTTCGGTCGGACGTTGTTGCCATTGCTTCAAGGGCGTTGACCAGAAGGTTAGATACCACTTCTTGCAATTGGCTCCGATTGCCGTAGACGTGTGGTCGTTTGGAAATCAGCTCGACGCGCGAGTCGACGTGCTGATCCGCCAGCTCGCTGCTCATTGACTCTAGAGTCCGTCGAATAATCTCGTTTACGTCTACCAGTTGTTGTCTCTGGTCGCTCTTCGCGAACAAGGTCCGAAAGCCGTCGATAATTTCGCTAGTACGGTGACCAGCACCCACGATCCCGTCAAGCGCGGCCTGTGCTTTGCCGTGTTCGGGTGGGATCATTCTAAGAAATCGCTGCGCCGCGTTTCCGCCTGTTGTGATTCGTGTAAGCGGCTGTTTTACTTCATGAGCGATCGCGGCCACAGCCGCCTGCATATTCATCAACTTATTGTCTCGTTCGCGCTCTAGCAGCAGGTTTGAGCGAGCAAGGCGCGCATCCAATATGATTGTTTGTTGGAGCAATAAGATCAGCACGGCTACTGAGGTAATGAGCGAAAACCCACGACCAACATAGAAGCCGAAGGTGAAGCGAGAAAATAGAAGGACGTCAAGTAATGCTAATTCTGCGATCCAGGCACACAGCACAACCATGATCCACAGGTCAAGCACCGAACGTCGACGGCTATATAGCAACGCTAGCGCGAACACACATATCAACGTGTTTAGTGAAGTCACAATTCGCGCCACAGGATTAGGGTTGATGCTGTCCAGCATAAGCGATGGCAAAAACTCATTGCCCGCCGTGCTGAACCACGTAATTCCGCACACCAAACTGATTACTATCGCTATATTCCAGCCAATTACGGATCGCGTCGAACTGCGAGATACGCTATTCGCGCGGCCTGTATCGCTTAGGATTGCGTAGCCGATCGTGGCCAGCGGAAAACCATAATGCCAGAAGTTATAAATCCACGCTGAACTCTGCACACCGGCACCAAGAAGACCGGTTGGCGAAAACGCACCAGGAAACGTGAGCGCAAATGGAATGGCCATGAGTGCCGTAAAAAAATATCCATCGGCGAGAACCAATAGTGCGCGTGAACGAATAATCGAGAATTGACCAAATAACAGAGTGGCGGTGATCAAATCGTTGACAAAAAATATAGCCGTTAAAGCCGGAACGAAGCCATGGAAATGCACCTGTGTGCGCGCGAATGGAGCTGTAAGCCCAATCGTTACCGCAACCCCGAAGGTGGCGAATATCGCCGCGACGACCGCAAGCGCCAGACGGCGCTGCGCCGATGTCGGTGCTTCGGTTGCCAGCACGAACTTGCGTTCGTCCGATGCTTCGCCTGTATGCGTTGACATGTGCGGCGCCTACCGCAATGACGTACTTTTTTCTGCGCGCTCGCGGTCGGGGGACCTGACATCCGCTATTTTGCGCACTCGCCAACTCCACTCACAGTGGCATATGCTGCTCGAAGCTGGAATAGGGGTGAGGCAGCATCCAGCCTCCCTCGCCATGTTTTGGTGACTATTGCCCATCGTGTTGCTTCAGTAATTCTTGAATCTGTCTTTTCACGGCATTTGCGTTTGATTCAGGTCAAAATGGAACTCTGGCATCGCAGGACTTCCATGTCCGCTTTGGGTCAAAAGCAGACATTCAGTGACGCTCGGCGCATGTCCGCTTTACTCCCAAAAGCAGACATCGCTGAAGGCGACTGGCATATCCGCTTTGTGCCAAAAGCGGGCACACTGAAGCGACGCGCGGTCATGCGAACGACGAATAAGAGCCGTGGCGCGGTTCTAGTGCCGTTGAAAACTCGGTCGTGGAGTGCCTAGGACAGCAATCGCTCCAACCACCAGCAGCCAGAATGGAAGTACGCCCAAGCCGGGAATGGCCTCTAGAGCCAGTCCCGGCAATAGCAACCACTGCCGGCCCAGCACCATAAAAAGCAGCAGCGCCGTCGCAAGGTCCACTGCCCATCCGATCGGTGGCAGCAGAGTTGTGAAAGCGCCGACGGCATCGGAGATGCCTGCGACGACAAAGGCAAGGGCGAGCCGTTTTTTGGAAAATTTGAGAGTATTTGAAGATGGGGTCCCAGCGCTGGTCGGCTGTTTACTTGGTTCCGTAGGCGGTAGTGTCATTATCGCGGGCCTCTAGTTTTAGTCGAGATCATGGACACGCCAATGACAGCGTCTAGCCGGCGCAGCATTCTCTCGGCCATAGCTGGTTTTGCGGCAACCGCGCCGTTGCGCAGTGCGCACGCCGCACCTTATCCGGATCGACCTATTACGCTCGTGGTGCCATTTTCTCCTGGCGGCTCAACTGACATTCTAGCGCGGATCGTGGCCGAACATCTGCACCGAGCGCTTGGGCAGCCAGTGATCGTCGAAAATCGCTCGGGTGCGTCGGGAAACATCGGCACCGCTGTCGTCGCGCGATCGTTGCCGGATGGTTACACCTTCCTGTTCAACACAATGAGCGTGCACACCATGAATCACGGGCTGTTTGCAACGATGCCGTTTGACGGTGTGAATGATTTCTCCCCGATAACACTGCTGGCTTACGTGACCAATACAATGGTGGTGCACCCGGCGGTTCCGGCTAATAACGTTCGTGAGTTCATCGACTACGCAAAAGCCAATCCGGGAAAGATCGCTTACGCTTCGGCCGGAGTTGGTTCAACCAACCATCTCTGCGGCGCGCTGTTCGAGAAGATGGCGCAAGTCTCGATGGTGCACGTGCCTTATCGCGGTGGAGCCCCCGCCATTGCCGACACTGTGGCAGGCCAAACGCAACTCATATTCACCGCCGGTACGCAGAGCCTAGAACATGTCAAAGCAGGCAAACTGCGCCTACTGGCGGTTACTGAAAGCAAACGTTCCGTACTGTTGCCGCAAATCCCGACAGTGGCCGAAACCGTCCCCGGCTTAGAGATGGCTGTCTGGTACGCGGCCTATGGTCCAGCGGGCCTTTCGGAGGAGGTAGTCACACGGCTCAATACCGAGATTGGCCGCATCCTATTCCTGCCTGATGTGAAGAAGCAAATGGAAGACATTGCGGTGGAGGTGGCAAAGTCGAGCCCCGACCAACTCGCAAAATTGACGCGCGCTGATGCCGAGAAATGGGGCAAGATCATCAAAGAACTTAAAATCACGCCGCTTTGATCACTCGTAGCGAAGCGTCGAAATTGATGTCTACGGACTTCGGGCTGTCAGCAGACGACCTATAACCTAGACGTCTCCAGGTCAGGGGCTAATCGCGACTGGGCATGGAGCCGGATAGGCGCGTTGATCGCGCCAAAGCCGCGGTACCCGCGCCGCTCCACGATTTCTATAAAGAACAGATCCTTGAAACTCGGTGTGTAGAGCTGGAAATACTCGCCGCCCTCATCGCGATCGTAAAGAATATTGTTGGCTTTGATGATCCTCAGTTGCTCGGCCGGCAAATCGATGCGGGCTTCGAGATCGGCGTAGTAGTTCTCCGGAATCGCGAGCGTTTTGATGCCGTTGGCTTTAAGCTGACGCGCGGCGGCGACGATGTCATCGGTCGCAAACGCAATATGCTGCACGCCGGAGCCGAAATATTCGTTCAGAAAGCGAGACGATTGAGTGTGCTGGCTTTGCGACGCATTAAACGCGATGCGCAGAGCACTGTCGGCTGTTTGGACCACTTGGCTGCGAACAATGCCGCCTGGATCGGTGATGTCAAGCTGCGGCGTCTTTTGGACGTCAAGCAGCGAAGTGTAGAACAACAGCCACGACAGCATCTCGTCGTACTGCATAGACTGCGAGATATGATCGACCACGGTGAGACCCGCCGGGTTATTGTTGCTCGTGGCGTCGACCGGCAAGAACTCGATATCCCAGACTTGGCCCAATGGGCTTTGCTGATCGACGAAATAGAGAAGGCTGCCGCCCATGCCGCGCACAGCCGGCACTTCCAGTTCGCCGGGACCGACTTTTTGCCGGAACGGGGTATCGCGCAACTTCTCGGCGCGATCGAGGGTCGCCGCCGCATTCGCCACCTTAAATCCTAACGCGCATACTGAAGGTCCATGGGTGATGTAATGCGAGTGCGCGAAGCCTTCCTTTTCCTGGTTGATGACGAGATTGATCGCGCCCTGGGTCCAGCGCGTGACAGCTTTGGATTTATGGCGCGCAACGGCGCGGAACCCAAGGCCGGTAAAAAAACGCCCGAGCTCCGCGGCAGTATGGTCATCGACGGCAAATTCGATGAACTCGACGCCGAGACATTGCGACCGTGGCGGCAGCTTCGCAACGTTTCCGAGGAGCCCAGTTTTTTCCTGCAATTGATCCATCAGATAGATCAGTGAGCGTTGGCCATCGACCGCGACCGCCCGCGGCGAACCGGCGCGAAATTGATCGTTGAAAATCTCGAGCGATAAATCGCCTTGATAGCCGGTGGCCACCACTGCCGCCATGAAGTCGACCAGCGGCAGGTCGCCTTGTGCAGGAAAGCAGCGGAAATGACGGCTCCAGCTCAGTACGTCCATCTCGAGCCAGGGCGCGTCGGCAAGTTGCACCAAGAATATGCGGTCGCCGGGAATCGCGTTGAGCTGCCGCAAATCGGTCTTGCGGGCATAGATGTGGAAGCTGTCGAGCACGAGGCCGACGGCTGGATGATCGGCGCGGCGAACGACTTCCCAGGCGTCGCGGTAGTCGTTGATATGACGCCCCCAGGCCAGCGCCTCGAATCCAACTTTCAGGCCGCGCTTGGCGGCGCGTTCGCCAAGTTCGCGGAAATCGGCCGCCGCGCGATCGATGCCGCCGCTCGCTTCCGGCGAGACATTGCTGCACACGAGCAGCGAGGCGCAACCAAGCTCTTGCATCAGATCGAACTTTCGTTCCGCACGATCGAAGGTGCGCCGCCGCTGCGTATCGGGCATGCCTTCAAAGTCGCGAAACGGCTGGAATGTGATCAAGGTTAGCCCAAGGTCTGCGATCTCTTTGGCCACATCGGTTGGCGTGCCTTGGTAGGACAGCAGATCGTTTTCAAAGATCTCGACGCCACGAAAGCCTGCGGCGGCAATCGCCTGCAGCTTCTCGCTCAAGCCGCCGCTGAGGCAAACCGTGGCAATGGAGGTCCGCATGGTTCGATCCTGCGCTGTTTTCATCAACTTGCCGCGGCCAAGCCGGCATCGCGCGCCGCCACGGCGGCGGCAAACGTCCGATGCAGTCGCGCCACGTCGGGCGTGACTCCGGTCAAGCATTGAAATGCTGCGACCGCCTGATGCACACACATTCCGCCGCCGTTGAGCGCGCGCGCGCCTTTGCCAGCCGCGGCGCTCAGGAATGCGGTTTGCATCGGCGTGTAGATAACGTCGGCGGCCCAATGCCCGGCTTTGATGGCGGCGACCGGAACCGGACAGCCGGGAAAGCCGCGCATGCCCACTTGAGTGGCATTGACGATGCCGTCGGCGCGCGCGATGTCCTGTTCAAGGCTGCCGACGATGCGGCAACGCGATGTCCCGTATTGCGACGCCAGTTGGGACTTGAGAGCATCGGCACGCGCTCGGTCAACGTCGTGAAGGATCAGAACGGCGACGCCAAGATCCATCAGAGCAAACGCGACCGCGCGCCCGGCGCCGCCGGCGCCGACCTGCACCACTGTCTTTCCCTCGGCGCTGTCAGGCCCCAGGACTTCGAGAAAACTGTTGCGCCAGCCCCGGCGATCGAAATTGTAGCCGGTCGTGTGGCCATCCGGTGCGATTGATACCGTGTTGACGGCGCCGACCTCGAAGGCCTCCGCATCGACGGCGTCAAGCAGCGGAATAATGTCCTGCTTGAACGGATAGGTGACGTTCACGCCGGCGAAGCCTGCGGTTTTGACAGCGCCGAGCAACTGCGGCAGTCGGCGCTCGGCCAGACGATCAGCGTCCAACAAATGATAATAGCCGTCGATACCGGCGGCAGCGAACGCATCGGCGAACAGCGCCGGCGACATCGAGCCTTGGATATTGGCTCCGATTAGGCCGATCAGCATCCGGCGCGTGGTCACGATACCGGCTCCATTTGCGCAAGCCCGCCGCCGAGAAAAAGTTGTGCAATGCGCGGGTCAGCAAGAATTTTTGCCGCAGAGTCCTCGATGCGAGTCTGGCCTTGCTCCAGCACGAGACCATAATCGGAAATCTGCAGCGCCTGTTTGGCATTTTGTTCAATCAAGAGAATGGTGACACCTTTGTCGCGCAGCCCGGTCAGGTTGGCGAAAACGTCCTGCACCATCACCGGCGAGAGCCCGATCGAGGGCTCGTCGATCAGGATGAGCTTCGGCTCAAGCAAAAGGCCGCGCGCCACTTCGAGGATTTTCTGCTGGCCGCCCGACAGCGTCGAAGCCTGCGCGTTCGCCTTGTCCTGCAATATCGGGAAATGCCGCATGATCGCCGCCATGCGGTCCGCCAGAGCACCTTGATCGGGCAAAGCAACGCCGCCGAGCTCGAGATTGTGGCGCACGCTCAGCTCGGAAAATATGTTGCGACCTTGCGGGATATAGACGATCCCGGCCTCGAGCGCTTGGCGCGGTGTGCAATTGGTGATGTCGCGGCCGTCAAAGCTGATCGTACCGGAGCGCACCGGCAATAGACCGAACGCGGTCTTGAACATGGTCGATTTCCCGGCGCCGTTCGGCCCAATCACGGTCGTGATCGCGCCGCGCCGCACCCGCGCGCTTATTCCGTTGAGGATCGTCATTTTACCGTAGCCGGCAAAAACCCGGTCGAGTTCAAGAAGCGGTGCAAATTGATCCATTCGTTAGTGCCCAAGATAAGCTTCGATTACCAGCGGATCACGGCGGATCTCGGTAGGCGCGCCCTGCGCGATGATACGGCCTTCGGCCAGCACCAGAACGCGCGTACACAAGGTCATGACAAATTCCATCTGGTGCTCAATGACGACAAAGGTGGCGTTGCATTCGGCGTGATAGGCCTGCAGCCGCTCACGCAGATGTCCGAGCATGGTGAGGTTGACGCCGCCGGCGGGTTCGTCGAGCAAGACCAGGCGCGGCCCGGCCATGAACGCCATGGCGGCATCGAGCAGCTTCTGTTGTCCGTAGCTCAGCGCACCGGCCGCTTCGGCTGCGAGGTGCGACAGTTGAAAGAAATCGATCATGCGATCGGCCGCAGCACCCAGTCCGGCTTCGGCGGGACCGAACAAGCGCGAATACATGCTCCCCTGATGCTCCTGGCCGGCAAGAATAAGATTGTCGCGCACCGAGAGTTGCGGAAACACCTGCAGGAGCTGGAAGGTTCGGCTCACGCCGAGGCGATTGAGATCGCATGGCCGCATTCCGGTCGTGGCTCTGCCGTCGATGCGGATCTCCCCGCTATTCGGCGCCAGCTGGCCCAGCACGCAATTGAACAGCGTGGATTTTCCCGACCCGTTCGGCCCGATAATGCCCAGGATCTCGCCTTTGCGGACCTCAAACGACACGTCGTTGACGGCGGTGATGCCGCCAAATGACTTGCGCAAATTGGCGACTTCGAGAACCGGGCTCATTGCGCGGCCTCTTTGGCGCGCAAAATCGGCTCTAGACGACCGCGACGCGCCACAGGTTTGAGCAACCGTTCGGCCAGTCCCAGAAGACCGGACGGGCAGAACGCCATCATGACCATGATCAGTGCCGCATAGACGATGAGGTAGTAGCCTTCGGCCACCCGCATCCATTCCGGCAGCAGCACTGCGATTAGCGCACCGACAAACGGGCCGAAGAAATAACCACTGCCGCCAACGATCACCATCAACAACAGATTGAAAGATAGATTAAGCGCAAACGAACCCGGCTCAATGAACTGCACGAGTGGCGCATAAAGCGCGCCGGCCAAGCCACCGAGGCTCGAGCCGATCGCAAACGCCATCAGCGTGTAGCGGCGGGTGTCGACCCCGATCGAGGCGGCGCGAACCGGATTTTCACGCAGCGCGACGAAAGCGCGGCCCCATGGCGAGCGCAGCATCCACCAGGTGGCGAATGACAGCACCGCGAGGGCAGTCAAGCAGAAGAAATAAAAGTTCAACGGCTTGACGCTGGACCAGCCGAAAAATATGGGGCGGGCGATCCCGTTAATGCCGTAAATGCCGTTGGTCAGCCACTGTTCGTTGCGCAGCAACAGGAAGACCAAGGTCGTGAACGCCAACGTCACGAAGGCGAGGTAATGATGCTGCACGCGCAGCGCTGGATAGCCGAGCAGCCAACCAATGATGAAACAGAGAAGCCCCGCAGCAACGAAGGCGAGCGCGAACGGGTAACCTGCCTGAGTCAAAAGTGCCACGGTGTACGCGCCGATGCCGACAAACGCGCCCTGCGCCAGCGATACTTGGCCGGCATAACCCAGTGTCAGGTTGAGACCGATCGCGGCGACGGTCAGCACCGCCCACATCGAGATCAGATAAATGCCAAACGGCTTGAGCAGGAACGGCGCCACAACCGCAACGAGCACGCCGATCGCGATCGCGGCGATGCCGAGCCGGTTCATACGGTGCGCTCCTCGACGCGGCCGAGCAGACCTTGCGGCCGAAACAAAATGACCACGATCAGGATCAACAGCGGAAACGCCGCGCGATATTGGGATGACAGATAGGCGGCGGACAGATTATCGAGCACGCCCAGGATGAGGCCGCCGAGGATGGCCCCGCGCACTTGATTGAAGCCGCCGATAATCGCGGCAAGAAATGCCGCCATGCCCAAGGTCTCGCCGTTGGTGAATTTCGCTAAATAGATTGGACTGATAAGGATCGAGGCGATCGCCACGAGCGCGGCGTTTATAAGGAAGGTATAGAGCACCATCCGCTGCACCGGGATGCCAAGAATGCGCGCCAATGTCGGGTTTTGCGCCGTCGCCTGCATCGAGCGGCCGAGCCGGGTCTTATTGAGCACAAAATGCAGCATTGCCACGGTGGCTATAGCAACCGCCAGCACAGCGAGGCTCTGGGTGGAAATCACCGCGCCGAGAACATGGATGTCGGTCGCCGGCACTAGAGCCGGAAACGGCTGCGCTTGCGAGCTGTAGAAGTCTTTGGCGCTCTCCTTGAGCAACAGCGAAAGCGCAATGGTCGATATCACCAGCGGTAGCACGCCGTAGCGCAGCATTGGATCGACGACGATGAGCTTGAACAGCAGTCCCAGGATCACCACCGAGACTGCGATGCCGATTAGCGCCGCGAGCCAGAAAGGCGTACCGAAGTTCACGGCCGCCAGCACAAAAAAGGCCGGCAGCATGACGAACTCGCCTTGGGCGAAATTGATGGTCTGCGAAGTCTGCCATAACAGCGTGAAGCCGACCGCAATCAGTGCATAGATCGCGCCGGTCGCTAGACCTGAAACCAGAAGCTGTATCAGGGACGCCATCGGGCGCTCACGTCTCACTCGCGCCGGCGAATTCGGCTGCTATGCAAGGATGCGCGGGCGATTGCTATTTGCCGATCTTGGGCAGAACTGCGACGATCTTCTGCTTCCCGTTGACGACCTCTCCCAGAAAACTTTCCCGATCGAGGTCGCCGTTATTATCGAAGCTCACTTCCATCAGCACGCCGGGCTCGTCCTGCGGCGTGATGGTCATGCCGTGCAATGTCTGGGCAAATAGCTTGCCGTCGAATTTGCCCATCTTCTCGGTGACATGCTTGATGATGTAGACCGCGGTATAACCTTTGATGCCGTTGTGGTCACACGCATAATTGAAACGCTTCTTGAACCGGTCGGCGAACTGCTGCACCGCCGGAATCGGCGCATCCACGGTGAGGCCGACATGGCCGCGAACGCCTTCGGCGGCGCCTTGCGCAAGATCGATGACTTTTTGGCCCAGCAGGGTGGTCTCGCCGATCAAGGGCGCTGTGACGCCCTGTTTCTTCGCTTCGCGCAGGAAACGTGCGCTCTCTTCCTCATTCAGATAAACGAAGATGGCGTCGGCATTGGCGCCTTTGATCTTCACGACATCGGCGGAGAAATCGGCTTGACCCGATTCAGTGGAGACATCGGCGACGACTTTGATATCGCGCGCCGCCATTTCCTTGATGAAATTGTCGCGCCCGCCTTTGCCGAAATCGTTGTTGACCCAGAGGATGGCTACCGTTTTCGCCTTGACGCCGTCGCGGATATAGTTGGCGATCTTCGGCATGCTGAATTGCTGACCGAACGAGGTCCGGAAGACGTACGGATCGTTTTTCTGGGTGATCGCGGCAGCTTCGCCTCCGACGATCTCGGGAATCTCGGCCTGTTGCGTGAGCGCCATGTCGACCAGGACCGAGCCGGAGAAGACCGGGCCGAGCACGACGTAAGGGTTATTGTCGAGCACCTTCTGTAGCTGCGCCCGCGAAATGCCGGCGTCGCTCTGGGTGTCGAGCAATGGCGTGTCGATCTTGCGGCCGAGCACGCCACCCTTGGCATTGATTTCGTCGATCGCGAGCAGCATGCCGTCTCGGAAATTGGTTCCGGACACGGCCCCGGCGCCGGACAATTCGAGAATGGCGGGTATGTAAACGGTCGATTGCGCGAAGGCCGAGCCGGCCATGCCGAGAGCTGCCGCAAGCGCTGCCGCAAAAAGACTTAGGCGAGACATGCTAAGAGACATGGGAGTTCCCTCTAGGTGGGCGCGGCCTTTGTGTCAGGCCTTTGTTCAAGGCGCGCGGCGCAACCAATCGGTCCGCCCGCTACGCCAATCTGCCAAGCTTGCTTTAAGGGGTCCGCCGACGTCAATAACCAACACGTGCCGGAAACTTAACGTAATGTTATTTTTCGCCGGCCGCGCTGCCGAGCCACAGCTTCCATCTCGCCGCGCAGAGCGCTCACAAATCGCGCCGCATAGGTCGAGAGCACGACGTCCTTACGATGGAGCACATAGGTCTGAAAGGTTGTCGGCTCGGCGATATCGATTGCACGAAGCCGAGGCCATTGCTCGGCGGCCAGTGTGAATTCATCGACGATGGCAATACCCAGACCGAGCGACACCAACGCGCAGACTGTCGAGCCAAAGCGGGCTTGGATCGTAACCTCGTAGGGCAAGGCGTTGCTGGCGAATACGCCGGCCATGATGCGGCCATAAGGGTCGTTCGGATCGACGCCGATCAGCGGATATTTAACGATCTCATCCGCGGTCACGCGGGTCTGCCGCGCGAGCAGATGCCCTTCCGGCACCACGCATTTGAGCCGGCCGCGCGCCAGCGGTTCGCAGGCAAGCACGGAATGATCAATCTTGGAGCTCGATGCGACCAGTTCACCCTTGCCAAGCAGCAAGTAGTCAGCGGCGTCCTCGATCTTCAGAATGTCAACTTCAATCAGCAGGTTTGGCAAAGCTTTTCGTAACTCGGCGACGGCGCGCGGCACCATGACATTCGCGATGCTCGGGACCGAGCCGATCTTTAGCACACTGTTGGCGCCACGCTTGATCCGCGAAATGATAAATTGCAAGTCTTCGACTCTGTCGTACACGCTATTG
>Ga0187765_10000350_pt1 | contig 16866 bp, 13 predicted proteins | sample 0216_QUI02_MP05__3_FD_133018 | JGI IMG/M metagenome (GOLD analysis project Ga0187765, IMG submission 133018) | Tropical peat soil microbial communities from peatlands in Department of Meta, Colombia - 0216_QUI02_MP05_10_MG | ecosystem: Environmental > Terrestrial > Soil > Wetlands > Peat ...
GCGCTCGATGAAGCGATCGCCGCGGCCGGGCGCGATCTGGGGCTCAAGCGCTTCGGCGCCCGAGCGCTCAACGCGCTGCGCCTGGAGAAGAGCTTCGGTACCTGGGCGCGCGAGTTCCGGCCGATCTACGGACCTTTCGAAGCAGGCCTCGACCGGTTCGTCGACCTGCGCAAAAACGATTTCATCGGCCGTGATGCGGCGCTGCGCGAGAAGGAGGCTGGGCCGAAGCGCCGTCTTGTGACTTTCGTGGTGAGCGACGCCGGTGCCGACTGCATCGGCGACGAGCCGGTCTGGCACGACGGCAAAGTGGTGGGCTGGATCACCTCGGGCGGATACGCACACCACGTCGGCAAGTCGCTGGCGCTCGGATACGTGCCGGCGGAACTAGCCGCCGCGTCCTCGGGCTTCGAGATCGAAATCATCGGCCATCGCCGTCCCGCGTCGATCGCGCAGCGGCCGCTGTTCGATCCCGAAGGCCGGCGGATGCGGGGTTGACCTTTCGACAGGTGCTTGCTGTCTCACTCCCACGCTAACTCTGAGGGCGAACTGTAGTCACGGTTGCAAGGTCAGCCGGGGCTTGAAGTCATTCGTCAATCGGCGCAGGCATCAACACGGGGACTCACTAGACCAAGCCGGAGACGCTGCCATTCCCGGCAAGGGAGACAATCTGAGCGATCACTAGAAAGGACATCCGCATGGTCGAGCCAGTCGCCACGGCGAGCACGGGTAGATTCGAAGTCAGGACAACGTCGGACAGTCACTTCGGCTGGATACGCACCCGGCTCAGCCTGGAGCGTACGATGATGGCGTGGCTGCGCACCGCGACTGCGTTGATTGGTTTCGGCTTCACCATCGTGCAGTTCTACGAACACCTACAGCAGATACCGGGCATTCACCCTGCGTATGTGCCAGACGCACCGCGGTATTTGGGGCTTGCGTTGATCGCGTGCGGCGTCCTGGCGTTGCTCATCTCCATACATCAGTACTGGTGGTCAGTTCGCTATCTATGGAGCGCACAGTTCGCCTCGATAGCTGGAGCAAACAGCGAGCGAATGCAGACACCTGTTCTTGCAGTTGCTGCCCTTCTCACCCTCATCGGCCTATTCGCTTTCCTCGCCGTGCTGGCACGCCTATAGGGCCCGGATCGGCTCTGGTGCGTCGAGCAGCAAGCCAAGTTTGGTGATGAGAACCACTGCACCAGTGGTTCCCACCACCATCCTTAATGCGACTACTGCCGCGCCATGGCGATGCGGATCGCTTCCTCCGGGGATACGAGGTGATCCGAGCTCTCGGCAGCATCACCGATGGCGAGTTGAACCCCCTTGATCGTTCCGTTGAAAGCGTTGCCGCGCGGGCCGTAGTCCGGGGAGACCGGAGCGCCGCCATCCTCCCCCACATCGCAGCCATCGTCGGCGGAGAAGACCATCGCGTGCGTCATGGCGACGGCCCCCTCACCGACCTTCTTTCCATCAACGTAGAGCGTTACCTGACCGCCTTTGCCAAGACCGCCGCCGGCATAGGCAAACTCCATGCGAACCTGGTGCTCGCCCGCCGGCAGCTTCTCGGTCGCTTCGGCGAAGAAATGGTGCACTCCCGACACATTGTAACAGTACTTGAGCTTGCCGTTCTTTGCGTAAAGGCTCCAACCGCCGATGTTCCCGCCCTGTGCGATGATCACTCCCTCAGCGCCCGACGCCGGAATTTCGATCTCCGCGGTGACGGAGTGCGACTTGTTCTTGATGCTCAGGACGCAGTTCTCCGACAAGCGTTTCATGCCGGCGAAAAGCAGCTGGGTGGTTCCTCTGATCAATACCGGCCGCCCGGCTGTGTCCGGATTCATCTTCTCCGCAACCCGGTCATCGATCGGTAAAACGTTATAGCGCGTCGCCTCGATCAGCCAGAGTCGTTGCAGCTCGTGCAGCTTCTCCGGCATCTGCTTGGCGAGGTTGTTGGCCTGGCTCCAGTCCTTGCTGGTGTCATAAAGTTCCCAGACATCGTCATCCAGGGGCACCGTCTTGCGGCCGACGAGCACCCAGGGTGTGCCATGCTTCGTCACTGCGGTCCAACCTTTGTGGTAGATGCCGCGGTTGCCGAACATCTCGAAATATTGCGTCTCGCGCCGCTCCGCTGCCTTGGCGTTGTCGAACGAGTACAGCATGCTAACGCCCTCGATCGGCCGCTGTTGTACGCCGTTGACCGAGATCGGCTCGGGCAGCCCCGCCGCCTCGAGAATCGTAGGTGCCACGTCAATCACGTGGTGGAACTGTGAGCGGATTTCGCCCTTCGCTTTGATGCCGTTGGGCCAGTGCACAATAGTGCCGTTGCGGGTGCCCCCCCAGTGGGAAGCGACTTGCTTGGTCCACTGGTAAGGGGTGTTCATGGCATGCGCCCAGCCAACGGCGTAGTGGTTGTACGACTCAGGCCCGCCGAGCTTGTCGTATCGCTCCATGAGAAATTCCGGGGTCTCTAGGGCGGCGAGGCCGTTGAAATTGGCCATCTCGTTGTAGGCGCCGTTCAACGTACCTTCTGCCGAGGCGCCGTTGTCGCCGATGATGTAGTAAACAAGGGTATCATCGAGGATGTTGAGCTTCTTCAAGCGATCGATCAGGCGCCCGATGTGATGGTCGGTGTATTCCAGGAAACCGGCATATACCTCCATCTGGCGGCGCAGGATCGGTTTCAATGCATCCGGCATATCCTTCCACGCCGGAATTTCCTCGTGACGCGCGGTGAGCTGGCAGTCCATCGGGACGACACCCAGCTTCTTCTGTCGGGCGAGGGTCTCCTCGCGCAGCTTGTCCCAGCCCTCGTCGAACTTGCCTTTATATTTGTCGGCCCACTCCTTGGGCACATGGTGGGGCGCGTGCGTCGCGCCGGGCGCAAAGTACGCGAAGAATGGTTTGTCGGGTGCCAGTGCTTTCTGCTGCGCTATCCAAGCAATCGCCTTGTCAGTCATGTCTTCCATGAAATGATAGCCCTCTTCGGGCGTCTTCTTCGGCTCGACCGGCGTAGTGCCCTCGTAGAGCGATGGATACCATTGGTTTGCCTCGCCGCCGATGAAGCCGTAGAAATACTCGAAGCCGCCACCGCCCGTGGGCCAGGCGTCGAACGGTCCGACCGAACTCGTCTCCCAGACCGGCACCTCGTGGCACTTGCCGAATTGCGCGGTGGAATAGCCGTTCAGCTTGAGGGTCCGTGCGAGCGGTGAAATAGTATTGGGCAATACCGAGCTGTAGCCTGGCGCGCCGGTGGCTATCTCCGTGATGCCGCCCATGCCTGCGGAGTGGTGGTTGCGCCCGGTCAGCAGTGCCTGCCGCGTCGGGGAGCAGAGGGCGGTGTCGTGAAAGCGGATATACTTCAACCCGCCCGCAGCCAGCTTTTCGGTGTTCGGCGTCTGACATGGGCCACCAAACGCGCTGGACGAGCCGAATCCGGCGTCATCAATGAGGATGAGCAGCACGTTAGGCGCGCCCTTAGGCGGCCGCAATTGCTCGATTGGCGGGAATTTCGTGTCCGGATCCTTTGCGTCATACGTGATCAGCCCGGTCCGCTCAGGAGCCGGGATCGGGAGATGCGAGCGATGCTTCTTGTCTTCGCTGTCCATCTTCTGATTGTCCTTTCGGGTTGCGTGGTACGGGCTAGATCAATCCACTCGCGCAGTAGCAGAAGCGGTCCGGTTGTGAGAGTGTGAGTAGCGGCGGGTCGGCGTCGGCATATGCGCCCGGATCAAGTGGGCGTTCGGCGACCGTTCCGTAACCTGTTGCCGTGACAAAGCATGCGAACCGGCATTGGTGACGGCGTACTCGTCCATCCAGAAGCCGCTGACGGTGACCACGTGGGCAGGCGCGTCTTCCGGGTAGGCGTTATCGTCGCCCATCCGGAACGTGCCCCCGGGAATCCAGCTCATGCCCCTCTGCCGAGGGGCGGTCACGCCATTCCGATCCGCACCTGACAGATTCGACATCAACGGCACTACCTGCCCGCATCCAAGCGTTAGTTAAATAATCCGGTCTTCGATAGCGGCAAGCGGGTGTCACCGCGTCATTCGCTTTTTGCGATGCCGGCCAATCACTCTTTCGGCCTTGGCCGGCTCCGTGGGCTACGATCTTCAGACAGCAACTCTGCCCCTAAAAGGCGGACTTTGCTTGTGCTGTGCGTCTTAAATGCCAAAAGTGTCGCTTAATAGCGCTATAACTATGGCCGTCGATCGTGCCGCTAGCTGGAGACGCCATGCCATCGATTCATCTGCGCTACCTAGGCGGCCCCGAGGTCGAGCAGCTCGCGCTGACCGACGACGAGATACTGAATTCGATCGAAGGTGTTTTGCGCGCCCAAGGCCGCGGCGAGACCGTGATCGAGCCGAGGGTGCATCTGATCCCCGATCCTGCCGTGCACGGGCACTTCAACGTGCTGCGCGGCTACGTGAAGCCGCTGGGGGTCGCGGGGGTCAAGGTGGTGGGCGATTACGTCGACAACTACAAGCTCGGTCTTCCCTCCGAGATGGCATTGCTCAATCTGTTCGATCCCAAGACCGGCATGCCGCTCGCGGTGATCGATGCGAGCGCCATCACCGACATGCGCACGGGCGCGGTAACCGCCGTCGGCGCCAAGCACTTGGCGCGCAAGGGGAGCCGCGTGCTGGGCCACATCGGAGCGCGCGGCACTGCTTACTGGAACGTGCGGCTCCTCGACCACCTGTTCGATTTCGCGGAAATCCGCGTTCATTCGCGACGGCCCGAAAGCCGCGACGCCTTCGGCGCGCGGCTCACGCGCGAGCTCGGCAAACCCGTGAAGGTGTGCACGGATTGGCGTTCTTGCCTCGAGGGCGCCGACATCGTGGTCGAGGCCTCGCGGCTCACCAAACCTGAACCGATGCTCAAGACGGACTGGATCAAGCCCGGCGCCCTCGTCGTCCCCTATGGCACAATGAGTGCGGTCGAGCTCACGCTCACGGACATCATGGACAAGATCGTCGTCGACGATTGGGGTCAGTGCCGGCAAGGCATGTTCGGCTCGCTTCGCGCTCATGTGGAGAGCGGCCGCCTTTCCGAGCGAACGCTGTACGGGGAGCTTGGTCAGATCGTCGCGGGCGCCAAGGCCGGACGCGAGAACGACCGCGAGACGATTCTGCTCTGGCACCGCGGGCTCGGCGTCACGGACATAGCGCTGGGTCACACCATGCTCGAGAAGGCGGCGCGGCTCGGCATCGGTCAGAGTCTGGTGTTCGCGAAGTAACTCATGGGCCAGGCGGTCCCGGAAGCGCGCCTTCGTCGATCAGTCGCGCGATTGCCTCGATGTCAGGACCGAGCGCGCGATCGTCTTCGAGCTTGTTGACGCGCACGCGCACGGCCTCGTGGATTTTTCGCAGCGGCGCTCCCAATGGCGCGGAACGCAGGTCCACCGCCTGTGCCGCGACCATCAGCTCGATGGCGGCGAGCCGGATGAGGCGCTGCACGATTTGCGCGGTCTTGGCGACGACATGCGGCGCCATGCTCGCGTGATCCTCGACGCCGTTGGCGGCGGCCATCACCCCCAGAGATGCCGGTAGCGCCAGATGGCGGATTTCCCCTTCAAGCGCCGCGACAGTCTTTTGCACGGCGGCGAAGCCGCTGCGCGTGGGCCCGATCGGTGTCAGGAAGCGCGGCAGGCCGCTGAAACCGGGATCGAGCAGTTTGAGCACGCGCTCGCCGCTCATGCGGGCGGCGTGGGCGAGGGCCAGGCCCAGCGCTTCGAAGGCGAGGGTGAGCGCCGTCAGGTCGAAATTGGCGGTCGAGATCATCGTGCCGTCGGTGAGCACCAGCGGATTGTCGGCGGAACCCCTGAGCTCGATCTCGATCGTGCGCTGCGTGCGGTAAAGCGCCGAAATCGCCGCGCCATGAACCGGAGCGAGGCAGCGGTAGCAAAGCGGGTCCTGCACGCGGCGTGCGGCACCCGCGCGCCAGAGTTCGCTGCCGTCGAGCAGCGCACGCAGCCGCGTAGCCGCCTGCGCCTGCCCTGGTGCCGGCCGTGCCTCTGCGGCACGCGGATCGAGCGGGCTCAGATTGCCGCGAAATCCCTCGAGACTGAGCGCCGCCGCGGCATCGAGCGCGTCGAGAACCGTCCGCGCGTCCGAAAGCGCGAGCGCCCCCAAGCCGACCGAGCCGGCATTCGAGTTGATGATCGCGAGCGCATCTTTTGGGCCAAGCGGCACTGGCGCTAGTCCCATTGATGCCAACACCTCGCCTGCCTGTCCGCGTGCGCCGCGGTACTCGACTTGGCCCTCGCCGATAAGAGCCAACGCCACCGGTGCCAGCAGAGCGAGATCGGCCGCGCCGATCGATCCGATCGAAGGGACGATCGGGGTTGCGCCGGAATTAAGCAGAGTGAGGAGCCCGTCGAGCACCGCCGGCGATATGCCTGACCCGCCGGCGGCCATGCCGGCGAGGCGCGCGAACATCATGGCGCGCACGGCATCCCGCTGCATGGGCGGTCCGACACCAACCGAGCGGGCGCGTAGCGCGCGCGACTGGAATGCCGCGATCTCCTCCGGCGGGAGTCGAGTATCAACGGCGGCACCGAGCGCGGTGTTGAGACCGTAGATCGGGGTTTCACCGCCGGCCAAGCGCTCGACCATCGCCCGCTCGGCGGCAATGCGCGCCCGCAGGGTGGGTGCCAGGTCCACCGACGCGTCCCGGCGGCTCACGGCCGCGACATCCTCGATGCCGATAGACCCCGCGCCGAGGGTGATCGATGCCATCTAGTCGGAACTGGCGCGAGATGCTGAGCCGGCCGCGGCAACACTCGCGCGGCGATGGCCGCTCATCTCCGCGCCGGCCTCGGGTGGCAAGCGAAGGAATAGCAAGACTGGCACTAGCGCTACCGCGCCCACCGCGACGAAGGCCAAAGTGAAATCACTGGGCAGAAGCTCTTTCGAGCCGCGCAGCAGCAGCATGACGTGCAACAGCAGCGCGCTGACGCCGACGCCCAGGCTGATCGAGAGCTGTTGCGCCATGCTGGTGAAGCTGGTGGCCCGGCTCATCAGTGCCGGCGGCACGTCCGCGAAGGAAAGCGTGTTGGTGCTGGTGAATTGCAGCGAGCGGAAGAACCCGCCAATCAGCAGCGTGAGGAAGATCACGGCGTGCGGCGTCGAGGGTCGGAACAGCCCGTAGCCGAACAGGAACAGGCTGCTGATGACGGCATTGCCGATGAGAGTGCGCCGGAATCCGAGCGAGCGGATGATCGGCGCTGCCGTCATCTTCATGGTCATGGCGCCCGCGGCGCTTGCAAAGGTGAGGAGACCCGAGGCGAAAGCCGTCAGGCCGAAGGTGAGCTGCAGCATCAACGGCAGGATGAAGGGCAACGCGCCGACACCAATGCGGAACAGCGATCCGCCGAGCGTCGCCGCCATGAAGGTGGGGATGCGGAGCAACGCCAGGTCGATGATCGGAAAAGCCACGCGTCGCGCATGCGCGACATAGAGCGCGATCAAGATCGCGCCGGCGATCAGCAGCAGCGCGACAAGACTGGTTGGCAGTGGGCCGCGTCCCAGCATCTCGAAGCCGAACATCAGCGTCGCGAGACCGACGCCCGCCAACGCGAACCCGAGCAAATCGAGCGGCGGTCGTTCCGGCTCGCGGACGTCCTCGATGAAAAGGCTCACCAGCGCCACGCCCAAGAGGCCGATCGGCACATTGATGAAGAAAATCCAGCGCCACGAACTGTAGGTGACGATGAATCCACCGAGCGGTGGACCGATCACCGGACCAAGCAGCGCCGGGACCGTGAGATACGACATGGCCCAGACCAGATCGGATTTCGGCACCGTACGCAGCAGGACCAGGCGGCCCACTGGAACCATCATCGCGCCACCCGCGCCCTGTATGATCCGCGCCGCCACCAGCACGGTCAGGTTGCTTGCAAAGCCGCAGGCGATCGATCCGAGGGTGAACACCACGATCGCCCACCGGAACACGGTGCGGGCGCCGAAGCGGTCCGCCATCCAGCCGCTCATGGGAATGAAGATCGCGAGGCTTAGCAGATAGGAGGTGATCGCGAGATTGAGCCGGATCGGATCCTCGTGCAACGACGCCGCGATCGAAGGCAGCGCGGTCGCAATGATGGTCGAGTCCAGATTTTGCATGAAAAGCGCGCAGGCGACGATCAGCGGCACCATGACCATCCGCCGTGGCGCGCGGAGCAAGTTGCTCATTGGGAAAGCTCGATCGACTTATGCGCTCTGCGCATGGCTCATCTGCTCGCGACCCGGTGATTGTAGCTCGGCCGCGGGTCCCTTATAGCATTCCCCCGGGCGGCAGTCGCCCAAGGACCGCGCGAGGGAACAGCACACATGAGGATCGCCATTGCCGGCGCCGGCGCAATCGGCAGCGTCATTGCCGGGTATCTGCTCGCCGACGGCAAGCACGAGGTTGCGCTGCTCGCGCGCGGTGCGCATCTGGCCGCGATGCGCTCGCGCGGCCTCACCATCCTGGCACCAGGCAATCGCCGTCTCGAAAGCCGCCCCGTCGCTAGCGACGATCCGGCGGCGCTTGGGCCGCAGGATGTGATTATCTCGACTGTGAAGGGCCATGGAGTGCCGGCGCTCGCGCCGCTACTGGGAGCACTGCGGAAGCCCGAAACGCCGATCGTCGCTGCGCAGAATGGCGTTCCCTGGTGGTACTTCCGCGGTGTCGACGGACCAGAGTCAGGGCAAGCCTTCGAGACTGTCGATCCCGGTGGCGTCGCCTGGCGAACCCTCGGCCCCGAGCACGCAATCGGCTGCGTCATCAATTTGCCGGCCGAGATCGTCGAGCCAGGTGTTGTGCACCACGTCGGCCAGCCGAGCCTGACCTTGGGCGCGCCGCGCGGCGGAGAGCACGGCGCGGTGATGCGCGAGATCGCGGCGGCTCTGGAGAGCGCGGGGGTCGCGGCGCCCGTGACGTCGAACATCCGCCATCCGCTGTGGATCAAGCTGCAGCAGAATTGCTCGACCGGACCGATCAGCGTGCTGACCGGCGCCAATCTTGGCGTGATCGGCGCGTCGCCGGCCATCACCTCGATCAGGGCCCAGATCATGCGCGAGTGCATCGCGGTGGCCGCGCGCTGGAATATCACGCTCCAAGACGATGTCGACGCGCGCATGGCGCGCGGCGCCCCTGGCGCCGCCAATCACAAGGCCTCGATGCTTCAGGACTACGAAATGGGGAAGCCGATCGAGCTTGATCCGATCGCGACCGCGGTGATCGAGCTGGCGCGCCGGCGCGGCGTCGAGGTGCCGATGCTCAAGACGGTCTGGGCCATCACCAAGCTCAAGATCGGCGCGGGGTAAATTGCGTCGCCGAGGATTAGCCGCTGTCGAAGAGGTCTCGGTAAAAGGAGCCCCCTCTTCTGTGTCATTCTAGTGGCATTGCCGTTTACGCAACCTCGAAGCGGCGTCAAAGCTTTGAATACTTGTTTAGATTCAAGAAAAACCAAGCTGAATCTCTCTAAGCATGGTTCGCGTTAACCACTTGTAAGGGAAGACCAACGAAACTGCGGGTCGAGGGAGATTAACCATGCCCAAGACCTGCACACCGCGCTCGCGCCGTCGCTTGCCGATTCTCGGCACCTTAACGCTAGCCGCCACCGTCGCACTGGCGGGCTGTACCACGACACCGGAATGGGCGGGTTCGCGCATGTCCGGCGCCGGTCCGGCCACGCTCAGTCCAGAGCAGACCTACGACACGCTGATGAAGGTTGCGGACGCGACTCGCGCGGGCGGTGATCTCAGCAATGCCGTCTCGCTTTATCGGCGCGCGCACCAATTACAGCCGCAGTCAGTGCAGCCGCTGCAGCGCCTGGGCGATACCCTCGCGCAGATGCAATCCTACACCGATGCGGTCGAGGCTTATCAGGAGGCGCTGCGCATCGCTCCCAACAATGCCGATCTCCAGCGCGGCCTCGGCGCCGTGCTGCTGGGGATGGGACAGCCGCAGCTGGCGCTTACGTATCTTCAGGCGGCCTATGCCACCAATCCTCAGGATCCTCGCACCCTCAACGCGCTCGGCGTCGCGAACGATCTCGCGGGACACCACGATGTCGCGATCGAGGACTACCGCAAGGGATTGGCTGTGGCCCCGGATCAGCTGAGTCTCCGCAACAATCTCGGTCTCTCGGAAGCGCTCGCCGGGGACTACAAGTCCTCGATCGCCACCTTGAGCGATCTCGCGGGGCGTCCTGGAGCGAATGCGCGTAACCGGCAGAATCTCGCGCTGGTTTATGGTCTCTCGGGCGACAACGAACATGCGGCGCAGGTTGCTCGCGCCGACCTGGACGAGGCCGCTATTCGCAACAACATCAACTACTACACGCTGCTGCGCTCGCTCGATGACGTCGGCCGGACGGCTGCGATCCTCGGTGCAGATGTGCGCGCGACCCGCGCGGCACAGCCCACCGCGACGGTGTCTGATCCCGCGATCTCGCAGGCGCCGAGCCCCGAGGTGCGGCCGATCCCGACGCCGAACGCCGGAACGACGGCCGCCGGAACCGCGCCGGCCGAAGGCGAGCAGCCGGACGTCGCAATTAGACCCGCGCCGCCAACGACAGCCGTGCAACCGACGCCGGCCGCGGCGCCTGCCGCCGCAGCCGCACCGACCCCCGCGCCGAGCAAAGGCACAACCGAGCCCAAGCCTAGCGGGGGCGTATCCCAAAGCTCGACGAGCACGCTCGAAGTGGCAAAGGCGGAGGGCAAGCGGACAACCCCGTCCGCCGCGCCAGAGGCCGCTGCTCCAATCGTCAGTGAGCAGCCGATTGCCGCGACGCCGGAAAGCAAGCCCGCGGCGCCTGCCGCTGAGCCCACGGCGAGCAAGGAACCATCGTCCACGGAGACCGCCAGCGCCACTCCGCCCCCGGCCAATCAGAAGCGCATCGTCGTGGAAGTCGCGAGATTCCAGACCGAGACGATGGCGGATAAGGTCAGCGCCGCGCTTGCCGCGAAGGGCGTCGATGGCCTCAAGGTCGTGCATGATCACGATCGCACGGGGAACGACATTTACGCGATCCGCACCGGCGATTTCCCGAGCGAGGAAGCCGCGCAAGCCGAGGTCGAACGCCTGCGCGCAACCGGCGCGTTCGAAAGCAAGGTGGTGCACGTTGCGGCGCTCGTCGAGGCGCCGGACTCCGTGCTCGATAGCGTGCGCGTCACGATTGAGCGCTAGACTTTACACGGGCTTAGCCCGGTGAGCCGGAGACCGTTGGAAGCGGCCGCTCTGCACGAGTGAACTCGCGGCCCTTCCACGACCGGACTTCGCGCCATTCCTCCGGCGCAAACCATCCCTGCGAAACGTTGACATAGCCGCGGCTTGCTGAGTTTCGGGCGACCCGCAATAGTGCTCGGCGCAAACGCTCCAGAGAGCCGAGGAGACCCTCATGATCGAACTCTATTACTGGCCGACCCCCAACGGCCACAAAATCACAATGTTCCTTGAAGAAACCGGGCTTCCCTATGAGATCGTGCCGGTCAACATCGGCAAAGGCGATCAGTTCAAGCCTGACTTCCTCAAGATCGCGCCCAACAACCGCATGCCCGCCATCATCGATCGCGCACCCACGGACAAGGGCGCGCCCGTGAGCATCTTCGAATCCGGCGCCATCCTGCTGTACCTCGCCGAGAAGACCGGCAAGTTCATCGCGCAGGATCTGCGCGGCCGCGTCGAGACGTTGCAATGGCTGTTCTGGCAGATGGGCGGGCTCGGTCCGATGGCTGGCCAGAACCATCACTTCTCGCAATACGCGGCGGACAAAATTCACTACGCGATCGACCGATACGTGCGCGAAACGAACCGGCTTTATGCGGTGCTCGACAAGCGTCTTGCCGATCGGGAGTTCGTGGCCGGGCCGTACTCGATTGCCGATATGGCAAGCTATCCCTGGATCGTTCCGCACGAGCGCCAGGGCCAGAAGCTCGAGGACTTCCCGAATCTCAAGCGCTGGTTCGAGACGATCCGTGCGCGTCCGGCGACAGTGCGTGCCTACGAGAAAGGGAAGGCCATCAATCCCAATCCCGGCATTCGCACGGAAGAGGAAAAGCGACTTTTGTTCGGCCAATCCGCGGCGACGGTTCACCGGTAAATCCGGTAAATCAGAGGCGCGGGAAGGCGTCTTGGCCGTCGAGCCAGCGGTCGAGCGTCGCGGGCTCACGCAAGAGCAAGGCCACCGCCGCCGTCAGTTCGACCAGGTGGCTCGCGAGTCCCAGGTCCTCCAACGCCGCGACTTCGCCGCTGATATAGCCGGCGGCGATCAGTCGCGGGGTCACCAAAGTCGGCACGCGCGCGGCGCCACCGGCCTCGCGCGCCTCGACCTCTTGCTCGCAAAGCCGTGCGCTTAGCGAAAGGAGGGCGCGGCAGGCGATCGGCCTTATCTCGTAGATCGAACAGGCACCGTCCACCAACAAAGGGCAGAGCAACTTCATGGCGAGCCGTTCCTGGGCACGGCGCCGCTCGAGGCGGCTATCCGCCGCGAGCACGGCATCGCAGCGCTCGCGGTGCAAGCCGTCGCGCAGCGCCGCCGTGATGCGCGCGGCCTCAAGGATGGTCACGCCGACGTTCATGTGGCAGCAGAAGCTGCAGCCCCGGCGGCACTCGACGGCGGCGACGCGTTTCTCGAGCTCGGGATCGCGTGTGCGCTGCTCCGCGAACTGACGCTCATAGGCTTCGGCAAGCGCCGCGCCCAAATCTTCCATAGCAGCTTGGAACGCCCCTCTATCCGAGGTCGCATCGGCGCGCAGTAGATGCGCGCGCGTCAGTTGCCGCGCGCCCTCGGCGGTCGTCCGCAGATACGCGAGAATATCGGGCGGCGGCGTCCCGACCTCGGGCGGCAGCAGAAACCGCGTGACCGGCACGAGCGCTCGCGCCAGCTTCAGCGGACGATGGGGATGAGGTGCATCCGCGGCAGTGCCGCTCATCTCGTGCTCTCCCGGCACGAGGTTAACACGACGGCAATACGGATGTCCTGCGGGTGTCGGCGACTGTCGTACCCGGGAGAGATCGACGAGCGAATAGCGGCGCTCGGCGCTTTTCCCAATCGGCGATAACGTCGCGTAACCGCGCGACGCTGCGGGCCGCGCCGGCGCCGCGCCGTTATTTGAAGGTGTCGAGCACCTGGATGATGGCGGGACCGATCAGCACGATGAACAGTGCCGGCAGAATGAAGAGAATCATCGGGACGGTCATGATCGCGGGGAGCCGGGCGGCCTTTTCCTCGGCCTTCATCATGCGCTCGTCGCGAAACTCGGCGGCGAGGACGCGCAGCGAGTGGGCGAGGGGCGTGCCGTAGCGCTCGGTCTGCATCAGCGTGTTTACCACGGCGCGGACCGCGGGAATGTCGGCGCGGCGCACCAGGTTGTTCAGCGCCGTCCGCCGATTGGGCAGGAAGCCGAGCTCAATCGCGGTCAGACCCACCTCGTCCGCGAGTTCCGGCGCCGCGCCTCCAAGCTCGCGCGCGACCCGGGTCAGCGAGGCATCGAGGCTCAGCCCGGCCTCGGCGCAGATCACCATGAGGTCGAGCCCGTCGGGGATTTGTCGCTTGAGCAACGTGTACCGGCGCGAGACCGCATTTCTCAGGAAGAGAACCGGGCTATAGCCGCCCAAAAGCACGCCCGCGCCGGCGACCAGGATGCTGCTCATGGTGGAGAGCGTCGCTCCCATCATCGTGACCAGGAGCAGCGCCCCGCCGCCCGCCACGAAAGGCATGATCAGCCTCGCGCCCAGGTAGATCACCAGCATGTCGCGAGAGCGCCAGCCGGCTTGAGCGAGCTTGTCGGAGGTCTGTCGCGCCTCGGCGCCACGCGTCAGCTTGAGCCGCTCGACCAGGCCCCGCATGGCGTTGACCGATGCCTTCTGGCCGGTGCCGCTGCCGTCGAGCGGATTGAGGAATTGCTGCAGCAGATGCTGGCGGCGTTGCTGATGGCTCTTGATCCGCGCCGCCATTGGATCGTTCGGAACGAAGGCGCGGCCAAGCGCGATCAGGGTGACGAATACGCCGACCCCGCCCAAGAGGGCGATTCCGGTGTCACCGGTCAGCAGGGTGTCGAGGAGACTCGCGAATAGCTGGCTCATATGTCGAACTTCGCCATTTTCTGCATGACAAAGATCCCCAGCGCCATGCCGAGGCCGCCGCCGGCCAACATCGCGTGACCGAGCGGCGTTTCAAACAGCCGCCCGATATAGGCGGGATTCACGCCCGACAGCACGCCGATCATGATGAAAGGCATCGAGCCGATGATGGCAGCGCTGGCGCGGGCTTCCGACGACATGGCCTTGACCTTGAGCTTCATCTGCCGCCGGCGGCGCAAGATCGTGTCGAGGTTCTCCAGCGTCTCCGCGAGATTGCCGCCGGTCTCACGCTGAACCGAAAGGCTCACCACGAGGAATTTGATCTCGGGCGTATCGACACGCCGCGCGGCGTCCCAAAGCGCCTGATCAAGCGTCTGGCCGAGGCGCGTCTGGTCGGAGATCCGCCGGAACTCGTCGCCGACGGGAGCCGGAACTTCTTGTCCGATGACCTGAAAGGTCTCGCCGATCGGCAGGCCGGACTTGATACCGCGCACCATCAGCCCGATTGCTTCGGGGAAGAGCTGAGTGAAGCGCTTGGCGCGTCGCGCCACCGCGAATCCCACGACGAAGTGCGGCAAGCAGAGTCCCACGACCAATGCCACCGGTGCGGCGATCAACCACTGGACATTGAAATAGAACAGCGCACCCGCGACGATCAGGCCGGTCACCGCGCACGCGATCCCGTAAGTGCCGAGCCCGATTGACCAGCCCGTGCGCATCAGGCGCTGGCGCAGCAGCTCCGGCCGCGGCATGAGCTTTTTCACCAGCGCGTCGAGCCCGGTATTGTGGTTGTCGAGACGAAGCGAGAGCTCCACGGACCTGTCGACGCTGGCGGTTTCGGCCGAGCGGTTCTTCACGCGTTGCAGGCGCTTGGTGGCCGAGTCTTCGCCCGCGAATGCATAGGCGAGCGCAAACATGGTCAGGCCCGCCACGCCGGCGAGGACAAAGAGCAGAAAATCGCCGTCCATCATCATGCCATCGCCTCCAGCAGTGCGCGGTCGAGGCCGTAATATTCGGCTTTTGCCGTGAAGTGCGGACGCAGCCCGCTCGAATCGAAGCGGCCCTTGAGCCGTCCATCCGTGCCTTCGCCCTCGAACTTATAGGAGAACAATTCCTGCGTGGTGATCACGTCACCTTCCATCCCGACGATCTCGGTGATGTTGGTGATGCGGCGGACGCCATCGCGCATGCGGCTCACTTGCACGATCAGGTCAATCGCGGCGGCGATCTGCGTGCGCACGGCACGGCTCGGCAAGTTGACGCCAGCCATGCCCACCATGTTCTCAAGACGCGTCAGCGCCTCGCGCGGGCGGTTGGCGTGGATGGTGCCGAGCGATCCGTCGTGGCCGGTGTTCATGGCCTGCAGCATGTCGAGCGCCTCCGAACCGCGGATTTCGCCGAGGATGATGCGGTCGGGACGCATGCGCAGCGCGTTCTTGACGAGATCTCGGATGGTGATCTCGCCCTTGCCTTCGAGATTGGCGAGACGGGTTTCGAGGCGCACCACATGCGGCTGCTGGAGTTGCAGCTCGGCCGCATCCTCGATCGTGACGATGCGTTCGCCCGAGTCGATCATCTGCGACATCGCGTTCAGCAGCGTGGTCTTGCCGGAGCCGGTTCCTCCGGAGATCAGGATGTTGAGGCGCGAGCGAGCCGCGACCTTGAGCACGACCGACATCTGCGGCGAGATGTTCTCCTGGCGCACCATCACGTCGAGCGTGATGCTCTTCTTGGAGAATTTGCGGATCGAGATCGCGGCGCCGTCGATCGCGAGCGGCGGAATAATGATGTTAACGCGGCTTCCGTCCGGCAAGCGCGCGTCCACCAGCGGCGTCGATTCGTCGACGCGCCGCCCGATCAGGGTCACGATCCGGGTCGCGATGCTCATGACGTGCACGTGGTCGCGGAAGGTCACGTCGGTGATTTCGAGCTTGCCGCGCCGCTCCACATAAATTTGCTTGGGGCCGTTCACCATGATGTCGTTGATGGTCTCGTCGGCGAGCAGCGGCTCCAACGGACCGAAGCCGAGCATGTCGTTGAGCAGTACGGTCACCAGGTCCCGCTGCTCGGTTTGATTGAGCTGGATCTTTTGCTCGACCAATACCTCGGCGACGACGCCCGATATCTGGCGCTGCAGCTCGTCACGCTTCAGTTTTGCCGCGACCTCGGTGTCGATGCGCTCCATCACCAGCGGATAGATGCGGGGAATGGCGTCGTCGATGGTGGCGCGGCTCGCCGGGCTAATCGTCGAGGTGCGCGCCACGGGCTCTGGGCTGGGCTTGCTGGCGTTCGATTTCGCGTTGGTGACCGCGGTGTTGAGCAGCAATGTGAGCAGGTCGCGATGCTGAACCGGCGGGAGCACGACGTGATTTTCCTCAAGCGTGCGGCGCACCAGCTCGTCGATGGTGCGCGCGAGCTCGCCGCGGCTCTTGTTCGCCAACGTTGCTTCGTCGAGCGCGGCGTCAAGCGCCGGCTGCACCAGCGCGCGCGCCGCTTCAACGGTAATTTCCGCGAGCTTCTCTTTCGGTGGGCCGGCGCGCTCGCTTGCGACAGTGAGCGGCCGCTCGCGCCGCGCGCTCAGAGCGGAAACGCGGTCTTCGATCGGCTTGTCGGGGTCCTGGCGTCCGAACACGACACGCTACTTTCGGAAGATATTCAGAAGTGAGCGCTTCTTGGCCATCTCGCGGCCGCAAAGACGCTGCGCCAAGGCCACAAGGTCCTCGGCGGCCTTGCCGCCCTTTCCGGCCACCGCCATCGCCTTGCCTTGCCTCGCCATTGCGGTCGCCGCCTTAGGGTCGAA
>Ga0187765_10000351_pt1 | contig 16846 bp, 17 predicted proteins | sample 0216_QUI02_MP05__3_FD_133018 | JGI IMG/M metagenome (GOLD analysis project Ga0187765, IMG submission 133018) | Tropical peat soil microbial communities from peatlands in Department of Meta, Colombia - 0216_QUI02_MP05_10_MG | ecosystem: Environmental > Terrestrial > Soil > Wetlands > Peat ...
CCTGATGCTTTGCTCTATGGCAGTGACAATGGCTGCCGCCGCTTCGTGCTCGCCAAGATGATCGAGCAGGAGGGAGCCGGCCCAGATAGTGGCGATGGGATTTGCCACGCAGAGGTCCTTATATTTCGGTGCCGAACCGTGGATAGGCTCGAACATGGAGGTGCCCTCCGGGTTGATATTCCCCCCGGGCGCCAGGCCGAGACCCCCCTGGATCATGGCACCGAGATCAGTGATTATATCGCCAAACATGTTGGGTGTGACGACGACATCAAACCACTCCGGGTTCTTGACAAACCACATCGTGACAGCGTCCACGAAGTTAAACTCGGTCTTTACGTCGGGGTATGATGCTGCGGTCTCGGTGAAAACATCCCGCCAGAGCCCGTATACGTCAGAAAGGACGTTTGCCTTATCGACGGAAGTGAGTTTTTTCTTCCTCTGCCTTGCAAGGTCGAAGGCATAGGTCTGGACCCTCCGTGCACCTTCCCGGGTAATGACACCGATCTGGTACGCGATCTCCTCCGCATCGCTCTCGACATCAAGACCAAATTTCACGCTGTAGATGTCCCGGACAACGTCCAGCTCTTTCCGCTCATGTTTTTTAAACCGGGAACCGATGCCCACGTAAAAGTCTTCGGTATTTTCCCGGACCACGACAAAATCGATATCATGGGGAGTTTTGCCGGCGAGGGGCGTTTCGACACCGTGAAGGAGCCGGATCGGGCGGAGGTTGACGTACATGTCGAAATGGAACCGGAGGTTGAGAAGGATCCCTTTTTCAAGAATCCCTGGCTTTACCCGTTCATCACCGATCGCACCGAAATATACAGCCTTGAACCGCGAAAGCTCCTCCAGCTCCTCTTCAGTAATAAGTTTTCCCGAATGGATGTAGCGGTCCGCACCGATGTCGAAGTCCGTCCACTGGATATCGAAATGATATTTTTCGCCTGCCGCTTCCAGGACTTTTTTTCCTTCTGCAACGATCTCCGGGCCGATCCCGTCCCCGCCAATAGCCGCTATCTTGTACATACCGGTGCCTCTTTCAAATTCTTTGCATACTCAACCAGCCCGCCCGCATCGATGATGCCCTGCATGAAGGCCGGGACAGGTTCTGTCGCATGGCGTTTCCCACCGGCTTCCAGGTATCCTTCGCCGAGATGAAGGGTTATCCTGGCACCGTCTGCGATTTGATCCGCTTCCGGACAGATGACCGGCAGGACCCCGACATTGATCGAATTCCGGAAGAAGATGCGGGCAAAAGAGCGAGCCACCACCACTTTTACCCCGGCCCCGATCAACGCAAGCGGGGCATGTTCACGGGACGATCCGCAACCGAAGTTCCGCCCGCCTACGATCACATCGCCCTCCTGCACGTTCTTGGCAAACTCGTCACGGGTGCCCTCGAAGGCATGCTTCGCCAGCTCATCCGGGTTGTTGATAGTCAGGAACCGGCCCGGTATGATTGCGTCGGTATCGATATCGTCCCCGAATTTCCATGCCCGCATATTCTCGGTTGCACGCCGGGGTTTCACCCTGATGCTCTTTACCGGTATGTTTTTCTGGGTTGCCATGGTCAGACCTCCCGCGGGTCGGTAATCTCACCCGTAATTGCGCTTGCCGCTGCAGTTGCCGGGGAACAGAGGTAGACTTTACCTTCGGTGCTCCCCTGCCGCCCTTTGAAATTCCGGTTCGATGTGGAAAGCGATACCTCACCAGGTGCAATCAGGCCGAATGCCCCTCCCATGCACGGACCGCAGCAGGGAGCCTCCACGAGGGCTCCCGCCTTCACGAACTTCTCGACGAGACCCGCCCTGAGGGTCTTAAGGTACTCATCCCGGGATGCCGGAATGATGATGACCCGGACCCCGGGGCTGAATTTCTTCTTCCCGAGCACTTCTGCAGCTTCCGCCATATCTTCATAGCGCCCGTTCGTGCAGGAACCGATAAAGACCTGGTCGACATGCGTTCCTGCCACTTTACCCACCGGGACACCGGTGTCGACATTGTGGGGAATGGCAACCTGGGGATCAAGGTCACTCACCGTATAGGAACGCTTCTCCGCAAACCTTGCGTCCTCGTCACTGTCAAGGTCAAAGGGTTTCATCTTCCGTCTCCCCTTCATGTATTCCCAGGTGACTTTGTCCGGAGCAACAATCCCTGCCTTACCCCCCATCTCGATGGCCATGTTGCAGAGTGTCATTCTCCCCGCCATGTCGAGTTTCCGCACCGTCTTACCGGTGAACTCGATGGCCTTGTACGTCGCCCCGTCGGCTCCGATATCCGCGGCGATCGCAAGGATCAGGTCTTTTGCCCCGACTCTGTCCTGGAACTTTCCCGAGACCTCGGCACGGATGGTTTCCGGTACCTTGAAATACAGGGCGCCGAACTTGAGCACAAAACCCATGTCCGTGGAGCCAATCCCGGTGGCAAATGCCCCGGTAGCCCCGTACATGCAGGTATGGGAATCCGCACCAACCACGATCTCGCCGGGTGCCGCACGGCCTTTCTCGATCGTCACCTGGTGACAGACCCCTTCGTTGATATCGTAATTGTAAATATCCTGCTCTGCAGCAAACTTCCGCATATAGACGTGGTTATTCGCAGCTTCGATCGAATCGGCCGGTATCTGGTGGTCAAAGAGCATTATGACGCGTTTCGGGTCAAAGACCTTCGTTCCGCCCATCTCGTAAAACTTCTGGATGGCAAGGGGACCGGTGATGTCATGGATCATGGCACCGTCAACCGGGGCCATGACCACGTCGCCCGCCCGAATCTCATTGCCGCATTTCCGGGAGAATATCTTCTCCACGATAGTCGCTGTCATGCTCTAATCGTCTCCAGTATTTGCATTCCAGCATAATCTAGTTTGGCTGTGGTGCACCAACGGGAGTCGCGGAATGGTTACCAAAACACCTTTTGGTCGGGCCACGGAGGAAATTCCTGCGGATCTCCGTATCACGGGAGTATCGGAAAAGGCAGCCCTTCAGGTAAGGGAGATCCCGATTACGGAAAAAAAACACCTGACAATCGGGAAACCCATAATTGCGAAGAATTTTGAAGTCAAAGCAACCTTTAATCCTGATTCCAAAGAAGATCTGGGTAATCATGACCAGAAAGACCGTAATTCTTTCGCTGGGCCTTCTCATCGCGATGGCCCTCATCGGCTGTGCAGCAGCTGCGGACACAACGACCTCTGACCACGTTATCCATGCTACCGGTACCGGCAATGTGATCGGAACCCCGGACCGGGCGCAGATTACCTTCTCGGTACAGACTGAGAATACCGATGTTAAGGCGGCCCAGGCAGACAATGCGAAAAAGATGGCTGCTGTCCGTGATGCTCTCATCGCGGCCGGCCTTCCCGATGATGCCCTCAAGACCACCGGTTACAACATCTATCCCATCTACGAGGATACCACGGGGATCCTGAACCCTAAGGTGAAGACCTACCGGGTAACCAATTCGATTACGGTTACCCTCCATGACGTCAGCAGGACCGGAGAGATTATCGATATTGCCGTGGCCAATGGTATCAACCAGGCAGATTCCATTCAGTTTATGCTGTCTGACGAGCAGTCCCGGGTCCTCCGTACAGCAGCCCTGAAAGATGCGGTATCCCGCGCCCGGGGAGATGCTGACACGGTGGCTATGGCAATGGGGACCAATATCACAGGAGTACTCAACGCCGATATCACGGGAGGATATTATCCGGTCCTCTTCCAGAACTATGCCACGGATGCCTCCGCAAAATCGGTCGCATCCCCAACCCCCATCCAGCCTGGTGATATCACCGTTTCAGCGACTGTGACAATCACTTACAATATCCGCTGATATGAGAATCTCCTTTCACAACTTTTTTACATAAGCAGCGTGTGATGATCTCTTAAAACACACAGCGCCTTTCCGGGCTTTCTAAAAAAAACCCGGTGGAATACAAGTTTCGAATATCCCATGAATCTGCGGATACAATAGGATTGATTTTCCATGGAACGTACTATCGGCTTTAAGGAACGAAGATATATTGAAGAATTACGTATTCTCACGAAATCCACTGCTCTCGACTGCGTAATCGATGACCGATTCGACCGGGTTATCTACATAATCCGGCCGGGGGACATGGGCCTTGCCATCGGCAAGAAGGGAGAGAACATCAAACGCCTCCAGAATGTTTTGGGAAGGAGGATCGAGATGGTGGAATTTGCGGAGAGTCCCGAAGAATTCATCGTCAATATTTTTAAACCTGCAGAAGTCGTCGGTATTGAGCGGGCAGCGGATAACGGGCCGGTGAACGTCCTGGTGAAACAGCGGAACAACCTTGGTATCGCGATTGGGAAGGCCGGGTGTAATATCGAGAAGGCGCGTATTCTCTGCCGTCGTTTCAGCGGGATCGAGATCGGCGAAGTTCTTCTGGCGGGAGAGACCCCATGAAAGAGGCCGTCGATCCTGCGGTAATAGCCGAGATCTGGAAGGTGATCGGGGACCGGGCCCGGAATCCTTCACCGGAGTCTTACACAAGCCGGCTGCTCACGGACCGGAAGGGAATTGATAAAGTACTGGAAAAGGTCGGCGAAGAGGCCACGGAATTCATCCTCGCGGTAAAAAATGGTAATCCGGAGAGAACCGTTGAGGAGGCTTCCGATCTCATCTTTCACTTCCTTGTTGCCCTTCAGGCGGCAGGAATCGATCTTGAAGATGTGATGAACGAGCTCGAAAAGCGTCGCAGGTAACGCACGTTCTCCTTATTGCCGGAGGAATGTGGAAAGATCTACGATCCCGGTAAGGTCTTCAGGTTTTTTTCCGGCAAGGGCAAAGACTTCTTCATCAACAAAGATCGGGACTTCCCCCCTGAGAGCCAGGGCGATCCCGTCGCTGGGCCGGCAGTCAATGATCTCTTCGTGTTTACTATCTGCGAGGGTAAGCCTGGCATAATACACCCCGTCCTCGATACTGTCGATCCGCAGGGTCCTCATCATCACGCTGAATTTTGCAAGGGTATCGACGAAGAGATCGTGGGTAAAGGGTCGTGGGAGTACTTCACGGTTCCGGGCGCTGTTGATAGAGACGGCTTCCCAGATCCCGATAAATATCGGCAGGACCCTTCCTGAACCATCGGTGAGAACAACAAGCGGGACCGGTGCTGCAGCACTAACCGCAACATATACACCTCTCACCTCGCACCTGACCTGTGTCATACCGTGCGTAATGGTTGCCGTTCAATGGGATAACTGTTGGCCTGTATCCTGAAGTGAAGGGGTCCCCCGGGTGCGATCTTTCCCTGGTGATATTTCCGGTACGGTGACTTCCGGCCTGCCTGCGTTTCAGACCGTGAAGAGTTCGTGATGAGCAGTAATGCGGAACAGGCCGCAGGTAACCCCGGCATCGAGCCATCCATGTCCATAACTGAATGATGCGAGGGCATCTTCCCGTGCTTCACAATGGTGACGCAGGTCTCCGATAGCGGCATACACCCCGGCGATGAGAAGAACCCGTTCTGCAAACCCGTGAGCCGCCGTGCCGGGCTCAGGTGCCGGGGTGACTGCGCTCCTCGCAGTATGTAACAGGCGTGCATACCTGGTTGTCTTTTCGTTCAGGGCACTTTCATACACGGGCGCGAGACCTTCGAGGGGCTCACGAAACGGGCAGCCTGGGTCCTTCTTCGTGGATATCAGGCCTGAGCAGGTGCCGAAATGAAACCAGCCGAAACCATACCAGAAACTGGCGAGGGCATTAACCGGATCTCCACAGCAGTAAAATCTCCACCCGTCACTCTCGTACGCACGGGCCATGACCAGTACTGCCGAAGCAGATTGCCCGAACGGACCCGGGGCCACATTTACTACTGCCCCTGAAAGAATGTCTGCAAGCATGCTCCGGCAGGCTTCGATCTTCATAAACCTGCAAACCTCTCCAGGTACGTTTGCTCCATGTCATGAAGGTCAGCAGGGACGATGAGGATATGGAGCGGTGGGCCGAAATCGACTGCCTTGATAATTTCTGCAGTCCCGGCCCTGACGATTACATCCTCAGATCCCGCCCTCGCAATCCCCACATACAGGGGGACAGAAGTTCTCTTCTCTGCTGCCATCCGTTCGACAAGGTCAACAGCCTCGCCGATGGTCATAAACCGATCCTTCTGGATATCGAGATACACGAGCGTGTGCAAACGGCGCGACAGATTCTCCCCGATGACTTCAATGGGCGTTGTGGGGAACCAGTTCTTGTGCGGGAAAGGAAGAGAGCACGATTTTCCAAACCGGTAATTCTGGAGCCCCGAAAGCCCGCAGACTGCGCTTGAGACCGAGGCTGCATGAATAATGGCGGTCCTGATTCCCCTTGCTTCAGCCCGCAGCCGCAGATCAGCGTGGGTGGTAGAGACCATCGGATCTCCGGCGCAAAGAAATGCCACGTTCCCGTCACAGGCAAGATCGAGGATCCTGTCCGGGTGCTGTTCCACATCTTCCCGGAAGAGCGGAAGAACCGGCTTCCCATAGCAATCCGCCAGTTCATCGGTCGTTGTCCCCCTCAATACAGAAGTGTAACTCTCGAGAAACAGATGATCTGCTTTGCGGACATATTCCAGGCCCTTGACGGAAATATCTTTCCTGTCATAAAGCCCAAGGCCGATAAACGTCAGCATGGTATCTTTCCCTTACGTGCTCATATACTCCAAGAGCGGCATTGTTCTGTTCACGGGATCATTGCAGAGTTATCCCCGATGAAATCATGAATCACTCCGAAGGTTTCCCTCCCTATCCCACGGGAGGGTAGGAATAATTCCCTGATTTATTCAACCCGGCTCAGCTGTTCAGCCGACGATCGTAACCTGCCCTTTTACGATCGCAAACTTAAGCCATTCACCACTGACTCCCGGTATGCCCTGGACCCGAAGAGAGCTGACATTCTGTTCGACCCGGACTTCGATCACACAATTCATCAGTTGCTTTATGAGAGATAAGGTCTTCTCATCGAATGATTCGCTGTTGAGCAGGTAGATCCCCACCCCTTCGATCTTTTTGAGCTTCGCGGTAAAGACATGAAGGAACTGGTAGAGGACTTCCAGCCTCCGATACATCAGCAGGGTGGAGATCGAATTCAGGCAGAACCGGATCGGCGGGGGAAATAACCCGGTCTCGCCATCGGAAAACTCACCTCCGAAGATCGTCTCGATCATGCTGGAAAACTTGATACCGATGCCTGTCAGGTCCGTAGGGCTCGAAACGAACATCAGCCTTGCCGTGTCGGCAATACCCGGTGTCGAGCTCTTGGTTATCGCGTCAATCACGCCGACAAATCTCTTGTCTGTTCCCGAGAGCTTGAAAAAATCGATCACCTGGGCAGCCCGTTCATTCGTTGACAGGACAACGGCATACTCCCCCTCAAGAGGTTTTATCAGGCTATAGGCCAGCTGATCGCCATAGCTCATCGGGGGCGCAAGGATAAGGACATTCGTCCCCGCCTCAAATCCACCGCACACGTCATCAATCTGTGCGATTCCTGTTTTATAACAGTACATTTATCGTTTGATCATTTCATGAGAATGTTTATAATTGCTCCTATCAGGTAAGGAAAAAATGCCTATTCACATTACTCTACGGCAATCCTGCGTTAATTCGGCCAGATCCTGCCGGAAATGTGCCCGGCGATCTCCTGCTGCCAGGCCCCGGTTTAGGGAACCCGAAATCTATTAATTTAGGGAAACCTAAATATTGAGTGATGACTTCGGAACAGCTGGAAGAATACCTCGAAAGTATCCTCGATATCGAAGAGAAGGAAGGGATCGCAAAGACCTCCGCAATAGCGAAGTGTCTGAAAGTCTCGCCGGCAAGTGTAACCGAAGCACTCCAGGTTCTTGCGGAGAAGGGGTTCATTCATTACGAACCGTACCGCGGAGCAGTCCTGAGCGACCGAGGGAGGGAGGCCGCAAAGAAAGTGAAACGAAGGCACCGCCTCCTCGAGGTCTTTTTAACCGACGTGCTCCATATCAACCGCGAAAACGTCCACGACGAAGCCTGCCGGATGGAACACACGCTTTCAGATGAGACAGAGTGTGCCCTGTGCAAGCTGCTCAAAGCCCCGGCAAGGTGTCCCCACGGGAGCCTGATAGAAGCCTGCGATCGGGGTGTTGAGAGTTGTTCCTCCTGCCTGACAGAGAAGGAAACAGCATGCGGATCTGCCCGCGACCACCCGCTCATTCCGCTTACCTCCCTCGAACCCGGCCAGAAGGGTGTGATCGCATTCATCCGGGGGGACAACAAAGTAGTCCAGCGCCTCACGGATCTCGGCCTTACCCTCAGGACCGAGATTGCACTCGTCCGGAAAGCCCCTCTGCTCGGACCGGTCGAGATATCCGTGCGCAAGACCCGGCTGGCGATCGATCACGCAATAGCCGACCACGTCTTTGTGCAGGGATGCGGGGAGAACGCATAGATGACGGGATGCGGGGACTGCGCAGGGTGCAACCGTCCCATCCCGAAAGAATCCCCCAGAGGCGAGTACGTCGTTGCCCTTGCGGGCAATGCCAATGTGGGCAAAAGTGCCACATTTAACCAGCTGACCGGAGTGGACCAGGACATCGGTAACTGGCCGGGAAAGACCGTTGAACGGGCAGAAGGAATCCTTCAGCACCGGGGACAAAGGATCCGCGTCATTGACCTGCCGGGGATCTATTCCATCTCTACGCTCTCTACTGAGGAACAGGTCTCCCGGGAATTTATCGCTCATGATCATCCCGATGTCGTCATCAATGTAATTGACGCATCCTCCCTCGAGCGAAACCTCTTCTTTACGCTGCAACTTGCAGAACTGGAGAGCCCGCTGATCCTCGCCCTGAACCAGATGGACCGGGCAACAGAGAGCGGTATCGCCATCGACCTCCGGAAACTTTCAGAGATACTCGGTGTCCCCGTGGTCCCCACGATCGCCATCCAGGGGAAGGGAATTGTTGAGCTTTCTGATGCGGTCCTTACTGCCATCCGGTCCCGCCCGAAACCCCACACCCTCGAGTATGGCCGGGAAGTGGAAGACCGGATCCGGAAGATCATGGCATTCCTTCCCGCCGGCGCCGGGGGGTATCCTCCACGCTGGACGGCGATAAAATTGCTCGAGGGCGATTCAGATACCGTCTGGGAAGCAAAGAAACAATCACCCGAAGCAGTACGGGCTGCCCGCGATTCTGCAGAAGAACTCGAGAAGATGCATGGTGAGCCTGTAGGAATGGTGCTGAGCGGGGAGCGGTATCATGTGGCAGAACAGATCGTGAGCGACGTAATGACCATCCACACCCGCTCGGGCAATCACCCCTCCCTCACGGACCGGATCGACCGGATCGCACTTCACCCGGTTATGGGGTATATCCTGCTGGTTCTTGCCATTGGAGGTCTGCTCGGCTGGACGTTCATCATCGGGGCATGGATCTCCGACTTCCTGACGGCATTCCTTGCAGGGATCGCCCCGCTCCACCCGCTGGTGAACGGTTCGGTGGCAGACATCATCTTCAATGGTGCCTGGACAGGTCTGGTTGCTGCCCTGACCCTGATCATTCCCTATGTTATCCCGTTCTACCTGTTCCTTTCACTCATCGAGGACTCGGGATTTCTTACCCGATTCTCCCTCATGCTTGATCGGGGGATGCACAAACTGGGTCTTCATGGCAAGGCCATCATCCCGCTTATCCTCGGGTTCGGCTGCAGCGTCCCTGCGTGTTTCGCCTGCAGGATTATCGAGTCTCCCAAGCAGAAATATATCGCTGCGTTCCTTGTTACCCTCGTACCTTGTTCCGCCCGGATCATCGTCATTCTGAGTGTTGTTGCGGTATTCGTGAACATCTGGTGGGCCCTGGCACTCTTCATCTTCGAATTTATTCTTATCGTCATTCTCGGCCGCGTCGCGTTCCGTGTCATTCCCGGTGAATCCGTGGGTATGATTATGGAAATGCCCGACTACCATATCCCCTCGTTCCCGGTTGTCCTGAGCCAGACGTGGGGACGGACGCGATCCCTTATCTGGATTGTTCTCCCAGCGTACGTGATCGGCAGCATTGGGATTACAGCCGCTTACGCAGCAGGACTCCTCGGGCCGGTCAACGCCGTTCTCTCTCCGGTAACTGTTGTCCTGCTGGGACTCCCTGCCGTGACCGGCATCGTTTTTGTCTTCGGCATTATTCGGAAAGAGATGACGATCCTGACTCTTGCGGCACTCTTCGGGACCACCGTCTTTTCCACGGTTCTCACGCCGGTGCAGCTGATTGTCTTTGCGCTGGTAACCATGATTTATGTTCCCTGCCTCTCCACGATTCTCGCGCTTGCACAGGAATTTGGCTGGAAACAGGCGATCCTTATCTGCCTCCTGGAGATTGTCCTTGCTGTAGGGATTGGTGCAGTTGCCTTCCGGGTCCTGAGCCTTTTCCTGTGAGATGCATCCCGGGTGCTGAAGAGATCCTCCAAGGAAAGAAATCACCCTCAAGCATATGTACCAAAAGACCGCAATGGATTAAAGAAAAATGATTCACTGGCTCTACAGCCTTATGCTCAAGCGGCAGATTACGGCACTGCCTGGGCATGTCTGCTTTATGATCGATGGCAGGGATATGGCCGATGCACCGGAAAAACTGTTAGCGGTTACCCAGTGGTGTAACCAGATCTCCACTTATACCGCCAGGCACCACCCGTCAGCACCTGGGGGAATAGCTGGTCTGACCTTCCACATATCGACGCCGGCACCGGACGAGATGACGAAGTACCTGCCCGAGATCCGGAAGATCGGGACAGTCTCCCGTCTTATCCTCCATATCGGTGATCAGGAAGAGATTACCGGCCGGGGAATGGACGTCGTAGTTGCAATCGGCAAGAGCGGCCGTGAAGAGATCACCGCCTGCATCCGTCATATGGCGGAAGACCATATCCAGGGCTGTAACGTGAACGAGCAGCTTCTTGAATCCTACCTGACGTTCAAATACACTCCCGATGTTGTGATCAAGAGTGGTGGAGACCATCTTACCGATTTTCTCATCTGGCAGTCAGTCTATTCCGAGCTCTTCTTCTCTGATGTGAACTGGAAATACTTCCGGAAAGTCGACTTTTTGCGGATCCTCCGGGACTACCAGTCCCGGATGCGGCGCTTTGGAAAATAGGGTCCTAAGGGTACCGCAATCCGGTTTTCATGAAATGATAGTGAATTGAATCCACACCTGAAGCGATGCAATTCAGGAATGTAGCGAAACGAGCGGGGGTTCCCGCCTCAGGCCCTCCCGGGGCATAGCGGATTGCGGATTAATAGTTACCCCCGCAGGAAGCAGGACTGGCACAGGGTTGTGGATACCTGAAGATGGAGATGAGAGGGGGCTGGGGTGAGTAGTTACCCTTTCCTTTCAATTAACTGGACACCCGTCCAGGACGGGATATCATTGATGACAGCCTCCTGGAGGGCAAACTGGTTCTTCAGGGCCACTGTTAGCGATCTCCTGTCGGGGACCGGCTGGATCCGGTGCTCACGGCACCAGCGGGTAAAGGCATCATATAGAGCATCCTTGCTGATCCCCGGGCCTTCTTCATCCCGTCGGGTTATGCAGGAAGAAAAAAACCTCTTCATCAGGTCCTGTCTCGTTTTTTTCGCGGGTGATTTCGTCTGGCGAAGTGTGTTGGCCCGGCGCCCGTCAACACCGGCAGGAAGAATGTTTTCCTTCTCGCCGGGGTTGGGTTCCTGTGTTCGTGCAGCCGCAGGTTGAGGTTTTATGAGTTTCACCTTCGAACGTGCTGCAGGATCGTCAGCATTGATGACCGGATGAAGGGCCCTGCTGCGGCTGGCTGCAGGTGACGCTGCCGGATTTTTCGTCCCCCCGTCAACCGCGACAATGACCGAAGACAGGGAGGCAGACTGCCCAGCCTTTTTTTCGTAGCCAATACCAACCGCCTTGGCAAGGGCACGGTTACACACTTCACCGATATCGATGTCGCAGGCACGTGCTGCCTGGTAAATGTCCGCCCTGATGATGACTTCGGTGGGGAGCCATCGTTCTGCAGGATCGCCGGTATCCGTCATATCCCGATCACCAGCTGATCTGCTGCCTGAGAAAATATAGTATGCTATCACCAGGTACCGATGGTTCAGGAGTTCCGGGCTGAAATCCGCTGATCATAGATCCGGATAGCCCGAAGGATGTCAATCTTGCGGAAGAGCGGCCAGTAGGGAGCGCAAAAATAGACTGCCGATTCGTGGCCGTTGGCAAGCCAGGGCAGGAAATTAGAGGTGCGGAATTCGTTGCCGGTCCTGATAATAAGATCCACGGGTGGGATGCCTTTTCCACCGTGGAGATGACGCTCCACCATCTGGACATCGATTAGATCAGGTCTCATACCCGTCCTCTCTGTCTCTTCGAGGATCTCGCGTGCAGCAAGGACAATCTCATTTCTCCCACCGTAAGCGAGGGCGATATTGAGATAAAATCCGTCATTGGCCCGCGTTGCAGCTTCCGCAGCTTCGACCACTTCACGCAGGTCATCCGGGAGTCGCGAGCGATCGCCCACCATCTGAACACGGATCCGGTATTTTTTCACGCGCTCATCCCGCATAACAGCTGCAAATTTCTCTTTAAAGAGGGCAAAGAGATGGCCGACTTCTTCCTGTTTGCGTGCGAAATTCTCCGTGGAAAACGTGTAAAGAGTAATGTGTTTGATACCCAGCTCGTGTGCCCAGTCAAGCATCTCCTCGGTCTTATCTGCCCCGGCACGGTGCCCTCTGGCAGTATCGATCCCGAGCTGTTTTGCGTACCGCCGGTTGCCGTCCTGAATGATGGCAATGTGGTTGGGAATGTGCCTGCACTGCATACGGAGATAGCGCTCGTACAGGGAATCGAGGAGGGTGCGTCCAATCATAACGGTGTCACTTCGACGATCATCCCTTTATCCGGGTAACGTTCCACGACATATTTCTTCCCGCACACGCCGTCTGCTTTCTCAAGGAGCCACCATGCCATCTCGATCTGTCCCCCGCAGACAGCATAACTGCCGGGTTCCAGCGTTCGTTCGCAGAACTCTATGCAGGCATCGCGGTCCTCTCCACGGGGTTCCATGACCCCGTACACAATAGTCCCGTCATCGGTGATCTCGTCAAAGGGGCGGGCAGTATTCTCCGCGATCCGTTTCAGGCGCTCCCGGAGCTGGACCGCATCCTTGAACCCCGAAGTGCAGAAATGAACCTTTTCATGTCGGCACAGGTCGGTTGCCCAGTCGCGTGCCCCCTGGATCGCGTTATGCAGCTCGTCGGCGAGGTCGTACCCCCGTTCCCGCATCTGGTATGCGTTGCTCTCCCCCCACTCCAGCTCGTTGATGTTGAGGAAATCAAGATACGGGAGTGCAGGTACAAGGGCCTCCAGCCCCGGCAGTGCAGGGACCTCGATCCCGATTGCGAATCCCAGTTCGCGTGCGTGACGGGCAGAAACCATGAACTCGGATTTGAGGATCTCGGGCCAGGACTCGGGCGGCGGGTGGAGGCGGATCTCGTCTATAAGCCCCTGCATCAGTGCCAGTTCCCCAACGGCGGGAGCCTTGGCCGTGTAGAGGTGGATCTGGTGTTCCGGGCCGAAATGCCCCTTGAGCATCCTGCAGTATTCCATCACCTTGTCAAGACAAAGCAGTGGTTCCCCGCCGGTGATTCCTGTGCCAAGGGCGCTCATCTTTTCCGCCACGTCGATTATCTGGGAAGGAATGTCCACGGGATGCTCGTTGGCGTATACCGTGTCGGTCCCTTTCCTCTCCCGGGAAAGCGGGCAGTACCAACAGGTTCGGTGGCATCGTCCCGTAACAAAGAGCACCATCTTTGCGCCCTGGTGACAGAGAATGCAGCCCTGGGATAGTGTCATCGTTCCCCCTGTGCGCATGGGACAGGAATATCCCGTTATTATTTGTGAGCAGAGATGAAAACCCTTCTCAGGTAACCCAACAGGATCATTTCTTCAGACCCCTTCCTGGCAACCTTCCGGGAAAACAGCCGGAATCCTTTTTTTTGTTTTGTAGAAATCATCGAATAGACATTCTCAGGTTTTTCATGTACTCTCTCCCTTGCCACCGTGGTACAACTTATTGCGATATCAGTAAAAAAAAGAAGGAAATTTCCATCGCGTGCACCCCCGCTCCGCCGGGTCAGGGATGAAATATGTGTGGCCGATCATCTGGCAAAAAAGGGTTTTCCTAAAAAGCCCTTTTTTCTGTAACATGAAGGCGATCCCATCTCAAGACATTTTTACGGAAACGGTCTGACGAACACATAAATATGCGCCATTCCAAACGAGTCAATAATACATGACTGAAAAACACCGATATTTACCGATTCAGGAATATGGGCTTTCTGAAGTCGTTGGATTTGTCCTGATCCTCGGTGTTCTCGTCCTGGTCTTCTCACTGTATCTTACCTATGGCATCCCTGCGCAGGGAAGGGAAAATGAAATCCTTCATATGAATGGGATCAAGGATCAGTTTGTTTCCTATAAACTCAGCCTCGATTCTCTCCTGAATAACAACAATCCCGGATCCAGTGTCAGTAATTCCTTTACCCTGGGAACCGGGGGGGGATACACGCAGGGTGTTATGAGTATCGTGCCAGTCATGAGCCCAGTCAGTTCTACGGGAGTTATTGCCATTAACCAAAGAGTACCGGATCCCGGTGAAACACTGAATATAACGTTGCAGTCCCTTGTAGTTAATTCGAGCCGGCCCCCGGTGGCATTCGCAATTACCGGATCCAGCGTCCTCCCGCTCACCGATCCATCCCCGCCGTCGGGAATTACCGTGTATATTGATACAACTTCAGCATCGTCAGGTGATTTGCAATACCCCTATTCCATTAGTGTGAACGGAACCCAGCAGGGAAATCAGAACTGGGTCGCATTTGTGAATCTAACTCCGCGATTCAATTACGTAAAATATTACATATATATCGGTCCGTCTAACCCGAATGAACTTCATGAAGAATACGTGTATAACCGTACCGACCTGACCCTGTCTGTCACGAAGAACGGTGTGAAAACCATTGACCAGAGCATCATTAACGCAAATATCGGGAAGGGGAATTATTCAATCAATATCCTTGATGATACCTATGGACTGAAATCCTTCGTTACGGTTCCAAGCATCCAATTCACGGAAATAAGCAATGCCCCGGCGATTCGATCCACAGGGGGTATTACTTACGCGTATCAGGACCAGATTTACCGGTATCCTCCCATCAAACTTGGTGCCCTGGAATACCGGGCGCAGAACAACTACTGGATCTCGCAGGATTATTACTATCAGATGGGGGGAGTTTTCCTCCTGCAGAATGAAGGGAATGTCTCATACAAGCTGCCTCCCCAACTCTCTCTTTCATTTGATAACACGACAAAGATCGTGACGGTAAATCTGAATGCGATCAATTTCGCAAACAATACCGGCATTGCCGGGGGAAACAGCCCGGTACAAATAAAAACGACATTTGTGAGTAGTGAGACCCTCCCTTACGCGCCGCTTTCTGCCAACAGCAAATGGGTCTGGATTGGTGTCAATACCAGTGATATAAGGGCAAATCCGATGTGGGAAGATTATTTTGATTATACCGCGAGAGTGGCAGGTATCTCCCCGAACGATTACACTGTCGGGCGATTGAAAAATGAGAGTTATATTCTGATTAACGGACCTTACGCAAACTCCTACGATATCCGTATGTCGGCAGTAAATGCAACTTGTGCCGCAACTATTCAGGGTGTTGGCGGGGTAATCCAGTGAGAAAAGATCCGAAGGACCGGGGAGTCTCGGACACACTGGGGGCAGTAGTCCTTATTTCAGTCGTTGCCTTGGGGATAACCATCGCTGTTGCAGCCCTCCTTTCCCAGCCGAATTCTCAGAAAATTCCTGCTGTCAGCGTTGAAATAACGACCTTCACGGATGGCATCCGGATCTATCATGCCGGTGGTGATATACTTGAGAAAGGGGATGTGGCGTTCATAGTTTCAGGTGTTGACAAATCAGATTCATTCGTTCATCGCGACGGGTCAACCTGGTCGACCTGGTCGGCCGGTGAATCATTGTACTATAACACAACCGGCCAGGTACTGCCATCAGAAATCAGCCTGGTATTCAAAAATACGGGGGGAGCCGGGCAGATTAGTGAAGTGTTTATCATACCTACTCCCGTGCCGGGAGCCGTAATCAGTCTGCCTGCATGAATGACTCCCGCTACCCAAATGATATTAATGTGCGATACCGATGAACTTTCAAAGAATAAAATCGCAGGGATTTTTTTGATGCAGTCACAAAGAGCCAGCCAGGTTACGGAATCCGCTGTATCAGAAGTTATCGGGGCGATAATGCTGATATCAGTCGTGGTAGTGGCAGTTGCCATTATTGGTGTCGTGCTGACTTCACAACCACCCCCCCAAAAAATTCCGGCCCTGGATGCCGTTGTATCCTGGGACGGCAAAGATACCATCTATATTACCCATAACGGAGGGGACCCCCTTCAGACCGGGGATTTCTATGTCCTTGTTGACAGTGTTAAAAAGGCTTTTAATAAAACAACGGACCAGAATAATCCCCTCTGGTCAACCTGGTCGGCGGGAGAATCACTGGACTACAAACTGGGTCCCTCGGATCCCAACCCTCCCCGGCTGGTACAGCTTATCTATACCGCGGGTGGTTCCGCCGGTACAGTGCTTGCCTCCACGGATTTCAGCACCGGTGCATCTTATGGAATGCCTACAAACGTACCGACCATTATCCCTCCTTCTGCGGGACCACCGGTCGTTTCCGGCATATCACCGAATGCCGGCACAAACGGTACCACGGTTGTCATTACCAGTCTTGCCGGTTCCGGATTCGTA
>Ga0187765_10000353_pt1 | contig 16773 bp, 18 predicted proteins | sample 0216_QUI02_MP05__3_FD_133018 | JGI IMG/M metagenome (GOLD analysis project Ga0187765, IMG submission 133018) | Tropical peat soil microbial communities from peatlands in Department of Meta, Colombia - 0216_QUI02_MP05_10_MG | ecosystem: Environmental > Terrestrial > Soil > Wetlands > Peat ...
CCCAGTGCACCATCGTCTCGAGCGGCTTGCGCAGGCCGGGCTTGAAGTCCGTTCCGAGCGTGTAGGCGACCGGGATCAGCGCGACCTGTGTCACGTCGTCGTACGGAATGCCGAGGATCTCGGCCGCCTCCTGCTCGCGCATGAGATGGAACGTCGTCCACACCGAGCCGAGCCCGCGCGAGCGGGCGGCGAGCATGAACGACCACGCCGCCGGGATGATCGAGCCGAAGCGGGACGCGACGAGCGCGTTCGGCTTCCCCTCCATGCGCCCCTCGACGCACGGGATCACGTGCACCGGCACTTCGTGGATGTGCTCGGCGAGGTGCACGACCGCGTCGCCGATGCGAGCGCCCTGCCCATGGCGGGGCCCGCCGCGCTCGAGGTACGGGTAGGCGACCGAGCGCCAGAGCTCTCCGAGCGCGGCGCGCTTCTCCGGATCGGTGACGACGACGAAATGCCAGTTCTGCGAGTAACTCGCCGTCGGCGCCTGCTGCGCGAGCCCGAGACAGTCCTCGAGCACCTCCCGCTCGACCGGCCGTGCGAGGTCGAGCCGCTTGCGAACGGCGCGAGTCGTCGAGAGAAGCTCGTCGGGGGTCAGTTCGAGCACGGGACGATCATCTCAAACGCCTGAGCTGACGCGAGCCCGCCGCCGCGCCCGACATGCGCGGGCGCGGCCCACAACCGCCGACCGGCAGGAGAAGAAGGGGGCCCACGGGGGAAACATGGTTTCCCCCGTGGAGCCAGCGGCGGCCGGAGGCCGCCGCGAGGCGCATGGCCCCGGGAGGAGTCGAACCTCCGCACGCAGCTTCGAAGGCTGCCGCTCTATCCGCTGAGCTACGGGGCCGTGCCGGGAAAGCGTAGCCCGGAAGTCAGGCGCGAACCGGTGCGCCGTACTTCTTCTGCAGATACGAGAGGTACGGCTTCGCGTCGATCGTCGCCCCGGTCGCTCGCCGCAGCGTCTCCTGCGGCGCGAACTTGCGCGCGTGCGCGTGCACGTGCTCGCCGAGCCACTCGCGCAGCGCGGCGAACTCGCCGCGCTCGATCTGCTGCTCCAGGTCGCCGATGTCGCGGACGGCCTTCTCCCAGATCTGGACGGACATCACGGTGCCGAGCAGGTACGTCGAGAAATAGCCGATCAGCCCGATCGACCAGTGCATGTCCTGGAGGACGCCGTTCGCGTCGTCCGGCACCTCGATCCCGAGGTAGTCGTGCATCTTCTCCGCCCAGCGCGTGGGGAGGTCGCGTAGCTCCACCCGGCCGTTGACGATGTCCTGCTCCAGCTCGAAGCGCAGGATCACGTGCATGCCGTACGTGACCTCGTCGGCCTCGATGCGGATGAGCGACGGCTGAACCCGGTTGATCGCGGCGTAGAAGCGCTCGAGCTCGACGCCGCGTAGCTGCTCGGGGAAGACCTCCCGAAGGCGCGGATAGAAGAAGCTCCAGAACGGAAGGCTCCGCCCGACGAGGTTCTCCCACAGCCGGCTCTGCGACTCGTGCATGCCGAGCGACGCGGCCGTCCCGACCGGCAGGTGCGCGATCCGGTCCGGCAGCTGATGCTGGTACAGGCCGTGCCCGTACTCGTGCATCGTCGAGAACAGCGACTTGAGGCTGTCCTCGTGGTAATGGGTCGTGATCCGGATGTCGTCGATGCCGGCGCCGGACGCGAACGGATGCTCCGTCGAGTCGATGCGCCACGCACCCGGGCGGTGGCCGAACATGTCGACGACCTCCCAGTCGAGCGCCACCTGCTTGTCGAGCGGAAAGTGGCCCGTGAGGAACGCGTCGTCGATCTCACGATCGGCCTGCTCAGCGATGAGCGGCACGAGCTCGGTCTTGACCTCGTCGAAGATCCGCGTGACCTCGGCCGCCTTCATCTCCGGCTCGAAGTCGTCGAGCAGGATGTCGTACGGCTCGTCCTGCGGCTCGAAGCAGGCGATGTAGCGGCGGCGGAGCTCGACGTTGCGCTCGAGCAGCGGCAGGAAGAGCTCGAAGTCGGACGTCGCCTTCGCCTTGACCCACACCGGCGCCGCTTCGGACGCGGCGCGGGTCATCTCCGCGCGCAACTCGGCCGGCACGCGGACGGCCTTCTCGTAGTCGCGGCGGGCGACGCGAAGGAGCGCGGCATCATCCGAGTCGGGGTCGAGCGACGCCTGGAGCGGCGAGAGATCGTCGAGCAGCCGGCCGACCTCGGGGTCGGTGAAGAGCTCGTGCGAGAGTCGCTGCAGGAGCGCCATGTGGTCTGCGCGGTGACGGCCCCCGGCGGGCGGCATGATCGTCCGCTGGTCCCACGCGAGCAGCGAGGTGAGCTCGTCGAGGGAGTGCTGCTCGGCCAGGCGGGTCTTCAGACGCTCGAGCGCGTCGGGCATCGCGCAAGCGTAGCGGCCTCCGATGGAAAGACCGCGCGGACGGGACTATCCTCGGGTCATGAGAACCGCTCGGGTCCTTCGGCTCTACGGCGCGATCTGGCTCGGGCTCGCGGCCCTCTGTACGCTCGGCGGAGTCCTCTTCTCCCACTTCCACGGCATGCCGGTGGCCCACGCCGTGGCCTGGGGGCTCTGGATCGGCGGCTGCGTCGTCGTGCTCCTCGTCGGCCAGTCGGGCAGCCCGACGCGGATGGCCGGTGAGTCGCGGATCGTCGTCGGAGGCCGCTTCGCCCAGGGGAGCGACATCCCCCAACCCCAGAGCCCACTCGTGCTGATCCCGGCCGGCATCCTCCTGATCGGGCTCGGCATCCTCGTCTACGTCGGCTTCTAGTCCGCTACGGAGCGGACTTCTCGTGAAGGTGGCGGAGGGGACTCGAACCCCCGACCACCGGGACCACAACCCGGAGCTCTACCAACTGAGCTACCGCCACCGCGAGGCGGCTACAGGGTACCGGACTGGGAGCGGTCCCTCTCCGGAGACGGGGGTACGCTTCGAGGCGTGCGCCCGTAGCTCAGGGGACAGAGCGGCGGACTTCTAATCCGCGGGTCGCAGGTTCGAATCCTGCCGGGCGCGTCACGGACTGCCTGCAAAAGGGTGCAAAACGAGCGGGCGGCGCTCGCCGCGCCGCCCTCGCTCGTTCAGGTGCTACGCACCGAGCTGGAAGCCGCTCGCGCCGCTGCTCGCGTCCGTCTGCGTTCTAGAGACCGGTGTTCGTCAGGTTCGCGACCTTGATGGCGGTGATCTTGATGTTGTTGATCGAGATGTTCACGCCGAAGCCGTTGCAATTCAGCGCGACCGCGCCCGCCGCGCTGAACTCGTGCACGACGTTCAGCGCGACCACGGCGCCGGCGACGACCACGCCGCTGTTGCCCTCCAGCATCGTCCGCGACTCGTCGGTGTCCGGCCCGGCGACGAGCGTGCAGTCGGTGAGCACCGCGGTGTTGACGTTGTCGAACATCCAGAGCTTGGCGAAGATGACGTACTTGCCGGCTTGCGGGATGTTGAGCGTCGCGATCGTCGCCAGCGAGCTCGGAGCCGCAACCGGCCCGTTCTTGAATCCCGCGTAGGCGTCGCTCGGCCCGGCCGGCCCCGCGGCGCCTGTGGGCCCGGCGGGCCCCGTGGACCCGGCGGGCCCCGTCGCGCCGGCCGCGATCTGGCCGGCCTTGAAGTCCGCCGTCAGGAGCGAGCCGTTCTTGACCTTCGCCGACGTGACGGCGTCCTTCTTCAGCTGCACCGTGCCGACGCTGTTCGCGGGCAGCACGACAGCGGCGTAGCTCGTCCCGCCGAGCGCGACAACGAGAGCGGTCACGGCTATCGCGGTGGTCGTCGACGGCCGCCTGTGGAGAAGCGATCTCATCGCATTACCCCTTCCGGTTCGACGTCTGTGCCGCAGACCTGGGTATGGGCCCGAGGGTACTTCGGAGTGTGGACGGCACCTCCATGTGGTCCGCGCCGGGCGCTACGCTGCGCGCCATGCCCACTGCGACTCTGCACACGAGCCACGGCGCGATCGGCGTCGAGCTGTTCGACGAAGACGCTCCCAAGACGGTCGCCAACTTCCTGACGCTCGCCGGCGAGGGCTTCTACGACGGCGTGACGTTCCATCGCATCATCCCCGACTTCATGATCCAGGGCGGCGATCCGACCGGCACAGGCTCCGGCGGACCCGGCTACACGTTCGAGGACGAGTTCAACCGGCAGCTCGTCGTGCGCGGCGCGCTCGCGATGGCGAACGCCGGCCCGAACACGAACGGAAGCCAGTTCTTCATCGTCACAGCCGACGCGTGCCCCTGGCTCGACGGCAAGCACACCGTGTTCGGCCGCGTCTCGGAGGGAATGGACGTCGTCGACGCCATCTCGGCGCTCGAGACGGACGCGCGCGACCGGCCGCGCGAGGACGTCGTGATCGAGCGAATCGAGCTCACACCGGCGTAGAGGGTGATCAGCTGGGACGACGTCGTCGCGCTCGGGCGCGAGCTGCCCGAGACCAAGGAGGGGACGTCATACGGGCGACCGGCATTGAAGGTGCGCGGCAAGTTCGTCGTCGCGCTGCGCACGGATCCCGACGCCCTCGTCGTCCGCTGCGATCTCGACGAGAAGCCGTTCCTGCTCGCGGCCCGCCCGGACATCGTGTTCGAGACGCCGCACTACCATGGCTACGGCGCCCTGCTCATCCGGCTCGAGGCGCCGCTCGAGGACGTCCGCGAGCTCGTGCTCGACTCATGGCTCATCGCGGCGCCCAAGCGCCTCGCGAAGCAGCTCGTAGACGCCGAGCAGCGGCCCGACGGCTAAGAGCTCGAACCAGAATGAAGTCTGGTTCGGGCTCTAACGCGCGGCGCGCAGCTCGTCGAAGGCGCCCTCGAGCTGCTCCTCCTGCAGGAAGCGCAGGAAGTAGAAGAAGAAGACCGCGAAGAAGACGACCGCCTGCTCGACGGCCATCGTGACGCCGGCGATCTGCTGGTCGGCGAGCGCCGACGGCCCCCATGTGCGCGGAGCGTGTGCGTAGAACGCGTAGATCGCCCGGGGGATGAGGGCGAGCACGAGGCCGAGCGGTGAGGCGAGCACGAACGCGGCGAAGACGTACGCCGCCTTCACGCCCGCCGAGTACGTGCCGTGGATCACCGGCCACCAGAGACCGACCCCCGCGGCGAGATACGTCGCGTGCTCGACATGGAGCAGCGAGTGCGGATGGCGTAGCGCGAGGTCGTAGATCCACGGCAGGTGCCAGATGAAGTACGTGCCGAGCCAGACCGGCAGCGCCACGAGCGGACGCAGGAGCAGGAAACCGCCGGTGCGCGCTGCAAGCGCCGCCGGAACCGCCAGGACGAGAAGGCCCGGAGCCCACTCAGCGAGCACGACGTTCTGCAGCAGGTGTGCCCACAGGAACGTGTGCAGCGCGAACGGCTGCAGCTCCGTCGCGAACGCAGCGAAGACGAGGCCGAGCGCGAGCGCAGCGGCAGCGACGCGCGGTCGCCCCGGGGCGCTGCGGCGCGCGGCGAGCGCATACGCGAGCGCGAGCGCGGGCACGAGCACGACGGCCTCCGCCGAGGGATGCATGCCGCGAACCGTAGCCCGCGCCCGCCCGCGTAACGGGTCGCTACCCCTTGATGCGCCTGTAGACCGGCACGAAGCGCGGCTCGAACGGCTCGACTCCGGCCGCCTCGCCTGCAGGTGCGATCGCCTCCTGCGCGAACGCGCCGAATGCCTCCTGCGAGTCCCAGATGTCGACGATCAGCATGCCCCCGCTCTCGGTCACCGCGGCCGCGTGGTGGACGGCCGGATGAGTGTCGTCCTCGGGCATGTGCGCGTTCATGATCTCGGCCATCGCGTCGTACCTGTCGGTGCCGAAGTCGTCGAGCTCCGCGAGCATCAGCACGCCCGCCTTGGTCCCGCCGCCCTCGAAGTGGTTGTGCACGTGCAGTACGCGCGGCTCCCCGGGCTCCGGCGCGCCCGCCTCCTGCATGGCGCGGACGACGCCGCGCTCCTCGAAGAAGCTCTCCAGCGCCTCTCCGGACTCCCAGATGTCGACGACGACGACTCCGTCGTCCGTCGGGCCCGCCGCGTGCGAGATCAGGCCGGCCGGCGCGTCCTCGTCGCCGTGAATGCCGAGGATCTCGTTCGTGCGGTCGTACTGCTCCAGCGTCGCGCCGGGTATGTCGAGCACCATCAGAACCGCCATGTCTCTCCTCCGCGTCGAAGACTTTCGGGCGCGCGCAGCATACGGAGGCTGCGGACGACTCTCAACGCCGGCCGAGCGCGGCGGCCACCTTGCCGCGACTTCGTAACCGATCCCCAACAGCCTCCGCCGGGGGAGGCGTCGCGTTACCCTTGCCAGCGCGCGCGGGTGTAGCTCAATGGCAGAGCTCCAGCCTTCCAAGCTGGCTATGCGGGTTCGATTCCCGCCACCCGCTCTCTCCCCAGGTACCGGATGGTAGGACCCCGGCGTGGGGACGCGCGAGGTCGCGATCGTCGGCGCCGGCTCGGCGGGGCTTGCCACCGGCGCGCTCCTTCGCCGCGCGGGCGTCGATGCGCTCCTGCTCGAGGCGGGGCCCGAGCCGGGCGCCGCCTGGCGGGGCCGGTACGACCGGCTGCACCTGCACACACCGCGGCTCCTCTCCGGGCTCCCGGGCCTTCGCATCCCGCGCCGCTACGGCCGGTGGGTGTCGCGCGACGACCTGCTCGCGTACTTCGGCCAGTACGCGCGGGAGCTCGACGTGCGCACGAACGTGCACGTCGAACGGATCGAGCGCGACGGCGACAGTTGGCGCCTCGACACCGACCAGGGGCCGCTGCAGGCGCAGGCGGTGATCGTGGCGACCGGCTACAACGGTGCATCCTTCCTGCCGGACTGGCCCGGCCGCGAGGGCTTCACGGGCGAGCTGATCCACTCCTCGGCCTACCGGAACCCGGCGCAGTTTCGCGGGCGGGACGTGCTCGTCGTCGGCGCCGGCAACTCGGGCGCCGAGATCGCGACCGACGTCGCCGAGGGCGGCGCCGTCCGCTCGCGGCTCTCGGTGCGGACACCGCCCCAGATCGTCAGGCGCGCCACGGCCGGCATCCCCGCGCAGCTGATCGGAATGGCGATCAGGCACCTGCCCCCGGACTGGGTCGACCCGGTCTCGAAGACGCTGCGGAAGCTCTCGATCCCGGATCTCAGCGCCCAGGGGCTGCCGCGCCCGGAGCAGGGCGTCCGGAGCGCGTTCCTCGCGACGGGGACGACGCCGATCCTCGACGTGGGCATCGTCGCCGCAGTGCGGCGCGGCCTCGTCGAGATCGTCGCCGCGGTCGACGGCTTCGACCGCGGCGAGGTGCTCCTCGTGGACGGATCCCGCATCGATCCGGACGCGGTGATCGCCGCGACCGGCTTCCGCGCCGGCCTCGAGAGCCTCGTCGGGCATCTCGGCGTGCTCGGCGCGAGCGGGCTGCCGACGCACACGGACGGCGAGCCCGTCCTGCCCGGTCTCTGGTTCGTCGGCTTCGTTCCCACCCTCGGCGGCCAGCTGCGCGAGGGCAGCATCGCCGCGGCGAGGGTGGCGGCCGCCGTCGCAGCGTCGCTGCGCGCCGCGGCGTAGTCGGGGCGGGCAGACTCGAACTGCCGGCCTCCTGCTCCCAAAGCAGGCGCTCTACCAGGCTGAGCTACGCCCCGTACCCGTCAGGCTACCGTGCCGCACCGTCGGATAGGTTCGCCGCATGGTCGAGACGCTGCCGCCGGGTGGTGAGCCGCAGCGCGACCGGCGGCCGCTCCTCGGCTACACGATGGTGTTCGTCGCCGCGACCCTCTTCGGGATCAACGGCGCCTTCTCGAAGGTGGCGCTCGCATCGGGGCTCTCCTCGCTGCGCCTGACCGAGATGCGCTCGACCGGCGCATTCATCGGACTGACGCTGCTCGCACGTGCACTCGATCGCGACTCGCTGCGCGTGCGCCGGGCCGAGCTGCCGCGGCTCGCCGTCTTCGGCGTCGTCGGCGTCGCGTTCGTGCAGCTCTTCTACTTTCTTGCGATCCACCGCCTCCCGGTCGGGATCGCGCTCCTGATCCAGTATCTCGGCCCGGTGCTCGTCGCCATCTGGGCGCGCACGCTCGGCCACGAGCGCGTGCGACGACGGATCTGGGCCTCGCTCGTGCTGTCGCTCACCGGCCTCACGCTGATGGTGCAGCTCTGGAGCGGCGTCACGCTCGACGGCCTGGGCATCGCGTTCGCCCTCGTCGCAGCCCTCGTCTTCGCCTCGTACCTGCTGCTCGCAGAGCGGGAAGTGGCGCGACGCGAGGCGATTCCGCTGCTCGCGTGGGGATTCTTCTTCGCCACGGTCTTCTGGACGATCGTGCAGCCCTGGTGGAGCTTCCCTTCAGGGACCGTCGGGAAGCGCGTGTCGCTCGAGGGGCACCTCGCCGCGTGGCACCTGCCTGTCTGGGCACTCGTGCTCTGGGTGATCGTGCTGGGCTCGATCGTCCCGTTCGCGCTGGTCGTCGCAGCGCTGCGTCACATCAGCGCGACGCGGGTCGGGATCGCGTCAATGCTCGAGCCCGTCGTCGCGACGATAGTCGCGTGGGTCTGGCTGCGCGAGTCGCTCGTCCCGGTGCAGCTCGCGGGTGCGGCGATCGTCCTTGCAGGGATCGCGCTCGCGCAGACGGCGCGCTGAGCTAGCCGCCGTCGACGAGCGCCCGCAACGCCGCGAGCTTTTCGGCGCGGAGCCCGTCCCGCTCGGTCTGCTCGGTGAGCTCGCGTACGAGCGGTGCCAGCTCGAACGGGCTGAACGGCTTCGTCACGAACGCGACACCGCCGATGTCGAGCCCGCGCGCACGGTCGAGCACCTCGACCCTCGCCGTGAGGAAGATGACCGCAATGTCGCTCGTACGCTCGTCGGCGAGCAGCTGCTCGACGACCTGCCACCCGTTGAGCCTCGGCATCATCAGGTCGAGCAGCACGGCGTCGGGCCGCTCTTCGCCGGCGAGCGCGAGCCCCTTCGCGCCGTCGGTCGCCTCCAGCACCTCCATCCCGTCCGCCTCGAGGTTGACGCGGCAGAGCAGCCTGATCGGCGCCTCGTCGTCGATGACGAGCACACGCGTCACGAGCCGACGTCCCTCGCGGCCGAGCGAGCCTTCTCCGCGGTGCAACGGTGGGCCATCCGGCCCATTGTGGCGTTTCGGAGACCCCACCGCGGCAGCTCTTAACCCGACTCTCACAGGTTCGGAGCTATCCTGGCCCGCGCCTTGGTGAAGCGGGTTCTCCTGGCCTCTCCGCGAGGCTATTGCGCCGGTGTCGAGCGGGCCGTCGAGACGGTCGAGCGGGCGCTCGCCCTGTACGGGAAGCCCGTGTTCGTCCGCAAGCAGATCGTGCACAACTCCCACGTCGTCCGCGACCTCGAGAAGCGCGGCGCGATCTTCGTCGACTCCGTCGACGACGTCCCGAAAGGATCTCCGGTCGTGTTCTCCGCGCACGGCGTCGCCCCGGCTGTGCGAGAGGCTGCGGCGGCGCGCGGTCTCACCACGATCGACGCGACGTGCCCGCTCGTGACGAAGGTGCACACGCAGGCACGCCGATTCGCCGAAGCCGGATACACGGTTGTGCTGATCGGACATGCCGGGCACGAGGAGGTCGAGGGGACAACCGGCGAGGCGCCCGAAGCGATCGTGCTCATCGGGTCCGTCGACGACGCAGAGCGCGTCTCGTTCGACGCAGGCACACGGCTCGCGTACATCACGCAGACGACACTCTCCGTCGATGAGACACGGGAGATCGTCGACGTGCTCCGCCGCCGCTTCCCGGCGATCGCCGGACCTGCAAAGGAGGACATCTGCTACGCGACCTCCAACCGGCAGTGGGCCGTGAAGGAGCTCCTGGCGGAGGTCGACCTGTTGCTCGTGCTCGGCTCGCCGAACTCCTCGAACTCGCAGCGGCTCGTCGAGGTCGCACGGGTCGCCGGCGTCGCGGCGCATCTCGTCGAGGACGCCTCGCAGGTCGACGAGGCGTGGCTCGACGGGGCGACCGTCGTCGGCGTGACGTCGGGCGCGTCCGCGCCGGAGCGGCTCGTTCGCGGTCTCTGCAAGTGGTTCCGCTCACGCGGCGTGGACGACATCTCGGAGTTCCGGTCTGTGTACGAGGACGTCGTGTTCCGGCTGCCCGTCGAGCTGCGCCGCGCAGAGCGTTCCGCCGCATAGCATCGCGGCCGTGAGGTCGCGCCCGCACCGGCTCGAGCGTCTGCCGGAGCAGTACTTCACCGGACTGCTCGCGCGCGTCGCACACGCGGCCGCACAGGGCGGCGACCGGCTGATCGACCTCGGTCGCGGCAATCCGGACGTGCCGCCGCCGGCACACGTGATCGAGGCGCTCGCGCGGGCGGCCGGACGCGCGGACACGCACGGCTACGCACCGTTCGCCGGCCTGCCGGCGCTGAAGGAGGCGATCGCCGCGCGCTACCGCGACGTGTACGGAGCCGAGGTCGATCCCGCGCACGAGGTCGCTGTGCTGCCGGGCTCGAAGACGGGACTGATCGAGTTCGCGCAGGTCGCGGTGGAGCGCGGCGGAGCGATCGTGCTGCCCGATCCGGGCTATCCGGACTATCGCTCCGCCGTCGCGCTCACCGCGGCGGCCCACGTGCCGCTGCCGCTGCTCGCGGACGGTCGGCCCGATTGGGAGGCAGCACCCGCGGATGCGGCGGCGCTGTATCTGAACTACCCGTCCAACCCGACGGCGGTGTGCGCGCCGGCGGGCGTCTTCGCCGAGGCGGTCGAGTGGGCGCAGCACGCAGGCGCATGGGTGCTGCACGACTTCGCCTACGGCGATCTCGTCTTCGACGGCCGGCAAACCCAGAGCTTCCTCGCAGAAGACGGCGCGAGGGAGGTCGGGCTCGAGCTCTACTCGATGTCGAAGTCGTACGGCATGGCGGGCTGGCGGCTCGGCTTCGCGATCGGAAACGCCGAGCTCGTCGCGCGCATCGAGGATCTCCAGAGTCACGTCTTCGCGGGCGTGTTCCAGCCGGTGCAGGAGGCCGGCGTCGCGGCCCTGACGGGACCGCAGGACACGGTCGAGGAGCGGCGTGCGCTCTACGAGGCGCGGCGCGACCGCGCGGTGGCCGCGCTGCGCGGGCTCGACGCGCGGAGCGAAGGCAGCTTCTTCGTCTGGTTTCGCCTGCCCGACGACGTGACGTGCGAGCACCTGCTCGAAGACCATCGCGTCGCCGTCGCGCCTGGCGAAGGCTTCGGTGAGCGCGGCCACGGGTCGGCGCGGTTGTCGCTCGCCACACCGGACGCGACGCTCGACGAGGGGCTCGAGCGGCTGCTACGCCTTCACGATCGCTAGCTCGGAGCCGACGCGGAGCTCGATGGCGAGCACCTCCGCTGCGATCCGCTCGCCATGCGCCGAGGCGACGTCGGCGGCCGACTCGGGCACTGTCAACGCAATGCGGTCGGTCAGCTCGAGCCCTGCGTCCTTGCGCATCGTGTTCACCGCGCGGATGAGGTCGTATGCGCGTCCTTCCAGCAGGAGCTCGTCGTCGAGCGTCGTGTCGAGAGCGACGGTGATGCCGTCGGCGGACGCAACCGCAGAGCCCGCTTGCCCGCGCCGTTCGACGAGCACCTCGTTCGGCTCGAGCTCGTGACCCGCGACGAGGAAACGGCCGCCGGCGAGCGCCTCGAACTCACCGGAGCGGAGCGCCTGCTGCACGGCGCGCAGCTCCTTCCCGAGGCGTGGGCCGAGCACGGGTAGGTTCGGCTTCACGAGCAGCTCCGCGTCGACCGGCGCGAACTCGACCTCCTTCACGCGCACCTCGGCGGCGATCTCGGCCGCGTGCGTCCTCGCGCCGTCGACACCCTCGACGACGAGCCGCCGCAGCGGCTGCCGCAGCTTCAGCCCCGCCGAGGCGCGCGCCTGGTGCGCGAGCGCGACGACGCGGCGAACCTCCGCGATCTCGTCGATCAGCTCGCGGTCGGGCTCCGCGACCTCCGGCCAGCCGGCAAGGTGCACGGAGGCGGGCCCGTCGAGGACGAGGTTGCGCCAGAGATGGTCGGTGACGAACGGCAGGATCGGCGCCATCACGCGCAGCGTCTGAAGGAGCGCGTACCAGAGCGTCTGAAACGCCGCCTCGTCGCCGCCTTCCCAGAAGCGGCGGCGGGAGCGGCGGATGTACCAGTTCGAGAGCTCGTCCGCGTACGCCTCGTACGCGCGCATCGCCCCGACCGTGTCGTACGTCTCGTACGCGGTCTCGGCCTCGCGCACGAATGCATTCGTCCGCTCGAGGAGCCAGCGATCGAGCGGCGCGAGATCGCCCTCGACCTCGAGCGCCGACCAGGTCGGGCGGAAGCTGTCGATGTTCGCGTAGTCGACGAAGAAGCTGACCGAGTTCCAGAAGGTGAGGAAGCGCCGCTTCACGTCGCCGGCGAGCGCGTAGCCGAACTTCAGAGGCTCGCTCGGCGCCTGCGCGCAATAGAGCCAGCGCATCACGTCGGCACCCATTCGCTCGAGCGCCTCGTCGAGCTCGATCGCGTTGCCCGTCGACTTGTGCATAGGCTTGCCATGCTCGTCGAAGACCTTCTCGTACGTCAGGACGCGCCGGTACGGCGAGACGCCGACGAGCGTGACCGCCATGAAGCACTGCGAGTAGAACCAGAGGCGGATCTGCTCCCGCATCTCTGAGACCCAGTCGGCGGGGAACCACTTCTCCCAGTAGGCGTGATCCGGCAGGTCGGCGCCGGAAAGGCCCGCCGAGGCACCGTTCGCGTAGCCGTGCTCGCGCCATTCCGGGTTGTGCCAGCCGAGCGTCGAGAAGTGGACGATGCCCGCGTCGAGCCAGGCGTCGCCGACCTCCGGGATCCGCTCGACGGCCCGGCCGCACTGCTCGCAGCGGATGCGGACGGCGTCGATCCAGGGCCGGTGGAGCTCCTCGAGCTGCTCGAGCCCGGACACGGCTCGCTCCTCGAGCTCGGCCCGTGAGCCGACGACGTTGAGCTCGCCGCATTCGCACGGATAGAAGGGGAGCGGCAGGCCGAAGTAGCGCTTCCGCGAGATGTTCCAGTCGCCCATGTTGCGGAGCCAGTCGTCCATCCGCTTCTTGTACTGCGGCGGCGTCCACTCGACCGTCGCGTTCGCGTCGAGCATCGGCCGGCGGATCTCCTCGGCCGAGATGAACCAGTCGTCGACGACGCGGAACACGAGCGGCGTCTTGCAGCGCCAGCAGATCGGGTAGCGGTGGAAGACCGTCCCCTCGGACACGAGCAGCCCCCGCTCGGCGAGCGACTCGGGCACGCGCAGCGCGAGCTCGTCCGTCGTGAAGCCGGCGAAGTCGCCGTACGGCGGCAGCATCCGCCCCGCCTCGTCGATCGGAGCGAGCACCGGCAGGTCGTGCACGCGCGCGAGCTCGAAGTCCTCGGCGCCGGCACCCGGTGCGATGTGGACGATGCCTGTGCCCTCGTCGAGCGAGACCTCGTCCCACGGGATCACGCGATGCGTCACGCCCTGCTGCGCGGGCAGCGCGTCGAAGGGGCCGGCGTACTCGAGCCCGACGAGCTCGTGGCCGCGCACCGTGCGCACGAAGCTCTCGTCCGGGTAGCGCAGGACCGCGACCCAGCGACCGTCCGCGGTGAGGCCGTACTCGGCGTCGTCCTTGACCGCCGCCGCGACATTCGCCGGCAGCGTCCACGGTGTCGTCGTCCAGACGACCAGGGCCTCGCCGTCACGGCCGACGATCGGGAAGCGGACGAAGAGCGACGGGTGCTCCATCTCGACGTAGTTCTCTTCACCAGCCTGCTCGTGCTGGGAGAGTGACGTTCCGCAGCGCGGGCACCACTGCGTCGAGCGGTGTCCCTTGTAGAGCCAGCCACGCTCGTGGACGGTCTTGAGGAAGCGCCAGATGTACTCGATGTTCGTATCGCTGAACGTGTAGTAGTCGTTGTCCCAGTCCATCCACTGCCCGAGCCGGCGGAACTGGCTCGTCATCACCTCGCTGTAGTGCGCGACGCGTTCGCGACACTTGCGGGCGAACGCCGCGAGGCCGTACTCCTCGATCTCGCGCTTCGACGCGAGGCCGAGCGACTTCTCGACCTCGACCTCGACCCAGAGCCCCTGCGAGTCGAACCCGTTCTGGTAGCGCTGGTCGAAGCCCCGGAGGGCCTTGTAGCGCTGGAAGACGTCCTTCAGCGTCCGCCCGTGGCCGTGGTGGACGCCGGCCGGGTTGTTCGCCGTGATCGGGCCGTCCATGAAGGAGAAGGTGGGCCCGCCCCGGTTCTGCTCGCGGAGCCGGGCGAAGATCCCCTCTCGCTCCCACCACGCGAGCACCTCCTCCTCGAGGGCGGGGTGGTCGGGTACCGTCGGGAGGGGCTGAAAGACTTGCTCGGCCATCGGGAAGCGAAGTGTACGGCCGAGCGTTCTTCTCTCTGGGGAGTTGCCTCCCTCGAACAAGCGAAAGGAAAGCTGAATGGCGACAGACGTGACCGACCAGACCTTCGACACGGAGGTGCTTCAGAGCGGCGAGCCGGTGCTCGTCGACTTCTGGGCCGAGTGGTGCGGCCCTTGCCACGCCGTCTCTCCCGTGCTCGAACGGATCGCCGACGAGCGCAACCTGAAGCTCGTCAAGGTCAACATCGACGAGAACCAGGACCTCGCGATCCGCTACGGGATCCAGTCGATTCCCAACATGGTCCTCTTCGAAGGCGGCCAGCCGAAGGCCTCGGCGATCGGCGCCATGCCGAAGGGGATGCTCGAGCGCCAGCTCGGCTTCGCCTAAGCCGGCTTCGAGGCAGGGGGCGCCGCCGCCCTCTGCCAGGCCTCGAGCACCAGTGCGTTCACCCGGAAGGCGAGCTCGGGCAGGGCATCCGAGGCGTACCAGCGCAGCTCGGCGACATCGTCCGCGGGCTGCGGCTCGCCGGAGGCCCGAGCGAGCCAGTAGAGGTTGAGCGTCGCCACCGCTCCCTCGCCGTCTCCGTAGGTGTCGACCCAGGCGCCGAGGAAGGAGAGCGGCTCGATCTCGAGCCCCGTCTCCTCGCGGAGCTCGCGGCGAAGGCCCGCGAGCGGCTCCTCGCCCTCCTCCAGGAAGCCGCCGGGCAGGTCCCACTTGCCGAGGTCGGGCTCGACGGCGCGCCGTGCGAGCAGCACGCGACCCTCGCCGTCGACGAGCACGGCGCTCGCGGTCGGCGCCGAGTTCGCGTAGGCGACGAAACCGCAGGCGTCGCACTCGGCGCGGCCGGGTTCGCGCCGGACCGGCGCGGCGCAGCGCGGGCAGAACCTCCAGCCGTCGAGCATGCTCAATCAGTCACCATGGGCTAACGATGCCACGCCTCTCCGCCACGCAGCACGAGCTCGCACGGATCGAGCTGCTCGCCGGGCTGCCGGGCCAGCTGCTCGGCCGGCTCGCGAAGCAGATGGAGCGCGAGGAAGTGCCGCCGGGGACGGTGATCGTCCGCGAGGGCGAGCCGGGCGACCGCTTCTACCTCGTCTTCGCCGGCATGCTCAACGTCACCCAGCGCGACCTCGGAGACCGCCGCCTGCTGCGCCCGGGCGACTACTTCGGCGAGGTCTCGCTGACGATGGGGATGCCGCGCACCGCCTCGGTGACGGCGATCACGCCCGCCGTCGTCGCGAGCTGCGACCGCGAGACCTTCGACGAGTTCCTGCGTCCGCTGTTCGCCGACGACGATCCCGAAGACGGCAAGTAACAACTTGTCACTTGCAGCTCTCGGCTGCCGCGAGAGGTGCGACGCGGTCTTGCACCCGCTCTTCGCCACGCAAGTAACAAGTTGTTACTTGCCGATCTCGGCGAGCACTGCGTCGCTGAAGCTCGGCCACGCATCCTTCGCCCAGTCGCCGAACTCGCGGTCGGTCAGAACACCGCAAGCGACGCCGGCGTCCGGATCGACCCAGAGGAACGTGCCGGCGGCGCCGAAGTGGCCGAACGTCCGCGGCGAGTTGCGGTACCCCGTCCAATGGGGCGACTTCGCGTCGCGGAGCTCGAAGGCGAGGCCCCAGTCGTTCGGCTCCATCCGGCCCCAGCCCGGCAGGACGCCGGGAAGGCCCGAGAACTGGACGGAGGTCGCTTCGGCGAGCGTCTCGGGCGCGACGAGCTTGGGATCGAGCAGCTCGCGGCCGAGCGCGAGCAGGTCGTCGAGCGGGCCGCGGTAGCCCCACGCCGGCGAGCTGTGCAGCGAGCCGGCGAGGCCGAGCGGCTCCACGACCGAGCCGTGGAAGTACTCGGCGAACGGCATACCGGCGCGGTCGGCGACGAGCGCCGCCGCCGCCTCGATGCCCGCGTTCGAGTAGATCCGCCTGTGGCCGGGCGGCAGCAGCGGCAGCCCCGCCTCGGGCGGGAGTCCCGAAGCGTGGGCGAGCAGATGCCGCAGCGTCGCGCCGGGCGGGCCCGCCGCTCCGTCGAGCTCGACCGTGCCCTCCTCGACCGCGACGAGCACCGCCAGGCCGCTGAGCAGCTTCGTCACCGAGGCGAAGCGCAGCTCCGCCCCGCGCGGGCCGTGCACGCCGAGCTCGTCGTCGGCCCGCACCACACCCGCGGCAGCCGTGCGCGCGCCCCACTCGTCGATCGTCCGCAGAGCGTCCACGGCGGGAGATACTAGGGAGGTGGAGCGCCGCATCGTCTCGTCCGGCTCGGCCTTCGAGGAGAGAGGCGGCTACAGCCGCGCCGTCGCCGTCGGGAGCCGCGTCTTCGTCGCGGGGACGGCGCCGATCATGCCCGGCGACGCCGACCCGCCTCCCGACCCCTACGGTCAGGCGCACCGCTGCCTCGAGATCGTCGCAGCCGCCCTCCGCGAGGCGGGCGGTGGGCTCGAGCACGTCGTCCGCACCCGGCTCCTCATGACCGATGCCGCGTACGCCCCGGACGTCCTGCGGGCGCACAACGAGGCATTTGCGA